>Ga0164242_10002373_pt1 | contig 21801 bp, 16 predicted proteins | sample OricomgcompostMG_FD_108783 | JGI IMG/M metagenome (GOLD analysis project Ga0164242, IMG submission 108783) | Miracle-Growth compost microbial communities from Emeryville, California, USA - Original compost - Miracle growth compost (MG) ... | reverse complement strand
TCTTGGTTGAATTATACTAGGTATTATGCATTTCACTGTATTAAACTTATTTATGCAAGCTACTGAGGTATTCACCTCAATAAAATGCATGTTATGAATGGCGGCTTCACTGCCTTTGCCTGGAAGTACTAGTAGGTTTGGCCAATAGGATGGGCTCAAAAGTCATGCCTGTGTAAGAGTCATGCCCGTGTAGCAATTGTTCATGCCCGTATAGCAATTGCTATAGTTATATATATACTTTTTACCTTTAAGTTAAGAATATTTTAGAAATATGATTAGTAATATAATTAATAAGTGATAGAATTATATAGAATTTGAAAAATTCTTAAAGAATTATATAGAAATAGGCTTATAAATCATGATAGAATCTTATAGAATTATATAGAATTTTAAAGAATTTGAAAGAATTATAGCGAAACTTGCTTACTAATCAATATTCTTTAGTCATTTTAGTCACTTTAGTCAGTTATTGACTTGACTAATTAGTTAGTATAGTGATTAAGATTAAAGTTAGTTAGTCACTACTGTGACTAATGACTGACTGACTAAGACTGACTAAAAAATGACTAATGACTAATGACTAATTTTCCAACCCTGCTAATACGTAATCGAGGAGTTGGTGATACTCTCTTAGATAACTGTAACAGTAGTAGCTAAAGCTTTGAAATACAGGTGGAGTCTAGTAGACTTCTGTGATGTAGTTCTGAGGTGTAGTTCTAAGGAGGGTAGAATTAGGAGTGGTTGCCTGGCTGATACGCTACTAAGAGGTTGGCGATAACCTCTTGAATAGCTGTAACACCCCCACGCCCCGATTCTTCAGCTCGTGACAATATATAGTAGACGATTTTCCAACTAATAAGTTGGAAATCATCATTGAATATGTTACTATCTTCTACGCTCACTTGATCTCTCTCACTCTCTCACTTTGTAAATAACCTCACTTTGCATAACTTAATTCTTTACTTACTACTTCCACACCTTTTGCCTTTACAGGCACAGAGTGCATGACTCGAACGTCGTAAATACAGCTCAGTTGCAGAACTCGTGCCACGGTTTGGGCGAATCACGAAGTCGCGGTGGCTGGTGGCTCCCCATTTATGGATTTGGTCGACGATGGCGAGGAGTTCCCACGCCTTTCTCTCGCTGGAGATGCGCCCGCTCCAGATGCTCTGGAAGAGCTAGAAGAACGATAGGGGATAGGTCAGCGCCCTGTGGATGCAACAATAGCAGACATTTTTTTTTTTGATTGCATGTTTAGTCCATACATATACCGTATCGCTGAGACCTTCCCGTCCGGCGTGCTCGCGGGCTAGACGCGGTCGCCGATAGCCAACCATAACATGCCAGTGGGCCCCGAACGAAGTGAGCGCAAATATCTGCGAGCTGCGGCTCTCGGCTGTCTGATAGGCACCCTCCCTCCTGCCCTCCTGGCCGGGATGTCTGGCCAACGCGTCGAGGAGATCCAGGTAGGCGGCGGCTGCCGAACAGGCCTGGTGTCGAGCCTCGCGAGGATCGCCGCTCCATCCCTTTGCCCCGTAGACGGAAAATGGGAATACTAGGTTGGCTTCGCCCCATCGGGGATCGACAAGGAGGCCACAATTGCGATGAAGCGTAAGCTCCTGCAGGCGTTCGGCATCGAGGTCGTACGAGGCGACGGCGTTTGGTAGTGCTTCGGTTGGAAGGTCGCGAGCCTAAAAGGGATGCGTCTGATGAATTTGGAGTCGCCCGTCTGGACGCAGGAAACTGGATGGGTAGCACTTCTCGTTGCGCAGTATTCGTGCTTATCGCTATATTGGCCAGGTTAATAGTTGTGGGCACGCAAAGACATGAACCAGGGTCATGACGAAAGAGAGTAGTGGCGAGGCTCACGCAGCAAGGGCAGGGTCATCCCTCATCTGGCCAAAGACGTCGGTCCATGCATCGGCCTCCCAAGCATATTCGCTTCTATTCCACTGCCCCTTGTCGATAGCATGCTTCAGGAACGTTCTGGCTCTCACACGCCGCGTCTCTTCTGTGGAGTCGTTCCAGTTAATGTCATCGAGGGTAGGAACGAACAGGCTGTGGTCTTCGGTTACCCACTCTGGTGAGTAGTAATGACGATAATAGGTGCCTCGGGCATTCCAAGACCAATCGCAATGGTGAAGGTCCCTGAGGCTAGGAGGCACGGCCGCGCCAGGCTGCAAGTAAAAAGGTGTATTAACAAACCAGCGCACGACCTTTAGGTCGACGACTTCTTCGTCTTCTTGCCCGACGGAAGCCATGTCGACAGCTTCTGCCGGGACTAGGACGCATTTGATTTCCAGGATGTCTTCGAGTCTTTCTGGTTTAGGCTTCTTGCGGAATTTATCAAGGCGCTCCTTGTGACGCTCTCGTCTCTCCTGGATGGTGATATCGTCGCGCATGCCCTCCGTGCGTAGAGCGCAGTTTTCGTCAATTTCATCCGGCTGTCGAGTCCACGGACCATCGGGAAGCGTCATCTTTTGGCGCATGGGGGTTGGGCGTCTGATTGCGTCTTCGGGTATCTCTAGAATCTGATCGGTCGCTTCTTGAGGGTCGTCTCGGAGTCCCTCTAGCGGCGTCTTTCGCATGTCCTGCTCCTTACCCTTACCCTTATCATCAGGTCGTGGCCGAAGGACCGGGCCGTGCCTTTCTTGGCCTGTTGTTCTTTCTCCCGGACTATTTCGTGCGTTTGTACCGCACTCTTTGCGCCTTTCCCAAAAAAATCTCCCGGACTTGTGGTACAAATTGCCCATATGGCCAAGGTAATAGTTGGGTCCGGCCATCGTTCAGCTGGAAGTAGTTTCTATGTTGTCAAGAATCGTAGGTCTGATATGATCGAGGAAGTGAAACAGATATACACACCTCCATCACTGTACCAAGAGGCAGCCATCGGCCTCCGGCCCGTCCGTGTTGTTGGACCGTGGTATCGGGTGGCTGTGCCCGTCCCGTCCGGTCTCCCACAGGGACCGACGGGGCCAACAGAAACCCTACGCCACACAAGACAAATAAATTTCCGAGCCAAACATTTTTATATCCTCGCAGCTTCTAAGGGTGTGCACGGCAAAGTACATAGAAGAAGGTAGTTTCGCACAGAGTTGTTTTCGCTGTTGGATCTGTGCGTTCGACGCATTTACTTCGACATCGTCGCTGAGCCACAACGCCGTCCGAAACAAGGTTCTATTTCCTGATAGAAGTATAGTAATATTCAATGTCGAGATTTGTATTATGTATGGAATGCATCCTAATCCTCTATCTTACTAGTTCGAAACTCGGAACGACTATGGAGAGACTGCCAAGTGTCTCTTCCGACTGACCGCAAGCCTAACATCTTCCTGCACTTTGTTCCACGGGGGGCCGTTTCCGATACCACCCTCTCAAGTAACTTTACAATACTTAGACAGAGGATCTTATGCTCACTAAGACGCTGCGACGCACAATATCTATCTTCAGTTACGAGCATATGATTTACATATTGTCGAGCATCCCATAGAAACTGGGTGTTACGACATGCTCGGGCGTCACATAGCGAAATTCCCACACGCGTTAACACTACTTTCTTTGCGGCACTTCAGCATTGACGTTATCAGCGAAGGGAGAGACCTACGCCGCCTTCTTATCAATGTTAGGGCGAATACTAACATCATAACGGTGTAGGCCTATATAAAAGGCATTGGGTTTGATCTCCGCGATATTTCGAATATCGGACGATATTTTATGTAGTGCGGTCCGATGCGAGGCTGCTATGGTCCGCGTTGATATCATCGGACGCAGGATTAGCTGGAGAGTTGCAGCGATGGTGGCTCCCTCATCCGTATCCTTTGCCTACTCGATACCCTACATTTGACTTTCCCTCAACAGGAGGTGGCCTGTCATATGTGCAATTACACAACTGGGGCTAAAAGGGAGACCTCTCCATTGGCGACGACGGCCACCCATCACGTCGTTGGTCTTTAGACCCTGCCTAGCGTCAAACTCGTGCCCACACAGCTAAATTCATTGCTGTTGTAGGTCCTTGAGAGTCCCACTAGGAAATATGCCTACCCGTATCTCAAGCCACAAAGTACTCGAATTCGATGATGCTTTGTTTGGCAACACATACGAAGAGACCAGACGAACACCTGGTAAGGTTATATATTCTCTGCTACCATGGCCGGAGACGATGTCCCAACCGACCCCTCCTTATCGTGGTCAGATCGGAATCTTCCCCTTCAGCCTGTTAGCCTGTGGGCATGAGCAACGTTAGGTAGCCATGGAATCTGTTCACCCCTAGGGCAATAGCTTTGATGTGCGCGATGCGTCACGACGAGGTTTGAGGATTTAGTGAAAGCCTACACTTCAGTTCTATCCCTGAGATGGGTCATGATATGAGGTTTAATGAACTCAAAATGGGTGCTGTCACCCGTCTCATTTTCCCGCCCAGTGTTATATGTACTAGAGCACCGTCTTTAATGGAACCATGAGCGAAGACAGCTGGCCCACCGTTGCGAAATCCGTCTCGCAGTGCGGTATCAACTGGCACATCTACGATTGGAGCAACACCCAACTGTATATAGCGCGGGTGCTTCGTACTTCGCTTGAGGCGTTATAGAGTAGTGAACTAACCGACATCTCGACGCATAGTGAAGGGGCACATCCAAGAGTTCTATATTATTACCAACATCTCCAACCGACAGCACTTCTCCACAAATATTTCCCACAGATATAAAAATGGTCGAGTTGAATAAACTAGCCATAGAACAACAATGTATAGAGCGAAGTCTATCGGATATATTTAGAGCAAGCATTCCTATGACGATAACATGCGTCGGCAGGTACTGCGTGCTGGCATGGTACAGAGCAAACGCGATGCTGCGATCGAAGAACCTATTGGCCTGTTAAATCTACCACTCTATTACACGGCCTCGAGGTTTAGACAATTGAATCACGTGATCCACGAAGTCAGCCGTGGACTCTTTTTATCGCACGAACTAAATACAGCTATAGTGACATCCCTACATTACATGTTTCTACTCGGGCCCTTTCCCCATACACCTGCTTAAGTACCTAGCTAGAGAGACACGCAACTAGGTTGATATGTAACTGACACGGATTGCATCCCTTACGTGTGTACATCATTACACTCAGCCACAGCCCCGACAGCCCCCAGGCCCTTAAACGTTGGAATAGCTGCCAAAGCGTGACTAGACACAACACAGTCTGAGCCAGGGACGTAGGACGTCATGACTCCTGTCTTCCCAACATTATTTCTCAAGTGCACATTTACACGGACAATGTACTACACGTGTATAAGATGTAGCTGACAAAGCACACACACGCGCCCTCGGCTCGGAGTGCCGAGAACTCGGGACGAAAACATTGGGGGACACAACAACATTGAGACGCGACCAGAGCGAAGCAGGGGTGTGGCGCGCTTTCGGAAAGAGGGATGAAAACTGCGATGGATAAAATTGTATCACCGATCATGGAACACCATCGATTACCCTTATGGTACAGAACCTAATAAAGCAAAGCCAAAAAAACCATTGACATGAAAACCCAGCCGTGCCAACCACCCAAAGCCATCATAACGACATGAATCATTACTACGCCTATCCACCGAAACCGTACAGTGTCCGCCCTTGCCTCTTCAGCGCGTAGACTACATCAAGGGATGTGACGGTCTTCCTCTTGGCATGCTCAGTGTATGTGACGGCATCCCGGATGACACCCTCGAGGAATGACTTGAGGACACCACGGGTCTCCTCGTAGATCACTGGGAGGCAAGAGGTCAGCACTTGGGGCCATGCAACACGTGGCATGGCATCTGCAACTGACTGGCCGAAATACGCAACACGCCGCCACGACGGGCAAGACGACGGATTGCGGGCTTGGTGATACCCTGGATGTTGTCACGAAGAATCTTCCTGTGGCGCTTGGCACCGCCCTTGCCGAGGCCCTTGCCACCCTTGCCGCCTAGAGGTCTGTCAGTGATGCTGTATGTGCAGTCGGGAGGGTCGGCGAGGCGAATGCTTACGTCCAGTCATGGTTGTGAGGGGGGAGTAGTTGAAATGTTTCCTTAAGGGTTGAGGCTTAAAATGCAGCTGAAAAGGGCTGGCAGTTGCGATACGGATGTGGTGTGGTGGGTTGTTTGGGTCACCGAGTCTGGGGATGCGGGCACGGGGACGAGACTTTAAATACGGCAGATGGTGCAGGCAGCAGAATCAGATCAGATCAGTGATTGAGCAAGCTGATGAGCTGGGCCATTTCTCATTGGCTAATTTTGGTGTCTTGGCAAGCCTGGGACATGCGAACGTCGGCAGAATCGACTAGCATCTGGCGCGCTAAGCTAGTTTGGAGTGGCCCACATTCCTTTGCAGCCACAAGAGATGTTCCACAGTCGACTGGACAGGACGGCTGATGGGGCATTAGATTTGTGTCCTCGAACACGAAGGACGCGCCTGGAGGCTGTATGTGCGCGCATGTCACATGTACTTGTACGGGGGGGGCCAATTACACGACAGAGCTAGACGTAGGTAGATACTTTGCAATCCACTTCGTAGTGTTATTATTTACCGTGGTACGCGTTTTACCTTGTCGAGAGCGGCACATGCATTGGGCGGCGCTGCTCATCTTGGGAAGCAACGGGTGACTACTTGAGGGGGACTCACAACCGCGACTGCCTTAACTAGGTAGATACTTTAAGTAGACAGGTTCAATTCCAACGGCGTCGCGCGGCAAGAAAAGAAGAAGAAGAAGAACAAAACAAAAAGCTGCTGCTGCACTCGAAATAATACACGAACACCAGCAATAAGACATTCGATGCGCGCGCCTGCGCGGTGGTGGTGGTCGGTGGGTACGTACCTGCTGTAGCAAAAGCACTTTCCGTTTTCATGAGTGGCGGGGTGGCTAACTAAGCCTTGTCCGCATGTGTGGCCCTTGCGTTGCCGTTTGTTTTGACCATTTCTCCAAAATATGCAGCGACTGGCCAATAGAAATTCGAGGACTCGATAACAAATCGGTTTTTTTTTTAACTTTGCCAATTCTCCCACCAAAACGTGCACGCTTTTCACTAGCACAACTCGGACCCAATTTCCCCTTGAAAGCGCACCCAAAATTTGCGAAGCGCATCAACAAAAAAAAAGAGGGCAGGTGCACTCAATCAATTCCTGCCGCCTAATCAGCCGGTAACGTGACCCACACCGCCGCCTACTTAAACCTTTCACTCCCCACCTTCATCCTTTCCTCTTTTACCTCACACACCCACACACACAAACAACCATCCACCAGCCGACTCATCATCAATTTCATCAACGCGCATCGTGCCTATCATCAAAATAATCATTCCAACCCATCAAGTCATCTACAATGGCTCGCACTAAGCAAACCGCCCGGAAGTCTACCGGTGGCAAGGCCCCGCGGAAGCAGCTCGCCTCCAAGGCCGCTCGCAAGAGCGCACCCTCCACCGGAGGTGTCAAGAAGCCTCACCGCTACAAGCCCGGTACCGTCGCTCTCCGTGAGATCCGTCGCTACCAGAAGTCGACCGAGCTCCTGATCCGCAAGCTCCCCTTCCAGCGTCTGGTAAGCACCCCCACTCTGACTGGCGACGCGTCATCGGCGCGTCCCGTCAACAACAATCCTATCCCCACCCGATCCTGAGCTAACGCGTCACAGGTCCGTGAGATTGCCCAGGACTTCAAGTCAGACCTTCGCTTCCAGTCGTCGGCCATCGGTGCCCTCCAGGAGTCGGTCGAGTCGTACCTCGTCTCCCTCTTTGAGGACACCAACCTCTGCGCCATCCATGCCAAGCGTGTCACCATCCAATCGGTAAGCACTCCAATCCACCCACCAACCACAGCTTTTGCATACCTTGCTAACCCTATTGTAGAAGGACATCCAGCTTGCTCGTCGCCTCCGGGGTGAGCGCAACTAAGCATGGGGTTTTGGGATGGCTTCGCGGGGTTTCTTGGGTGTGGTCACGAATTCTACATCTGCCTGATTGACGGCGGTTCACAACGGGTCAGGGGAACATGGCGTTTATGATGCGTTGCTTTTACATGTTGGTCTGTACATTACTCGGCAGCTATGGTACGCTGCAAATGCTGAACGCCGATTTATGATCATAACTTAAAAACGTTGCCCACGTGCGTGATTTGCTAGAGCCCTTCCCTCCTTCGTCAGGACAAGTACTACCGTGAGAAAAAGAATAAGTCATCGCCACCACGTTTGGCCGTTGCTTTCATCTGGCATGGTACTGAACACACTCTCGCAGCGTGGTTGGTGGTGAGGGCAGACGTAGTTCATTCGCCATTCCGATGCTGAAGATTACAACGCGCTATAGAACCGCCTTCCACCCATCTTGCTTCGGTTTGTCGGCGCCTAGGCCTAGGAATTGCACCATCTGTCCTAGGTGGTCTACTCCCCAGAATCCCTCCGTCTGCCCCTGTGTGGTCGTACATACCATCCATGGGAGACCAAAGGCACCATCCGCGAATGCCTTGTCCGTGTTCGCAACTAAAGCTTGCTTGCCGACTGTGGCAGCGTCGGCAAGGACTGTAGTAGGTAGGATCTGTCAGCGGGCCGTCTTTCTGCGTATTCGGGTATGAACCGTACGATCGAGGCTCGTACGGCCGGCAAGAATAGCATCTCGGCAATGTCCCAGCAAGATGTGTTGCAAAGTTTAGATAGAGGCGCTGCTGGGACAGGGAGGGTATGCGAGGGAGGGGGCTGGGTTGCATACCTTTCTCCGCTTCTCCCGCTCCGAGGATATCAACTAGGACGCTCCGGAGCCTCTCGGGCTCGTGGGTTGGAATGTGGTCAACCCAATACTTGTGGTAAAGGACATCCAATGTCCTTACTAGACGCTCTTGACTCTCCCCATCTGCCAGTTGGATCGCACAAAGAGCCCTCATAATATTGACCGTTAGTGGTGGGAAATTATCGGGCATCTCCTCCTTCATGGGTATGGAAAAGGCCCTGGCCCAGCGCAACCTCTCGGCACCGATCCACTTGTCCTTGTCTATACTTGAGGTTTCAGCTTGGGTGGCTAAGTTCACCACCATACGCGTGTACACACACGTAGTAGTAGGTAGCCGAAGTAGGCGACGGCGTCTCCTGAGGGAATCGGAGTCACATACTCTTGATTTTGATGGGGGGAGTATTCCCACACTGCCGGTTCGAGTTCAGCTTCTGATAATACCCACGAGTTCATTGGAGATGACTAGGGAGGGAAAAGCATACTGCCTTCATTAGTCCGCCGAGGAAAATCGGGACATATCTGATTTCGCATGCTTTGAACACAGGATCATGCTGCCGTCCAGTTAGCAACACCGTCGTGACGACAGCACCAACGGTGAAGACTCACGCGCAGGACGTAGAAGGCCTCGTAAGCAAATGGACTGACGGTATCAAAGTAAAGAGTAATCCTGGATCCCGCCATATTCGAATTACCGGGACCGATACTGAACTCTAGGTTCACGACTTCTAGTTCACTGCACCGCACTTGGCATCGAGATCGGGGACTGCTGCAATGTAGGTTAGGTAGGTAGGCAGGTATGTATTAGTAGTAGGTAAACTAATAACGGCAACTTACCTCGGCCCGCCCATTTTCCCCGTCCACGGAGCGGGGAACATGGGAGAGGGGCAGGCGAGCTGGCGCACCGGGACAGGATAACGCGACCTTTTATGTCGCTGCGACATTAAATCACATATCTAGGTTCTCCTTGCCCTCTGCCTCTAGGCGCCAGAGCAGTTGGCGTCCGTCGAGACGGTGCCGACATTCGCCTCGCTGGGAATCCACATCACACAATAAACTGCTTTTAGGTCGGTCGGGTACGTGGTAAAAATGCATTCAGGGACGAAACTGCCCAATACACACACTAAATACACCAAAACCAAACACTAAAACGCCTATTAAAGCTGGCCTTGCCCACGGCACACACGAGCCCTCGAATCACGCACACGCCACCTCCGTGGTGCGTACGGGATCGAACTGTTCCATCGGCACACGAGTTAATACGTCGAAGGCTCCGGTGCCAACCTTGCCGAGCCTGCCCATCACTAGCCTGCCGCTAGGTGTACTGAGGTCGTCCCAATCGCCGTCGAGGATAGCATCCGTGAGGAAGGCTAGTGTGGTCTCGAAACTCATCTTGGTAAACGGACTTACATTGCCTCTGAGGCCCATGCGGTTGAAAGGTGTGAAGCCCCCGTTCCTCGTCATGTAGTCACCAATAAGACTTAGGTGTCGCCAATCAACGCTAATGCCGTGAGAACTGAAGACCCCACGTAGCTCCTGCACAATAGTGCTCCGGCAGGCTTCTACCCCATACATCTCTAGCACGGCGGCGACGTCGTTTGTCGAGATCCGGTTTGGATTGATGTAGTCGCCGTACTGCTGCATTGCTCGAAGGTTGGTACCTTGCGTGTGGACTGCGGGCACTTTGGTCTTTTCGCCGGTGTTGGGATCAACGACTTCTGCCTGTTCGTCGTAGGTGCAGACCCCGACGCCGTCGATCTGCTGGATTAGCGACTTCCCGATGGCATCTTGCACCAGATTCAACATCAGGATCTTGGGCATGGCTGGGTCGAACTCGAGCGTGAACTCGCACCATTCCCCGCCCATCTCGTCGCATCTGAACCGAGATATGCGATCATTGCGGCTCTTCACGCGCCCTTCGCGCGTGTTTAGACCCGCCTCCTCGCCGTCCTCTGTAGCCCCAATGCCCATACCATCCTCTCGAGCCTGCTCTGGTTCCGGGCTCCCTCCGTATGCCTCGTCCTCCATATCATCACCGAAAGGCGAGACACCCCGCTGCATCTCCTTCTGGATCGCATCATCCTCATCGTCGTTCGGTCCGTACGAGATGGCCTCCGTCCTGTAAGACTTTTGTTTGGCATTCGTTGCGTCGTCCTCTCCGCCGTCATCATCATCGGCATCATCGTCACCCGCAGGTTCTGCGCCCGCAGGCCCTGCCATTTCGACAACCCCCGCCTTAACTCCTATCTCCGGAGCGGCCGCAGAAACTTCACTCTTCCTTTTCTTGAGCTCCTTCGTTATTAGTCTCTGTAGCGCCGGGAGAAACTTTCGTTCGATAGCATCAAACACATCGGATACGTTGATCGCATAGGCCTTGGTATATTCTGCTGATTCGAAGAACCGCAGCCGCACTTCGTATATCTTTGCCAGTGGGTAGGCTATCCCTTTCCCGACTCGTTCCCTGACCGTGACTCGATCTAGAGTGTGCGCGAGGGGGAGGATGCTAATCGCCTTCGCAAATGTTTCACCATCCTTTTGCGAGAGTTCCTCGTTGAGGACTAGCGTCATGGCTGGGGTCGAGATATTTGTGCTGGCTGTCATCAGAATTTCTCGGAGGCGAGGAATGCCCAGGGTGACATTCTTGGCAGAATGCCCAGCCAAGTGGAAGGTGTTGAGCGTCATTTGAGTCGAAGGTTCACCGACTGACTGGCCCGCCACAATGCCGACTGCCTCGCCGGGTGAGACCAGCGACCGGATGTATTTGGCCGCCAAAATTTTCTCGGCCGTTTTGCGCGCGATGGCCCCTTCGCGCGATACCTTGGAGCCCTTCTCCTTGATCAAGCCGTCCTGGTTCGATTTGGTATAGGCATTCATGGCCTTGAAGAAATTCTCAGAGGTGGCGAAAGCAAATCGCGCCGGGTCGAGATAGGAAGTAACAGGATCTGCCACAAAGGTGCCTTGGCCATTGGCGCTCTTAACTGCGGCCTTCATCTGTTTAATGATCCCGTCCTTGTGATCGAAGAGGACCCCAGTATTCATGTCGGCATAGCCGATCTGAGCCAGCTGGGACTCGCGGTTCTGGAGCAGAAATCCGAAATCGGTCAGGTATGTCTGCTTCGTAATGTCTAGACCATCCTCGCCGTAGAGAAATTGGACGAGCGTTCCATCCGAGTCCCTGACAGACGTATCATAAGCAACCTCGAGACCTTCCATGCCCTTTATGAGACATCGCTGGAGATAGCCCGAGCGTGACGTCTTCACAGCCGTGTCGATAAGACCCTCGCGGCCGGCCATGTGATGGAAATAGTACTCCTGCGGCCTGATGCCCGTCAAGAAGCGATTCACTACGTACCCCCCGGCCCTGGCGTCTGTATCAAACGGCCTGAAGCTTGGGAGAGTTTTGCCGCTGACCATGACCGGAACTCGCCGCCCCTCCAGTACCTGTTGACCAAGGTTGCATGAGATCAGATTCGCGTTGACGGGACCACCCTTGGCCCCAGAAGTGGTCATGGCCTGCATGTGGTTCTTGGGGAATTGCTTCTCTAGCCCTGCGGGAAGGCACGCCGAGGTGACCCCGCTGGAGAGGTCGTGGCAGCTCTTGTTCATAAGCATATCCAGCCCCTCCTGCTTGGTATCGTCCCGCATGACCTCTTCCAGGCGCTTCAATAGCTCCGGGTCGGTCTTGTCTGGTTGCTGGGCAGAGAGAGTGACGTACTTGGCGGCGACCTCGAGGCCAAAGGAGCGAGCACCTTTGAGCTTCTCCTTGCGGGCTGCTTCGCCTTCAGGGGTCAACCGGAGGTCATCCATCCCACAGGTAAAAGCTCGCTCGTTAAGATACCTCGTGAGGAGCCGACCCATGCTGCTGAGGAGTTTTCCGGCGATGGCCGGACCATAAACCTCATGTACACAGTGAATGAGCCCCCCGGAGCTAGGGCCGAGGTGAGCCTTGTCTAGGATGCCTGAGACAAATTCGCCATCGCGGAACATGACCTGACCTTCCTCCACATGCACCCCCCATTTCTCGCCCTTGACCTGCGACTTGCCGTTCATCCAGAGGTCGCCGCAGTTGGTAGGCCGAATGTTCTTTAGGATTGTGGTAATAACCTGTTTCCCGGTCCACCGAGCTGCTGGCTTAACAACCGCAGGAGAAACAAGCTCAATCCGTTCCCCAACGATGTGGCCACTCTCGGGCCTTAACGCGTTGTAAATGAGCTGCTGGTAGGACCTTCTATCAAAGAAAGTATCTTTGCTGCATAGGGCCACGGAAACAGAGATATGATCCTGGATGAGTCCTCGCAAAGGCTTTCCCTGCGTGCCCGAGATGTACTGATGATCAGTGTCCGCGAGCTGAAGCGCCTCGGTCCTCGCAATCTCGTTTTGGGGGAAGTGCATGTTCATCTCGTCTCCGTCAAAGTCCGCATTGTACGTATTGGTATTGGCGTAGTGCATGCGGATGGTCTTCTCCCCGGGAAGGACCCTGACACGATGGCCCATGATCGAGGGTTTGTGAAGTGTCGGCTGACGATTCATGAGAACAACGTCGCCGTTGGTAAGATGGCGATAAACTTTCTTGTTCCTCGTGCCACTAAAGTTGTTGCCGCTGGGCGCAAGAAGCTGGTTCGCCAGCGAGACACGGTCATCGAGAGACTTGTTCCGGAGATTGATTATCTGACCATTCTCGTTTTCGACGGCCGAGGCGCCCGGCCAATTTTCCAAGCCGTTTATGACGGCCTGCTGCATATCCTTGAAGTTGTGACTCGTAACCGGCTCTGGATAAGTGAGCTTCTTCGCAAATACCGGGGGCACTCCTATTTCGTTGGTCTCGATGTTTGGATCCGGCGAGATAACACTCCGCGCTGCGTAGTTGACACGCTTCCCCATCATGTTCTTCCGGAAGAGCCCTTCCTTCTTCTCAAGCTTCTGCTTGATTCCGTCCTCATTTCGCTTCGCGGCCGCTCCCTGTACAGGATTCCTGCTTCGGTCAATCAGAGAGTTGACACCGTCCTGAAGCTCAGTCCAGGCCACGTGTAACGACGTGATATCCCTGGCTCTACGGGCCTCGCCTTCCTCCGAAGTGGAAGATTTCGATTCGTCGAGCTCCCTCGATATTTGAGCTAATTTTGAAGAACTCCTTAATATCATTTTGTACAGATTGTTTTGTTGTGCTTCGGAAATCTGTGCTTCACCCATCCGGGCCTCTGGCCGATACCGGTTGGGAGGGACCAGAATCGTCTGCAAGAAGAACATATCGGCTGATAGCGGTCGCGAACTCTTCCGCTTGGGTTTCGAGCTGTATAGTAAAGACAGCATGTCCTGCTCTTTGTTGAAGAGCAACTCTAGCCTCTTCATAACCTCCATGGCGCTGACATAGCGTTCGGGCTTCGGCGCCACCCGTGGACTTCGCGGCTTGGCCGGGGAATCGGCCATGATCACGTCGCCATTCTCATCTAGCTCATCCCCCTCCCCCTCCTCTTCATCGTCTTTGGTTGATTCGCTTGAAGACAAGTCGATATCGGCAATCCCTTCGTCGGAGGCGTACTGGTCAGGTTTCTCTTTCGCCTTCTGTTTGACCAGCAAGGCGTCCTTCTGCCTCAGATTCAGCAGGATCATCTTAGCTTTCTCTTTTGGGGTAAGAGATCTCTCGAATATCTTGACGAATCTGTCCTTTCGGTAGGTCGGGGATATGCCATTACAGGTCGAGCATGCCTTGGCCTTCATCATATCGGCGAGAAAGTCCCTGACGAGCTGCCTCCGCAGCTCCGAGGCACCCTCGTGCTTTCCTGTCCTTATTTCGCTTTGGTCGATCCTGTGCCCTCGCAGAACTTGGCGCACATATCTGTCCCTCGCCTTCGTAACGTTATCTTGCCATGTCTCGTCGTCGTCTGAATCTGTCTCCTCGGCCACTACTTCCGGCACGTCGGCGAGGGCCATGCCAAAATATTCCTCGCCGATGGCATCGATCATTTGGGCTTCGCGCAGCAGGCCATACTGGAGGAGACGAAGCATGCAGGCGTAACGGTGGAGATCTTTCCGAGGCATTCGGAGTTTGTGACAATAAACGCATTGCGCTCGTAACAACCGGTACGCCTGGTCCATAAACACGGGATGGTAGACGGGGACAGGGAGCTCGATGTGGCCAGGGTGACCTGGGCATGACGATTGGCCAAGATTGCAGGTGGAACATCTAAGTCAACCCTCCGAGTTAGTCTTTGAACATTGGGGATTTGCAGGCAGAGGGAAAGGAATAGTTGTGCTTACAGTGAATCGCCCCAGGAGCCGAGTGCCGGATCGTAAAGGCCACCAGGTACGGGGTTCAGGAGGCTGTCAAAAGTATTGTCGTTCTCGACCCTCTGGACTGAGATTGCCCGGATTTCTTTCGCCGAGAGGAACGTGAATTCAACGCTCTCCACCGAGGAGGCGACTGGCTGGGAGACATTCATGATAAGAAGTTACGCCACGAAGCATGGTATGTGCAGATACGAGCGGCTGCGTCCTTCTTCAGCTTGATCCAGTCGCAGCTTGGCGTGGTTGAGCGTTGATACACAGCAGCCGACCGCCTTGATAGTAGCTTCAGAGGAGGGGCGGGAAGTTGTGAAGACTGGCGAGGATCAATTTTTTGGCGGTCGGTTTTGGCAGAATTGGAAGCTAAGGCTTTTTTTTTTGTGGCGGCGGGATGTGGAGGTCCAGCGCATTAGGTAATAAGGCACCTGCAGACGGAGTGCGGATTACCTATCTAGTAGCCTGGCAGGTAAGGTATTTTCAAGCATCGCGAATCTCTACGACTGCAAGCTCCATACCCTAATCTTACCTACCAACAATAACCAAAGCCTCCACGTATCTACCTTGCCACCGCAGTGCACTCAACGAGTATAGAGAACACGCGAAATTGCGTCCTATTTGTTCAGTTACGGCCGCAACCCAGATTTGACGGTCGATGCCGTCATCTCATTGACCAAGACCAAGGCATCGAAACCCCGTGCTATCGTGCGATCTCCGAACATCATTCCAAGCAGACACTCGGCCTATCCATATCCAGGTATGGATCGAAGCCGACACTCCTCTAATGGCCTTAGTCCTCGGCATGACGCGACCTCTCGAATCCAGAAGCCCGAGTCGGCCGCGGAAAGGATGGCAGCGCTCAAAGCTCGCGTGGCTGCTGCTATCGGCGGAAGCAAAGCAAAAGGGGGCTTGAATGTCGGCCTCCATCCGGCCCTCGAAGACTTGGGACAATGGAAGCCCTCTGGAAAACCACAAGATCCCGGTTCTAGGGCCGCAAATGCGCGCTCGCAACCCGAGTCGGCAAGGCCAACTTTCAAGAAGCCATTCGACCGGTCAGGCCCTCTAACGGATGGGAATCGGAGTAACCCATACATCGATGCCGGTTCATCTGGCCATGCCGCCTCGGGCCGGCAGAGGCACTCGAGGCAACTTGTATTCAACCAGAAGGGTAAATACATTCAGCAGGCAAATGCACTTCGGAGACAGGCCGCGCTGGAGGCTATGAAGAAACGGATCGCGGAGCAAACACGCAGGGCTGGGATTGATGAAGACCTCGACCTGGAAAAGAATTTTGTTGTGGAAGCCCCCCCCGATATTGAATGGTGGGACGAGGCGCTAGTTGAAGGAAAGAGTTACGACACGGTCGATAATCCGACATATCTCAAGCTTGTTACGCCGGATAGCATCATAACCGAATACATACAACACCCCGTCGCCATCGAGCCGCCTCAGGACCAACACATACCGCCCCCAAAGCCTATGTATCTGACCCCGAAGGAGCAGAAGAAACTGCGCAGACAGCGACGGATGGCGGACCTGAAGGAAAAGCAAGCGAAGATCAGGTTGGGGCTGGAACCAGCCCCGCCGCCCAAGGTCAAGAAAGGAAACCTGATGCGAGTGCTTGGCGAAGAAGCTCTTCAAGACCCGACCGCCGTCGAGACTCGCGTCAACCGGGAAATCGCCGAGCGGCACCAGAAACACCTTCAAGCGAATGAAGAGCGCAAGTTGACGAAGGAGGAGAGACACCAGAAACTCGCAACCAACCAAGAAAAGGACGCACAGAAGGGCATTCACGTCCTCGTGTTCAAAATCGGAAGCCTTGCAAACGGAAAACACCGCTACAAGATCGGCGTTGAGGCGGAGGAACACGGACTGACCGGTGTTTGCATCATGCACCCTAGCTTCAACCTTGTGGTGGTGGAAGGCGGGGAGCATAGCATTGGGAAGTACAAGAAGTTGATGCTCAACCGGATAGACTGGACCGAGAACGTGCCATCGCGGGAGAGAGATGATGCAAAGGGGTCATTTCGACAATGGCTAAAGGCGGAGGATGAGAAAGGCACGCTCAAGGATATGTCGCTCAACAAGTGCGCCCTAGTCTTTGAGGGGGAGGCCAAGAGCAGGGTCTTCAGGAAGTGGGGAAGTAGGGTGTGCGAAACCGACGCCGAAGCGCGCGAGATTCTAGGGCGCACCAAAATGGAGAGCTTCTGGGTGTTGGCTAAGAACTCGCAGGGTGCTGCGGTATGAACCTGTCCGGCATGGCATTTCTAACGTGTGAGGCAAATTAGGTAGAGTGAAAACCAAGGAAGAAGAAGACGAAGTTACCTTCCGAGGATTCAGCACGCTCCATGTCTGCTAATCTATTATCTACCACGTTGATTTCTGCACATGACTAGCATTTTGGCACGGTGTTCGCCTTCTTCTCGTAGCGCAGCATCGCAGGCGCCTACGGCGTGGGATTGGAGTCAACTCACCCTGATCGCACCCACGGCAGACGGACATGGGCGTCTTGAAAGGCTCGCATCCGTTCCACCGATCACTGGCTTATACCACCTACGCTTCCCCCCAAAACACCTGTTCCACAATCGAGCCAAGCGGCGGGATGATTGCGAGTAGAGGAGGCTATTTCTGGATTTCTGATTGTACATTCGGTTTGCCTTGAATTTGTGGGCATTTGGGTATTGTATTGGTGACGGAGACTTGGCTACCTATGTTTGGTAACAAATCCTGCACGGCTCTCCGCCTCCAGGCAGACGTAATATCGGGAGAGTCAAAGGACAAGGGCTGGTTATGTGTATAGTAGATTATGATCGTACCACTAACCCCATGGGGTGAGATGGGAGGTCAAGGAAGTCAAGGAACCAACATCTACATTACAAAGGGGTAACGATGATCGCATTCAGGCTTGTGACATGGGCCCGGGGTTGACGGAAGAAGCCGGTGAGAAATCCAGTGTTGGAGCGGCACGTTCGACCCATGACTCCAAGTGTTGGCGGTTAGTTGTGTGGCTGTGGTGCGGAGCTGTTGAGATGGCCAAATGCTACCCCTATGTCGCACACCCACCACATGCACGAGGAGATGAGGACAAGGAGAGCAATGACATATGACCCTGGTCGAGTAGGTAGGCAAATGGTGGCCGTAGCGACGAGCTGCGAACAGAGAGGTCACGAGGGGTCTCAAGGCGGACGGACACTGAGGTTTGACCCTACTCTTTTGGCGGGACCATGGGCAGTCGTGCTGCAAGGGGGGTGGCCTTGGCGGCCATGAACGGCGATATTCTCGAAGCTCTCGATCGGTGGCGCCGCTCGGCAGAGCTCCCTGGTATGCAACATCGGTGGGAAGGAGCTGCTCGCCCGCGAACTACGCCGTCGCCAAGTTGCACTGCCGCTCTCTCAAAGTTGGGTCGGCCCCCAAGACCTCGCGGTGAGGGCCTCATCGCCAGGTAAACTTGCAATAAAGTTGAATCGCCAAGCCAGCTGCACAGCCTGCAGGAGAACCTCAGCCGGCACCGACGCAGGGCGTCAGCAGCCAAGGGCTCCCCCCGGGTTCTCCCCCCCCTTGAACATGCAGAAGAACATCAGGACACGGTCGCTCGGCAAGCCCGCCCCAACATGAGAAACTCGGGCCTTTCAAGGCGTCGCTCGTCGACGCTAGCGGCAGTCCTCCTATTGCTCACCAGCGACAACGCTGACTCCATCTGACGAATGAATAATTAGGCTAATAACAGGAGTGCACGCGTGGGACGCTGGAAAAGCACTATGTATTGTTGTTGTTGGGTGGTGCATCGTGCCTGGTCTGAGATACGCACGTAAGGTACGCACGTAAGGTACGTACACTACGTACCTTCCTAAGTTCGGCAGAGACAGGTACAGAAGGGACGTAATTACCGGGGTATGTGCATAAGGTAGGCACGTGGTGGGGAGGCAAGGTACTTTTACTTCCTCCCATGTTTAGTCTGCACCCAGACCGGGGGTTTGGGGGTGGGGAGCCGTCCTACATCTGTTGCCACAATTCCTCGGATTCTGGCCAATAATATCATTTCCTTAACCTCAACCCTGGAGACAGATGGTTCGTTGGGTGGACCTCGAACCAGGATCTTAATCCTTATCGAGCTTGTCGTCCTTTTAACCTTTCTACTGTGTACTTACTGCTGTTGCGACGAGATAGTACAGTACCTCTCGAGTTCTACCATAGCAACTCCGTTCTCATGACCACGGATAACAGGTACTGCAATGCATCTCACCGAGCCCCTTCCTGCAGCCCTTTTCAAGCGGCCCACAAGTTGGCTTCACCCCACCCCCTTTTCCCTTCCGCGACCACCGGATCGTCTGCCGGTGTTTGACCTGCATTACCTCTCTGAGTGGGGAGATCGATGGAGTCTGCGGCGCTGGCAACGATGGCATGGGATCTCGTTGGATGGGGGTTGGCATGAAGGGGGTCAGGCCTTCGCGTATGCTACGCGTCTATGCTTGTGTATAATGTGTTTATTCTTCCTAAACGCATGTAACCCATCCTACTCCTTCAGAACACCGGTACTTCATCATCGTGCTACATGTGCCTAGCTAGCTAAACCCCATCCCCTTTCTTCCCCGAGTCACAGGCGTCCTCGAGGAATGGGTGCCTCTGTGCTAAAACGAAGAGCTGCCTCCAATATTGACCAGACCTGATATATCTCTATAGCATACCTACCTATATAACCCAAATCCCCATGATAGATTCGCGTGTGCAACCAACCTAGAACCAGGCCACGGCAAGAAAATAATAATCAGTTTGCATGTGTACAGTACGAGCAAGATGTTCTGCATCCCCCTCAGCAACGGCCCCACGGGTGGCTTTGGTTCGATTCCGCGCCTGCTGTCGAGTCCCTGCTCCTCATTGCCCGAGATACCGACGTGGGAATACCCTCCAGGGGGGGAATTGCCATGGGCGGAAGGCCGCCTGGTGGCGGAATCATTTGACCAATTGGGCCTCCAAGCGTTCGTATGCTTTGGTTAAGGCTGTCGTAACTGTCGGCCTGGAGATCTAGTGTGCTGATGTCGAATCTTTTCGAGCATCCATCATCCATATGCCTGCGGAATCGCGTTAGTCTCATGGAACCTGCGGTTTGAGAACCCTTCCCCCCCGGGCGGGGGGGGGGGGGAGAGAAAAAGGGGGTGGGCGCTGGTAAAACGAACCTTCTCAGCGTATCCTTGCGAGCGAACAAGCGGCTACAGTAGTCGCATTTGTGGCTACGCTCCTTCATGTGTACGCTCTGATGATGTCTCTGGAGATCTGTCTTGCGGACGAATTTCTTATTGCACTCACCGACCGGACAGAGGAAGGGATACTCTCGCTTCTCGTCGTGTGTCTCCTTGTGTGCCTTGAAGTTGTAGCTGCGACTGAATAGCTTGCCGCATCCGTTTACCTGGCATTGGAAGTTTGCCTCCTCCTTGGTGGTCAGACGGCGAGGCGCCTTGCGAGGCCGAGTGGTGTGGTACGGCCGTCTGTCGTCTTGCATGGGCGTGGATGCGGTGCTCCCAGAGGTCGGATAGTAGAACTGATCAGGCTCGACAGGTTGATAGTCGGGCTTCTGCCACGACGATGGGCCGTCTGGAGGGTATCCGGACGTGTTGCTTGGATAGGAAGAGTTGTCCGGATGGTAGGCAGCATGCACCGGCGACGGGGATGGGTAGTGGGATACCTGGATCCCTTGGCCGTAGTCGGACGCCGTCTCTAGTTTGACTCTGGAGGAGAGGGCCCTTGAGACGGAGGGCACAGTTGCGTACGAGGCTACAGTTCTCGAGGATGCCGGAGGAGGTGAACGTGAATCCGTGCTGAGAGGACGCGGGTTTGAAGTGGAACTCTGGTGGGCCTGCGCGTGTTGGGGCTGGTAGACGTCCTGGCCGTACACCTGAGGTAGAGCAGATTCATAGCTGCCAAATGCGTCGTATCCGGCGGAGATGATACTTGGCATTGTTGACGCCGAAGACGATGATGGGTGGAGGACCGTTGCTGCGCTCCACTCAGGCTGGCCCATAGCATTGAGCGGTGGGAGCGGGGATTCGGGGTCCATAGACGCGTGGATGGAGCAGGGCGCGTCGCCGTCGTATATTGATGAAAGCCGGTACTGCTGGTCTACCAAGCTTGGCGAGGGGTAGTCTAAAGATGACCTGTCCGAGGGGCAGTAGGTGTTTGAGCACGAAGAGGGCGACCTTGTGAGCGACGGAGGAGTGAGGTCCATGACTGAGGACGCAATGCCGGTACGAGGGTGTTGGAGGCTAAGAAATATTTTTTGCCCATATATAGAAGAGCAAGAGGGGCGAGAGCCGGGCTGGGAGAGGATGTAATAGCACCCGGTCTGTTGGACAGTTGCTAGTACGCCGGGATCTGTGCGCCCAAGCAGGTGGTTCTTGGGTCTGGTTGGTGTTCTTGCATGAGAGGATGCGGACGTTGGTGTGATGGGACGTCGGTGATATATAAAGATGGGAGTGGGTTGTTCCTGCTGATGGTGGAGACTTGGGACGACCGTTTGGTGGTGGTACCCGGGAGAAAAGGGCAGAATATGATAACCGGATGTGGTGGGCGTAGGAGCAACTGTAGTGAGATCAACAGCGTGGACCAAAGGCATTCACCTTCCAGATTGATACACCCATGTAGGGATAATGAGGCAGACAGGGGGGATCGCAGAAGCGCGCATGGTGAACAAGGCAGAATCTTCTGGTGTCTTATATGATTTATTTGTAAACTGTCCGGCGTCTGCCTAGTCAATAGCAGAGAGAGAGGTAGTATATCGGAGGGAAACCTTGATAAAT
>Ga0164242_10002372_pt1 | contig 21804 bp, 16 predicted proteins | sample OricomgcompostMG_FD_108783 | JGI IMG/M metagenome (GOLD analysis project Ga0164242, IMG submission 108783) | Miracle-Growth compost microbial communities from Emeryville, California, USA - Original compost - Miracle growth compost (MG) ... | reverse complement strand
GATATACTTCCTTGCCCCAACGGTCAAAAATCGTCATTTCGATTCTTGAAGTTTCATTATAATATACTTGGAAGACATCATTATTTCCATCTCCGTTGGGTGTAAATGTATTCGGAATATACAGACTTGGAATATCATTTATTTTTATTTTTCTAGCTGTTGAATCCATACAATTATATTTATTCTTAACATGCAACGAAACAAGATAATCTCCTACGGCAGAATAAAAATGAACAGGATTTTGAAGTGAAGAACTGTCTTCATTCTCTCCAAACTTCCACACCCAATTCAGCACATTTCCTGTAGATTGATCTGTAAATTTCACTTCGGGGTTGAGCAAATCAATCCAACCGGGTGTGAAAATAAAATTAGCATTGGGTTTTTTGGAGAAAAAGACATTTACCGTATCGGAAACAGCATTGCCACAAGCATCTGAAACATTTACATAAATAATGCTTTTTTGGTAATCACTTAGCAAATTCGGGTAAAAATTAAGTGAGTCGTTTAAAGACAAACCATTGTTCCAATCATAATTTATAGGAGAAATTGCTCCCTGTACTTCACATTGAAAAAGCGTTTCCGTACAAAAAACACCTGTATCGGGATAAATATGGACTTTATAATCTGGTTTATCGTGTATAACCAAACTTAAGTCTGTTTCGTAGTAATTACCATTGCATAAAGTATCGCCTATGGTTAAAATAATACTTTCACCATCATCTGCTAAGTTATCTTTGATAGGAATAATAAACAAGGTATCAGAAGCTACACCTGCAGGCATTGTTATTTGCATAGGTAAACTGTTGTAATCTATACCGTTTGTTGCTGTACCACTCACAGAAATAGTATAGGTTTTAGCTTGTTGGATGTTATATGTACGTTTAAAAACAATTTGAGCAGAACCACAATCTTCGTATAAAAGTGTATCACCATTTCCATAACTAATATTCGATTCTATACTTAAAGGTTGAGAATTAAAAGAATTGGCTTCTAAAAATACAGCAGAATAACCTCCTCCACCTTGTCCCTCACCTATCGCAAAACGCAAATGATAAGTTTCGCAAGGAATAGTTGCTGCACTTGCTGTAAGCACTGTGGTAGAACCATTGAAAATAAAATGTTGATCGTTTGCGTGACTGACGTAATATTGTGAATAAGCAACCGACTGACAATTATTTATATTAAAAATATTCGTATTTATAGAGCCTTGAGCTGTATCGTTAATTGAGTTAACACCAACAGGGATATTGGTTCCGGGAATCAATGCTATATTTTTCTGTCCGTTGATACCCGAACCCGATATATGAAATGCAAAAACATCTGCCTTGAAAGAACAAATATTTGATGGATATTCTTCTGAGGCAAAAACATAATTGAATTGAACGCTGTCTCCATTAGGAATAAAATCAAATTCCAACACAGCAGCATTCGCTGTATGAAAAGGAGCGACAATACTATCAAGTAGTGAATCTCCAAGACAGTATGTCATCCCTACTAGACTATTTGATGAATGAACACTCAAACCATAAGGTGGTTCTAATTTCCCTCCTGTAAGTATAATTCCTTCCGAAATACCGATACTTGAGTTGGTGAACTTGAAATAACCGATGTCTGAAATATAGTAATTAGGAAGATTTTGATTTCCCCCTGTATTTGTTATCGGACCAACGCCAGAAAATCCCGTTATTTGCGTATTAAAAATCTGTACATTGGGAGAACCAAACACAGTGTTGACCAAGGAATCCATGGTAGCCACTTTACCATACTGCGTATAAAGTTGAGCTTGCCCGTATAGACAAACCCAACAAAATGCTATGGCGAGGTATTTTTTCATTCTTGTTTAATAATGCTGTACGAACTAGTGGTGTTTCCGATTTGCATTGAAAGCATGTAAAATCCTTGCGAACAAGAGCTCAAATCAATTGATTCAATGTGTTCCCCTTCCGACAAGCTATGCGCTTCTTTTTGGTACACTACTCTTCCAGAAAGGTCGCTAACACGGAAAGCCACTTCTTGGCTTCCTGAAAGCGTATATTGAATTGAAATACTTTGACTGAAAGGATTGGGGTAAGCGAGAACCTCCGTTTGGCTTGCCGCTTTTTGATAAGGCATTATTCCTAAGCTGCCGCAATAACTCACGTATTGGGGAGTTGTATTTTGAATTGTTCCAAAACAATTGGCACTGTGCAAGTTTAAATTTTCAGTCATTACGTATTGCCCACCATCCATTGAATTGGGACTGGTGTAAAGCTGTAACCTTGATGCTGCCGGGTGGTGTACTTCTGAGTAATACATCAAGTCAGCAGAGTCTCTAACATGGCCCAAGTAATGCGCATGACCTAATTCGTGTTGTATTATTGAGAAAAAATCAGATTGATTACTGTTTATATCCTGAGTAAATGTAGTGTCAAAAACCCAATTGACAGGTGTTTGAGAAGCGCTGTCAATGTATCGGGCAATGGCAATATCCGTTTCTTTCCAATAAATGTATTTTTCACCAGTAACATTATCGTAGCATTTTTGCCCTAAACCACTAGTTGTCAGTCCCAATGTAGTGCCCCCTTGAAATTCACTATCGGTCAAATAAATAGTAGAAATATTGTCTGAATGGCTTCCTCCTCCATTCTGAACAGTATCCACTACCACCCAATTAATCCCTGTAACACAAGTCCACGTTCTAAGTGCTTTATACACAATAGCTGACATTTGAGGATTGTTGGTAATACTTGTGTCCAACGAAAATTCCCGTGCATGACCGTTTAACGAATCGGTAAAATCCACATGATGATAGGGTATTTTTTCGTAATCGGGGGCCCCATAAATACCATAAAAATAATTCATTACAGCATAATTGATGTTTATGGGATAAGGACTGTTCAATATTTCTCCTGTTCCTTTTTTAACAGAGAAAATACCCGATCCTGGATGGAAATCTTGTGTCAGCGAATCAACAAAGTAGGGAAGGTTGATTTTTATTTCTGTATCCGACCACGAAACGTAATCTACGGCATCCAAAAATTGAATTGTATCGTTCAATACGTCTGCATCCATAAACCGCACCTGACTTGCACCTCTTGTGTCTCCAAAACCATTTCCATAAATGGTTAAAATTGATTTTGTACCCGCAGAAATTGTTTGAGGGCTAAAACCACTAATGGCAGGAGCCGGACACAAGGCATACGGAGACGGCTGTACATAATCGGCGTAATCATAAGCTAAATAAGGAGCCGTTAGTGGAGAAATAGTCGGGTCGTCAGTATATACATCAACTATTGAAACATTGGTAATATCCGTAAAATCAATATCCGCAAATCCATTACAATCATTTAATTGCATTTTAACATGCGCCAATTGATTGGAAGTAGGTGTTAGAAGCACCCTGTTCCAAGAAGAGCCATTAAAATCGCTACCTACTCTGAACCGGATAGCAATAGGCGCATCATCAATTATGCCTACCATCGGGTCTTCATAAGTAGATGTATTATAATCTGTGCCTTTTGTAATAGTAACCAAATTGTTAGCAGAAAGATCTACTCCAAAAGCGAACGTATTGAATTCAATAACAAAAGCGGCATTGTCAAGATAAGTATTCGAACTACTTCCCGATACAACAATATCAAATTCATAATATTGTGTGCCCGTTCCGGTAACTGTTTCATTGATTATTTGATATTTAACATCTTCAAGCGCTTTAGAAGGATTACTGTCTTTTTTTTGCATACGAGCTTTTAAAAATTCATCATAAGCTTTCGCATTCGCCACCCTTTTAGCATATTGTACGGTATTTAAACTGTCTTGAATTAGCGTGGCTTTACTTTTCTTTTCATAAGGATGCAAATCACTCACAGCAGGAAGATTCATTTTTGCTAAAAAAGCATTGAAATCAACAAAACTGGAAAACTTCATACCAAAACCCTCTAAGGTATACGTACATACGTTGACGTGCTCTATGTTGTCGTACTTCACCAAATACGGCACAATTGCAAAATAACTATTTTCTTTAGGTAAAACTGAAGGTTCAAACGATTTTAAATTTTTATTTCCTGTTACAGAAATCGTGCTTTTTTGTATGCCGAAAATACCTTGCGTATTCACACCCATAGACCAACCTTTAAAGTACGGAGAAGGCATTTTATGTTCTTGGCTTTTTCCGTAAGATCCATCTTCAAAAACCTGGTACCTATCGGGTAACGGCATAATTACTTCAACAGTATCACCGGGTTTTAAGTCAGCATCGCCTTTTAAGCGTTGCTTCACTTTCATGGCGTAGGACATAAAATACTGCCCCGAATCATCCTGTGTAAAATGAAAGCCCAAAACAACTCCGTTAAAAACGTAAGGAGCAGTTGAAAGTACGGTTTGAGCTTTTTCCATTTGAGCAAACAAATTGTTTTGAATCAGAAAGATAAACAAAAAAGTAAATAAAGTAAGTTTTTTCATGGTAAAAAGTTTTTTAGAATGTTCAAGTAGAAGAAACCATTGAAAAAGTAGTTTCAAAGCTGGTAGAAAAACGCAAAGAAAAAGGATTTTCGTTGGAAAATATGGCGCATGAACTTGGGCTAAGCGTTTCTGCGTACAATAAAATTGAGAAGCAACAAAATTAACTTTTGAGCGCTTGTTGCAAATGCAGCTATTACTGGATGTACCTTTTCAAGAATTACTGGATATAAAAGGAGAAACAATCTATCATCAAACTGTAAGAGACGAGTCAACTGGTTATCAAGTGGTTCAAAATTTATACTACGAAAACAAAGAAATAACCGATAATTTTATCAAAAGCTTACAGGAAGAGATAGCTTTTCTAAAAACCTTGATTCAAAAAGGAAAATAATTTTCCTTAATAGTTTAAAATCATATTGGATTTCTTTTCTGTTCCAATAGTCGTTTCTGGGCCATGTCCGCAGTAAACCAAGGTTTCTTCTGGTAATTTAAACATTTTCTCGAAAATAGTTTCTTTCAATGTTTCTATATCTCCTCCTGGTAAATCAACTCTACCAAAACTTCCTTGAAAAAGAATATCTCCATTGATGACAAAGTTATGTTTTGAAGAATAGAAAGCCACGTGTCCAGGTGCATGTCCAGGTCCAAAAATAACATCAAATTCTATCTCTCCAAATTTCAATGATTCTCCTCCTTTTAAAATTTTAGTAGGACTTGGAGAAGGAATATAACCTGGGAAACCATATAAATGAGCATATCCAGCAACAGCATGTAGCGTTGGTAAATCTTCAGCATGTAAATAAAAATCTATCGCATACTTTTCAAGAACAGCCGCATTTCCCATTACGTGATCTATATGAGCATGTGTATTTAATAAAGCAACTGGAGTTAGCTTTTCTTGTTCAATATATTGAAACAAGGTTTCTTTTTCATGCGTATCATAACAACCTGGATCAATGATAACACAATTCTTTGCTTCATCAGAAACAACGTACGTATTTTCTTGAAACCCATTAAATGTAAACTTTTTAACTTTCATGTGCTTATTGATTTATTGCTTCTTTGCATTATTCATCGTGTTCTCTACCTTTTATCTTGCTCGTTTGATATAAAATATCCAGTTGTTTCTCTTCTTCTAATAAACTATCTGAAGGCACTTTATTCATTAACTCATTCATATCTGGTTGACCTGCATTTACCCAACAAGTATACCAAATGGAACCCACATTAATAATCGCAGCACGCATTCTTCTTTCAACCATTCCGTTTAAGCGTTCGCTGTATGCATCAGAAAATGCTTTAGAATAGGTTTTAATAGTAGCCGAACCTCTTGTTTCGTAACTGTATTTTTGATCGGCGGGCATTTCTTGTGTTAGCTGTTTTTCAAAAAGAAATACAGAATCTAAAGCTGCATTAGATGCTTTTACTGCTTTCCATGCAAACTCATTTACATTCTTAACGTACGTTGCTTTTCCTACGAAATAATCATAATTTTCTGCCAATAACTCAGGTAATCGAGATTCCCATAAACCATGAATTCCTTTTTGATTAGTTGCTATACCATTGTAGTTTTCTGTTGTATGCAACGGGACATGTGCATCTCCAACATAATGTCCTAACTCAGTTGAATATTTTAGAATTAAATCTACATTTTTATCTTTAAAAGCATAAGTCAGCCTTCTTGCCATAACTTCTATCTGCCAAGGAACAATTCCATAGGCTTGCAATGTGTCTTCGGTGAATTTTGCAACGGCATCCAACCACTTTTTAGGAACAACAGTAAACGGGTCTTCTCCATTTTTTACATAATGGTCGATATCAATATAATGTCTTTGCGCTTCACTTTCTACAGCATATCTTCTTTTATCTGGATCTACTGCATGCTCTGTAATAAACTCGATATGTTCTTTGTAAAAGCCAACCATTTCTGGAGGCAAGGTAAACATGGCCATTCTATTGATTCTTCGATGACCATAAAAGCCCCATAAAACAGCGTTATTTGTTGTTTTAAATGAAGGAAGTGGTTTCAAGGCAGATACCAAGGAAACAAAAAGCAAAACACCAAAAAAGGCGAAAAATTTACTTTTGTATGTTGACCAATTTACCATCTTTTAAAACCGGGATAACATTTGTGGAATTAGGTGTTAAACAATATTTTATGTCTTCATTCAAATTCAAATTCTTCAAACGACGACGATGAGAAGATGACTTTAAATACCCTAAATAATTATCCTTTGCCGAAAGATACAGATATTTTGCAGCAATACTTGCATCTTCATCCGACTTAAATTTTCCTGTGTTAAGTAAGTATTCAGAAATAGCACCTGCGCAAATGGTATCTTCAAGATTAAATTTGTTTTCCCAACCTGAGCACAAGCACAAAATATTTTTTTCTTGATTTTCAAGCCATACACAAAGAGCATCTAAATTAAGAAGCGAACCAATTACAACCGTTTCTGCGTCTTTTGCTAAATCAATTGCTTTTGTGCCATTTGTAGTAGAAAGCACAACTTCTTTTCCTCGAAGTTCTTCTTTCATATAACTATAAGGAGAATTTCCAAAATCAAATCCTTCTACAATTTGACCTTTTCTTTCTGCTCCAACAAAATATCCTTTGTCTTTATATGCTTGAGCCTCTTCAATTGTTGCGACTGGAATAATCGCTGCAACACCATTATCAAAAGCAGCACAAATAGCAGAAGTTGCTCTAAGAACATCTATTACAACTATAATCTCATATTCCTCTTTGTGTAAAGGGAAAAGATAAGGTGAAAAGCAAACTTCAATATGTTTTCTGTTGTCGTTCATGAATTTTTACGTAATATTTTAAATATTATTATGCTCTTCTTTTGAATCTTGAAAATAAAAGTCCTATTACATGCATCATTTTTCTAAATACATCAAAATATAAAGTAATACAAAATAGAAGAGTCATCAGCCATAGGACACAAATATTAACAATAAAAGTATCATAAAACTTTCCAAAAACATATTTTTTTGGAGCGAAAAAATGAGCATCAAAAAGAGGTTTTTTGTCAATTAAGAAAATTGGATCGTCTTTCTGAATCAGATGATTATTAATTTCAAGAATTTTATCAAAACCATTTCTATTGGTTACCTGATCGGATAAACTTTGATTGTAATATTCACTTTTGAGGGTTCTATATTTAATTTTACCTAGCTTGGTGACTGTTAAATCCATTTTAGCAACCGCATCAGCGTATTCTGCATTATACTGGTCGCGCATTATTTCAAGTGATTTATCAAACAAATCTCTTTGCATAACAAAACCTTTTTTATCTTTTTTCGCAACAATCTCTTCGCATTCTTTACATTCAAAATTTGCCCAATTATCGAACTCTGGAATAAACTCATTTTGTAAAAGCTCGAAATTATTGTCTATCTCTTTTTTATTTTTTGGCGTATTTGGCAAAGAGACTAAAATATCAAAACTAGCTTGAATTTGTGGCACCCAGTAATCCCGTTTCCACCCATTTTCACTTTTCTTAATGTTATCTTCGAAAAAGAGTTGCTCAAAAGGATTATCGCGAAATTGTACAACCGCCAAAGCTTCATAAGCCCAACGTGAAGCCATGATATTTCCAATCCACGGAACGCTTTCCTCATCAGAAAAGGCAGGATTTAATTTATCAAATTTTACGATTACTCCACTAAATAGTAATTGTGGAATTATCAAAATTGGAATTAAAATATAAATCACTTTTGCAGAATCAAAACTTGCAGAAATATTGAGTCCAAGTACATTTGCAGTACAAGAAATCGAGAATAAAATAATCCAATATTCAAAAGTAAGCGAGTGGATTTCCAAAATATTATTTCCTACAAGCACAAAAAGTAAGGATTGGATAGCTGAAATAATAAAGAGAATTATAATTTTTGAAGAAAGATAAGTGCCTCGAGAAAGATTTAAGAAAGATTCTCTTCGAAGAATTTTACGATCTTTTATAATCTCTTCTGCCGCAATTGAAAGACCTATAAATAAAGCAACGATAACAGCAATAAAGAGGTATTGAGGAATATTTTCATTATTTTGAAAAACATACTCTGAGACACTTGTATTGTCGTGTGTGAAAAATTTAATGAAGAAAGCTAAAATAGCTGCTAATAATGGTGCTTCAAATAGATTTATTAAGACATATTGTCTATTGGTCAATTTTGAAAGCACGTCTCGTTGAAAGAACACACCAAACTGCTTTAATTTATTTGGAATAGAAAAAGAACTTTTTGGCGGGACTAAATCTTCTTCCGAAGGGACTTCATTTAACCTACTGTGTTTTTTATACAGTCTATTCCAAGAAGTCGGCGGTGTTTTACGAATAGATGTCTGATTTCCATACTCATCTACCACTTTAGTTTCAATAATATTAAAAATCTGTTCTGGATTTACATTCCCACAGGTTCGACATTCACTTTCTTGACTATTTGCGTGATTCGTACATTCTTTAAAATAAATTACCGCATCAACAGGATTTCCGCTATATATCTGATAACCACCTTGATCTAAAATAATTAGTTTGTCAAACATCTTAAATATATCTGAGGACGGCTGATGAATTACCACAAAAACTAGTTTTCCTTTCAACGCTAGTTCTTTTAGTAAATCCATAATATTCTCTGAATCTCTTGAAGAAAGACCAGAAGTAGGTTCATCAACAAACAAAACCGATGGTTCACGAATAAGTTCTAGAGCAATATTGAGTCGTTTACGTTGCCCTCCGGAAATAAATTTCTCAAGTGGGTTTCCTACTTTTAAATCTTTGCTTTCATATAATCCTAAAGACTGAAGAACACTAATTACTTTACGAGTTATTAAACTTTCAGAAAGATTAGAAAAACAAAGTTTTGCATTGTAGAAAAGATTTTGAAAAACGGTCAATTCATCAATTAAAAGATCATCTTGAGAGATGTAACCAATTACTCCTTCAATTTGTTCTCGTTGTTTATGAATATCTATATTATTAATAGTAACTGTCCCGTTTGTAGGAGCTAAATTTCCATTTAAAATATTAAGAAGCGTTGATTTTCCAGCTCCAGAGCCACCCATAATTCCGATTATACGACCACTTTCTTCTGAAAATGAGAAATCATGTAATCCATACTGTTTCTCTGAAAAAAGATAGTCAATCTTTTCTGCTTTAAAAACAATTCTATTTTCAGTAGTTCCAGATAAGAATTTAGAAATTATATCGCTATAATATATAGGAGTAATTCTTGCAGAACGAATGCTAGAACCTTGGTTTAAAATATGATGTCTATCATTTGTAATAATCTGTCCATTCAACAATAATTCGCTTTTTCCAAAATATTTAAAAAAGTAAAAATTAACGGATGGAATACATAATACCCAAATCTGACCTAGAAATCCTTCTGAATAAACATGTTTTATACTATTGTCATTGTCTTCTTTTTTCTCGCCATCAATGACTAATAAATTGGGATCTTCCTGATTTATTAATTCAATTTTATTTTGTGTAAATGAAGATATACTTGCAAGTTCTTCCTTAGAAATATTAAAGGTATCTGCAACCGTTGATGCAAATTCTAATTCTTGATTGGAAGTTGAATTATTAACGCGGATAAATTCGAAAATTCTCAAAAGCACAATGATTCGTTGCTTTTGAGTCAATTCACTGTTTATCTGCGTACAGATTCTTAGAAGTTTTACTGAATTTACAGATGTTCTTTTTCTATTTCCATCTTTTTTCTTGGCTGAAAAGTGGTGAGAAATTACAAAATCATCGTAAAGTCCTAGATATTCAGAAACTTGTTCAGGACTAAGTTCTTGTTTAAGAAAAAGCTCAACAAGCTGTCTTTCTTTGTTCTCTTTATCGTATGTGTCAGCTTGAACGTCTACCTCTGCAATGATTGCAAAAAGCTGCATCAATGCTTTAAGGATTCTTTCGCTCATCTTTAATCAATAAGTTAGTAGGTTATTTTTTAAACCCAATTAACATTACTGCACAACCAGAAACTTTTTTCTCCATATCCAATTGAGTTTCAATGCGAACTGGTATAGTTTCTTTCACTTTAAAGTCCCAATAATTTGCATTTTTGTAATCTTTATTTGTGAAGATAACTCTATTCTCTGGATCGTAGATAGTGAAGATAACATAATTATCATCTGCTCCAGCTGAAGCTGTTACACGATACGTACTTCCGCCGAAAAAGGTAGTTTTAAACTCAGCTGTTTCGTCACTAATAAATGCTTCGTAAACTTGTCCGTCAGAAACAAATAGATTTCCATTTGTACTGGTTTTTAGTTGCTTTTCGCACACTTTAACAATGCTGTCACAAGTTTGTCCGAAAGTATAAGAAGCGCCCAATGAAATGAGCATAATTGCAAGTATAGTTTTCATATCTATCCGATGATTTTTGTTCTTATTTCATTAATTTTTGTAGTAATCTCTGCAATAACCTCATCAGATGCGGCAACAGATGAATGATGGTTTAAAACAGTTAAATGTTTTTCAGCATTTGTCATTGGTTCAACATAGCTATAAGTACATTTAATGTTGTCAAAATATCCTTTCAATACTTTTAAATCTTTTATTAAATCATCATTTACTCCATTTGTATTAAACTCTTCCATTAATGAAATAATCGTTTCCAAACTTTGTTTTTGATCGCCAATACGATTGATGATTGCTTCGTTTCTACCTAGTTTGTTTAACTCTGTAGCAAAATACATAGATTCAATCCATCCTCCAGTTAATATCAATGAAGAAACATCCTTTTGTTTGTTTTTCTTCAAGAAATTATCACCAACTCTGTAAGCATCTTGAACAATTACTAATAATGAATCTTTGTTAGAAGAATTTGCTTCAAATCTTTTAGCAAAATTTTTATCAAAAGCACTTGAAATACCTAAACCATCTCCTAGTTTTTCAAGCGCATTTAGATAATTTAAACTTTCTTTATTTTGACCGTATAATGTTGCATAACCTAAATCAGCTCCGTAAACGCCTAAATTAAGTGCACGTTGGTATGTAGAAGCATAATCTCCTACTCTACTTGCGCTATTCAACATTTTTCCGTTATAATTAGAATTAGCTGATTTAATTAAAATAGCTGTTTCAATAGGAGAAGGGATTGAAAATAATTTTCCTTCAAATTCAGTGTTGATTGAACTATTTACATCTAGCACGTGTGTTTTCACCTCGTCCTTTTTTTCTTTTTCAGCGTCTCCACCACATGAAGTTACAGACAACAAAAGAGTTGCTGTGCAAAACAATACTATAGTTGACTTCATTTCCATTTATGTTAATTTTTCGGTTGAATAAATTGATTATAATCAGCTAAAGTATAAAAACTTTAAAAACATCCAACATTAAATGTATTATTCTGCAAAAATAATATTTGTATTTACATAATATGCAGTGAATTATCATTTCTTGATTATAAGAACATAAGAATCTTATGTTTACTCATTTAGATTGATTATTTTTGTAGAAATTAAACATCGCATATGTTATATCGACCACGTAGAAATAGAAAATCAAGTGCTATAAGAGATATGGTAGAAGAGACCTATTTAAGTCCGAAAAACCTTATTTATCCTTTATTTCTTATTGATGGAAAGAACATCAAAAAAGAAGTGGCTTCTATGCCAGGAAATTTTCGTTGGAGCTTAGATTTACTTTTACCAGAAATAGAACATCTTCTAAAATTAGGAATTGATAAAATTGATCTATTTCCTGTTGTTGACGAACAATACAAAGACAAAACAGCATCTTATAGCTATGTAGATTCTAATTTTTACTTGGAAGCAATTCGAGAAATAAAAAAACAATTTCCCGAAATGACCATTATGAGCGATGTCGCTATGGATCCTTATAGTTCAGATGGACACGACGGACTAGTTATCAATGGAAAGATTGTAAACGATGAAACGCTTCCTATCTTAGGAAAAATGTCTGTTGCACAAGCGCAAGCTGGAGTAGACATTATAGGCCCTTCTGATATGATGGATGGACGAATTGAATTTATTCGAGAGGAATTAGATAAAGCTGGATTTACGGACACAAGTATTATGTCTTATTCTGCAAAATATGCAAGCGCATTTTACAATCCGTTTAGAGACGCTCTTGATTCTGCTCCAAAATCTGGAAATAAGTTAACCTATCAAATGAATCCAGCAAACAAAAGAGAAGCATTAATAGAAGCTGAGCTTGACACACAAGAAGGAGCTGATATGTTGATGGTTAAACCTGCTCTTTGTTATTTGGATGTGATTCATTTATTAAAAGAGAATTCTACGCTTCCTATAACAGCATACAATGTTTCTGGAGAATGCGCTATGGTATATGCGGCTGCACAAAATGGATGGTTAGACTATGAAAAAGTTATGCCTGAAATATTACTCAGTATTCGTCGTGCTGGAGCAGATGGAATCTTAACTTATTTCGCAAAAGATTTTGCTATTTGGAGTAAAAAATAGATTGCTGTAGACTGAATTACTTATTTTTTCATAACTTTATGACATACATAAAGTGTTGCTGATGAAAAAATTAACTTTATTATTATTTAGTTGTTTCCTTTTTCAACTTTTGTTTTCTCAACAAAAACATACTGTAGAAGGAAAATGGGTTACTGTTGATGATAAAACTCAGAAGCCAAAATCTATTGTTGAGCTAAAAGTTGTAGATAACGTTTTAACAGGCAAAATCATCAAACTTTATCCTAGAGAAGGTCGTCCACCAAATGTTAAATGCACCTTGTGCACAGATGACCGAAAAAACAAACCGATAGAAGGACTACAAATAATTCGTGGTTTAAAAAAATATGACGGAGAATGGAGCGACGGAACTGTACTAGATCCAGCAAACGGGAAAGTATATAGTTGTAAAATTTGGCTTGATGAAAAAAATGCTAACTTTCTTAATTTAAGGGGTTATATCGGGATTTTTTATCGTACACAGAAATGGGTAAGATATACTGGGAAAAACTAAAATCATCTTATTTTCATTGTTATTCAAAAAAAATATCCTATATTTGCACCATCAATATTAAAAAGACAAAAAAAGAGGGGACAGTGTCCCCTCTTTTAGTTAACATTTTAAAATGATTACAAAAGAAACTGTTATTGCATTAGCTGAGGAAAGAATGGCCGAAATCAACAAAGGTTTATTCTTAGTGGAATTGTCAATTAGCACTTCAAACGTTATTCATTTAGAAATAGATTCCGAAATAGGAAATGTTACTATTGATGATTGCATAAGGGTTTCTCGAAACGTCGAGCATAATCTAGACCGTGAAGAAGAAGATTTTGAATTAAGTGTTTCTTCTGCTGGATTAGATAAACCTTTACGTGCTTATAAACAATATCCAAAAAATATTGGAAGAACTTTAACGGTAAAAACAGTTGATAATCAAAATTTAGAAGGTGTTTTAACTGCTGTTACAGAAACAGAAATCGTGATTGAAACACGCAAAAAGGAAAAATTAGAAGGAAAAAAGAAGAAAGTAGAAATTGTAGAACAAACTCCAATTTTACTTGAACAAATAAAAGAAGCAAAAATTGTTATATCATTCAAATAATTGGCATGGATAGCTTAAATTTAATAGAATCGTTTTCAGAGTTTAAAGAGTTCAAAAGTATCGACAGAGTTACGATGATGAACGTGTTAGAGGATGTTTTTCGCTCAATGTTGCGAAAAAAGTACGGAACAGATGAGCATATTGACATCATTCTCAATATTGATAAAGGTGATCTAGAGATCATGATCAATAGAGAAATTGTTCCTGACGGTGAGGTGGAAGATGAAAATACTGAAATCGCCTATTCTGAAGCAGTAAAAATTCAACCTGATTTTGAAGTAGGTGAAGAAGTTTCCGAAGAAGTAAAAGTCTTAGATTTTGGAAGAAGAAACATTTTATCACTTCGTCAAAATTTAATTTCTAGAATTCTAGAATTAGAAAAAGATCATATCTATACAAAATACAAAGAACGTATTGGTGAGATTATTACGGGTGAAGTTTACCAGGTTTGGAAAAAAGAAATCATGGTATTGGATGATGAAGGAAATGAGTTGATTTTACCTAAATCAGAGCAAATCCCTTCAGATTATTTCAAAAAAGGAGAAACAGTTCGTGCAGTTGTCGCAAAAGTTGACATGCGAAATAGCAGTCCTGTTATTATTCTTTCTAGAACAGCTCCAGAATTCCTTGAACGATTATTCGAATTAGAAGTTCCTGAAGTTTTTGATGGTTTAATTACCATTAAAAAAATTGTTCGTGAACCAGGAGAAAGAGCAAAAGTTGCTGTTGAATCATACGATGACCGTATTGATCCAGTTGGAGCTTGTGTTGGAATGAAAGGAGCACGTATTCATGGAATCGTTCGCGAGCTTAAAAATGAAAATATCGATGTAATCAACTATACAAACAACCCGATTTTATTTATTCAAAGAGCGTTGTCTCCTGCAAAAATTACTTCCATTCAATTACATGAAGAAGAAGGCAGAGCAGATGTGTATTTAAAACCAGATCAAGTTTCATTAGCTATTGGTCGCGGTGGACACAATATTAAATTAGCTGGAAAACTTACAGGATACGAATTAGATGTATACCGTGAAGGGGCGGAAGATGTAGAAGATGTAGACTTAGAAGAATTTGCAGATGAAATCGATAGCTGGATTTTAGATGAATTAAAAGCAATTGGTTGTGACTCAGCTAAATCTGTACTTGAATTACAAGTAGCTGATTTAGTTAGCAGAACAGATTTAGAAGAAGAAACAGTAAAAGAAGTAATGCGAATTTTGAAATCAGAATTTGAATAACTATTTTGTTGAACTTTATTGCTGTAAGTAAGAAATGGGGAACCATTTAAATTAAAATTGAAGGACGTCATATATGGCTGGGAAAGTATTAAGATTAGGTAAAGTAGCAAACGAATTAAACGTCGGTCACGCAACTATTGTTGAGTTTTTAGCAACAAAGGGAGTTTCTATTGACGCAAATCCGAATACAAAAATTGAAGAAGGAGCTTACGATCTGCTGCTAAGTCAATTTGCTGCTGATCAATCCGTAAAAGAAAAGTCGAAACAAGTTGCTCAAGTGAAGGAAAAACGTGAAACAATTACGTTAAATCCTACTGCAATAAATGAGCAAAAAAGTGTTGAAGCAGAAGTTATTCCTGAAAAAGAAACGCCTGCTCCAGTTGTTGAAACACCTAAAGTTAAAGTAGAAGAAAAAGCTCCAGTTGAAAAAATTGAAGAGTCAACTCCTGTTGAAACAACTGGACCGAAGGTTGTTGGGAAAATTGATCTAGATTCACTTGATACAAAAACACGTCCTGATAAAAAGAAAAAATCAACTGAAAAGGAAAAAGTAGTAGAAGCTACTAAAAAACCAGTTGAAAAAGAAAATAAACCAGCGCCAGTAGCAAAAGAACCTGAAATTTCAGTTAAAAAAGAAGATGTTCCAGAGAAACCTGCTGAGCCAGTTAGAGAAGAAATTGAAACAATTAAAACAGTTACTCAAAAACTAACAGGGCCCGTAGTAGTTGGAAAAATTGAATTACCGGTTGAGAAACCAAAAACAAAATCTATTGTTGACAAGAAAAATGATGACGCTAAACGAAAACGTAAGCGAATCAAAAAAGTTAACAATGAAAAACAAGCTCCGGCTGCTCCAAGAGACCCAAGCACAAGACCAATCGTTACACTAAGCAAAGATTACAAAGGCGGAAGTAACAATGCTGTCGGTGGGAGCAGAGGTGGAAAAAAACGCGTTGACATCAATCGTCCCCAAGCAACTGAGCAAGATATTCAAAAAGAAATTAAGGAAACACTAGCTCGTTTATCGGGTTCTGGAAAATCTAAAGCATCTAAAAATAGACGTGCTAAAAGAGATGATAGAGCAACCAGAAGAGAGCAAGAAGCAATGGAAGCAGAACTTGATCAAGGAGTTTTAAAACTTTCTGAGTTCGTATCCGTTTCTGAGCTAGCTTCTATGATGAATGTGCAATCAACTCAAGTTATTTCTGCATGTATGTCACTTGGTATATTTGTATCTATCAATCAACGATTAGATGCAGAGACTATTCAAATTGTTGCAGATGAATTTGGTTTTGAAGCTGAATTTGTAAGTGCTGAACTACAAGAAGCTATTCCGATAGTTGAAGATAAAGAAGAAGACTTGATCGAACGCCCTCCTATCGTTACTGTTATGGGTCACGTAGATCATGGTAAAACATCTTTATTGGATAATATCCGTAAAGCTGACGTAACAAAAGGAGAAGCAGGTGGAATTACGCAACATATTGGTGCATATTCTGTAACTTTAGATGGTGGAAAACAAATTACATTCTTAGATACTCCAGGTCACGAGGCTTTTACAGCGATGCGTGCTCGTGGTGCTCAAGTAACGGATATTGCCATTATTATTGTGGCGGCAGATGATGATGTAATGCCTCAAACAAAAGAAGCAATTTCTCATGCTCAAGCTGCAGGTGTTCCAATGATATTTGCAATCAACAAAATTGATAAAGACGGAGCTAATCCAGATAAAATTCGCGAGCAACTTTCAGCGATGAATATTCTGGTTGAAGAATGGGGTGGAAAATACCAATGTCAAGAAATTTCTGCGAAGAAAGGTTTGAACATTGATAAATTACTAGAGAAAATTTTACTTGAAGCAGAAATGCTTAACTTAAAAGCAAATCCAAATAAAGATGCTGTAGGAACAGTAATCGAATCTTCATTAGATAAAGGAAAAGGATAAATCACAAATACACTTGTTCAAGAAGGAACACTTAAAGTAGGAGATATTATTCTTGCTGGTCGTCACTCTGGACGTGTAAGAGCGATGCATAATGAACATGGAGAAGTTATTAAAAGCGCTGGTCCAGCAACTCCGGTTTCTATATTAGGATTAACGGGTGCTCCAAGTGCTGGTGATAAATTCCACGTTTTTGCTGATGAAAGAGATGCAAGAGCAATCGCTACTAAGCGAGAACAACTGTATAGAGAACAAGGTTTAAGAACTCAGAAACATATAACACTTGACGAAATTGGTCGTCGTTTAGCAATTGGTGACTTTAAAGAGCTTAATATCATTGTAAAAGGTGATGTGGATGGATCTATCGAAGCACTTTCTGATTCATTATTAAAACTTTCTACAGAAGAAATTCAAGTAAACATAGTTCACAAAGGTGTAGGTGCAATTACTGAAAATGATGTGAATTTAGCCTCCGCTTCTGATGCAATTATTGTTGCCTTCCAAGTAAGACCTTCTGTTGCAGCAAGAAAATTAGCGGATGCAGAACAAATTGACATTAGAATGTACTCTGTTATTTACAAAGCAATTGAAGAAATAAAATCTGCAATGGAAGGAATGTTGTCTCCTGATATTGAAGAAAAAATTATCGGTTCTGCAGAAGTACGCGAGGCATTTAACATTACGAAAGTAGGTACAATTGCTGGTTGTTATGTTGTAGATGGAATTATTAAACGTTCATCTAAAGTTCGTGTAATTCGCGACGGAATTGTGACGTTTACAGGAGTTCTTGGTTCATTAAAACGATTCAAAGACGACGTGAAAGAAGTAAAAAACAATTTTGAATGTGGTTTAAATATTGATAAATACAACGATATTAAAGTTGGTGATATCATCGAAGCATTTGAAGAAGTTGAAGTAGCAAGAAAGCTCGCATAACTTTATAAAATAATTGAAAACCACTCATTTGTGAGTGGTTTTTTTTTACCTTTCCCAAAAAAAATTCCTTTGGAAGAAATCAAGTCAAAATACGATGTAGTCATTATCGGCGGTGGTGTTAGCGGACTCACCTCATCTGCTTTATTATCAAAGGCAGGTCTTTCAGTTTGTGTACTTGAAATGGATGCTCGTCCAGGTGGATATTTAGCCGGATTTCGTCGAAAAGATTTTAGATTTGATTCTGCTATTCACTGGCTCAACCAATGCGGAGATAAAGGTTTTGTAAATCGTATATTTAATTCAATTGGCTCAGATTTTCCTAAAGCGAAGGAGCAAGTAAAAATCAGGAGATTCATTAGTGAAGATTTAAATTTCTTGATGACAAATACTCCTGATGATTTTAAAAATGAACTGATTAAAGCATTTCCTCACGAGAAAAAAGGACTTGATCGATTTTTTAAAGAAGCGAAGAAAATGGCGCGTTCATTTGATGAATACTCGACTATTTTCCGTTCAATGGAAACGAGAAATTTCTTTGGAAAAATGAGGTTTGGACTTCGCATGATGAAATTTGGAATGTCTTTTATTCCCCATATTTTTTATGCAGGTGATGAAGGAACACAAAAAGGGCTAAAAAAATATTTTACGGATCCAAAATTACTCAGCTTTTGGTCAGCAGAGACCGATTTACTTTCGTGTTTAATTCCAATAGCTTGGGCATATAATAAAGACTTTCAATTCCCTCCAGAAGGCGGTGGACAAGTATTCCCAGAATGGTTAGTTCATGCAACAGAACAAATGGGTGGACAAGTTTTTTATCGCATGAAAGCACTTAAAATAGTGGATGATGGAACAAAAGCGATTTCTGTAATTGCAGATCAAAAAGGAAAAAAACATGAGTTTTTTACTAATTATGTTGTAGCAGCTTGCGATGTTGAACTATTATATGAAAAATTAATGGATTCAAAATTTGCAAATCCAAGCTTTTTAACAAAACTAAAGAACGCAGAATTATATAGTTCTGCAGTTACCTTATCTATTGGCTTAGATTGCACAACAGAGTCATTAGGGTTTAATGAAGAAATGTTGCTCATCTCTAAAAAGAACAAGACACGCGAAGATCATAATTCTGGCGATCCACATACAAGTGACTTGAGTATATTAGCGCCAAGTGTCAGAGATAAATCTCTAGCGCCAGAAGGAAAAGGAACATTAACTGTATATTCTCCTGCGCATTTTCATCAATATGAAGAATGGGGAACAGAAAGAGATGAAAATGGAGTGCCAATTCGTACAGAAAAATACAAGCAAATTAAAGATGAATATGCGGCTGTAGTTATAGAAAGAGTTGAAAAAGCCATGAATGTTGATTTAAAAAATCATATAATTTACCTTGATATCGCAACTCCTATTACACACCATCGATATACAGGAAATAAAAATGGAACGATGATGGGCGCTCGACCAGGAAAAGCAAACTACAAAGCCAAAATAGCACATTATAAAACTCCTTTAAAAAATGTATTCTTAAGCGGGCATTGGGCAGATTTAGGAGGAGGCGTTCCAATTGCTGTATCTACTGCTGCTAACTCCAGTCTATTAATCTTAAAACAAGAAAATAAAGCTGCTTTTAAAGCATTATCTGAATTCTTCGATGGAAATATTTCTTTAGAGAAATTCAATAAAATGGATGGACTTAAAGAATATACGCCAAATTGGACACAAAAACCTACACCATCTATTGCAAAGCAAATGAGGCTTCAAGATAATTGATTTGATTATCTGTTAAAAATAAAACTTTTTCAACCAAAAGAGTTAAAAATAAATTAATTTATCTTTAATCTACATAAATACGACACCTTTAGCAAGAATCTACGTCATATTTAAAAATTGACAAAAAAATTATTATGATTTTCACGAAACTACTACTTACAGGATTTTTACTTTTTCCTATAAAACATATTGAAAACAGTAAAAAAAATATTCAACAAGTACGAACAATAAACGCAGAATCTGATTTAGATTTTACCTATTCTATTGTTCCTGCTGCAGGTGTTACTATTTTTAAAGGTAGTACAACAATTGCTAAAGATTTAATTCTAAAATGCAGATGGGATTTTGGCGACAATACACAATCAGAAGAACATTCTCCTCAACATTTTTACGAAGCCCCGGGGATTTATAATGTAACTTTTACCATCATACTAAAAACAGGTGAAGAGAAAAGCATATCAAAATCTGTCTCTTGGTTAACTAATAATTAAACTACTTTTTAATTCTACTACTATGAATTTTATGAGATCATTACTTTTAATTTCACTATTTATATTTAGCGTTAACTCTATTCTTGGACAAACATTAACGTGTCCTCAATTTACAGCAACTGGAACTACGACATCGCCGTATAGTACACCGTCTTCAAGCGGTGGTTCTTGTGCTGCAGTATGTCCTGGCGCACTTAATAGCAGTTCCTATCCATGGGATGGAGGTAGCTCTTCAGGATCTATTGTAGCAACTTCATTAACTCCCGTAACCGTATTAGCATTAGGTTTTAATGCAGTAAATACAAATGACTATGCAACCATCACAGTAAATGGTGGAGGAACAGTTTCACTAACAGGTTCTGGATGTGGTATTTCTGGAAATGTTATCGGACCATACAATTGTAGTGGTTATGGTGACGTATTTATCACTGTTCATTCAACACTACCTTTTACTGTTGTAACAATTAGTAACACTGGAGGAAGTTCAGGATGGGTTATCAACTGTCCTGGTTCAACTCCAAATGCCGGACTTGATTACAACAATTTATCAAGTCCAATCTGTGGTGGTTCTCTAAATTTAAATACCCTATTATCAGGTGCAGATGCTGGTGGAACATGGGCTGAAACAACATCTAGCGGACATTTTACTCCTGGTACAGGGATTTTTAATGCTAGTGGGTTAGCTCCAGGAACCTATATGTTTACATATACTGTTACATCTTGTGGAGCATCTGATGTTGCAAATATTAATATTACTATTGGTTCAGGAGCAAATGCAGGAAGTGATAATACTTCATCGCTTTGTAATACAACTGGCTCAACACTTAATTTAAATACTTTATTATCTGGAGCAGATCCTGGTGGCACTTGGGCAGAAACAACTTCTAGTGGTCAATTTACCCCTGGAACTGGAATCTTTAATGCAGCTGGTTTAGCTGGTGGAAATTACATATTTACTTATACCGCTCTTGGTTCAACTCCTTGTCCAAATGACGTTGCTAACTTTACAGTAACTGTAAATCCAGCTCCAGTTTATACTGTAACCGGTACAAATCCAACAACATGTAATGGAACAGATGGTTACTTAACCATTAGTGGATTAACTCCAAGTACTTCATATTCTGTTACCTATACGAATAATGGAGTTGCAGTTGGACCAACAAATCTAACAAGTGATGCAAGTGGCGTTATCACAATAAGTAATTTGAGTGGAGCAACCTATACAGGATACTCTATCTCTTCTTTAGCAGGTTGTAATACTACGAATAACACAATTATAAATTTAACTTCAGCTTTAGCTCCAACAGTTAATGCTGGTGTTGATCAAACAATTTGCTTAGGTGACAACGTAACGTTGACCGCTACAAACCCTAATGGAGCTACGATCACATGGAATAATGGTATTACAGACGGTGTTCCATTC
>Ga0164242_10002371_pt1 | contig 21808 bp, 28 predicted proteins | sample OricomgcompostMG_FD_108783 | JGI IMG/M metagenome (GOLD analysis project Ga0164242, IMG submission 108783) | Miracle-Growth compost microbial communities from Emeryville, California, USA - Original compost - Miracle growth compost (MG) ... | reverse complement strand
GTGGAGGGCCGCTGGGAGGGGTATGTGATCGCGGCGCACACGCACTCCACGGGTGGGGGTGTGGGGGTGGAGGTGCGGCAGGGGTGGCACCGGGCAGAGCACATCAGGGTGGTGGGAGATTGATGGGCTCAGGGTGTTGACTTGTGTCCTAGTTAGGACATAGAGTGAGTGTCACGAGGTCAGGGCATCAAGGCCCAGACCAACCTCCACCGGGAGTGATCCGAATGACCAGCATCATCGCCCTCAACGAGTACACCAGCCACGCGCACCCCGAGGCCGACAAGGTCGCCGAGCTGGCCACCGAAATGGCCGCCAACGGCTGGGTTGGCGCTCCGGTCCTCACCTACAACGCCGAGTTCGCGATGACCGGCACCCACCGCATCGCCGCGGCCCGCGAGGCCGGGATCGAGATCCCCACGATGGACCTGGCCGAGGTGGTCGATGACGCCGACGAGCGGATCATGGAGATCCAGTCCGAGCTGGGCGGCGAGGGCCTGGAGATCGCGGCGGCGCTGATGGTGATCGCGCTCGGCGAGGACCGCGCCGAGGAGCTGGGACTGGATCTGGACGTGGCCGCGATGGTCGCCGACATTGAGGAGATGTGATGGACCTGCACGAGGACGGCGAGGAGATCGTCAGCATGAATCCGGCGCACTTCCGCACCCTGCGGGAGTTGGCCGGGCTGACGCAGGCCGACGTGACCGCGCAGGCATGTGTGGCCGACCGGACGGCGCGGCGCTGGGAGTCCACCCATGAGGCGCCGCTGGCGGTGCAGGAGTGGGTGCGCGACTGCTGGCGACAGGTCCGCTCAGCCGCACAGGCAATCGCCGAAGCCCGCGCCGGGGATGGCGAGGTGCTGCTGACCCGGACGCCGACCGGATGGGAGCACGACGGTTACTGGACGGCCGGAATGGACGCAGCGGTGGCGCGGCTGACGCTGGCGCTGCTGGAGCTCGGCGGCGCCGAGGTGACGGTGGTCAGTGGGCTCCCCGGCGATGCCTGACCCCCCGCACACGCCAAGAACCGCCCCCCGCCAGTAGTGGCGAGGGGCGGTGAGGAGGGCGCGGATCAGGCGATGCGCAGGGCTACTCACCAGTGTCGGTGTTGCTCGCTGCCGTCGCCCCGATGCCTGCGCCTACAAACGCGGTCACGGCGAGGACGACCTTGAGCCACGTCGGCTGAGCTTCGTTGGCCGTCGCATACCCGACGGCGGTCGCGCCCTCACCGAGCACGATCACGGCGTAGACGGCGTAGAGCGGCTTGCGGATACGGGCAGGGATGATGTCTTTGAGCACGGTCAGTTCTCCTTGGAGTAGGGCCATTCGGGCAGGTCGACGGTCTGGCCAGCGAGCGCGTGCTCGCAGTCGCCGAGGTACTGGATGCGGCCATCGGTCACGAAGCTGTGACAGCGAGTGCCAGGAGGGCCCTGCACGAGCACCGACGGCGAGAAGGTCGGTCGCTCGAGGTCACCATTCCACGTCCACGCATCGCGGGCGCCGTAGGTGATGCCGTGCGCCTCGTCGCAGCCGGGACACCAGAAGTGGACGCGGTTGCCCTGCGCGCGAGCGGCTCTCATTTCGCGGTGATCTTCTTGAGCCACGCCAGCGCGTTCACGACGCGCTTGTGCTTGACGGGCTGGTTTGCCTTCGTGGTGGCGGTCTTGGCCTTCTTGAGTGCGGCGATCGCGGCGTCGACGTTCTTGCCTCGAGTCTTCGGCTTCGGGGTGCGCAGCTTCTTCCCGATCGCGGCCAGGCCGCCGGGTGGCACGTTGATCTCGAAGTGCATCGCGTCCACGGTGTGGGTGTAGTCGCCGCCCCACCGCACGACGTGGTCGAGCTCGGCGAGGATCGCGTGCACGGCGGCGACCTGCTTGGTGGTGAAGGTCTTGGAGGTGGCCACGGCGTTGGGGTGCTTGGTGGCGTTGATGTCGATCGCGGTCCCTGAGGCGTGGTTGGAGAGCTCGTTCGGCGAGTTGACGTTGGCGCGGTACGCAAATCCCCAGTCGTCGGCCACTGGTCCCTTGACCGGCTCGACCCGCTTGTCGTACTGCTGCACGAGGTATGTGAAGACGGTGGCGACGTTGGCGTTGTCGACGATGCGGAAGGACACGCCTTTGACCGGAGTGATTAGGCGCGTGCGGAGATTGGCTGCTGCTGGCCAGCCGTTCTGGGAGGTGCTCACTTCTTCGCCTTCTTCCCGACGACCTGCGTCACCTGATAGCCGAGCCCGGACAGGTGCCCGCGCATCCCGTATGCCTCACTGAGCCCGATCACGTCCGGGTGATACCTGGTCGTCCATCCCTCGATTGCCTTGCGCACATCAGCCGGTGCGTGGCCCACGCGGACGTTCCACCAGATCGCCGTGAGTCGCTGGTCCTTGCCGTTGGCGTCGGTGTGCTCGTAGGTCACCAGCACCGCGTGATGATCCGACCCGTGCTTGCCGAGCCGCGTCTTGGACACGATCCGGCAGCGCTTGTAGGCCGTCAGGTCGATGCCGTAACCCGCTACGCGCTCGCCGGTGCCGGTGCGTGCCTTCGCTGCCGGGGTGTTCCAGTCGCCGCCCGCGATGGTCGGGCCGCGGTGATTGCCGAACCAGCGGCGGATGCGTCGTAGAGACTCGGCCTGTTGGGCCTTGCCGAACGGCAGGTGCGTGATGAGGATCTTCCACCGCACCCCGTGCTCGATGCCGACCCACTTGTACTCGCGCGGCTCATGAGCCAGACCGGCCTTCGGTCCACGCCACGGCAGCCGCATCCGCAGCACATGCCTGCCCGCGATGTGCAGACCGTCGCGGACCAGGATCGCGGTCTCGTCGCGCTCTGAGATAGCCATGGGTGCCTCCTGTGGGCATGCAAAGACCCCGCCAGGTGCGGGGCCGGGGGTGGGTCAGTCGTCGCTCTTCGGCGGCGGCAGCAGGTCCGGGTCGCCCTCGGCGAGCAGGCGGTACATCTGCGCCGACTCCGCCTGTGCAATGGCGCGCTCGTTGCGGGCCTGCTTGAGCTCGGCCACATCGTGCTCCACCGCGTCGAGGCGGCGGTGCGCGTCGTTGAGGCTGGCGACGGTCTCGGTCAGCTTGGCGAGCGTCTCGGCCTGCGTGCGTTGCCCGTCTTCGACCTGCGCCATCCGCACACCAAGCCCTGCCTGTGCGGGCACCAGCTCACGTCCAGTGGATGCGTCGGTGATTGCATCCCGGCCGACCAGCGTTTCGATGACAGCCGTCACGGTCCGGCGCGCTCGTTTGATTCGCGGACGACCCCACTTCCACCAGCCGCCGATGAGGCCGAGGACAGCGACGCCAGCGGTAGCAGCTCCGGCGATCTGGTCAGGGCTCACGGGGGTCTCCGATCATGTGCCGACTGGGTAGGTGACCATGCCTGCGACAGAGGAGGTCGTGGTGCCATTGATCTGAACTGCCTTGACCTCGCCCGCGGTAGTGACGAGCACGATGCCGTTGCGGCCCGAGAAGGAACCTCCGACCTGAGCCTGGACCGAGGGGCGGTAGTCGGATGGGATGCCGTTGGCAGCCGTCACGAGAGTGGTCACCGTGCCTGACGCCATGGAGATGGAGCCGTCGACCTGGACGAAGACGATGCCGTTTCGGACGCACCATCGGGCGGTGGTCAGCGATGAGGTCATCGTCGTCCAGGCGACGTCATCGAGGTTGGTGCCCGCGAAGCGATAGTCGCCGTTGCCCTTGATGATGGTCAGGGGGTCGGTGCCGTCGGTGTCTTCGGAGACGATTTCGCCAGCGGGAGCCGCCGGAACGACAGTGGCCCCCGGAATCGTGATGGTCTTGATCTCGCAGCTGTCTGCTACGAGATCTTTGATGATCTGAACACTGCCGTTGACGTAGAGCAGAGCGTCGTCGGGATCGTCGTTGAAGTTGTTGCTGATCGATACCTGCGACGCCCCCAGCTTGATCGCCCTTGGGTTGTAGTCGAGGCTGATCGTTGACGGGCCGTGCGTGGCCGACAGGTCCTCTGTATCTGTTCCTGAGGCGATGAGCAGCTTGTTGGAAAAGGTGGCTATGGAGCCCGGGTTGAGCGTCCAGTCGGTGTCGTAGAAGATGATCCGATTCGAGTCCCCGGTCAGCCCGATGACGATCCGGGGGGCAGTATCGGACGGCGCCGTTTGCAGGGTTGATCCCGTGATCGTCACGCCTTCGATCTCGATGCCTGACAGAGTTCCCGTAGTGATCACTGCCGCGTTGATGCTGGCGATCAGGAGACTGTCGACCTTGACCTGCGTCCAATCCGTGCCGCCGTCGCCGTGCCACTGCTCAGTCACGAGCTTGTTGCCAGAGCCGTCGTCGGTGAAGACGAACCACGTGTCACCCTCGGTGTTCGCCGCATCCCCGGGGCCATCTTCGGAGTAGGTGATCACGTTCTTGCCGTTGGCCGCGGTCTGGGCGGCGTTGATAGCATCCGTCACCGTGGGCGGCACGGCCTTCTCGGAGAGCACCGGCTGACGCCCCGGGACCTCGAGGATCGTGGACAGGTCGTCGGCCACCTTGACCGGCAGCGGCGGGTCGTAGTGACCCTCGGGCAGCAGCGCGCGGAGTGCATAGGGCAGCGGGACGGGGATGGTGTCGCCCTCGCCGGGGTCCACCACTGCAGTCCAGTCCTGCGCCACCTCGCCACCGACGACCACCAGCACGGGGTCGGACTCGTCGACCGCGGCCGTCAGGGCCGTGGCCAGAGTGATGACACCGGTAGAGGGGTCGACGGCGGTGTAGTCGTACTGCACACCGCAGATGTCCAGCGTGCCGACGTTCGCGTCGTCGGCGTCGGTGGAGTCGACGACCGCGGCGAAGTCGGTGGTGTCTTCCACCGTCACCGTCGTGTCGCCGATCGTCTGCGCCGCCAGTGCCGAGGAGCCGCGCGGCTGCACCGTCACGTCGGTGAGCATCCCGTCCAAAATCACACCCGCCTATCTTTCGCTGACCGCTCCGAAGGGAGCTTCTTCCACCCGTGCTTGGTGCTGGTGGAGGTGTGCTTCTTACCCTTCTTGTCCCGCCAGTGGTGCTTGGTCTTCTTCGTGGTCTGCCGCCACCGGAGCTTCTGAACCCGCGACCGCACGCGGGGAGGCTTGCGGGAGATCACCGTGCGGCCGATCGTCATGTCCGAGGCCACGCCGAGCGGGATGGATGCCGTGGAGACACGCACCACCGGATTCGCACCAGACACCGCGAGAGTCACGATGTCGTCGGCGTCGAGGTTGAAGACCGGGATGACGGAGTACTCCTGGGTGACCTTCGCCGGGACGCCTGCCTTCAACGCGGCGGTGGCGCTGGCCTTGACCTGCGCTGTCGAGGTCAGGGAGTCATCGGAGACCAGCAGCGGCAGATACCGCGGCACACCGTTGCGGGCCAGCGATGACGGGGACAGCGGGTCCGAGGCCGCGAGTTGGGCGATCGCCTGCGGCTGCGTCTTGATGGTCTGATGCTGCTTGTTCGTCGTGGTGGTCGCCTTGCCGGTGACCTGCACCCAGTTGACCTCACCCGCGAAGTCCACGCTCGTGTTGGGCGGCTCGGTGACGTACGGGATGGCGAGCACCGACGCGGTCGGCATGGCGCGCATCATCAGGTAGCCGGAGGCGTCGTAGAGCAGATGCCAGCCCAGCTCCTTCGACGCGATCCTCGACGCCACCGCGAACGGGGACGCGGAGTCGTCCCAGCCCACCGAGTAGTCCTTGCTCAACCGCCTCCCCGTCGAGGCGGGCAAGCGGAAGTGGAACTCGCCGGTGCAGTCGGCCATGATCGCCTTCACCGCCGCGACAGCATCGGCGCCCTTGTGGACCGTGTACGGCTTCGACCCGCGGTTGGCGAGAATCGCCTTGTCAGACAGGGAAACGTCCACCTCGGCGCCGTTGCGGGCGATCGTCGTCGGAGCCCCTACGAAGCACGTCGCCGCCACGTCGGTGCCATCCACGTCGATGACGTGCTGGACCCGCACCAGCCGGTTGACCCACAGACTCGTCCCCGACCACGCCGCGGTCACACCGAAGTCGAGCGCGTTCTGGTCGTCGATCAGCGTCAGCGACGCCGTGCGACGCACCCCGTTGTCGGAGGCAATGATGTCGACCTGACCGTCGAGCAGCGTCGCAGAGGCGACCGGCTTCTCGTTCAGGTCGAGCACGTCGACCTCGAGCCAGAAGTCGTGCGACCCGAACAGCCGGCGGTAGTAGGCGTCCTTCGACGGCCAGGCCAGGGACCGCACTACTGAACCGCCTTGGCCCACCAGTCGAAGGCCACCGCGACCACGCGTTGACCGGCCATGTCGGTCGGCTGCTCGGCGGTGTCGATGTTGCCCACGATGCACCGGTAGGACTGGCGTCCGAGCACCAGCCGGTACAGGTGCCCCGCGTCGTTGCCCTTGAAGTTCGCCAGCGCCGCCTCGGAGTCCGCGGCCAGTGATCCCGCCGTGTCCACCAGCAGCCCGGACACGGAGCCCTGCGCGGGCAGGCGCACCATCCGCCGGCGGATCACCTCGATCGGGCCGTCGGAGGAGATCGGCACGTGTTCGATGGACTGCTCCGGCTCCGACTGGTCCTGGTCGTCTCCGCCCCAGACCACGACCATCTGCGTCGGGTCCTCGTCGTCGACCAGCCAGATACCCGAGCACGTCGGCGTCAGGGTGACCGTCGGACCACCCGAGGCGATCGCACCGTCGGTGATCGGGGCCACCCGGTAGGTCGTCGAGGTCAGCATCGGAGCCGACACGTCACGAATCTCGAAATTCGTGCCGTCGAAAACATCGGTGCCGGTGTAGCGGGCCACCTGGACGCCGTCGCGGAACACCGCCACCTCATCCGGCGCGCCCTCAGACCGGGTGCCGGTCAGCACCACCACCGGAGACGGAGCCGACATCTCCGCGGCCAGGGTGTCCACCGGCGAAACGCCCGAGGACAGTTCCAGCGTCACGTCCAGCTCGGCGTACATCGTCACCGGCGACCCCGGACCAGCCGAGCGGTCCACGTCATCCCAGACCCACACCTGGATCGTGCCGGTCTGCCCGTCCTCGGTCAGGCCCTTCTGGAAGAACGCCGACCCCGGAGTCCACGCGGTCGCCGTGCCTGCCGTGCGGCCCGAGTCCGAGAGCACCTTGCCGTTCGCGTCGACCAGCTTGGCCTGCCACGCCACCTGCGTGCCGGAGGCGAGCGCCCACTCCACCGGTGGCGTGCCGTCGGTGATCGTCGAAGACGCCGGGGAGGTGATCGACAGCGTCGGCTTCGCATTCCGCGCCAGCGATGCCCATGAGGACCAGTCCGACCAGCCACCGTCACCGCGCTGACGGACCCGCCACACCTTCGAATCGCCATCCGCCAGACCGGCGTAGTCCGTGGCCGAGAGGTCGAAGAGACCCGAGACCACCGACAGCGTCCCGTCGAAATCAGGATCAGAGTCCGGGTCATCGGCGATCTGCACATTCGCCTCGACGATGTCGTCGTCGGCATCCCACGACAGGATCGGCTTCGCATCCGAGACCGAACCCGACGACGGAGACAGACCCGTCGGAGCCACCGGAGGCACCGTATAGGTGACCGTCAGCTTCGGCGGAGCCGCCGAATCACCAGTCCCGCGCAGCGGCACCAGCGGCCCGGAGACCGAGGCGATCAGCAGCCCGTAGTTCGTGGCCGTCCCCGACACCCACGACTGCACCAGCGCCGTCAGATCATCGGAGCTGAAATTCCAGTACGTGCCCGCCACCGGAGAGGTACGCGACAACGACGCCACCGGGGGTGTCGAGACCAGCGTCGGCAGCGTCGACCACGTCACCGACGATGTCCACGCCGAGGTGATTTGGCACAGCTTCAGCTCCGCCGTCCCCGAGAACGTCCCCCAGCCGCAGATCGACAACGTCACCGACGTGACCGTCGCGTTCTTCGGGATCCACGCCACCGACATCGACAGCAGCACATCCCACCACGGGTCCGCGCCCACCTTCACCGGCGTGATCACGCCGAACTTCTGCGACGCCTTCGCCGAAGCGACCTGGACAGCAGTGATGCTCCGCGTCACCGTCGCCACATCAGCCTCCGATCCGGGCGTCGATACGGTCGTCGATCTGCGCGTTCACCCACGCCGACATCTCGACACCGTCGATGGTGACCACCATCGGCGCCGAGATGTCCGAGGAGTGCGACAGGCTCACCGACGGCGCAGCAGCGGCAGGCGTTGCCGGGCGCGGCTTGAAGCCGTAGTCGTTCAGCTTGTCGTTGGGGATGATCTGGCCGTCGACCGAAGGGACGAATGCCTCTCGACCGAACTCGCCCACCGTGTACAGGTCGCCGGCGGTCACCCGGCCGCCGACCGCCTTTCGGTTGGCCTGCTGAGCAGCTGCGTGCGCGTTGTTCGTCAGCACCGTCACCGTCAGCCGCTTGTCGTGCAGGCCGTCGAGCTGACGCTTGAGACGACCCACCGCCGTGAGGGCCTGCGGCACGCCGTCGATGCCGAGCTTCGCGTTCCACTGAGGATGCGTGACGCCGCCCAGCGCGGCCGACAGCTTCCCCGCCGCGTTCTTGCCCGACTTCCACCAGCGGGTGAAGTCGGCGTTCATCGAGTCGATGTCCAGCTTCGACCCGTGCGCCAGCTTCGACAGGATCGAGGCGCCCTCAGGCCCCAGCGTCGCGAGCTGCTTGATCAGCCCTTCCTTCACCCCACGCTGCGAGGCCCGGTAGGCGTTGTCACCGAAATCGTTCATCGCCTTCGCTTGATCACGGAGGCTCTTCTCGAACGACGCGACGGAGCCCTTCGCGTCCTTGGCGGCCCCAGCGATGTCGCGGAACTTCGTGATGCTGTCGTTGGCCGCCTTGTTGTCGGCCTTCACTGCGGCAGCGTTCGCCTTGGCGGCGGCAGTGTTCTGCTGGGTTGCGACCGTCGCCGCCTCGGTCGCCCTCTTGGCGCCATCGAGCGCAGTCTTCTTGTCGGACCACGCCTCCTTCGACTTGCCGAGCGCCGAGCTCTCGTCGTCGATGCCTGCAATGACCTTGACCGCGTCATAGCCGCCCGCATCCTTCGCCGCTACAGCGACGCGTCGGAAGGCGTCCTCATTTCCGAGGGCAGCCGCCGTGACATCACCGAGGCTGATGCCCAGCTTCTTGGCAGCGTCGATCGCTCCGCTCTTCGCCAGCCCGTCATAGACCGTGGTCTTCGTGTTCTCGGTGAGCGCACCCGTCTGGGCGTTCAGCGACTCGGTCAGATCATCGACGTGCTGCTTTGCCTCCTGGTGCGCCTGCCACAGCTTCGTGACGGCGATTGTGCCGCCGAGGACGGCCGCCCCCCACGGCCCTCCGATGAGTCCGAGCGCCCCGGAGAGGCCCTTCTGTAGACCGGTGACGCTTGCGTTGCCGACCTCGGTCGTTGCTGCCCTGAGCGCGAGCAGCGAGCCTGTAGCCCGGGCCGCACCGGAAGCCATAGCAGCTTCACTCGCTGCCGTTGTCCGGTACGCCTCGGCCGCGATCATCGCCTGAAGGCGGACCTCGGTAATCCCGGCCTTCACTCTTCCTAGTCCGGCCTGAGTGATCGAGGTCGCGCGCGATCCAACACCGAGCTTCTGGGCAGCGGAATACGCCAGCCACGCAGCAGCACCAGCCTTGACCGGTCCCGGGATTCCGGCGATAGCACTGACGGTTCCTCCCAGAGCTCCGCCGAGAGCATTAGCCGTTCCCTGAAGGTTGTCGAGGTCATTCGTCAGATCGGTGATGCCGCCCTGGAGCTTCGGAAAGACGCCGCCGAGCAGGCCAGCTCCGAGTCGGCTCGCAGCCGCACCCATGTTCGCCATCGCGCCGTCGAAGGTGTCGCCCGACTTCTGAGCGGCGCCGCCGATCTTGTTGCGAAGGGCGTCCTCAAGCTGGTCGGCCGACACCTTGCCCTCAGACGCGAGCTTCTTCACCTGGGCGGTCGACTTGCCCATCGACTGCGCCAGCAGCGAATAGACCGGGAGACCGCGCTGGGCGAGCGATTGCAGCGTTTCGTTATAGGCAGCGCCAACGGTGACGGCCTGGTTCATCACGCGGGCAGAGTCCTCGAACGTGCTGTTCGTCTGGGTTGCCACGTCACCGACGAGCGTCAGGTAACGAGTCAACTCCTGGCCCGGCTTGATACCTGCTGCTACCGCTGTGGCGGCCGCCGTCGCGGCAGCGTCGAGACCGTAGGCCGTGCCCTTCACCGACGCCAGCGCCGAGTCCATGATGGCGTCGACCTGCTTGGCCGACTCACCGAGTCCACGGAGCTTCGCCTCCGCATTCTCGATTGCGTCCAGACGCTCGAACCCGGAGAACAACGCCTTGCCGAGAGCGGCGCCCACGCTGACGATCCCGGTAGCAGCGAAGCTCTTCCTCAACGCAAGGCCGACAAGCCCGCCGGCATGTGACATCTGCTTCGCGGCAGCCTCAGTCATCGACGTGCCGAGCTGCTTGCCCGCTGCTACGCCGGCCGTCTTGCTCGACGCCGAGAGCTCGCGGGAAATGATCCCCGATGCGCCCTTGAGCGACGGGATGATCGGAAGCGCGGCATATCCGATTTCGGGCATTCCTTCACCACCTCTCAATCTGGCGAGTAGCGTGCTCAGGCATGTGGTACTTCATCGCGATCGTCGTGATCTTCGTGATTTGCCTCATCGGGGCCGGGGTCACCGAGAGCAACAAGAAGGCGAATCAAACGCCCGCACAGAAGCGCGCGGCGGATACCGCCCAATACGGACCCGTCAACTCGTCTTTGGTTTGCCCGCACTGCCAGGCTTCCGGTGGAGTGAGAACGAAGGCCGTTAAGAAGAAGCAGGGGATCAGCGGGGCGAAGGCGACGGGCGCGGTCCTCACTGCCGGGTTCTCAGTGCTGGCGACCGGGCTATCGAAGAAGGGCGAGATGCTCCAGTGCCACTGCTCGAACTGCAGCGTTACCTGGCACATCGCCTAGCTCCCGTACGCCGCCGCGCGTTCCTTGAGCCGGTTGCCTACCGCGTCGGCTTCGGCCTGCTTGATCGAGCCCCAGAGCGGAGCGTCGGGCGGTAGGTGTCGGATCAAGACCTTGAGCCTGCGTAGCGACATCTTGCCGCGCCACAGGTCGAGCAGGTCGTGGTCGGGGAGGAGTGATGCCTCCAACGCGTCACCGTGGTCACGGATCAGTCGGAGGAGGCCGGTGATTCCCCCGGCTTCATCTTCAGCGCCTTGCCCAGCCGGTCATCGAACGCATCAAAGTCGGCATTCGTGGGTCGGCTGCGTAGGAACCGGGCGAACTGCTCCGGCCCGAGCAGGGCTTCCATCGCCGGGCCGTTGAGTCCCTTCTGGGAGTAGAGGGTGAATTCGAAGGGCCAGGTGCCGTAGTCGCGGGGGACGGTGAACGTCTGGCCCTTCCACTCGATGGTGATGTCCTCGCCCTTGGCTTCGGCGGCACGGACATCGAGCTCGGGCTGGTCGGTTGTCTCGCTCATGGCGCAGTTCCTTCTCTCGCGCGCAGTTCAGAGATTGACTCGCCCCGGCCGAGAACTGCGCGAACCGGCCGGGGCGAGAGATGGATCAGCTCGAGGAGCTGGACGAGCTGGACGAGTCGAAGTCGTAGGCGCCGAACCAGGTGTCCCACAGCTCCTTGTTCGCGGCCGGGTAGACCTTGAAGGTGATCTGCGTCTGCAGGGCGCCGGACTGGGACTGCTGCGCGTCGCCGATGGAGTCGATCTCCGCGCGGCCCTTGGTGAACTGCTGCTTGAGCATGGTGCCCGTGGTGAGCTGCAGACCGAGAGCGAACTTGCGGGTCAGGTCGCGGGCCTTGACCGGGCCGTGGTAGCCGGGCAGACCGCCGCCGACCGCGGTGACACCGGAGGCGTCGTAGCGCAGTCCGAGTGCGGCGACGTTGTCCTCCAGTGCGACCACCTGCAGCGTGAACGCCTGGTTCGACCGCACCGTGGCCACGACGCCTGCCTCGGTAAAGGCCGGGATGTCGTTGGAGTCGTTGGACTGCGACTCGGTGAAGCCGTCCGGGGTGACCAGGCCGAGGAAGCCGAGACCTCCAGTGGCGGTGAACGGAGTGCCGAGGGTGGGCGCGGTGACGTCGGCCAAGTCTCCGATGAGTACGTCGGCGTTCGCCCAGGTTGCGACGTTGGTTGCGTCTCCCGACATGGGAGCCTCCTTCGAGGTAGGGGTTGGGCGCGCAGTTCAAGACCGCCGACGGCGGTCGGATCAGGGGGGCGATCAGGAGATCGCGACCGGCCGCAGCGAGACGGCGACCGTGAAGGTGCAGAAGGGGAGTTCGGTGTCCGAGTCGGTGCCGGGCAGGCGGCCGGTGCTGGGGTCGATCCGCCACACGCGCGCATCGCCGGGGTGGGCGAGGAGCTGTCCGCGAGCCTTGGCGGCGTTGGCCTTCGCGTCGGTGTAGTGGCCCTTCGCGGCCCAGCAGGTGACCCGGATCGTCGCAGTCTCAGAGTTGACCGCGGCGCCGGGGGAGCCGTCCCACCCGACCTGCGTGAAAGGCAGTGACGGCGGGGCCTCGGTGGAGGACTTGGGGAACCAGACGTTGACCTCGCCGTCCATCAGCGGGTCGAGGTAGTCGATGATCGCGTGTTCGGCGTCGGCGTACTCGATGACCTGCATCAGTGGCCCCGGACGTCCAGTCCTGCCGCGGAGGCGGCCTTGGTGATCGCGCCGTACTTCGCCTGCACTGCCATTCCGGCGGGGTGGGCGATGGTGACGACCTCTCGTGCGCGGTCAGTGGTCTGGTCCTCGATCGTCACAGGCAGCTCGATCTCCCCGCCGCCATGGAAGTCGCCGACGGTGATGCCTTGGCTGCGCAGATTGTCTGCGACCGACGACGCGGCGGCCTTGACGGCAGAGCGCGCGCCTGCGGACTTCAGGATCTCTTCGTAGCCGGCGGAGCTGGGATGGAATTCGATGCCATTCATGGCTGCTCCCATCGCTTCAAGGCGACCTCGATGCCGGCGGTTCCCCACACGGCCGGCTCACCGTCGACCGCCCACTTGCGGCCGTCGATCACGAAGTGGTCGTTCGGGCCAGGGATCGGTGCGCCGTAGGGCATGTAGAGCGCGCCGCCGGTGATGACCGCGGGCTGGCGAGGGTCCTCACGGTCCGTCGAGGTGCGTGGAGCGAAGAGGCACTGGTCGACGTCCTGCGAGGTCTCGGTCTCAGTCGAGTCGCCGTACTGATCGGTGGTCGTGGTGACCGTGACCAGCGAGACGGTGATGTAGTCGAAGGCCATCAGGCGACCTTCGTCCGCCAGTAGTGCTTGCGGTTTGCCACTCGTCCACATTCGCGACAGACGCGGGTTCCGTCCGGCGGAACGTAGAGATTGTCTCCGCTCAATAGGTGGCCGTTGTCGCAATGCGTCTTCCGCGCATTGACGGCATGGGGGCTCTGGCCGCGACGGACGTTCTCGGCATGCGTTACGGCTTCGAGATGTTCAGGGTTCACGCAGGCGCGGTTACGGCACAGGTGATCCAACTCCGCGCCGTCAGGGATGGCTCCATTCGCTTCGATGTACGCGAATCGGTGAGCGCTGATGGACTCCCCCGGAGCGCCCTGAAACGTGCCGTACCCGTCGCCGTTGCGACCACCCGTCCATATCCAGCATGGCCCGGATTTGTCGACGCGCTTCCAGAACCGTTCGGTCGGCGTACCGAAATAGTGCACCGAAAGCACCGTCTCCGGGCTTCCATGCTTACGCCAGCGTTCGTAGTGCATGCCACACCAGCCGCGCGCACGAATCGGCTTCTCGCACTCGGGCTGCACACAATGACGTGCCGTACCGTTACCCATATCGATCTCCTTTGCAGATCGGTCACGACCCCGGCTGTTGACGCAGCGCGGGGTCACTTACTTGGTGATGCGGGAGGTGAGCAGCGGTTCGAGCACCGGGTAGGTGCTGGCCTTGCTGTAGATCACGGCGAATCCACGGCGGCGGTCCTCGGGAGCGCGGCCGTTGTTCTTGGGCCACGGGTGGACCTTGACGCCGTCGAAGTCCCAGGTTTCACGGAGCGTCTTGGTGCGTGTGAACGCAGCCTGCGCGGCCTCCATCACCGGATACCGCTGGTCGTCAACGTCGTGAAGGACGACGACCGCGTCCTTGGCCATCTTCGGAAGCCAGCTCTTCAGGTCAGCGAAGGCGTTGTCGTAGTCGTGCAGGCCATCGACCCACAGCAGTCCAACCTTGGGGCCGTCGTACTCCTTGGCCGCCTCGGTCGAGGTCGCCTGCACGTAGTCCACGAACGGCGCTACTCCGGTCTCGTCGAGGTGCGCGAGGTACGCCTCCCGGGTCGAGGGCTCGACATATGAGGGCACCGAGGGAGCCGAGGAATAGCCGTCGGGAATCTCGCCCTGCTCGTGCGGGTCGATCGAAACCACGCGGGCGCCATTGCCGCCCTGCGCACCCATCGCCAGCCAGCCGGTCGTTCTGCCGCGATAGGCACCGATCTCGACCGCGACCTCGTCGGCGGGGACATGCGCGGCCAGGGCTTCGAGTGCCCAGCAGCACGGGTTCTCCACGAGCCCGACTGCGATCTTCTGATCGGTGATGGACTTCTCGTTCAGCATCGGAGCCTCCCAGGGTGAGGGTGTGGTGAATCGGGGGCGGATGTAGTCACCGACCACGCCCGCCCAGGTGTCCGGCGAGCAGGACAAGTAGGGCATCGGGTTGGCGAGCTTGTCGGTCAAGGAGTCGGTGCGAGCACACTTCGCGTTGCCGCGATGCTCGCCCTCGTCGCCAGCACCGGCGATGGAGTAGAGCTCGCCGACAGCAAGGGGGCGAGTGACCGGATATTCGGTCAGCCTCGCTCGCAGTTCGGAGGTCCAAAAAGGTAGCGGGGTGTGGCACTCGTAGATGTACGGGTCGTCATGCCCGTCTGCGACCCACTCGGCGGTCGAGATCACGGCCCGATGCCACGTGTTGAGCTTCCGCGTTTCCCGCTCGGCCGACGTCCATGCCGACAGCCGATTCTTGCAGCGGCAGATGACGAGCTCGGCGACCGGTTCGACGAGGAACATGTCGTCGTTCATGACCACCACGCGCTCGGCGGCATTCGGGTGGTTGACGTAAGCGGTCAGTGAGGCTCGCTGGTTGGCGAACTTCTCCGGCAGTGGCGCCAGCGGGATCGAGTGGCCACGGAACCAGCCGGGCACGTCGCCGACGACCCACACGTGTCGGTAGTCGGTGCGCAGGTTGGCCGCGACGGTGCGCAGGGAGTGACGGAGGTCTTCGCGGTCGCCGGGGCCACCGACAACGTAGACGAGGTCCGTGGTCATGATCCCCAGGACCAGCGGTTGTCTGACCACTGGCCCATCGGCACGTTGGTGCAGTCCGCGTTGACCACGGAGCCATCGAGCGGGTTGGTCGAGGACGAGAGGCCAGTCATGTCGACCATGTAGGCATCGGCCGCTTCGGTGGGGCTCTGGCAGATGTCTTGGAGCTGCCCGATCTCGCTGGGCCAGAGCCGATAGCCGGTGATCGGCTTGCGGGTGTCGAAGGTCTCCGACTCAGTGAACGGGCCCTTCTGCTCGGTGCGCTGCGACAGTGCACCGGAGCCGGCGTCGATCCATCGGGAGACCGAGCCGAGGAGGATCAGCTTCGCCTCTGCCAGTTGCGCCCCGGACGGCGCGGGCTCGGTGGCGAAGAGGCAGGGGGCGACCCGTGCCGCCTGAGCGTTGGCTCCGGCGACCATCTGCTCGGCGAAGTCTGCTGAGCGCATCGCCTCGGGCAGGTCGGCCATGGTGATGATGTCGGTCACGGGTCACCCCCTCTCGATCTCGTCGGGCTTCGGTCAGCTGGACGAGCTGGACGAGCTCGAGGAGCTGGACGAGTCGTCGCCCGCTGGGGTCACGACACCGGCGGGATAGGTGCCGCCGAGTCGGGTCATCGGGATCGCGACCTGGAAGCCCACCCGGAACACCACGCGCAGGGCCTTGGAGTCCTGCTGCATGAGGTTGAGGATGACCTTGCCGTCGGAGTCGGAGATCACGCCCTCCTTGAAGAGGTCGTAGGTGATGTCCTGACGGACACCGACGACGAACTTCGACCAGTCCAGCGCGAGGCCGGTGGCGGTGTCGGCGTCCCAGGCGCCGTTGCGGACCTCGTCGAGGTCGTACCCGAAGAGAGTGGCGTTGCCGCCCTGCGTCGGGGCGCCGAAGACGTAGTTGCCGTTGGCGTCCTTGATGACGCGCAAGCGCCAGTTCAGGCCCGGCTGGGTGGCGAAGCCGTTGACGGCAAAGCCGCCCTCGGACGCCTTGGAGGCGACCTCGGCGAAGGCGTCGGCGAGGTTCATCGAGGTGACGTCGGGGTCCAGCGTGCTGGCGGTCCCGATCTGGGCCACGTTCCCGGCCGCGACCGCGCCGGGAATGATCGCGGTGGGCCAGGAGGCGGGCTTGTCGGTGCCGAAGAGGGTGGCCTCGTCGACCTTCTTGCCGATGGCCTCCTTGAGCAGCGGCTTGATGCTGTCCCACAGCGGCACGTTGGCGTCGTCCACGACGGCGTCGGGGATCGGCACGATGACGGCCAGCTCCTCGGCGGTCATCGTGATGCCGGACCAGGTCGACTTGGTGGTCTGCTTCAGGCCGGTGTCGCCGTCGACCCAGTACGCCTCGGGCAGCGATGCGAGCACCGGCTGCTTGGACCTCTTCGACGTCATCCGGACGTTCTTGGCCCGGGAGAGGACGACGGAGTCCTCGGGCGCGGTCTGGATGATCTCGTTGACCACCTGGTCGGGGATGAGCTGGTCGGTCAGGTCAGCTCGCCCAATGATGTCGGCATATCCAGCCATGACGGGTTTCCTTTCGGGTTGCTTTGCGTCAGCGGCGACTGAGCTGGTCTCGCAGCCAGTCGCCGGTGCCGGTGGTGCCCTCGTCCCGGCCCTGTGCCGGGTTGGGCTTGGGGGATTGCTTGCCGCTCTTGCCGAGGTCGGCGAGCAGTTCGTCGGCGTCGGCCTCGAACTCTTCGCGGGTCTTGCCGACCAGGCGCTTGGCCTGTGTCAGCGTGAGCCCCTTCGTCAGCGCCACCTCGAGCCGTGCCACCTGCTGCTCGGCGGTGTCGCCTCGCTTCTGATGGGTGTCGCGGTCCTCGGTGATCTTCTGCAGCTCGGTCTTGTTGGCCTGCTCGATCTCGTCGAACTTGGCGGCCTTGGCCTTGAGGTCGTCGTAGTCGGACGGCTTGGCGCGCTTCACGCGCTCGCCGATGACCCGGTTCAGGTCCTCTTGGCTGGTGATGGGCTTGAACTGCTCGGCTTCCTTGCCGGACTGCTCTTCGCTCTTCTCGGCCTGCTGCTCGTTGGTGCCCTCGGCTTCGGGCATGGCTTCCTCCTGTGTCCGCACGTTGACCGCCGTGCGTCGGCGTAGACCCGGACCGGTTGGGCCGGGAAGTTCAGAGGTGCTCCGCGATCCACTCGCGGGCACGGGCCTGGTCGGCCTCGGAGTGCCGGACGCTGGGCGTGTACGGCTTCACCGGCTTCGGCTGGCCGTCGAAGGCGGGGACCGCCTGGCACTTGCAGTGGTCGTGCGCGGCGAAGTCGGCCGTCGTCTCGGAATACACGGCGCCTCGGCCGAGCAGCATTTCGCAGAAGTCGCACTCGCCAGTGCCGACCCGCTGCCAGCCGTGCGCACCGGGGTCAGCCGTGCTCGCCGTGGTGACGGTGCCGCGGGCGAAGTTCGCGATCCGCCGCTGCGTCCCGCCCAGGATGAGCGTCTGGAAGGTCGGGTAGTCGCTCGCCTCGGCCAGTGCCCAGCCGATCAGGGCGCCCGTGCCGGAGTCCTTGATGTCGATCGGATCGGCACGGAAGGAGCGGGAGACCTCGGCCTTCGCGCGCAGGTCGTCGTACCAGTCGGCAGCCATCGCGGCCGCTGCCTGTCCGTACTGGTCGACCAGCGCCGGGAGGATGTCGTTGAGTGCCTCGCCTGCATCGACGGCCTTCTCGACGGTGCGCCAGACGACCTGCAGGTCGGTGGCGGCTTCGTCGGTCAGCTCGGCGACGCCGTCACGCAGGCTGAGCAGTTGCGTCCGGCTCAGCCGCGCCACTACCGCTCCTTGCCGCGATCAGGCGGTCCACGAGTGCCGAGCCCTGCTGGCGGCGCTTCTCGGCCAACGCGCGGGTGATCTGGTTGTTGTCCAGGCCGAGCAGCTCGAGGCCGACCTCGGTCCCAGCGAGCCACGGCATCGCGGTGAGCTGCTTCATCCCAGCGTCGGCAGTGGCGGCCTTGGTCGGCGTCGCGGCCGAGCTCCAGTTGTCCACCGAGACGCGGGTCAGATAGTCGTCCGGGGCCTCGCCGTCGCGGAACATCAGCGCCAGCCGACCAACCTCCAGCCACGCCAGCCCGAACGCGGTCTGACGACGCTCGACGCGCTTGACCAGCCGCGCCTCCAGAGCACGGATCGCATCAGCTGAGGAAGGATTGTCGGTGTGAAAGCCGAGGTAGGTGGTCGGGATACCCGCCTCGGCGGCCAGCAGTTCGGCCCACTGGCCGACCTGGCTGATGAACGGCTCCGGGGACCCGACCTTGAGCTGCTCGATCTGCGCCGCATCGCCGTCAGCGTCCTTCGGCATGCCGATCAAGCTGCCGGCGAGCACCTTCCACGGCGAGGTCGGGTTGCCGTTGCGGTCCACGAACGCGTCCAGACCTCGGTTCAGCAGAGCGAGCTGGGGGATCGAGTAGAACTCCCGATTGCCCTCCATTCCGACCAGGGTCCGCACCGCCGCGTCGCAGTAGTAGCGAGTCGCGCGGGTGATCTCCGAACGGCCCAGACGGCGTGAGCCGCGAGGACGGTTCGACAGCGGCACCACCGGCACCGGGAGACCGTGCTCGTCGCGATCCACCTCAACCCACTTGCCGCCAGCCTTGGAGCAGGTGATCGTCGCGCCGGGGACATCGAGTACCAGATCAGTGACAGTGCTGTCCTTGACCTTCGTGATGGTCAGGGCGTTGTCGAGGCGTCGCGTCCGGGCGTTCCAGTCGCCCGTCGTGGTGTCGGCCGCGTGCGTGGTGATCAGCGGCGACGGCTCCCCGGTGTCACCGGAGCCGACCCGCACGAAGCCCAGGCCGAGCATCAGGGAGTCCAGGTGCGCGAAGCCAGACTCGACGGCGAGCTTGTTCGCGGCGTAGATGTCGCCCAGACCGAGGTCGTCGCCGGTGATCGACCAGCCGTACCAGTCCAGACGCTCCTCGATCACATCGACGACCGTGCCGCCCCAGCCGATCACCGCGCGGATTCGATTCGCCAGTTCGGCCGGGATGGCGATGCCGATGTGCTGCACGACCTGACGGGCCTCGTAGTAGGACCGGGCCGCGAAGTTCGCCTGGCCGTGCCTGGCGAGGTTGTCGAGCAGGCGCGAGATCAACGCCTGCTCATCGTTCGACAAGCCGGTGATCAGCACCGGGGACAGGGAGGTCACCACGAGGACGCCACCACCTTCCCTGCCATCGGATCGTGCTTCTTCGGGCCCTGGATCGACGCCGCCACCCGCGCCAGCGTCACCGCCACAAGGGGCTGGATCTCCACCGTCGGGCTGGACCGGTCATAGCCCCAGCCGCCCGCCTTGCCGATCTTTCGTTCGCGTGCGCCGGTACGGGCGTCGTTGAGTGACTTCTGGTCCGCGTGGGTGAGCGTGCGCGCTTCGGTCTCGGACTTCACCAGTCCGCAGCCCTTCGCCATGTCCGCCGCCGAGCCGGTCAGCGCCTTCACGCCTCGCGCCTTCAGGGTCGGGATCATCGAGTTGGCCGGGGACTCCGAGTCGATCATCACCGGCATCCGCCGGCCCGCCGCACGGACGATCCACTCGATCGCGTCGCGCTCGTCGAACCCGGCCCAGACCTCCTCGACGTGAGCCGACTCGACCTCCAGCCAACAGGCGCCGATCGAGACCTTCCGCGCGTGATTCATGTCCACACCAAGCGCGGTCGGCTTCACCTTCAACGACGGACCGCCGTCCGCGTTCGCCGCCCACGCGGCGGCGTCGATCGGGGAGGTGACCTTGTTGGTCTCATCCCAGATGCCCATGACCTCGCGGTAGACATCCTCCGGCGACATGTTCTCCACCAGCCGCTCGATCGCCGAACGCCCGACGCGGTACCCGTACGACGGGTTGGCGATTGACAGCCGCTCCCAGAACTCGGGGGCGTCGAGATCCGGGATGCTCTCGCGGTCCACCGGTGCGTCGGCGGAGAACTCCACGTATACGCCCTTGAAAGGGCGCCGCTTCTTCGGTTCGATCGCGCGATTGCGGCGGCGCTTGAAAGCCGCGTCCACGCCGAGCCGAGTCTCCTGCGGGCGAGGCGGTGTGCCCATGAAGAACGCCAGTCCGATCTCGGAGACGTTCATCGCGGCGAGCATGTCGGTCAGTGAGCCGGGCTTGATGTTCTGGCACTCGTCATAGACCTGAATGTCGACCTCGGAGAAGCCGCGACCAAAGCCAGCCGAACGGGCGCCGAACAGGATCCGGGAGCCGTTCGCGAAGTGCACGCCGCGGTTGTCGTCGGTGTTGACGACCGGGTGCTGAGCCCGCATCTTCGGACGGATCGCAGGCTTCTCCACGATGCCAGCGATCTTCGCCAGCGTCTCGCTCGAGGTCCGGTCATGGTGCGAGGACCACACGACCGTCGTCCCGGGCCGTGCCAGACATATCGCGATCAGGCCGACCATCACGCCCCATGTCTTGCCAGCCTGACGAGCGATGGACAGCGTCACGCCCATGACGTCGCAGCACAGACTGCCGTCGGAGCGCAACCCGAGAGCGATCTCCCAGATGTCCTGCTGCCACTGGTCCAGCGTGATGCCCATCCCGGGCAGCTCGGGTGCGATCAGCTCGTAGTACCGGGTGAACGCAACGTCATCGGGGATGACGCAATGGCGAGCAATCTCGACCAGGGGTGCCGGGTTAGCCGCTCTTGCGGTAGCGACCGGCATCAAACTCGACGACCTTGCCGAGCTTCTCGGCGTCCTTGGCCTTGGGGTCATCGCCGCTCTTGGCGGCATCGGCAGCAGCCTCGGCGCGCAACGAGACGATCTTGTGCATCAACCGGTCGGCTTCGATCGAGAGGGCCTTCACCTCGGTGCCGGTGATCGGCCGCTCGTCCTCACGCAGCTCGCGCCGCGGGTCCAACATCTCGGCGATGATCTCGTAGCGGCGTTCAGCTTCGGCGAGGACGTCACCTGCCTGCATCGCGGAGACGAGGTCGTAGATCTCTTCCTCGGCCACCAGGTCACCTCCATGTCCGTCAGTTGACCGCCTGACGTCGGCGTAGATGCGTCCGGAGCAGACGCAGGGTCAGAACCGGCCTTCTTGGCGGTCCTCAAAAAATCGCTGGCACACACATCCGCCTATGCCGGGAGGGGCGGGAGCCGGAGGGCGCGGGGGTTTCTCCCCACCCGTCTCACCACCAGCAGCGAGAAGTCTCGAAGCTCACCGGCACCGGCTCGGCAGCACTGTCGAGCTTGTCGCTCTTCGCTCGGTTGCAGCGACGATGAGCAGCGGCCTTGTTGTCGAGCGTGTCAGCGCCGCCCTGATTCAACGGCACGACGTGGTCAACCTCGAACGAATCCGGGTGCGGAGTCCGTAGCGCGTAGTCGATCTCGCCCTTGCAGATGTGGCACGGCGGCTTAGTCCGACGGATCGCAGCGCGGTGCTTGTCCCGCACCGTCGTGTTCCGCCCGGTGCTCATTCGCCCTCCACCACCTCAGCCACAGCAGCCCGGTACGCAGCCAGTGCCTCGGCCCGGAGCTGGGCGAGTGCATCCGGGAACGAGGATGCACCGCGCACCGTTACGGTGATGTTGGAGCCGTCCGCCCAGGTGTGGTCGATGGTGACGGATGCCATCGCTCACCGCCTCAG
>Ga0164242_10002370_pt1 | contig 21810 bp, 19 predicted proteins | sample OricomgcompostMG_FD_108783 | JGI IMG/M metagenome (GOLD analysis project Ga0164242, IMG submission 108783) | Miracle-Growth compost microbial communities from Emeryville, California, USA - Original compost - Miracle growth compost (MG) ... | reverse complement strand
CTTTGACCCAGCGGCTCCGACACGCCGGGGCCGCCAACCCCACGATCAACCTTTGACCTTGGGTACGAGGACCCCCGCCGGCCCGTCTCAACCTCGGCCAGGCCCGGCCAGGCCCGGCCCGGTCCCCAACCGCGAAGATCAAGGTTTGAGTCAGCGGCTCCGACACGCCGACGCCCCCAACCCCCGCGATCAACCTTTGACCTTGCGAACAAGGGGCGGCGAACAAGGGGCGACGAACAAAGGGCGACGAACGAGAGGCGACGAACGAGAGGCCGGGGCAAGGAGCCGGCAGCCCCGCGCGACAGGAATTTCGCTAGCTGATCAGCGCGCCGCCGTCGACCGGGATGATGGCTCCGTCGATGAAGTCGTTGACCATCACGTGCAGGACGGTCGAGCTGATGTCGGCGGGTCGCCCGATCCGGCCGACCGGCAGCTGCGCGGCTGCTTGAGCGTAGAACTCCTGCCGTGCCTGGTCCGGCAGAAAGTCCCACAAGGGTGTGTCGACCACGCCGGCGACGATGACGTTGACCCGCCGGGGTTTCAGCTCCAGGGCCAGGCTGGGCCCGAGTCCGCCGATACCTGCGTTGGCGGCCGAGGTGATCGGCATGCCGACGAAGGCACGGAATCCCGCACCGCCGGCGATCAGCGTGATCGACCCGCGTTCGGCCAGCCGGGGCAGCGCGTGACGGACGGACCAGAACTGTCCGATGATCTTGGTCCCCAGGCTGGCATCGATCGCCTCCCGGGTCACGTCGGTGACCGACCCGACGGCCATGTCGCCGGGACAGACCACAAGATGATCGGCATCATCGGCTGCCGCGAAGAAGTCGCGGACCGAGGCCTCATCGGTAACATCCACCGGTTTGATCTTGACCCGATCGCCGTGATCGGCCCGCACCTTCTCCAGCTTCTCCGGTGATCGGCTACCGACCGTTGCGATGCCGCCGGCGGAGATGACGTCATCGGTCACCGCCCGCCCGATGCCGGTGCTTCCGCCGATCACAATGACGTGTCGTCCGTGCAGATCCATGGTTGTGCTCTCTTTCATCCGAGCTGTTCTGACGTGACCAACCATTGGCGTTCCCACCACCGGCTGCCAGACGGTGTTGTTGCGAGCAGTCGGGCAACTGGTAGTCCGGGCACCACCCAGCACGGCCCGGCCGGGCCGCCGGACGTCCTACCCTGGCCTGGTGAGCCGAGAAGCCGAACGCGACGAGCTGGCCGCGTTCCTGCGGACCCGTCGTCGGCGACGGTCGCCCGAGGAGGTCGGGCTCGTCACCGGCCGGAGGCGTACGCCGGGATTGCGTCGGGAGGATGTCGCGGCACTCGCCGGGGTGAGCGTCACCTGGTACACCTGGCTGGAACAGGCGCGGGACATTCGGCCGTCGGAGCAAGTGCTGGGCAGCCTGGCTCGGGCCCTCGGGCTGGACGACGCGGAAACCGCCCACCTATTCCGGTTGGCCGGCCAGTTGCCGCCGACCCGGGACCCGGAGCAGCCGGGCGACGTGCAGCCCGGTTACCGGTTGTTGCTCGACCAACTCGATCCCTGTCCCGCGATGATCACCAACCATCGCTTCGACGTCCTGGCCTGGAACCGGGCACATGCCGCGATGTTCGGAGACTTCGCGGAGTTCCACGGAGACGAGCGCAACATGCTCTGGTACACGTTCACGACACCCCGAGCGCGCAAACTGGTGATCAATTGGGAGGAGGACGCCGCCCACATGGTGGCGCTCTTCCGGTCCCAGGCCGCGGACCTTTTGTCCAGCGAGCCCTTCACCCGGTTGATCGATGCGCTGCGCCGGGTGTCGGCGGAGTTCGACGACCTGTGGGAACGCCGGGATCTGGAGGGATTCAGCCCGACCCGGCAACAGGTGAACCATCCGTTGATCGGAAGGATCGATCTGGATCCGGTGAAGCTCTACGCAGTCGACCAGGACCGGACACTGGTGGCCTATCTCACCGATCCGAGCGGCCACGACCAACACAGGCTCGCCGAAGCCGTACGCAGCTGGTCATCCGCCCCGTCCTGACCTGCGGCAACGCCGGCCCGTGCGGCAGGATGCTGGTCCACGGATCGGCGAGAATGAACCCATGGACCTCGACGAAGTCGCCCGGGAGTTGTACGACGGCTCGCCGGAGGACTTCGTCGCCGTCCGCAAGGCACGCGCCGCCGAGGCACGCGCCGCCGGTGATCGCGATCTTGCCAAACAGATCACGGCGTTGCGCCGCCCGACCCGATCTGCCTGGATCGTCAACCTGTTGTCATACCAGGCCGGTGACGAGGTCGGTGGCCTGCTCGATCTCGGCGAAGCGCTGGCCGATGCCCAACAACGGCTGTCGGGCCAGGATCTTCGCAAGCTGTCCGGGCAACGCAATGCTGCCATCTCCGCGCTGGTCAAGCGCGGCAGCCGACTGGCGGAGTCCCGCGGACACAAGCCGTCGGAGGCAACCCTGCGGGAGGTCACCGACACCCTGCAGGCGGCGCTCTCCAATCCAGAAGTGGCCGAACTCGTCCGCACCGGGCGGCTGACCCAACCGCAGTCGTACGGAGGCTTCGGTCCGGAGATGATCTTCGGGCCACCAGCTGCGGCCACCGATGATCAGGCCCTCGACGACAAGTCCCAGCAGGATCAGCCGGAGCAGGATCAGGCGGGGCCCGATCACGGCGAGGATGATCAGGAACAGGCCGAACAGGAGCACCAACGGCGGCTGGACGCTCTGTCTGCGGCCCAGCAGGCCCTCGACCGGCTCGACGGCCAGTTGCGCCGGATCGAGGAACAACTGCAGCGCGCCACCGAGGCTGCGGACCGGCGGACCGAACGGGTCACCGAGCTGCGCGAGCAGCTCCAACGAGCCGAGCGCGAGGCCGACCGGACACTGACCGAACGCGATCGGCTGTCCGACGAACGGAAAGAACTGCAGGCTGCCAAGGCGAAGGCCGAAGATCAGGTGTCCGACGCACTGTCGAGTCTCGCCGACGAATGACCCGCCGGGCAGGTGCCGGATGAGGTCAGCTGTCGGCCCGGGCCGCTCGTAATCCGAGGCGGAGCACTGCTACGCCGCCGAGAGCGATCGCTGCGGAGCAGATCACCACCGCGGCGTTCCAGCCGGAGTGCAGCAGTCGTAGGTCATGACCGCCGTGCAGCAGCAGGGTTGCCGCCACGGTGACGCCGATCGCCGAGCCGAGGTAGCGCGCGGTGTTGTTGACGCCGCTGCCCAGGCCGCTGCGGCCGCCCGGCGCGCTGGCCGCGGTCTCCCGCCCGAGTCCGGCGTTGACGACGCCCGCGGCGATCCCGGACACAAGCAGGCCGATCACCAGTTGTTCGGTCGAGTAGGTGTTGATCATGACCAGCTGTCCGGCGGCGATCGCCAGCATGCCCCAGCCCAGCTGCCGTCCGCCGTGGAACCAGTCGGGCAGCCAGCGGACCGCGACCGCGGTGATGGTGCTCATCCCGGCCCAGACGGCGATCAGCCCGGTGGTCTGCCAGACGTTCAGTCCCAGGACGATGGCGGAGTAGGTCCCCACCAGGGATGCGATCCCGATGGAACCGAAGCCCACCATCAACCCGGCCAGATGCGCCGCCGCGAACCGCGGCCGGCGGAAGAGCCTCAGGTCCAGCATCGGCTCGGGCCGGCGCAGCTGGCTGATCACGAAGACCACCGCCAGGGCTGCCGCGCCGGCGATCATGATCATTGGAACAACTGCGGAGGCCGAGGTGCGCAGCGTCACGAGGGCCACCAGGGCCAGCCCGGTGGCGGCAACGAACAGCCCGGTACCGGGGAGGTCGGGGCGTTGCCGCAGATCCGATTTCGACTCGGCCAGCGTGACGGCACCGGCACCGACCAGGGCCAGGGCGAGCACACCGAGTCCGGCATAGGAGATCCACCAGTGGCCGACCTGGTCGGCGATCGCCGCGCCGACCGGCCCGACGGCGATCCCGGCGCCGAGAGACGCGCCCCAGACGCTGCTGGCCAGGGCCCGCTCGGTCGGCCGCGGGAACGCCTCCGACAGCAGGGCCAACGCACTGGCGACCACGGCGGCGGCGCCGACCCCCTCGACGATCCGACCCGCGATGAACGCATCCGGACGGAGTCCACCGGACACCGTGGCGGACAGCACGGCGAGCAGCGAGCCTGCGGCGAGCACGGCCGATCCGGTGAGGAACATCAGCCGTCGGCCGTGTCGGTCGGCGAGTGTGCCACTCAGCAGCATTGCCGCCGTCAACCCGACACTCATCGAACTGAGGATCCAGGTCTGCGCGGCGGGACCGGCCGCCAGCGCCGCCGAGAGGGTCGCGAAGTCGGACAGCGGCAGGGTGTACGCCGCCAGTGCCAGGAAGGTGCCCGCCGCGGCGATCACCAGGGTCACGCGTCGGCCCGCCGGGACATCGGGCGTCACGACGGTGCCCGATGCGTCGACCGACGGATCGACAACTGTGTTGGTCATGGTCACCTCTCGGCGGTTTGGTCTTTTGACAGAACTAAAGCTAGCGGACTTCTGGTTCTATCACAAGACCAAGTGGGTATGATGGGTGCATGGCACTGGGATCGGGCTACGACAAACAGGACTGCACCGTCGCGCGCGCCCTTGAGGTCGTCGGCGAGCGCTGGACCTTGCTGATCGTGCGCGACCTGTTCCTCGGCGTCAGGCGCTTCAGCGACCTGCAGGCGCGGTTGGACATCTCCAAGGGTGTGCTCACCGAGCGCCTCAACCACCTCGTGGACCGTGGCGTGGTCGCCAAACTGGAGGGGGCGGGACATCCGGAGTACGAGTTGACGCCGGCCGGCATCGCCCTGCACCCGGTGCTGATGGCGCTCTCGGCGTGGGGTCGGCAGTACGCCAACCCGGAACAACGGCCGTCGCGAGTCCTGACCCACCTCTGCGGAACGCCGCTGGACGAGGCCGCACGCTGCCCGACCTGTGACGTGACTCCGCCGCCGGGCGATGTGGTCAGCACTCCGGACCCGGAGAATCCCGGGCGCCGCACCGACCCGGTGTCGATTGCGTTGCGGCGTCCGCACCGGTTGCTGGAACCGGTTCGCGGCTGAGCGGCCCGGCTGCGCCGGCCGGTTCGCCGACGCGGGGCTTCAGCGGCGGCAGGGCTCAGCAGCTACAGGGCTCAGCAGCCACAGGGCTCAGTCGCCACAGGGCTCAGTCGCCGCGGACGGCGCGCCGGATCACCCCGCCGACGGCGTTGAGGAAGCGGTCCTCCGGTGAGCCGAATGCCTGGTCGTCGACCATGTAGGTCCAGGTCGAGGTCGGCCGCTCGATGCCCGAGGCCTCCTCGTCCAGGCCGTCGGCAGTGATTACCGCCTTGTCGAAGGTTTCACCCGCCCGGTCCAGCAGGGTCTTGCGCAGCTCGCGATAGGCCTGGTCGCTTGCGGCGTGGTAGGCCATCAGCGGAGTCTCCCGACCGAGCGCGCGCAGATGGATGCCCTCGCGCAGATCCTCGGTGAAGGCGATGTGATCACTCCACGCCCGGTCGATCTGATGCAGCAACAGCTGCCGGGCCGCCTCCTGCAGCACCGGTCCGTCGACCTCGTCCGCCAGCTCCTGCCAGCGATCCGGGCGCAGCCGGCGGAACTCCTCGGCCGCCAGATCGGTGCGCAGCACCCGATTGCGGTAGACCAGGACGTCGGTCCGCTGGGCATCGAGTTGCTGGCTGTAGTTCCAGCTGTTCCGATGGGTGTCCAAGAGCGCACCCTCGGTGATCCGCTGGGCATGTTCGACCTGCGCGGCGACCCGCGAGGAATTGATCTCTCCGGTCTCGGGATCGATCTCGGACTGTCTCAGGTGCAGCTCGGCGGTTGTCGGATCGTCGTCCAGGCCGACGAAGATCACCGACGTGCCCGGGTCGCCCTGCCGCCCGGCCCGGCCACGGAGTTGATCATCAAGTCGGCTGGTGTGATAGCGGCCGTGGCCGATCACCAGCAGGCCCCCGAGTTCGGCCACCTGATCATGCTCGGCCGGGTCGCCGCCGCCGAGTTTGATGTCGACGCCTCGACCGGCCATCTGGGTGGAGACGGTGACCGCGCCGAGCCGTCCGGCCGCGGCGATCACCGCGGCTTCCTCGCTGTCATTCTTGGCGTTCAGCACCGCGGCCTCGACGTCGACCTCGGCCAGCAGCCCGGCGATCTTCTCCGATCCCGCGACGCTGTGCGTGCCGATCAGTACCGGTCGCCGGTTCTGGTGGCACTCCTTGATCAACTCCACCATCGCGGCGTCGCGGTCGTCGGCCGTCTCGAAGATCCGGTCCGGTTCGTCGACCCGGATCAGCGGCCGGTGGGTCGGCAGTGCTCCGGTCTCCAGCTGGTAGAACTCCCGGAACTGTTCGGCGGCGGCCAGCGCCGTACCGGTCATCCCGCCGACCGTCGTGTAGTGCTTGATCAACGCCTGCACGGTGATGGTGTCCAGGATCTCACCGCGATCAGTGATCCGCAGACCCTCCTTGGCCTCGACGGCCGCGTGCAGCCCGTCGGGCCAGCGCTGCCGGTCGGCCACTCGCCCGCGATTGGGGTCGACCAGTCGTACCGTGTCACCGGTGACGATGTAGTCGACGTCACGCTGCACCAGGACCTCGGCGTGCAGGGCGACATTGATCCGGGTCAGCAGCAGTTCGTTGCCCTCGGCGTAGAGATCGTCGACGCCGAGAAGTTTCTCGACATGGGCCAGCCCTGCGTCGGTCAGGTTGACCTGGGTGCCTTCGCCGGAGGTCTCGTAGTCCTCGCCGCTGGTCAGCTGGGCGACGACTGCGGCCATGTTGCCCCCGTCATCGGAGACCGGGAGGCTGCCGGCGAGCACCAGCGGCACCTTGGCCTCGTCGATCATCACCGAGTCGGCCTCGTCGATGATCAGCGCGTCCGGCTCCGGCTGGACGATCTGATCGGTGCCGGTCCGCAGCCGGTCCCGCAGCAGGTCGAAACCGATCTCACTGACCGAGCCGTAGCAGATGTCGGCGGCGTAGGCAGCCTTGCGATGATCATGGTCGGCGTTGCTGGTCACCCAGCCGACGCTGACTCCGAGGAGGCGGTAGATCGGCCCCATCCACTCGGCGTCCCGGCGGGCCAGGTAGTCGTTGACGCTCATCACCTGGACCCGGTGCCCGCGGGCGACCAGGCCCAGCGCGGCGATCGCTCCGGCGAGCGTCTTGCCCTCGCCGGTCGCCATCTGCACCACTGTGCCGTTCATGATCGCCAGGGCGCCCTGCAGCTGGACGTCGTACGGCCGCTCACCGATGGTGCGGCGAGCGGCCTCCCGGACCACCGCGCAGAATTCCGACTGGGTCGGATCGTCATCCAGGTCGCCGCGGATGTCGTCGTACGCCTGGCGCAGTCCGGCATCGTCGAGCCCCTCGATCTCCGCCTCGAGCTCACCGGCTGCGGCGATGGCCGAGCCGTACCGGCCGACATTGGTTGTCCCGGCGCGCCCGATCAGCCGCCGAAGGCCGTCCCTCAATCCCACCCGACCGACGGTACACGCGCGCCGGTACCAGTGCGGCCGGCCGGAACCGAGGGCCGACCGGTCAGAAGGCTGCTTCGTCGAGTTCCATCGCCGACAGGTCGGTGGATTCGGCGATCACCCGCTCGGCGGCGAGCTTCGGCAGCACGGTGTGGGCGAACCAGCGGCCCGAGGCCACCTTGCCCTCGTAGAACCGCTTCTCCGGCTCCGATTGCTCGCGGTTGAGCGCGGCCAATGCGACCTCGGCGCCGCGCAGCAGCAGCCAGGCGCAGACCACGTCACCGAGGGCGAAGAGCAGCCGGGTGGTGTTCAGGCCGACCTTGTAGAGGTTCCGCGGATCACCACCGGGCACCCGCGGGTCGGAGGTCATGGCATGGGTTGCCATCACGGTGCCGATCGCCTCGACGTCCTCCAGCGCCTTGGCCAGCAGCTCGCGTTCGTCCTTGAGCTGGCCGTTGCCGGACTCGTCGGCGATCCACTGCTGGATCTCGGTCTGCAGCCGGCCGAGCGCCTGTCCCTGGTTGCGGATGATCTTGCGGAAGAACAGGTCTTGGCCCTGGATCGCCGTGGTGCCCTCGTACAACGTGTCGATCTTGGCGTCCCGAACGTACTGCTCCAGGGGGTAGTCGGAGAGGAACCCCGAGCCGCCGAGCGTCTGCAGGGACTCGGTGCCCAGCAGCGTCCAGGACCGCTCGGATCCGTAGCCCTTGACGATCGGCAGCAGCAGATCGTTGAGCGCGACCGCGTCCTCGTCCTGCCGGCCGGAGGCTGCGGCGATCGCGACCTTGTCCTGGATGCTCGCGGTGTAGAGGACCAGCGAACGCATCGCCTCGACCGAGGACTTCTGGGTGAGCAGTGAGCGTCGGATGTCGGGATGATGGGTGATGGTCACCCGCGGTGCGGTCCGGTCGCGGTTCTGGGTCAGGTCGGCACCCTGCACCCGGCTCTTGGCGTACTCCAGTGCGTTGAGGTAGCCGGTGGAAAGGGTTGCGATCGCTTTCGTGCCCACCATCATCCGGGCGTCCTCGATCACCTGGAACATCTGGGCGATCCCGTTGTGCACCTCACCGAGCAGCCAGCCCTTGGCCGGCTTGTCGCCGCCGAAGGTCAGCTCACAGGTGTTGGAGACCTTGAGCCCCATCTTGTGCTCGACGTTGGTGACGACTACGCCGTTGCGCTCACCGAGTTCGCCCGTCTCCAGGTCGAAGTCGTACTTCGGCACGATGAACAGCGACAACCCCTTGGTGCCGGGGCCTCCGGCGCCCTCCACTCCCACCGGACGGGCCAGGACCAGATGGATGATCTGCTCGGAGAGGTCGTGCTCGGCGGAGGTGATGAAACGCTTGACGCCCTCGATGTGCCACGTGCCGTCCGGCTGCGGCAGAGCGCGGGTCCGCCCGGCGCCGACATCGGAACCGGCGTCCGGCTCGGTCAACACCATGGTCGCACCCCAGAGCTTCTCGGCGATCAGCTTGCCGATCTTCTGGTCCCGCTCGGTGCCGTTGCGGAACAGCATCTCGCCGAACTTCGGGCCGGAGGCGTACATGTAGACAGCCGGATTCGAGCCGAGGACCAGTTCGTTCATCGCCCAGCGCAGTGACGGCGGCGCGGGCTGGCCGTTCACCTCGGCGGCGAGACCGATCTTGTAGAACTCGGAGTCCATCCAGGCGCGATAGGACTTCTTGAACGCCTCGGGGAGCGGGGCGGTGTGGGTCTGCGGGTCGAAGACCGGCGGCTCCCGATCGGCGATCTCGAAGGATTCGGCCAGTTTGGTGGTGGCCAGGTGGTTCACCTCGTCGAGCACCGCCTCGGCGGTTTCGACGTCCATGTCCTCGTAGGGCCCGGTGCCCAGAACCTCGGATCGGCCCAGCAGTTCGAACAGGTTGAACTTGATGTCGCGAAGATTCGACTTGTAGTGGGTCATCGGCAGCTGCACCTCAGGTCTTCATCGAGCCGTTGTTACCGACCAGTAACTTGATCCGATACTACCCGCTGGTAACCAGACCGCCAAGGGCCGTCCGGCCCCGAGTGCGACCGACCAGGCGAGCGCTGGTCGGTGCCGTCCTGATCGGCATCCGGACCGGCTTCGGCTTCCCGACGCGAGACGATGCGGAACTCCCGGGCGCCCCCAGCGATGATCCTCGACCACGCGGCGGCGCTGAGTGCGAGCGCCGGGAGGCCGGCAACCAGCGTCTGGGTCGCCAAGCCGACTTCCAGGAGCGACGACGGGCGCCGCATGGGCCCGCACGATCGCGCCGCCGGCGTCCATCAGACGCCGGATCGACCACCCATCACCAGACGTTCGGCTCGTCGGGGTGAGCGTGGACTGCAACCTGGGCAGGATGGGGTCATGACCCAACCACCCAACCCACCCGCGGGTGATCAGCCACCCGAGGATCGGCCCCAGCAGTTCGGGCAGCCGAACCAGTGGATCACCGGCTCGTCAGCGGACCGTCCGGAAGACACCCAACAACTGCCGCCGCATGGGCAGGGCTCCGCCGAACAGCCGTACGCCGGCGCCTACCACCAGTCTTCGGAGAGCAGCTACAACCCGTACGACACCCCGGCCGGCAGTCCCTACAACCAGCCTCCGGGTGATCCCTACACGCAGTACCCGCCGCCTCCCACCGCCCCGACCGGCCCGACCGGCGGGGGCACGCCGTACAGCTCGTGGCAGCCGCAACAACCACAGCAGCCGCAGCACCGGATCAGCGATGCCAACCCGCTGCGCGCTGCCTTCGATTTCGGCTTCAACAGCTACGCCACGCCGGGCCTGGTCAAGATCATCTACGTTCTGGCGTTGATCGTTGCCGCCCTGTGGTGGATCGGTGGCGGGCTGACCGTGTTGATCGCCGGAGTCGCCGCCCGCAGCCTCGGCGGTGGCGACGGATCGGTTGCCCTCGGCGTCATTGCGCTGTTGCTGGGTTGGATCCCCGCCCTGCTCTGGCTGCTCTTCGTGCGCATCGTGCTCGAGGCATCGCTGGCCCTGGTCCGGGTGGCCGACGACGCGCGCCACATCCGGACCAAGATCGAGAGCTGACCCGGCCGACCGGACCAACCGGTCGTCAGAAGAGCAGAGCGGTCGCGGGGTCACTCAGGATGCCGGCGACATCGGCGAGGAACCGCGACCCCTGTTCACCGTCGACGATCCGGTGGTCGAAGCTCAGCGCGAGCGTGGTCACCCAGCGCGGTTCGATCCGTTCGTCGGCGCCGCTGCCGACCACCCACGGTCTGCGGCTGATCGCGCCGACAGCGAGGATGCCGGACTCACCGGGGTTGAGAATGGGGGTGCCCGCATCGACGCCGAACACACCGACATTGGTGATGGTGAACGTGCCGCCACCGATGTCAGCGGGTTGCGCCTTGCCCTCCCGTGCGGTGTTGATCAACTCTGTCAGGTTCCGGGCCAGCTCGGCCAGCCCCATCCGGTCGGCGTTCTTGATATTGGGCACCACCAGTCCGCGCGGCGTGGCGGCCGCGATGCCGAGGTTCACCGCGCGGTGATACACGATCTCCTTGGCCGTCTCCTCCCAGCTGGCGTTCAGCGATGGCGAGCGGCGCATGGCGAGCAGACATGCCCGTGCGATGATCAACAATGGTGAGACCCGCTGGCCGGCCAGATCCTTGTGTGTCTTGAGTTTCTCGACCAGGTCGATGGTCGCCGACACGTCACAAGTGACCCATTCGGTGACGTGCGGTGCGGTGAACGCGGACCGGACCATCGCCTCCGCGGTCGCCTTCCGAACACCCTTGATCGGGATCCGTTCGTCCTGCGTGTCTACCGGCGTCGTGACCGGCTGCACAGCCTGCTGCCCAGCACCGTCGGCAGCTGCCCGGACGTCCTCGCGGGTGATCACTCCGCCCTCACCGGTGGCGGTGACCATGGTCAGGTCGACACCGAGATCCTTGGCCAGCTTACGGACCGGCGGCTTGGCCAACACCTGTCCGCCGGTGGGGACCGGTTCGGCCGCCGGCGAGCCGGGTTGCGGAAGCGGCGGGCCGACCGGTTCCGACGACACCGGCTGGAGCGGTTCGGAATGATCATGGCGATGGGACACCGGGCGATGTGTGCCGAAGCTCTCCGCGATCGCAGCATGCGGTTCGGCTGGGGTTTCGGTCTGCTTGCGGGTGCGCCGCCGGCTCTGACCGGTCCGCGGCCCGTATCCGACCAGCATGGACACCCGTTCGGTGCCCTCCTGGGGCTCGTCCGCCTGGCCGTCGTCGATCACCACGATCGGCGTGCCGACCGCGACGGTGTCGCCCTCGTTCACCAGCAGTTGGCTGATTGTGCCGGCGTACGGGCTGGGCAGTTCGACGACGGACTTGCTGGTCTCCACCTCCACGAGAACGTCGTTGATCTTGACCTCGTCGCCGGGCTTGACGTGCCAGCTGACGATGTCGGCCTCGACGAGCCCCTCGCCGGGGTCGGGCAACAGGAACTGCTTCATCGCACCCTCCTGATCTCAGTAGGCCAAGGATCGGTCGACCGCATCGAGTACCCGATCAAGATCGGGAAGGTAATCGTCCTCCAGCCTGCTGGGCGGATACGGCGTGTCGAATCCGGTCACCCGCAGGACCGGCGCCTCCAGCGAGTAGAAGCACTGCTCGGTCACCCGGGCGGCGATCTCCGCGCCCAGCCCGACGTTGCCCGGTGCCTCGTGGACGACGACCAGTCGGCCGGTCTTCTCGGTGGACCTGGTGATCACCGACATGTCCAGCGGCGACAGAGTGCGAAGATCAACGACCTCGATGCTGCGACCCTCTTCCTCCGCGGCAGCGGCAGCGTCGCTGCACACCTTGACCATCGGTCCGTACGCCACCAGTGTGGCGTCGGTGCCCTCCCGGAGCACCTGCGCACTGTGCAACGGCCGCGGCTCGGCGGTCTCCTGCACCTCACCGCGTTCGTGGTAGCGGCGCTTGGGTTCGAAGAAGATCACCGGATCGTCGGAGGCCACGGCCTGCTGGATCATCCAATACGCGTCGTTGGGGTTGGAGACCGCCACCACCTTGAGCCCGGCGGTGTGGCAGAAGTACGCCTCCGGGGACTCACTGTGATGTTCGACGGCGCCGATCCCGCCGCCGCACGGGATCCTGATCACCATCGGCATGGCGATCCGGCCGCCGGAGCGGAAACGCATCTTGGCGACCTGGTTCACGATCTGGTCGAAGGCCGGCATGGTGAAGCCGTCGAACTGCATCTCGCAGACCGGCCGGTAGCCGCGCAACGCCATGCCGACCGACGTACCGACGATCCCCGATTCGGCCAGCGGGGAGTCGATCACCCGCGCCTCGCCGAAGTCCTTCTGCAGCCGCTCGGTGACCCGGAAGACGCCGCCGAGTTTGCCGATGTCCTCCCCCGCGAGGACCACCTTGGGATCGGCTTCGAGGGCCCGCCGCAGGCCGGCGTTGAGCGCCTTGGCGATGGTCATCGTGGTCATCCGACACCGCCTTCGGCGTCCTCGAAGGTATCCAGGTAGGCGGCGTACGCAGCCTGTTGCTCGGCCAGGTAGGGGGTCTGTTCGGCGTACACCTGGTCGAACGCGTCCACCAGGGATGGATCGTCGAGATCGAGACACCGCTTGCGGACGTCGGCGGCGAGGTCCTCGGCCTCGGCGTCGATCCGGGCGAAGAACGACTCGTCGGCGCCGCCGCTGCGGGTCAGGTAGGCCCGCACCCGCGCGATCGGGTCCTTCAGCCGCCAGTGCTCGACCTCGTCGGCCAGCCGGTATTTGGTCGGGTCGTCGGAGGTGGTGTGGGCGCCCATCCGGTAGGTGTAAGCCTCGACGAAGGTCGGGCCGTTGCCCGACCGGGCGTGTTCCATCGCCTTCTGGGTCACCGCGTAGCTGGCCAGGACGTCGTTGCCGTCGACCCGCAGACCCGGGATGCCGAAGCCGGACGACCGCTTGTAGAGCGGGATCCGGGATTGGCGTTCGATCGGTTCGGAGATGGCCCACTGGTTGTTCTGGCAGAAGAAGACCACCGGGGCGTTGTAGGAGGCGGAGAAGACGAACGCCTCGCTCACGTCACCCTGGCTGGTCGCGCCGTCGCCGAGGTAGGCGAGCACCGCGGCGTCCCGGTCCGGGTCGCCGGTTCCCACCAGACCGTCCCGCTCCAGGCCCATCGCGTACCCGGTGGCGTGCAGGGTCTGGGCGCCGATCACCACGGTGTAGAGATGGAAGCGGTGCGCCTCGACGTCCCAGTTGCCGTGGTCGATCCCGCGGAACATCCGCAGCAGATCGACCGGATCGATGCCGAGACAGCGGGCCACGCCGTGTTCCCGGTAGGTCGGAAAAACGTGATCACCCGGGCCGAGTGCCCGGGCGGATCCGATCTGCGCGGCCTCCTGCCCCAGGCACGGCGCCCACAGCCCTAGTTCGCCCTGACGCTGCAGGGCGGTGGCCTCCAGATCGACCCTCCGGGTCAGGACCATGTCGCGGTAGAAGCCGGCGATCTGGTCGTCGTCGCCGGTGAACTCGTACTCGTCGTTGCCGATCCGCACACCCTCAGGTGTGAGCAGCTGGACATAATCGATGTCCGCACCCGCTCGTGGTCCGGCAAGCCCACTCAACTCGCCCATTCGTGCGTCCTCTCGCGTCGTTGCGGGATCACCGCAGAGCCCGAAGTACGATCCGTGTCCCGCAGCCGGTCCGGCTTGTGGCTGACACCGGGTGCGGGGCGGTGGCCTGTGGCGCCCAAAGTACCTCGCGGACGGTCGTGCGCAGAAAAGAACTTGCGGTACCGAGTTCTTTTGGCCCAAGCTGCTGCCGACTGGTATGTCCCGGTCGTCAGGTCAAGCTGGTTGCCGCCCCGCCGGGCGGCCTGAGAGGAGGAGGTGCGACGTGTCCATCACCGTTGCGGATCGCGCCCAGACACCGATCCACCTCTCAGGAGCTTGCATTGACTTCACATCTTCCGGAGCAGCAGAGTTCAGCTGATCCGTTCGAATCCGTCTTCGACTTCGCCTTCGAGGCGCTCGACGACATCGGTCCGGGACAACGCTGGTCCCGCTACGACGATCCCGGCATACCGATCGGTCCCGAGCCGGTGCCGGATTGGGTGATCACCGATCAGGCGATCGACACCGAACTCGGCATCCTCAAGACCGGCAAGGAGGCCGACGTCTACCTCATTGAACGCTCCCTGCCGCCCGGACAGGGTGATCGGGCGGTGGTGATGGCGGCCAAGCGCTACCGGTCGCCGGACCAGCGGCAGTTCCATCGCGACACGAGCTACACCGAATCCCGGCGGACCCGGAACAGCCGGGACCGGCGGGCGATGGTCAAACACACCCGGCACGGCCGTTCGGTGGAGGCGGGCCAATGGGCCGCGGCCGAATTCGGCGTGCTCTGCGACCTCTGGCAGGCGGGCGTACCAGTCCCCTATCCGGTCCAATTGGACGGCACGGAGATCCTGATGGAGTTCATCACCACCGCCGACGGGTCAGGTGCGCCGCGACTGGCGCAGACCAGACCGGGACCCGACTTATTGGATTCCTACTGGGAGCAGTTGCATCAGGCGATGCGGGTGCTGGCCGGTCGGCAGCAGGCCCACGGCGACCTGTCGGCGTACAACATCCTGGTCGCCGGGGATCGGCTGGTGATCATCGACCTTCCGCAGGTCACCGACATCGTCGGGAACCCGCACGGCATGGACTTTCTGGCCAGGGACTGCCGCAACGTGTGCGACTGGTTCAGTCGACGCGGGCTGGAGCTGGATGCCGATGATCTGCTGGCTGAGCTGATCTCGTACGCGTGGTAGCCGGGCCCGGCCGCCCCGTGCTGTTCCTGATCACCAGATCGGTGGCCAGGTCGACCCGGGGTGCTTCGACGTCCAGGTCGCGGTCGAGCAACATCGCGGTGGCCTGCCGGCCCATGTCGAGCAGCGGCTGCCGTACGGTGGTCAGCGGCGGCCCGGCCCATTCGGCAACACTCAGATCGTCGTAGCCGACCACCGAAAGATCATCGGGGATGCTCAGTCCTGCCTGCCGTGCGGCTTCGTAGACGCCGAGCGCCATCAGGTCGTTGCAGGCGAAGATCGCGGTCGGCCGGTCCGGTATCTCCAGGAGTCGCTTGGCCAGCTTGAGACCACTGTCGCGCTCGAAGTCTCCGGCGACGATGAGCTCCTCACCCACCGGGACGCCGGCCTCGTCCATCGCCGACCGGAACCCGGCCAGCCTGGCCCGTGAGCACATCATTTGCTCCGGGCCGCCGATCACCGCGATCCGCCGGTGTCCCAGGCCCAGCAGGTGCCGCGTGGCGAGCAGTCCGCCGTTCCAGTTGGCTGAACCGACCGACGCCACACCGGACGCCGGGTCACCGGCCGGATCGACGATCACGAACGGGATCCGCCGGGACCGCAACTGGCGCAGCTGGGACTGCGTGACCCCGGACAGCACCAGCACGACCCCCGTCGGGTTGCGCTGCATCAGTCCGTCGATCCACTCCGGCCCGGGTGCGCTGTAGTCGCCGCTCTCGGTGACGACCACACCGAGTCCGCGGGACTTGGCCACAGCCTGGACGCCGCGAAGGATCTCCAGCGCCCAGACCGTGGTGAAGTCGACGAACACCAACTCGATCAGTGGTGCACTGTCGCGCGGACCGCGTCGCTGGTAGCCGTGCCGGTGCAGTTGCGCCTCGACGCGTGCCCGGGTGGCGTCCGAGACACCGGTCCGTCCGTTGAGCACTTTCGAGACCGTGGAGACCGAGACATCGGCAGCCGACGCGATCCGCGACAGCGTGGTGCGGGACAGCTGCGCCTGCTCTCCAACGGCCTCATCGGCCGGCAAGCGCACCTCCGATGCCACCGACGCTGAAGTACTTGTTCAGCGCGGCGAACATGATCACCGGCGGCAGCATCATGATCACGGCAACCGCCATCACCAGGCCCCAGTTGGTCGAGTTCTGCTGGAAGAAGGTCTCCAGGCCGACCGGAAGGGTGTAGTTGACGTCCGACCGCAGGAAGACGACCGCCACCAGGTAGTCGTTCCAGGCCAACAGGAAGCTGAAGATCGCCGTGGACAGGATCCCGGGCAGCGAGTTGCGCAGCACGACCCGGAGGAACCCACCGAACAGCGAGCAGCCGTCCATCCAGGCGGCCTCCTCCAGCGAGATCGGGATCGAGTCGTAGTAGGCCGCCAGCATCCAGATCGCCACCGAGAGGGTGGAGCCGACGTAGACGATCACCACGCCGCCCAGATTGTCCACCAGATTCAGCTTGGCGAACAGGATGAACAGCGGGATCACCGCGGTGATCACCGGCAGCGACTGGACGACGAACAGGACCAGTGAGTACGACGAGACCAGCTTGTTGCGGACCCGGGACAGCACGTAGCCGGCCGGTGCCGCCACCGCGACGGCGATGAGCACCGTGACCAGCGTGACGCCGAGGCTGTTCTCCAGCCAGTAGGCGATGTTGGTCTGGGTGAACACCAGTCCGAAGTTCTCGAAGGTGAACCCGTTCGCCGAGCTGCCCTGGCCCGGCTGCAGCGAGAGATAGCCGACCGCGACGATCGGCACAATGACGATCATCGTCACCACCAGGATCACCACGAACCGCCACCACTTGCCGCGTTCGTCCAACGGCCGGCTCTTGCGCCGGGGAGCAGTCTGCGGACTGACCGTCGCGGTGCTGTGCTCCAGCATGGTTTCGGTCATTCGATGTTCACCTTCGCGATCTGTCGGTAGAGCACGACCGAGACGATCACCAGGACGCCGGTCATCAGGAAGGCGATGGACACGCCTGGCCCGGTCTGGAAGTCCTGGAACACGGTCCGGTAGGCCATGACCACCAGTGACGTCGTGGAGTTCACCGGCCCGCCGCCGGTGAGCAGGAAGATCGTCGGGAAGTCGTTGACGCAGAAGATCGTCATCAGGATCCAGCTGATGTAGGTCGAGCGGGAGATCAGCGGCATGGTGATGCTACGAAACGTTTGCCAACCGGACGCGCCGTCGACCTTGGCGGCCTCGTACACGTTGACGTCGACCGACGTCAACGCCGAACTCATCATCATCATCATGAACGGGAAGCTGATCCAGACCTTGAACACGCACACGGTGATCTTCGCCAGGATCGGCGAGCTGAGGAACAGCACGTTGCCGAACCCGAGCGACTCGGCCAGCACCGGAAGCGGGCTTTGCGGTGTTGCGACCAGCCAGTTCCACGAGGTTGCGGAGACCACAACCGGGACCACCCAGGGCAGCAGCAGGAGGACCTTGAACAGGCCGCCCGCCGGGATCTTGGTGCGGAGCACCATCGCGAGGGCGAGACCGGCCGCCCAACTGCCGAAGACGCCGGTCACGGTGAAGATCAACGTGAACAACGCGGAGTCCCAGAAGGCGCTCTGGGTCAGGATGTTGGCGTAGTTCTCCAGCCCGACGAACGTGCCGGTCTTGATCAGCGTCCCGTTGCGCACGGACTGCAGAGCCGCGTACACCAACGGATAGAGGTTGATCAGCAGGAGCAGGATCAGGGACGGTACCGCGAAGAGGATCAGCGTGAGCGCACCGCGGGTGGGCCGCCGGCGCGGCGAGGCGCCGGGGCGGCCGACACCGGCCACCCCGACTCCCCGTCGTGCCTTCTCCAGCCCTTCGGAGACTGCTGACATCAGCCCAGGGCCTTGATCGCCTTGGCCGTCGCGTCCTGCAGTTTGGACAGGGCGGCTTTGGCGGTCGTCTTGCCCCCGAGCACCGACTGGGCGAAGGTGTCCATCGCGGGCGTGCCGTCAACTGTGGTGACACCCAGGAAGAGAGCCTTGGAGCCGGGTGCCGCCCAGGTCTTGGAGATCGGCTGGTACTCCTCGATCGCCTTCACCGCGTTCTTGTCCTTGCGGAAACCTTCGGTCTCGGTGATCGACTTCAGCGGCGGTAGCCCGATGCCGGTGTTCTCGGTCCACAGCGGAGCCATGTTCTTGTAGTAGTAGGTCAGGAACGCCTCGGACGACTTCTGGCTCGGCGTGTTGGTGTACATCATGATGTTGTTCGGGAAGTAGAGCATGCCCTTCTTGCCCGACGGACTGGTCAGCGGGCTGCCGACGGTCAACTCCTTGGCCACCGTTCCGCCGACGTTGTTGGCCAGGCCGGCAGTGTCGAAGCCCATCCCGAACTTGTGCGCCTTCCACTGGGACTGCGCGTTGTCGCTGGTGTAGCTGGGGCTGCGCGGATCGACATACCCCTTCTTCACGCACTCCAGCACAAAGTTGATCGCCTCGATATTGGCGTCGGTAAGCATGTCCGGCTCGTGACCGGCGTTGAACAGGCCACCGCCGTTGTTGATCATCCAGCTGACCAGGATGTGGCTGCCGGTGTAGGCGCCCGCGCCCGCGGCTGTTCCGTAACCGTAGATGTTGTTCTTCTTCAGCGCGGCACAGACGTTGAGGAAATCGTCCCAGGTCTTCGGCGGCTCGACACCGGCCTGGCCGAGCAACTTGGTGTTGTACCAGAGCACCCGCATGTCCAGGTTGTACGGAACCGCCGCGTAGCCCTTGTCGACCTTCATGGTGTCGATCAGGCCGGGCAGGAAGTCGTCGTAAAGACCGTCCTTCTTCCAGGAGTCCAGCAGGTCGTCGGCGTAGGCGATTTTGCCCTGGGCCTCGAACTGGAAGGCCTGGGTGCCACCACCGGAGCTCACGGCAGGACCGGTGTTGGAGGCGATCGCCGAGGAGAACGTCTGGGTGAAGTTCGCCCACTGGATCACCTGATACGTCGCCGGGCTCAGACCTTCGGCCGGCTTGTAGTCAGTGGTGATCTTCTTGTCCAGTTTGTTGAACTGGGTGTTACCCCAGGGCATGTTCCAGAACTTCAGCGGCTTCGCACTGCCGCCCGAACCGCCGGTGGCGGCGCGGTTGCACCCGGTCAGCAACCCGGCTGTGGCGATCCCGGCAGTGCCGGCGACGCCGAGGAACCCCCGGCGGGACAGCGCTGAACGCGGATTCGGAGATGCCATGTCTTGTCCTTCCGAACCCGTCCGATCGGGCGGGTTCTTTGTTCTTCGTCGAACGAAAACTATCGACGCCGGCGTTCGACTTTGACCCCATCCGGCAACTCGACCAAGAATGATCCCGGCGCGGTGGGTTGTCAACCGCATGCAACGATTCAGTGACGACTTCGCTACCGGATCGTTGCACAAGCCGACCCGGCCCGGTGCACCTCCAGACATCACCAATCCGCTTCTGACCAGGGATTTCGCCCGCATGAGCGGCACCGGAACCGCACCCGCACGGCTCAGCTGTGATGCAGATCCCGCAGCAGCGTGCGTGCGTCGCGGACCGGCGAAAATCGGCAACCGCAACTATCGACTGTTGTGCGAAAACCTTCGCAGATGGACGTCAGCGCGGTCGTCGGCCGCGGTACGGGAGAATGACAACGATCCCGCCGACAGCGGGCACGGCGAATCACCGGTGGAGATGACGTGGGTTCCTGGCGTGGCATCGAGGTGGCCGACCGGCTGGTCGTCGTGGTCGGTTCCGGGCCGCTGACCCCGGCGGCAGTGACAGCCCTACTCGAGGCGGGCGCTCGGGTGCGGGTGTTCGCAGATGACGCGGGCCCGGCGATGCAGGACCTTGCCGACCGCAACCGGCTGGACCTGATCATCGGCGCCTCGCCGACCGATGCGATCGCCGGGGCCGCCCTGCTGGTCGTCGGCACCGGTGACCAGCGTCGCGACGATCAGGCGCTGAGCACGGCCGCGGCACTGAACATCGCAGCCGTACGGCTCGAAGCGGGCGGCAACGGTCAAGATCAACAACGAACCGGCGAGGTGATCCTGGTCGGTGGCGGGCCCGGGGATCCGGGCCTGATCACGGTTGCCGGGCTGGAAGCGATCAAGAATGCCGACGTCATCGCGGCCGACCGACTGGCGCCATTGCCGGCGCTGGTCCATGCCCGACCCGGCGCAGAGATCATCGACGTCGGCAAGATCCCCCGGGGGCCGGGCGTCGCACAGCAAACCATCGAGGAGCTGTTGGTCGACCGGGCGCTGAAGGGCAACACGGTGGTCCGCTTCAAGGGCGGGGACAGCTTCGTCTTCGGCCGCGGCGGCGAGGAGTGGCAGGCCTGCGCGGCCGCCGGCATTCCGGTGACGATCATTCCCGGGGTGACCTCGGCCACAGCCGCGCCCGCGGCCGCCGGCATACCGCTGACCCACCGCCAACTCTCCCAGGGCTTCACAGTGGTCACCGGGCATGTGCCGCCGGAGGATCCGCGGTCCACGGTCAACTGGAAAGCATTGGCCGATTCCGGGCTCACCCTGGTGATCATGATGGGCATGGCGAATCTCGCGGTGATCACCCGGCAGCTGATCGGGTACGGAATGGATCCACGGACCCCGGCTGCCGTCGTCGCCGACGGCACCCTGGCGTCGATGCGAGCCGTCCGCGGCACGCTGGCCGATATCGCCACGCAGGCAGCACAAGCCGGTCTGGGGGCGCCGGCGACCGTCGTCATCGGGCCGGTCGCCGGCTTCACCCCCACCTGATCACCAGACCTGATCAATAGGGCCGATGAGTCGTCAGCCCTGCCACAGCGTGAGGCAGAACGGGTGTCCTGCCGGATCGAGCATCACCCGCCAGGTCTCGCCGGGCTGGTGCTCGGGCTGGGTCGCGCCGAGTTCGATGGCCGCCTTGGCTGCTGACTCGATGTCGGCCACCTTGAGATCGAGGTGGAACTGCTTGTCGCTCCCCTCGTCGGGCCATTTCGGCGGGTGGAAGTTGTCGACCTTGCCGAAGCCGATCGCCGGGCCCGCCTCCCCGGCGATCATGCCGACGTTCTCGTCCTGATAGGCGATGGTCATCCCGAGGAACTTCGACCAGAAGTCCAACAGCGGCTTCGGATCGGCACAGTCGATGGTGAACATGGCCACACTCGCCACCGGCGTTGCGGAACTGGATTGCGTTTCGGTCATGGACTCAGCCAAGCACCTCCGCGCGGACCACGTCTTGAAAGAATCCGACAGCACCGGCCTCAGGACGACGAGGACGGCGCCTTGAGTCCGATCCGGTAGCCGTCAGGATCGACCACGATCGCGAACCGTTGACCCCAGGACATGTCGGTGGGTTCCTTGGCGATCCGGGCGCCCGCCGTACGCAGGTCCTCCACCGTCGCCCAGAGCAGTTCGGCCGATTCCAGGTCGAGATCGATCTGCGGTCCACCCCGCCACGGGCCCCGCTGTGCTGGCATCCCACCAGCGGGCGAGATCCGGGGCATGCAGGACAACGGTCATGCCCGCGTTTAGTGTGCTCGTGGTTGATCGCCGTGCTCGACGCCGGCTCCGAACCCCGCGTCAGGCGAGGGATTCCTCCCATGCCTCGTACAGGGCTGCGTAGCGGCCGCCCTCGGCATGCATCAGCTCGGCCG
>Ga0164242_10002369_pt1 | contig 21816 bp, 18 predicted proteins | sample OricomgcompostMG_FD_108783 | JGI IMG/M metagenome (GOLD analysis project Ga0164242, IMG submission 108783) | Miracle-Growth compost microbial communities from Emeryville, California, USA - Original compost - Miracle growth compost (MG) ... | reverse complement strand
CAGTAGTACAAATACGAAAACCTCGCTTGTCGACGGCCTGCTTCCTGCTAAGGCTTACGCAGATTCCTCTTCTGCTTCATCCGGCGGCTCTACGACTTCAAACCAGTATAAATGTAACGGAGATGACGGGGACGCGGGAGTCCCGAGCGGCAGCCTTGTCTGTCCCGAAGAGGTGCTCGGCCAGGGCAACGGCGTGGCAAATAGCATACATTCGGCATTGCATACGCCGCCGCTTAGCTATGTTACTACTTTGGCTGATGCTTGGAATAGCACGGTCGGCGGAATCTTTGGCACCATCGGCGGCTTCTTCTCAAGCGTCTTTGGCATCATCCCGGGAGTCACTAGCGCCGAAAACGCTGTGGCTGGAGCGATCAGCGGCGTGATCCAGCCCTTTGAGGATTTTGTCACCAACCAGCTGATCCCCAACCCGTGGGGAAGCAATATGAGCGGCGGCCGGACCTTCGATATGATGGCGGCCGGCGCGGACGTGGCCGGTAACGACAATGCCCACACCGAACTCGGCGGCCAAAGACTAACCCCTCAACAAACGGCCGACATCATGAATCAGCAAGAAGACGAAGCTAAGCAGCAGTTCAACAACCAGTCGTTCTTCGCCCGGATGTTCAGCACCGACAGCCAGTATTCCTTGATTTCGAAGGTAGCGATGGATATACCCTTTAGCAGACAAGCTGCCGCCCAAACGAGTTTTGCCAGTGTCCTTAATCCATTAAGCACTATCAGTCATGGCTTCGGTTCAATATTTTCGGGCAAGGCTGACGCCGCTCAGCCGGCGCAGGCAGACCCCTTCGGCGTTACTCAGTATGGCTACCCGGAAGGCACGATCCCTTCGGACCCCCAAACTTATTGGGACAACCATTGCTCAGACAACGCCAGCAATGCTTATATGAAAGACAACAGCTGGAACGAAGCCGCCGCGGCCTATGACACCAACAGCGATGACGACCCAAGCGGCATGCCGGTTAATACCACTACCAACCCTTGCTTGCTAATCATGGCCGCCACCGGCTCAGCCGGCGGCTACTTTGACTCGAGCAATCTCACTGAAGACGATCTGGCCGATATCAATGGTACCGGCGGGTCAGCCGGCGGAGGCGGCGGCACGGCAGGACAGGATCCCGGCGGCATAGAGCAAGGGACGCCGGCACAACTTGCTAAAAAACTCTTGGGCTACAGGAGCAGCGGCAAATATAACTGCGACAACCCGGGAGATTGCACCGACCTGCAAAAGGTAGTGAACGGGCAGAGTTTAGCCGGAAGTGACGGCTGCCAGGCTCAATCATTAGACCCGAGAGTCATCCAGCTTTTGCTGTACTTGATCGAGGTCGGCAATTTCAAGATCGGTACTTACGCGATGTGTGGAGATCACAGCTTCGACAGCCCGAACGGGCACTCCGGCGGCTATGCGGTAGATATTAGTACCGTGAACGGCGAACCGATTAATCAGGATTCCCCGGCAGTTAAAACGCAGGCGCTTGCCTTAGATAAATACCTAAACAACCTGCCTTCCCAACTACAAATTTGGCAGCAAATTTCATGGGGTTACGGTGAGCACCACGACGCCGACATGGCCGCCACTCAGCAGTACGACGGCAAGCTATGCAATTCGTCATGTGAGAGTATATATACATTGACCGTCGAAGATGAACATATGAATCACATACATACGGGATTTGAGCCAAAATGAAAATAGCACACGCGAAGCTAGTTAAAGGTATCTTTGGTAAAGGACTGCTGATCGGCGCTATCGGGCTAATATTATTCGGCCCGCTGACCGCGGCCGCAGATCCCTTGTCAAGCAGCGAGCAGAAGGCGGTGAACGAATATCCCAACTGGGTAGCCGATAATTGCTCGACCGGCACGGATGACGGTACAACCACAACTGTCACGGCCGGCAGCGGCGCGCCTGATGGGGCCGAATTTCCAAATCTCGATCCCACCGCCATGGCAAATTCCATTAACGCTTTCATAAAAAAAGAGAACGCCAACAGTAAAATGAAAGGTCTGGGAGAGACCATCGTAGCAGACGGCAAGAATTCTAATGTGAACCCTTTCCTTATAGTGGCGATAGCCCGTGAAGAATCGTCCATGTCTGACCCGGGTGACTACAACGTATCCCATGGCAGCAACTCTTTTGGGCGTATGGCCGCCTCCGGCCAACCTAGTTTTTCGGGAGCCGGGCCGAACGCCGGTACGAGCTGGTATAAATGGTCGTCCGTACAGGCTAGTGTCGATTATACCGCGTCGGAAAATCAGGGCGTGTCGGGCGGCGGTGATATTGGCTCCTACCTAAAAAATGAGTACGGCGATTCTATTGCCAGCAGCGACCTGGTTTCTTTGTTCCTAAAATACGCTCCGCCCAGCGGCAATGACACCGCGTCATATATAGCAAACGTTAAAGCTTGGGTTAACGACATGGTCCAGGGCGCGCAAGGCGGCGATGCGGGGGCGCCTACGACAGGTCCGGTCTACACTCCAGACAGCACTACTGACACGGATACTTCTTCCGGGTCATCGAGCGGCTGCTGCAGCAGCTCGGGCAGCGGCGGCACGACTAGTATTTCCGGCGAAACCACCGACCCGCCCAAAGCCGTCCAGCAGGTCGTATGGAACACCCTCACCGGGGGCGGCCTCGACGCCACCCATGCCGCGGCCGTCATGGGGAATATCGCCAACGAGGGCGCCTGGGATCCCGAGAACAGCTCCGAAAATCCTAGTGCACCGCCGAGAAGTGAAGATCCAACAGTAACCGGTTCCGGTTATGGATATGGTCTTATAGGGTGGACGCCCGGGCAAAGTCTGCTCGATGAAATGAAAGAGGCCGGCATTACCGGCAAACCATACACCGCGGAAACTCAGGCGGCGGTAATCCTCGCCAACATTCAAGGCAAGACGCCGAGTTTTTATCCAAAAAGCCTTGGCCAGCAATTTCTAAATACCAAAACCCTCATTGCCGCTACCGATTTCTACGAGGGCCCGGGCGGGTTCGAGAACCCAAAATATCCAGAAGAGTCAAGACAAGCCCGTAGAGATTCGGCTCAGCAGTTCCTGAGTGAATTCGGCGGTACCACCGGAACCGCGCCGGTCAGCGGCGGCGGTTCAAGCACCACCTGTTGCGATACCGGCACCGGCTCATCAGCACCCGGAGCTACCGCATCGGGCGGCGATAATGAAACGACCGTCTGGAATTATCTGGTAGGCACCATGAAACTTTCAGCCATCCAGGCCGCCGGTATCATGGGAAACATGACACAGGAATCCGGCTTCAGTCCCACGGCCACGAACCCGAGCAGCGGAGCTTACGGTATCGCACAATGGTTCGGGAGTCGCGAAACCGGGCTCGAGAGTTTCGCGTCAAGCAAAGGCAAAGATAAAAGCGACATAAATGTCCAGCTACAGTATTTGGAAAAAGAACTGGAGAGTAGTTATAAGTCTTCCGTTCTTGAACCAATAAAAAAAGCAACTTCTCTGGAAGACGTCGTATCCATATGGCTTAAATATTACGAGGTTCCCTGTCTGCCATCCGACACGGCCTGCATAAATGACGAGATGCATAACCGTATGCCGTTCGCGCATGACGTGCTCCAGAAATACGGCGACGGCACGGTCGACACGGGAACTGCTTCTACCGGCTGCAGCGACGGTTCCGGCGGCTCGGGTACGGCCGGCGCCAACGGCTGGGACTTGAACGGCCCGAACGCCATGGTATATTACGCCCAGTGCGATCCGAAATGGGCGGACCACCCCTATGGGGCCGGTAAGGACAGCATATGCCACAGCGGCTGCGGCATTACCTCATCGGCTATGGTGGTGGCCACACTCGCCGATAAGAATCAGACGCCGCTTACTTTAGCGGACAAATATGGCGGCACGTATCACACTAACGGAACAAGTTACGGCTTATACCCCGTGCTGGCCCACGATTTCGGGCTGAAAGAGAAAGAGATCGGCTTAGATTTCAGTCAAGCTGCGGCGACCGTGAAAGCCGGTGGTTTGGTTATTTTATCAGTTAATCCTGGGCACTTTACATCAGAAGGGCACGTTATGGTCATCCGCGCCGTCACAGACGATGGCAAATTCCTGCTCGCGGATCCGTACAATAAAGAAAATAAGGCGATGGGCCGGGGCGACACCAACAACACCCCGTATACGGCCGATTACTTGAAAGGCGCCGGGGCAGCGGCAGATATGTTCGCGTTTACAAAATGAGCAGAAAAAGAATTTACATCATCATCGGTTTGCTGATAATAACCGTCCTGCTGGCTGTCATCATCCGGCCGGGCCACACTACTACGCCTACCGACCAAACGGAACCCGAGGGTGACATACTCAACACCGTCACCTTCAGCGGTGACGCCAAGCTCAACGCCTTGTTGCCGGCACCGCAAGTAAGCGCCACCAAACAGGAATTGACCACCTACATACACGCCCGCTACGGCAAAAATATTCACCGGGCCACTATTGAATCGACCACACTCCAGAATGATGGCGAGGTGGCGCTCACAACGGAAACCGGCAGCGGCAAAACGTTTTCGGCGACCATCGAATCCGACCAAAATCAGTTCATCTTCCGGGTCGCAGCGACCAATTACCAGACCTCAACACCTCAATCAGTCATCGCTAATCAGTATGGGGTGTCCACCGATTAAATTAATGATACATAAAGGCTTTCACGTATACTTCTATTAAGGATTTATTATGCAGACTGAACAGAAAATAAGACGTTTCCTGGTGCTGGGACTAGTGATCGTGGTGGCCATTCCCCTCTGTTTCTATGCGTACCACCTGCTCACTACCGGAAAAATATCTATAAAAACGAACCAGCCAGCGGGGTATATAAAGTTATCGAGCGGTGCCGGCGGCACAAACACAATGAAGAGCACTCAGGGGCAAAAACTCAATGCGCGCCTAAAACCGGGAACTTATACGGTCTTGGCAAGTACGAGCACGGCTTACACCAGTCAGGTTATACACCTTGACGCCCGCAAGCACATTTCATTGAGCATAAATCTCAAACAACCCGGCAGCCCCGAACCGGTAGCCAGCAAGAGCGCGCTCGGACTGGGCGTAGCAAGCGGGGCGCTTTACTATATTGACTCCGCCACCGGGAACCTCCGGCAAATCAACAGCGAGGGGGATATAGCTACTATTAGTACGGCTAATTTCAAGAAAGCCCGCTGGACCAATAGCGGAACCGGCTTACTGATTGACGCCGGCTCTAATCTCTACACTTTCAACAACGGCTCATTGACAGCTCTCGCGTTGCCATTCACCACCAATAACAATCCTTCGATCGACTTTGACATATCTCCCGATGGCGACGTTTACGTGAGCAACGGGCAAGCCGTGTTCAATAAGACTCCTTCGGGCGACTTCAAGCAAATATACTCTTCGGGCAACGGTTATAACGTCGGGTTAAGGGCCAGTGACTCCGCGGTATCATTCATAGAAAAAAATTCCGACGGGCAAACTTCCGTGGTGGTGGTCTCACGGGATGGGTCGGTGAAGCGCACGCGAGCCGACGCGGACAGTTTGGCTTGGTCGTCTGATGGGACCCGTCTGGCGGCTTTGAGTAGCAGTGGTTCAGGGTCGATATACGACTCTTCTTTAGCGAACCCCGTTCCCCTACCAAATACAAAGGCGACAAACCCCACCTGGGTAGGACAAGATTTGCTTTACTCGGTTGGAAATATATTTTGGCGGTATTCGCTCGCCAACCATCAGGCGCAAGCGATTGTCAGGTTACCGGCCAATCAATCGATAAAAGCCAGCTCTTTGAGTCCTGATCAAAAATATCTTTATTTTTCTACCGGGTCATCCTTGATGCGGATTACTCCCCAAGGCCGGACATCCAGCAACTCTCTTTCGGCTCTCAACGCATTCTTACCCGAAAACGTCGGGGTTTGCTCGCTTGATTATACAAACTTCATAAAACCGACGATAACCGTTCAGTTTCCGGCGTTAGAGACCAGCGCGGAAATATGCCTAAACCTCGCGAAAAGACAGGTAAGTTATTTTGGTCTTGATACGAATACTTTCCAGTTCAAAATCTCCTCTACACCTGTGAACCCTATAACCAATACCGACTGATCATTTCGTTGTATTAAGCGGAATTATGTTGGTCTTCTCGGTGAAGTGACCGATAACGGTGTCGGCGTCGGTGGTGGTAATGAAAGTCTGGTAGGGAGCGAGATAGTCGGTCAGGGCATGGCGGCGTTTGCCGTCGAGCTCGCTGAAAACGTCGTCCAGCAAGAGTAGGGGAGTGGTGTCGCGGGCCGCCTCGATTATTTTGAGTTCGATTATTTTGAGCGCCAGCACGGCGGTGCGGATTTCGCCGCGCGAGGCTGTTTCCTGGGCCGGCCGGCCATTGAACAGTACCAGTAAGTCTTCGCGGTGTGGGCCGTTGCCGGTAAAGCCGCGCGCCAGGTCAAGTTCCAGGCCGGCTTCCAGTTCCTTCAGTAAGCGGGTTTCGTAATTCTCCGCCGGGAAGCGGGTTTCGTACAATAAGCCGACCTTGATCTTGGTACCCGATAATTTTTTGTAGAGCGGGCCGAGCTCTTTATCGAGCCGCGCCCCGAGCCGGCTGCGCTCGCGAACAATTTGGCCGGCCAACTCGCTAAGTCGCACGTCCCATGGAAATATCTGGGCCGGCCGGCCGTGCTGTTTGAGCAAGGCGTTGCGCTGGGCCAGTGTCCGGCGATATTTACGGCGCAAGGTGCCGTAACCGGTAATGGTTTGTTCGAGCAAATCGTCGAGGTAGTCGCGGCGGCGTTCCGGGCCACCGGACAAAAGGCGTAGGTGTTCGGGCTCGAATAGCACTACCGGCAGAGTGTGGTCGAGCAGCAAGCGCTTATAGGTTTTGCCAGCCAGTTCATATTGTTTGCCGCTGGCAGGTTGCGGCCCGATATTCAGTTTAACCGTCCTTTGCGTGCCGTCGGCCAGGTGCGCGTCCAACCGCCCCCAATCTTTCTTAAACTCCACTAGCTCGTGGTCTTTGGCACGGTAGGAGGAGCCGCGCGCCAACACCAATAACGCTTCCAATAGATTGGTTTTGCCGCTGGCGTTCGGTCCCACCACAATATTCACGCCAGGACTCAGCTCAAACGACGCGTCTCGGTACGAGCGAAAGCGCTGCAGGCGCAGATCGGTAATCATACCTTTATTGTAGCGGCTTAACTTTTGAGTGGCATAATGATGTGTTTGTAATCCGGATTTTCCGGGTCACGCAGTTGCGTGGGCTCCAGTTTGCCATTGAAGCCGAAGACTACCTCGTCGCCGGACAAAGCGTTCAGCCCGTCCAGTAAATAACGCGAGTTAAGCGTGATGCTGCCGCTGCCGGTTGCTTTGGCGGTGGCGGTGGCGGTGTTTTCGCCGAGCTGGGAAGCTACCGATCGAATACTCAATTGCTTGGCGCCTTCATCAACCTCGATAGTCACACTGCCGGCACTCTCACGAGCGAACAAACTGGAAACCTTGGCCACGTTCACCAGATCGGCGCGTTTCAAACGGGCTTCGGTGGCGAACTTGGCGGGAATCAACTTACGATAATCGGGGTATTTACCTTCGACTAGCCGGGTTACCAGTTCAACGTCGCCGACCTGAAACAACACCTGCTGTTCACCGCTGGTGATATTCACTTTTTCTTCACTGTCTCCGAGCACGCGCAGCAGATCCTGCAGCGCCGAAGCCGGTACTAGTAGTTGTACGTCCTGCTTATTAGCACCGATCTGCTTTTCGGTCAGGCGGTAGCTGTCGGTGGCCGCCATATACAACTTACCCTCGAAAGTCTGCAGCAACACACTGGTCAATACCGGACGGGTCTCGTCGGCCGAGGCGGCAAACACCACTTGCTGCAACGCTTTTTTAAATGCCGGGCCGTCCACGCTCCACTGCTTGCCGTCCGTAATGGCCGGCATAGCCGGGAAGTCATCGGCCACGATGCCGTTCACCACGGAATTATACTGATCGGTCGTAACATGCAGTTTATTTTCTTGTAAATCAAGGTTAATAACCCCCTCGGGAAGACTGCCTACAAAATCCTGCATGAGCCGGGCCGGCACCGTTATAGAGCCTTCTTCGGTAATTTTGGCGCCGATGTAATGAGTGATGGCTATATCAAGGTTGGTGGCCGACAAACTCAAGCGGTTGTTGGTTGTTTTTATAAGGACGTTGGCTAGGATCGGCAACGTACCGCGACTATTAGCTACGCGGGCCACCGAGTTCAATGCTCGATTTAAATTATCTTGAGTTACTTGCAGTTTCATACACAGCCTCCTACCAGTAATAATGGTTTATTTAAATAGTCATTGTCTTTATTGGGGGTGTTTATAGTGGGTAAAAACCATTTTTTAACATCGGTAAAACCATTGTTTTGGTTGTGGGTAAGATCTTGGATAAAACGTGTGAAAAGTGTGTGAAAACTTACCTGTTTATGCACACGGTAGAACCGGCTGCGCCATGTTTCTGTTAACCGCCCACACCCTGCAGCTAATTTATCCGCAATTTTTCCCCAAGATACCACCACAAAATTAGACATACAAATGCTCCTTAATCTGAGAGATCGCCATGCGCAAATTCGGATCGAGCCGGGATTCTTTCTCAATCTTATCAACCGAGTGAATGGCCGTGGTGTGATCCTTGCGCCCTAGTTCACGGGCAATTTTAGGGAAACTTAAATGGAGTTCACTGCGCAGCATATACATAGCGACCTGGCGTGGCACCACGATATCCTTGTCACGCTTCGGCCCGACGATATCTTCGATAGGTATTTGGAAATGTTTGGCGGTGCGCTCGATGATTTGTTTGGCGCTCAGGTGTTTAGGCCGGGTTTTGTTGACGCCCAGCAAACTGGAGGCGATCGACAGACTCGGTTCCAGCCCGCGCATCTCACAAAACGCCAGCAACTGATTGAGCGCTCCCTCGAGCTCACGAATGTTGGTTTGTATGTTGGTGGCTAAGTATTCGACGACGGCCGGCTCGAGCACTACGTTATGATCCTGGGCTTTGGTTTGGACGATAGCGCAGCGGGTTTCGTAGTCCGGCGTCTGCATGTCTATGCTCATGCCGCCGGCGAAACGTGAACGCAACCGGTCTTCAAGGGTAGGGATCTCTCCCGGCGGCTTATCGGAGCTGATAATGATTTGTTTGTTGGCTTGATGGAGCGCGTTGAAGGTATGGAAGAACTCCTCTTGCATCTTGTCCTTGCCGGCGATGAACTGCACATCATCCACGATCAGCACGTCGGCGGTGCGGTAGTAGCCGGCGAAATCAGCCGTTTTGCGGAGCCGCAGCGCGTCGACGAACTCCTGCACGAATTGCTCGGTTGATATATAGAGCACCTTGGCGTTCGGGTCTTTGCCGGCGATGGTGTTGCCGACCGCCTGCAACAAGTGGGTTTTGCCGATGCCGACACCCCCATACAAAAAGAGCGGGTTGTACTTGATTCCCGGCTGCCCGGCGATGGCTTGGCAAGCGGCGAAAGCCAGCTCGTTGCCGTCGCCGACCACGAAATTGTCGAACGTGTAGCGTTCGTTGAGCCCCTGACGATAAGAATGCGCCAGACTGTTGCTGTTTATCGCTCGGGTTGACCGGTTGGTTGTCAGGGTTTGCTGTCCCGAATCATTTCCGGTGGATTGTCCGCCCGGCGCGTCCGGGGCCTCGTCTTTAACTGGTTTGGCCGGTGTCGCCAAGGAAGAGATCTTACAAGTTATTTGCTTGGCCGGTACGCCGTGCTTACGGAGGGTTTCCAGGATGAGATCATTATATTTTCCCTCCAGCTGCTGTTTGATAAAAATATTGGAAACGCCGACCACGATGGTGTCGCCGGACTGTTTAAGCAGGCGGGAATTTTTGAACCACGTGATAAAGTTGCCGCGGGAAACCGACAACTCAATCTCCCCTAAAACGGCCTGCCACAGACTATCCTGTTGCATCGTTCCTCCTGCACATGTCTCTCTAATATAACCGACAATGCGGCGGTTTTCCACACCCGGTTCGTGTTAATTCCCGATACCCTTAAAAAATCAGCCAACAGAGAAAAAGTTATACACAAGCCATGACTACCCCTGTAAAATTGTGGATAATTGGAGCCGCGAAGTGGATAACCCGCCTTGATCGGCGGGAAAATATTGTTAATTTCACTAGGAATCATGGATCGCGCGGCCGCGAGCACGGCCCCATGAATTCCGTCGATCTGCAGCAGCGCTAAAAACGTAAGCAATTCACAAATCACCGAATATACCGTAGGATAGAATCATGCCTAAACGAACCTATCAACCGAAAAAGCGCTCGCGGGCCCGCGAGCACGGCTTTCTGAAGCGTATGAGCAGCCGCGCCGGGCGCAACGTACTGAAGCGCCGCCGCCAAAAAGGCCGCAGTAAAGTCTCGGCCTAGCCGCCTTAAGGCCGCCGCCGCAGACGTGGTATTGACCCGGGATCAATATCCGGTAGAGAACAGCAAGTATGATCAGTGTCAAACACCGTTTTCACGGCCACAACAGTCTACGTTCGGTGTATAGCCGCGGTCGGACTGTTCGCGGACCCCTCATCACACTTAAATACCTTGAACGAGGTGAAGGTCGGCCGTACCGGGCCGCCGTGGTGGTCAGCCGCAAAGTCCATAAATCGGCCGTCGTACGCAACCGGATCCGCCGCCGGATATATGAAATTGTCCGGCAATCGGACGCCCGGTTGACCGATCACCGCGACTTGGTTTTCACGGTGTTCAGCGAGCGGATAGCCGAGATGCCGGCCGCGGACCTGGCACCCGCCGTCAAGCGGCTGCTCACGAAGGCCGCCGAAGCGCCCGACCGTGGTCCCCATGCTATAGTTAATAAACGCCGGGTTAAGGAAGAAGAGCCCAGGGTGGAGCAAGGCGAATTTAGGATAAAGGAAAAGTAACCTCACATGTTCACGACAATTATCGTCCAACCGATTTTCAACCTGCTGGTATTGATATATGCCATCCTGCCGGGACATAACTTCGGTTTGGCGGTCATTATCTTTACCGTCATTGTCCGCTTGCTGCTGTGGCCGCTGCTCAAACGCCAGCTGCACCAGGCCAAAGTGATGCGCCAGCTGCAGCCGGAAATCCGCCGCATCAAGAAGGCCACCAAAGGCAACCGCCAAAAAGAATCGCAGATGCTGATGGAGCTTTATAAGGAGCGCGGCATCAATCCTATCGGCACTTTCCCGATCCTAATCATCCAGCTGGTTATTTTGCTTGGTCTGTACAGCGGGCTCAGGCGTGTCATTGACAATCCGCACGAGCTGATCAGTTTCGCCTATCCGGGGCTCCAGCACCTGAGTTGGATGAAAGAATTGGCGCATAATATCCACCTCTTTGATAACACGCTGTTCGGTATCGTTGATTTGGGCAAGTCGGCACTCGGGTCGTCGGGCGGCGGGGTGTACTGGCCGGCCATGATTATCGTGATCGGCAGCGCCGTGGCGCAGTACTATCAAGCCAAGCAGCTTATGCCGACCGATGAAAATTCACGCGGCCTGCGTGAAATCCTGCGTGGTGCCAACAAGGGCGAACAGGCCGACCAGACGGAAATCAACGCCGCCGTCGGTCGCAGCACGCGCTTCCTTTTGCCGGCCATGATTTTCCTGTTCACGGTCAATATCGCTTCGGCACTCAGCCTGTACTGGCTGACCAGCAGCCTGGTGGCTTACATCCAGCAGGCCATCGTCTTGCGCCGGGACGAAGAAGAAATGGAGCAGGACGGAGGTAAAAAGGCTGGTAAGAAAGCCGCTGACAAGAGCGGCCGGAAAACCGGCAAAGATCTGGAGCGTATTCCCGAAGCCGAAGTTATTGAATCAACCCAAAAAGAAAAGGCGCCGAAAGCCGACGCCAAGCCGAAGTCCAAAAAAGCTAAAAGACGGAGGCAAAAGAAATGAACAGCTCGCTCGAAGAAGCTAGCACATACGCCAAGAAATACTTGGAAGATCTGTTATCGTTTTTCGGCCTTAACACCGACGTCTACGCTACCAGCGACGACGAGGTGATCCAGCTCAACGTGCCGAGTACGCACCTGAACGGTTTTTTGATCGGCCAGCGCGGCGAAAATATGCGCTCGCTGCAATACCTGACGAGCACGGCGCTCAAAAACAACGGTTACGAGCACAGCCGGGTGAACGTTGACATCGCCGATTACAAGAAACAGCGGGCCGACCGCTTGCGTGACCAGGCCGAAGAGTGGGTCAAGCGGGTGCGGGATAGCGGCGAGCCGATGGATCTCAAACCCATGAATGCCGCCGACCGCCGGGTGGTGCACAAATTGGCGGCCGAGTATGGACTGACCAGCGAATCCGAGGGAACGGGCCGCGACCGGCACATCGTGCTGAAGCCCGAGCCGGGCCCAGTCGAACAAGACGCCTAATCTTCCAGGGCTTTTTCGTAGGCCGCCAGCGTTTGTTCGGCCATGCGCCGCCAAGAATATTTTTTGGCCTGCTTGGCGCCTTTTTTGACCAGTTCCCGCCGCAAATCCTTATCGCTCAGGACTTCGTTGATGGCGTCGGCCATGCTGACGGTATCCGTCGGGTCGAAGTAATGCGCCGCGGCGCCGTAGACTTCCGGCAGACAGGTGGCGTTGCTGCTGACCACCGGCGCGCCGTGTATCATCGCCTCTAAGCCAGGCAAGCCGAAACCCTCGCTCAGAGAAGGAAAAACATAGGCCGCGCAGTGCTCATACAGCCAGCGCAAGCGTCCCTCGCTCACAAAATCCGTGAAGTAGACGCCTTTTATGGCGCCTTGTCTGACCATATCCTCGATCCGTTCGTAATTGCGGTCTTTTTTACCTGCCAACACCAGATATAGTTCCGGGTGCTGCTGCCTGAGCGTGCGAAAGGCGTCGATCAGGCGCTCCAGGTTTTTGTGCGGCGTCGGCCGGCCGATATACAGCAGAAATCGTTTGCTAACCAGGCCCGGCACTACCTCGGCCTTATCGCCGATCGTGTCGGCGGCTTCGTAAGTCACCGTGATTTTATCCGGCTCGACGCCGGTGAATTTGATCACGTCGTCTTTTACGAACTTGGTTGGTGTGAGAACTGTCCGGGATTTTCGCGCGGCGGACTTGATGACGTGCCGGTAGACCAATTGTTTGATGAAAAATACCGCCGGATTCTTGTCCGGATTATGAAAGCGCGCGGTAGTCAGGTCGTGGATGGTGGTGAGCTTTTCGTGGTGATACCAGATCGGCTGCTGCGGCATGCTGAAGTGCACCAGGTCGGGTCGCAGCCTTCGGATATATTTTTTCAGTCCTAGCTGTTCGGCGAAGGTAAATTCCTGGAAATCGGCGGCCCGGATGTCAAAATTCGGCGCCAGTTCTCTGAGCGCTTCCAGCCGATGAGATTTAGTTAAAACGATTATTTCGAAGTCCGGCCTCAGCTTGGCCAGATACTCGATAAGCTTGTCAACGTAGCGGCCGGTGCTGGTACCCGATTCGCGGGCGTCGATGATGATCTTCTTCACGCTTGCTTGCCTCTAAGGCGCCACCAGCCGCGCCGCAATTTCCGAAGGGCGCGGGCGTTCGGCGGCAGGTCGTGCACCAGCAAGCCCCATATGTATTCATCACTCACCTTTTTAGATTTTTGGATGCGCCGCCGGGCGCCGGATTTCTTAAAAATCAGCCAGCTACCGCGCAAATCGCCCTTGATGGCCGGCCAGCCTTGCCCGCGGCTGATGGCCCTGAGCAAGAAGAGCGTATGCGCCAGCGTGAAGCGCCGCCAGATGACGCCGCGGTGACTTTTCGGCAGGTTTTTATAAAGCAAGACTTGCTGGTTCTTCATAGTCTGGTAGGTGGCGAAGCCCTTTATTTTGCCGGAAGTGGCGCTGATTTGGTGGTAGGCCACGGCAGTCGGCTCGTAGCGGACTTTCCAGCCGGCCAACTGGGCGCGGAAGCTTAGGTCGACATCCTCGTAATAGGCGAAGAAATCATCATCGAACAACCCGATTGATTCGAGCATACTAACACGATACAAACTGGCGCCGCCGCTGGCGCCGAAGATCTCGGTATCCTTGTCGTATTTAGTGAGGTCGGTCTCGCCTCGGCCGCGCGGGTAGGGCAGTCCCCAGGTGGTCAGATAATCACCAGTGCTGTCGATCTTTTTGCCGTCCATGGTCAGGATTTTGGAAGTTACGATGCCGACCTTGGTGTGTTTATCGAGCGTCTTCACCAGGCTCTTCAGCCAGTCCCGGTCGGCCACGGCGTCATTATTAAAGGCGGCCACGTAGCGTAGCTTCAGTTCGATGGCCCGCTTAAAGCCGGGATTGACGCCACCGGTGAAGCCAAGATTCTTGGAATGTTTTATGACCTCGACCGACGGATATTTTTCGAGCAGCTCAAGCGATCCGTCGGTCGAACCGTTGTCCACGACGATGATACGGGCTTTCAACGACTGCGCCAGCAAGGAGTCCAGGCAGGCCTTTAAAACGGAAGCGCCGTTCCAGTTGGGTACCACCACGGCTACCTTCGTATCGACTGTATCGACGGAAGCGTTCATTTCCTCTATAATAACGCATAACTTACACATGAAACGCTTATTTTCTAAGCAGAACCGGGCTTTGCTCGCCGAGCTTGTCCGCACCGACTTCAAACTACGCTATCAGGGTTCCGTGTTGGGATATGCCTGGTCGCTGTTGCGTCCGCTGATGCTGTTCGTCATTTTGTATTTTGTCTTCGTTAAGGTGCTTAAATCGGGCGACGGTATACCGCATTTTCCGGTGTATCTCTTACTGGGCATTGTCATTTGGAACTTTTTTACGGAGATGACTTCACAGAGTTTAGGGTCGATAGTCGGCCGGGGCGACCTGATCAGAAAAATCAAGATTCCCCGCTGGATGATCGTCTTTTCCAGCAGCATCTCGGCGCTCATTAATCTCGGTCTGAACCTGATAGTAGTGGCCATATTCATGGTGCTCAACCACGTTCCACTCATGAATACCGCAGTTTATCTGATACCTATCTTATTCGAGGTCTACGTATTGGCGCTCGGCTGTTCGCTCTTCTTGGCGGCGGCTTACGTGAAGTTCCGCGATCTTAGTTACATATGGGAAGTGGTGCTTCAGGCCGGTTTTTACCTGACGCCGATCCTATATTCGGTTACCATCGTCCATAGGGTGGCCTACGAGAAAGTCCTGCTGCTGAATCCGATGGCCCAGGCCATTCAAGACGCGCGCTACGCCGTGGTTACGCATAGCCCGCTCAATATAACCACTTCGCGCATCTTCGATAACGGCTGGTACATGTTCGTACCGTTTGTCGCCGTGGTCGCCGCGCTGATCATCGGTTTGATTTATTTCCGTGGCCAGTCTAAGTATTTCGCGGAGAACATATAAATGAGCGATGAAGTCGCGATTAAGATCAATAACGTCAGCAAGACATTCCGCTTGCCGCACGAGAAAAGCGGCTCGATAAAAAACGCCTTCGTTAATTTTTACAGGCGCGACAAGGGTTTTGAAATCCAAAAGGCGCTCAAGGACGTTTCCTTTGAGATCAAGAAGGGCGAGTTTTTCGGGATCGTCGGCCGCAACGGCAGCGGCAAGAGCACGTTGCTTAAAATGCTGGCCGGTATTTATTTGCCAACCGGCGGCGACATCCAGATCAACGGCAAACTGACGCCGTTCATCGAGCTGGGCGTCGGTTTCAGCCCCGAGCTGACCGGCCGCGAAAATGTCTTCTTGAACGGCGCGCTGCTGGGCTTCAGCCGCAAAGAGATGCAGCGAATGTACAAAGACATCGTTGAATTCGCCGAGCTGGAACGCTTCATGGATCAGAAGCTGAAAAATTATTCGTCCGGCATGCAGGTCCGACTGGCCTTCTCCATCGCCATCCGCGCCCAGACCGACATCTTGGTACTTGACGAAGTGCTGGCCGTCGGCGACGCCAATTTCCAGCAAAAGTGCATTGAATATTTCTACGAGCTTAAGAAAAGGAAGCAAACCGTGGTGTTGGTGACGCATGACATGGGTGTCGTCAAGGATTTTTGCGACCGGGCCGTGCTTATCCACGACGGAGTGCTGCGATATGAAGATAGCGCTCCCAAAGTGGCTAACGAATACGCCATACTCAACGCCCCCAAACAGACCGAAAGAAGCAGTCAGGGAAGACGATGGGGCACCGGCGAGATCAAAATAACCGATAGTGAAATGGTTTATCCGTCGTCGAAGCAAACGTATTACCAGCCGGAAGACCGCATAGAAGTGAAGTTGAATTTAAACATCAAGAAGAATGTCGAAGATCCGATAATGGGCGTAACCATCAAAGATATCGCCGGCCGGGAAATATTCGTAACCAACACCAAGGCCTTGGACGTTAAGACCGGCTCATTGAGCGCGGGCGACCGCGCGGAAATAACATTCACCATGCAGAACGTGTTTAATGACGGAACTTATACCGTCACGCCGGCGATCGCCGAGAAAGACGTGGGCTTCTTTTATGATGTAATCGAAGACGCTTGCCGCTTCAAGGTCCTGGGCTGGCCTTTTCCTACCGGCATAGCTCAAACTCCCACCACCGTAAAGCTGACTAAAACCGAGCGGGGAGGTCGCAAAAAGAAATGAAGACCGGCGAGAAAAAAGAAAGCCAGCTGCATTACGCCGTCAGACTTCTGAAAAACGAAGGCTTCTTGGCGCTATTGATCCGTGCTTTGCAAAAGCTTCAAAAAATGAGGCACCGCTCGAGTCGCCGGAAAAAGGACATTCTCTTATTGGGCGACACGGAAGATATTCTAAAGGCTGATTGGACGGAAGGGTCGTACCAACAGCCGGAAAAACCCATAAAAACACCGTGCACGGTGGTATGGGTTATGTCGCCGCCGGGAGCCAGCGGCGGCGGCCACCAAAACATGTTCCGCTTCATCCGGCACCTTGATTCAATGGGCTACAAGAACCTTATTTACCTATACAGCACCAACGATCATCCGTCGATCGAGCTTATAAAAGAGAGGATCAGCGGCTTTTATGATCTGGACCCGGCCAACGCGCGCTGGCTGAAAACCGGCGAGACCATAACTGAGGGCGACGCCATCTTCGCTACCGGCTGGGAAACGGCCTATCCGGTTTTCAACGCTCATTCGAAAGCCAAAAAGTTTTATTTCGTACAGGATTTCGAGCCGCTTTTTTACCCCATGGGCAGTGAGTACGTTTTGGCTGAAAACACTTACAAATTAGGCCTGATAGGTATAACCGCCGGCCGATGGCTGGCCCAAAAACTGTCCACTGACTACGGCATGAAGTGCCACCACTACGAGTTCGGCTCCGAAAAGAAGCTCTACAGCTTCACCAACGAAAATAAGCGGAAAGAAGTGTTTTTTTACGCCCGGCCGATCACTGCCCGGCGCGGTTTTGAGCTGGGGCTCATGACGCTTCAGAAATTCCACGAAATGAACCCGGACTACACCATTAACCTGGCCGGCTGGGACGTTTCGGAGTACGATATCCCGTTCCCATACGTCAACCACAAGGCCTTAAAGTTGGATGAACTTTCCCGGTTGTACAACCGGTGCGCCGCCGGCCTGGTTATCTCGCTGACCAATATGTCGCTGTTGCCGCTGGAGCTTTTGGCCACGGGCATGATACCGGTGGTCAATGACGGGCAGAATAATCGTCTGGTATCCGACAATAAATACATCAAATACGCCGCGCCGGCGCCCGATGCGTTGGCCCGGGCGATGGACGAGGTGGTGAATGCCGAAAACGCTACGGCTTACGCCAAAGAAGCCGCCGCCAGCGTCCAGCATAACGGCTGGGAAGCCTCGACCGATAAGTTCCTGAAAGTTTTCGAGGAGGAACTGCATGGCTAAATGTCTGGTACTTGGCGCCAACGGCTTCATAGGCAGCCACTTGGTAGACGAGCTGGTAGCCGGCGGGCACGAGGTACGAGCTTTCGATCGCTTCCGGACGAATGAATATAAATTCGATAAGCATCCGAACGTGGAGGTCGTGTCCGGTGATTTTCTTAACAGGCACGACATAAAGCAGGTCGTGGAGGGTATGGATTACGTGTTTCATTTCATATCGACTACTACGCCGGCCACCGCCGAGGACGACCCGTTGATCGATGTCGAGACCAATGTTCAAATGAGTATTGAGTTGTTCCAAGAATGCGTTGCCGCCGACGTTAAAAAAGTAATTTTTGCTTCGACCGGCGGCGCCATCTACGGCGAGAACAGCTCGGAGCACGTGGGCGAAGACATAACACCGCTGCCGGTTTCACCATATGCCATCGGCAAGCTGACCATCGAGCATTATTTGCGCTATTTCGATCGCAAGTTCGGCTTAAAAGCGCTGACGTTCAGAATTTCCAACCCTTACGGCGAGCGCCAGTCGCTGGCCAGCAAGCAGGGCGTTATCCCTATTTTCTTGCAGCAGATAGCTAAAAACGAGCCGATCACCGTGCTGGGCGACGGTTCCATGGTGCGCGATTATATTTACGTGAAGGACGTGGTGCGGATGATCGCCGGCTCCTTTGAAAAAGCCGAAGGCAATTTATACAATCTGGGCAGCGGCCACGGTTTGACGATCAATCAGCTGGTGGACGACATCCGCCGTATCACCGGCCGCGACTTCGAAGTCGTCCATAAAGACAAACCGTCGACTTACGTCGACAAGGTGGTGCTCGACGTCAGCCGTTACGAAAACGAATTTCATGATCTGCCGACAAAAAGCATCGACGAGGGTATGAAAGCCACCTGGGAATATGTGCAGCAACAGGTGAGGGACGGCGCATGAAATACGACGCCACCGTCGCGCTTTTAACCTTCAACGGCGAACTTTACCTGGAAGATCTGCTAAAGGCCGTCTTCCGCCAGAGGACCGAAAAAAAATACGAGGTGTTGGTGATCGACTCCGGCTCCACCGACCGGACGCTGGAAATCGTGGCAAAGTTTCCCGATATCCGCCTGCACCAGATCCCCAATACGGAATTCGGCCATGGGCGGACGCGTAACTTGGCCGTCGAACTGGCCAAAGGCGACTTCGTGCTGTTTTTGACCCAGGATGCCGTGCCAAGCTACGAAAGGTGGCTGGATTCCATGCTGGAGCCGTTTTTTATCAGCGATAAGGTCAGCATAGTTTTCGGCAAGCAGATTCCCCGGCCGGATTGCTTCGCTACCTTGAAGCGTGAAGTAGCGACCGTGTTCCGGTCGCTTGGCAGCGATGATTCGGTGGTCCTGCACCGTCAAACAAAACTGACCGACCGGCTCGGTCTGACCAACACTTTTTTCTCGGATGCCAACTCGGCGGTTCGCAAAAGCGCCATGAAAGAAGTGCCGTTCCGCGATCTTAATTACGCCGAAGACCAGGCGCTGGGCATCGACATGCTGGCTACCGGCTACGTGAAGGCCTACGCGCCGCTGGGTTCGGTTATCCATTCGCACAACTATCCGCTCCGGCAGTATTTCAAGAGAAAATTCGACGAGAGCGTCGGACTGCGCGAAAGCACCGGCCAAAAACCCATGGCCGGCCGCAAAGAGCTGTTTGGGGGATCCATGAGGGCGACCTGGAGCGATTATAAATTCATTGTCCGCGACAAAGATTACGGTTTCGGGCGCAAATTGCACGATCTGGCTTTGGCGCCGTTCTATAACGTGGCCCTCCGACTGGCTATCCGGGCCGCCGCCAACGAAAAAAAGGCCGCCAAAAAGCGCGAAAAGTACTCGCTGGAAGCCGCCGCGCGCCGAAAGAAATAGCACCGTGAGCAAAAAAACCAAAAGTAAGACCGCCGCCCGAAAATTTTTGAAGTCCGTGTGGGCTTTTCCCGTCGTCTTGTTGCTTATAGTGCTGCTGCTGACGGCGTTTAAGATAAGCGGCAGCTCGGTTGGCATGTACCACGAGTTCCTGTACGGGACCAAGAGTGACGACCCCGACCTGCTTTACGGTCAGCCCCGCTCGATCAGAGCGGATGAGTGGCAAGGCGCCACTTCGATGGTGGTAGCCCAATCTGAACGCGGTTTTCCATCTCGCGATCTGACGTTGCCGGGCGGCCAGGACGTTTCCATGAGCGCCGCCATGCCGACAAAATCGTGGCCGATGATCTTTAAGCCGCATTTATGGAGCTTCCTGATACTGCCCGTAGAATTTGCCTTCGCCCTTAATTGGTGGCTGATAGCCTACCTTCTTATTATTAGTTGTTATTTTTTCGTACTGCGGATGACGCCCGGGCAACGGCTGTTCGCCGCACTCATCAGCCTGGCATTTGGTTTTTCGCCTTTCTTGCTGTGGTGGTACCAAGCGGCCGGCTTCATGACGGTGGCCTACGGCTTCATGATGCTCATCTTGATTATGCGGATCCTCAACGGCGAGCGAGTCGGCAAAATTAAAGACCGGCGGATCAACAGCGGTCTGTATGTTTTGTCTCTGGCGTATGTGGTGGCGTGTTTCGGCCTCCTGCTGTATCCTCCGTTTCAGATCTCCGTAGCCTTGGTAGTGCTAGCCTTTTCGGCGGGATATTTGTTACAGAAGAGATACGAGGAAAAGGTGCCCTGGCAAACGCTTGCGCGCAAGCTGGGACTGGCGCTATTGGGTGTCATCGTAGCCGGCGCCGTAGGCCTGCTATTTATACATACGCACAGGACGACCATACACGCGCTTAACAGTACGCAGTATCCCGGCCAGCGGATAATTACCAGCGGCGGGTTCAGCTTGATTAACGCGGTGGACAGCTTTGTGATGCCGCTGCTGCAAAGCAATCAGAGGGCCGCACATTTCATCGGCAACCAGAGCGAAGCGTCGAATTTTATAATACTTCTTCCTTTCCTGCTGGTGCCGGCCGGGGTATTGATGTGGAGGCGCTGGCGGAAGCATCGCAAAATCGACTGGGTATACCTTGCCTTGAATGTCTGCGCGCTGGTATTTCTCGCGGACTTGTTCATCCCTCACGGCAATTTCATATACAAGCTGATTCTGCTCAACCGAGTACCGCATGCCAGGCTGCTGATAGGACTGGGATTCTTGAGCGTTATCCAGTTTGTTATGACGATCAAATTTATAAAAGGAGAGCGAATACCGCGCGAAAAACTATGGAAGTTCGGCGGCGCCTACAGTGCCGTATGTTTGCTGGGGCTTATTATCGCCGGCGCGCATATCCGGAATCTTTACCCGGCGTTCATACACAGCTATTTATTGATAATAGGGTTGGCGCTTGCCTTCGTGCTGATAATCCTGGCCACTTTAATCAATAAGCGAATATTGGCGGCGGCGCTTTTCCTGTCCTTCAGTCTTCTCAGCAGCTTTCAGATTATGCCCTTGTACAGGGGTCTTGGCGTGCTGACCGATAACAAGGTGACCGCTTCCATGCAAAAAGTTTCGGGTAAGCAGGATACGTGGGTGATAGTCGGTGATGACGCGTACAACTATAACGAATACGGTATTTTAGCTGTCAGGCCCACCTTAAGCGGGATACAAACGTATCCGACGCTGGCCTTTTGGCGCCAGACGGGTGATCCTAATTATAATTACGTGACCAATCGCGAGTCCCACGTAGTATTTACAGATAACCCCAACTTAAAAACACCGCTCACGCTGGTTCATAACAATTCCTTCAACGTGAAGTTCGAATGTTCCAAGTTCATTGAAGCTCACGTACAGTACGCCTTGTCGGTCCATCCGCTGACGGCATCTTGCGTTAAGCAGGTAGGTTCCACCATCAACTACCCCGAAGTTACTTTTTATATGTACAGGGTGAATTGAATCCGAAGCGCCAAATATTGCAAAAAAGTAAATTTTTCTCTATAATTAGAGAGGTAAAACGCGTAAAATAAAAACTATGTCCCTGGTAAAGAATAAAAAATTCAAATT
>Ga0164242_10002368_pt1 | contig 21827 bp, 23 predicted proteins | sample OricomgcompostMG_FD_108783 | JGI IMG/M metagenome (GOLD analysis project Ga0164242, IMG submission 108783) | Miracle-Growth compost microbial communities from Emeryville, California, USA - Original compost - Miracle growth compost (MG) ... | reverse complement strand
TCTAACACGACCCTTTATACTGCAACAAGCTGCTGCTTTATAAACGTATACAATGACTTTAAGAGCGGGGTTTATGATACGGTTATCTCAATTAACGGCGCGGAAACATCGTACCTGTCGCCAGAGAGGAATAGGGCAAATGTTGGAGTCATGCTGAACCCCGGCGACTCACTACAAATAAAGGCCAGCACAGCCTATACCTCTGGCTGGACTAGGCTCGATGTTTACCAATTATCTATAGGTAGTTAGCCATAATTTCTGGCCACTCTCTTGAGGACATTTCCCTGGCAAGCTTTTTTGCGGGTTACCCCACTCTATGCACATAAATATTCGGCGAATAGGCCGTAATAGTTGAGGCACTTCCTCCAGCGCCTCCCCAGAGCGTAGCGGTCACGGTGCCGGTGCTTGTTGCGGTGTAAAAATAGTAGACCGTTCTACCCACTTCTACATTGCTGGTCGTAATGTTTTTATATCTATCTTGGTTTGGCATGCCAGTAACTAGTACTGCAAAGTCAAACTCGTTAGCACCATTTGCTACTTTAGAGTAAGGGATTTGCCCCACTATCTCGTACACGCAACCAGCAATGACATCAAAATCCAGCGACAGCGAAGACGCACCAAAAGCATAGTTGCCGGGAGTGCCGATAGTAATATTTGAGGTGTTATTGGTTTCCCAGGATCGGAACACTTTATTACTACTATCACTCAAATCCTTATTAGTAAGGGTATCTGTGGTGTCCTGCCCTATGAGCTTCGAGCCGTTGGAGTAGACATCACCAGCAACATCCAGCGCCCCATTTTCAGGCATCTTATTGATACCCACACTAGCAGCACCATTATTCTGCCCCACAAACATAATAGGCGTACCAACATCAACGCTATTCGTGGTGGTGACCTGCCCGAACTTGTCGGAAATATGAAACTCAAAGTTATACTTTTTGGTGTTGTCTAGCGCCACCACGAAATCCGTTACGCTATATGCGCCGTTTACCGTATCGGCCGTGAATGCGACGGTCGTCCAGCTACCCCAAGTGCCCAAGTCTTCCTGATAGCGATATTGTAGCGTGCCGGTCGTCAGACTATTCTTATTCGCTCCACCAATAACTAAGGGCGTGTAAGTGCCTTCAATATGTACCGTCGTATCCGTACCAAAGTTATTTTCACGGGTTAAGGTGGTCGTAATCGTCGGTGCAGCGTAGTCGTAGACTATAACATCTTGGCTGGCTTTGGTGGCATTGTTACGGCTGTCGTAAGCCGTTACCTGAATCGTCCTGGTGCCAATGGTCGCCGGTGCGCTAAAACTAGCCGACACCGTGTTTACAGCATCGTAAGCAACCAGTTGCGAACTACCATCGTAGGCAATGGCGTAGTGGTCTTCGCTAGCCCCTTTTATGGCCGTCATCTTATCTGTGGCTGGTATATCCACTTCGAGGGTAGATTGACCCTTGACTAATACCTGGTCATTGCCAGTAATGGCCGTGACGGTCGTATTGCTGTCTTTGTAGGTAAAGGTATCGAAGGTCGGGCTAGCATCGCGTAAGTAGGCCGTAACGGTAACATTAGAGTGTGCTTTGACCTGGTTGTTGTATTGGTCAATGTAGAGCTTCAGGGAGTTAGCCGTCGGGATGTGGTTCTGCATGGTGGTAATTTGACTGGATGTTGGCGTCCAGACCACTGATGAACCGACCGAGTTAATGGTCTGCAGCACCGCACCGCTGCTGTTGTCCATGCGGAGGGTAATCGTGTGCGTGAAGCTGCTGGATTTGCGGTTGGTGTAAATCGTTAAGGCCGTGCCTAAGTCGTAATGGCCTGAGTCGTTGGTCGTTACCTGTGAGTTGCGGGGGATAGTTGGCAATGTATACGAACCGCTGCCCGAGAAGTTGCCATCGTCTATAAACCAGCCGGAAATATCCAGGCTAATTGTTTTTGTGCCGTCCGAGTTATGGTCAACCCATTTAGAGCCGGACTTGAGCTGGTGCTTGCCATTGCCAGACAATCCCGACCATGTACCGGATCCGACCGAACTGCCGCCGTTAATATGGATGGAGTTAATCTTGGTCGAATTAGAGCCTAAATAGCCGTTGTTATCAATCTCGACACCGGCCTGCCATTTAATGTTCGAGCTGTTACCCGATATATCCTGGCTGGATAGCTGCCAACTTAGGTAGAACCGATAGAGGTTATAGCCGGTGCCAGCTTTATCCCAGCCGGTGTAGATAGTGCCTGATGTTGAAGCCATTAGTTATTCTCCTTGCTGGGCGTAAAGGCCCACCCTGAATACGCGCCAAAATCCACCGGCACAATCCGCATTGGTGCCATGCTTATCTGCTGGTCGGCTTTCAGTTTGCTTACATTGGTTTCGTCGTCGTTAAAGCCGAATATCCGTTCGCCTCCCGCCTCTTGTTTGTGGACCTCAAAACCGAGGGCGTCGATTTTGGTGTAGTTATTCTGGTAAATACTAGACCGAACCGTAATGCCTTCGTCTGTCATAGCAACACTGGAGTTCATAACTTCACCGTTAGCCTGCGTCCATTCGTGGCGGGTCTTGCCGGGGGCGAGTATCACATCTGTTACCTGCAAGTCGGCGTCGGCGTCAGAGGTTATGGCGATGTCGTAGTGGTCATCTTTCGGCAGTATTCCCTCCAGGCTCACCACCTCCCAGAAGTAAGAGGTCTGGTCGGGTAGGTCTATTGTGAGAGTCTCATTGCGGTTGGTCAGCGTAATCGAAGCCGTGCCGACGGTGTTCTTTTTGACCCTGGCGCTGATTGAGTAGTAGGTCTTCTCATCTTCAGTGATAAAATCAACATCCTTACGAACGGTGACGGTCTGAGTGGCCGTCATGTCAGACAATGTAAAGGCGTTACCGCTTACCGCCCCGGCGGCCAGTGATTCCGGTGACGCCTGAATAGTAAACGAACCGCTGCCGGTCATCGTCCACTTGTCAGGATTGCCGGAATCGTCAAAGGCATACATAACGGAGTTTTTCAGCAAGTTGACCCCGCCCGCACCCTGCACGGTAGCAATAATGCTTTCGTTATTTTGCAGCAGTTCGGTGTACTTGGTATTCACGACACCGTCATAGTTGTACATGTCAGATACCAGCGCGTCGATGGTGCCTTGTTGCTTGTCTACCTGTAATGTCGTGTTACGGAGATTACCGCGTAGCTTGGAATTACCGGCTTTGGTGTAGTCGGTCTCGGTCAGGTCGGGTTTGTTGGTGTAGAGGTTTTCGGATATGCCGCCGTCGATGGTCAGTTTTGTATTCCAGACAACCACGCTCTTGCTGTCGCCCGCATCGTCAGTAATCGTGAAGCGGTCGCCGATTTCAAACCAGCCTAACCCCTCTGTATCGATGTTGAACGGGTACCAGCTCACGCCGTTCACCTGGTCGAAGATGGAGCTAATAACATCCTCTCGCCGGTCGTCTATCAGCTGGTTGTTTATCAGCTTTAGTTCGGTCACACCTCGTGGCGTAAACGGTACGAAGCCGGAAAACGTACCCTCTTGGGCCAGATAGAGGTCATTGAACACCGCCGTAATCGGGTCGGCTACATCGGTGGAACCCGTCACAAACAGCCGGATTGACCAGTGGATTAGCGTGGTGTCGTAGGTAAAGGTGTAGGGTGTGCCGGGCGTAATCGTATCTTCTATCTTCGTTGTGCCGTCGTAGCGTTGCAGGGTCATTGCCGTCGTACCGCTGTCACTATCTGCACCAGCGTAGTACAGGGTGTACTGCTCACCATTGGTCAGGCTCAAATCTTCCAGGTTCAAATCGACGCTGGAATAGGCTTGTGTGGCTTGTGTCCGCCCTACCGTCGCCTGGGATTGCCCCGGTGCCCATGTCCAATAGCCGTCGCCCTCATCCGGCGTAAATGGCGCTTGAGTGGTAAAGCTCACCACATCGCCGTAACCCGTACCGATGGAGTTGACCGCGTACGCCCGCACATAGTAGGTCGTACTCGCGTCCAAGCCGGTCATTTTGAGGTCATAGGTACCAAGCCCGGCCGTTGGTGCGGTAATCGTGCGGTCATCAGTCGTCGGTGTGGTATTGGTGTCACTGAAGACGATACCGCGTTCGGTGACGGTTTGTGTACCGTCGAGCGTCACCTCGTTGCCGTTAAATTGGCTGGTAATATCCGTGGTTGCCGCCGGGCTGCCGGTTACGACGGTTGGAGCAGCCGGGGTCTGTGCTGTTTGGAAGGTAATGCTGTTGCCATAGGCGGTGCCGACGCTGTTAATGGCATAAGCCCTAGCGTAGTAGGTGGTTGAGGCGGTCAGGCCGGTCAATGAAGCGGTGAACGTCGCGCCAGTACCGGCGTCGGTTACTTTGCTGTTCGCTATGGTTGGATTGGCTGAGGTCGAGTAGACCACGCCCCGTTCGGTAATAGCCGCCCCGCCGTCGGAGTTGACAGTGGCAGCGACATCGGCCGTATTAAACGTAATATTACTTGCGCCATTGGTCGTCAGGCTGGCTAAAACAGCACTAACCGTAAACTTAGCGACTGCACTCCAGTTGCCCCAGGTATTTGAGCCTGTCACATCCTTGCCGCGAACTCGCCAGTAGTAACTTGTTCCTCGTGTTAAATCCGTAGATAAGGTATAGCCAATCTGGTTGCCGGAATAGAACGGGTCAGTTTTAGTGGTGGTGAGGTTGGCAAAACCGCTATCTGTAGCGCTCAGCTTGTCGATTAAGGGTGTCGTAAAGCTGTTACTGCTGTTTAATTGCAGCTCGTAGGTGATGTTGTCGTTATCCGGGTCGGTGCCGGTGAACTTAAGTTGTGGCGTGGTGCTATCAAAAGTAGCCGGACTATCTAATGTAACGGTTGCCTTGCCTTGCGTTTTGAAGCTAACCTGTGAGCCATAGACTACATCGGAATTAGCACCCCACTTAACGTATGCCCTAGCGTAGTAGGTGGTGTTTTGGCTCAGACTGGACAAGGTAACGTCAAACGGCGAACTGAGGGCGGTTTTCGTGCTGTCGGCCACTGTCGGGTTTTGTGTGGTACTGTAAGCCACGCCGTATTCAGAGATAGTTTGATTGTCAGGGTTAGAAGCTAAAGCGTTGTCGGTAATCGCTACGCTCGTCAGCGTCGGCGTGCCGGGCGTGCCGGTTGTTACCGTCGGGGCTTTCGGCAGGGTCGTAAACGATACGTCCGAGCCGTAAGCGGTGCCTTTTTCATTAATAGCGTATGCCCTGACGTGATAGGTCGTGTTAGAGGTTAGGCCGATAATATTAGCCGAATAGCTACCTGTCGTTGCGCCGCTGTCTTTTATTTTGTTGTCGCTGGTCGTCGGGTTGCTAGAGGTTGACCAGACTATACCGCGCTCGCTAATAGTGCCGTTATTTGCACTGGTTACATTGCCGCCACTGCTAGCGCTAGTCTTAGTTACATTAGAAGCCGCTGTAGTGGTAACGGTCGGAGCGGTGACGGTTAGGGTGGTGAATGTTCTATCAGTTGAATAACTAGTACCTTTGGAGTTAATAGCATAGGCTCGCCAGTGGTATTGTGTGCCATCGGTTAAACCGCTAAGTGTAGCGTTATATGAGCCAGTCGTACCACTAGCCGATTGTATGTTGCCTGAAGTGGTCGGATTGGCTGTTAAGCCGTAGACAAAGCCGCGCCCGCTGATGTTCGCACCACCATCAGAGGTGACATTACCGTAAACCTTGGCTGAGTAGGCTTTCACCGTATCTGCTGTGCTGCTCGTAATAGTCGGCGGCAAGGCTTCGGTGGTCATTTTGCGGATTTCCGACCAAGCACCCCATGAATTGCTGCCAGAGGGGTCTTTTGCCCGCACCCGCCAGTAGTAGTCTATGCCGCCCTTGGTCAGAGCGGTTTGCACCGTATAACTGACGGATGCGGCGCTAGTGTAGGGGTCGGTGCCACTAAAACCTAAATCTGTCGCGCTTAAAGCGTCAATTAGAGTAGTTGCAAAGGTATTGTCGGTGCTAATTTGGACTTGATACGTTACCGCTTCGCCCTCTGGGTCGGTGGCCTTCATTGTCAGGGTTGGAGTTGTAGTGGTGAGGGTAGTGTTGTCGGCGGGAGAAGTGAGAGTGGTGGTTGGTGACTGGTTAAAAGATGGGTTGATGGAGCCTAGGTAGTTATGCCCGCCAATACCGCCAGCGGAAGCACTGAGCCGAATAGAACGTGAAGCTAGAACAGCATCTTCGCTGTACACGATACCTGACATGTCCAGGGTAATCCAAGACGAACCATCAGTGGAGTATTTGGCTGTTACCGTTCCGTCGCTGTTTAATTTGAACGATACAAAACCGAACACCCCATTAGGCGTATAGGTACTAGATGAGTTATATGGCGTTCCCCAGTCGAATAGCATAAACGAGCTATCGGCAGCGATCAATGCCATGTATTGAGACAAAGCGTCGATTATGCTGATGTAAAGATTCCCAGTTCCCGGAAGTAATTCGGCAATCAATTCACTGTCAACTAAGTCATAAGTATCTGTTGAGGTTATAGAGTCAACGGTTCCAGATTGGTCGTCACCGATTTTATAACCGCCACCATAATGTCCGGTCGTAACCTGCGTTACCGTACCACTCACCGTCCAGTTTGTATTACTCCCCGGAGCCGTAGTAAGTGGGTCTACTAGGGTGGAGATTTTAGGGGGGTCTTGGGTGAGCCATAATTCACTCGTAGAGTTTGAACCTATATAAAGTGGGGTGTTCGCACCGCTCGGCATTGATGGGGAAATGTTACTGTCATTTATAGACACATATTGTCCATAGCAAGTAGCGTTCTCGGTAAACTCAATAAACGTACCTGCGTTCGTCGAATCGAGGCTTAACTTGTTAGATGAAGATGAACCGACGGCGACAAACTTATCTACTGTAATTGTCGCCCCACTACCATCAAAATTAACCGTATGCGCCGCACTGTTCTTACTCTGGATTATGAGGGAGCGGAAGGTGGGGGAGCCGGTGATGTCAAGGGTTGAGCTACCACCATTTGTAAGGCCATTGGTGCCCAAGTTCACGACTACATCGTTCATGACGTTGCCACCTAATTCCAGTAATGAAGTCTGGAATGTACCGCCAGCATTAAATATCAACTGTGCGTTGTCAGATATTATCTTGTGATTTGTGTCGGCCGTCGTGAATTGAAACGATGTCGGGTAGCCATCTGCACCGCTCATTTCTAAGATACCGTCAGTCATATCGAGGATGGTATTCCCCGTGCTGGCCTGATAGAATGTCCCGGCACTGCTTCCATCGCCCAGGATAGTTAGTTTATAACCAGCTAGATTCAGCCTTCCGTCGAGGAGCCATGCCGATGATATAGAAGCATCCTCGCTGAGCGTGACGGTATATCCGGCTTGTATATGAATAATGTCACTGGATGTCGGTGTCGCCGCACTCCCAGCCGTGCCACTTGAGGTGGCCGCCCACACAGCGTCTGTCCAGTTGCCCGATGCGCGTAAATATCTATCAGCCATTACTTATGTAGCTCCATCGTGGGCGTATGCTCATCAGGTTTTGTCAGCAGCCAGCTAGTCGTCCACTGCTGGTCGGCTTGCCATTGGATATATGCACCGAGCAAAAAAGCGAAGCAAAGGAAGAATGTCACCAGCACAGCGTCAGAGATAGCCCGTAAGTGCCTCATGCTGCATCCTGGCTGTAAGTAACATTAAACTTGTTGAGGTCTAAGATATTGCGTGTGGTCGGTGTATTGATATCCACTTCGTCCTGCAAATACACATCATCGTTCTGCGGCTGTCGGGATAGAACCAAAGAGTTTATGCCGCCGTACTTGTCCTCTAACGAGTACTTGAGTAGGTTGTCATAGGTCAGCACTTCGCCGGTGTCCTGAATCGGGTCGAGCCGCAAGTTGCCATTCGGTATTATCCGAGCGTTGCGGCCGGTGACTTCGCAGATGTCCTCTAGTACGTCTCGGAACGTCGTATCCTGAATATCAACATAGGGGTCGGCTTCAATAGACAAGGAGCCGTTATATATTTCTGTATTCTCCAAGACCACTCCGGCACCGGAGCACACTGCTTGTAAGTAGCCGGATAAATCAATCGGGAAATCCGAGACTGAAGTATAGGGTTGCTGGAATTGCAGCATATTGTCGTAGCCCTCAAGGTCGGTGCTGCCGGTGTCTTGGTTGTACTTAGCGCTGGTGATAGTGAACTTGCCCTTGAGCATCCAGTCCCAATCATCGTCGTGGTACACACCGTAATAAGCGTCGAGCATCGTATTGACCAAATCATCTCGTTGGCCGGTCAGCGAGGCCGTGAAGTGGCTCATAGCCGTTTTTAAGAAATCGCCAGTAGCGTCGATGGAGTATTTAATCAGGCCGGAGTTGTCGTGCAGTTCCGTGCCGTCTTGGAGTACCACATAACCGGCTACCCGTTTAATCGGTGCTTGCTGGGCGGTATGAAAAGCCGATGTGACCGCTAACACTAATTTGTCCTTGTTACTGGGTTAAAATCGATGGGGATGGTGTTGTACAAGCCGATCTGCTTGAGCAGCAGATCCAGATCATAGCTATCAACGTAGTAGTTAGCCGTTTTGGTGGTCTTAGATTTGGGGTCAAAGTAGGTCAAGCCGAAGAAGTCCTGGTCTAACAGAGTAACTAGAGCAGCCACATCATCTTCTTGCAGTTTGCCACCGAACTCGCCGGTTATCTTAACCCAAGTGCCGAGCAAAGTGCCGCGAAAGTCGCCAGCCATATTCGTGTCTTGGTCTTTCCAGACTTTTTGATAGCTGACTTTGTAGGACTTCAGGCCCGGTACGGTCTGATTGTCAATTTTGAGCAGTGTAGCATCGGGTACAACCATAATTTTGCCAATTAAAAACGGCCCCGCACAAAGGCGGAACCGCGTTTTACTGGCTATATTATAGCACTAAGCCTAGTCTTTTTGTACTGAGCCGTCCTTGTTATAGAAGTCGTGCGCGTCAAAATAATCACCATCAACGCCTATCCTATCAAGTTGGATATTGCCACCCTTTGTACGACTGACATAACAGTCAAACCAGACGGATGCACCCGTATCTTTATTCTTGCCATTCCAGCTAAGGTTATATATGGGACGGCCCTCTTTAGTGTATGAGCCAAGACTATCAATGAATACTGGCGCATAACTAAGCGTGACAATATCTGTTTTGCTCACATTGACATAATTTTGCAGCAAGCCCGCATTTTCACAGTATTTTTCGGCATCATTTTGAGTGATTTGTGCGGTATCTTTTTCAGAAGTTGTTTTTGCGGTTTGAGAAATATTGGCGGCTTTTTGCATGTTTACATCATTGTTTTTATGAAAGCCGGTGAATAATAGCACAATGGCTACGATAATTATCGCCCCAACTATTACGCCCCCGACGATAACATTTTCATTATTGGGTGTTGGTTCTTTTTTGGGCTGCTTCTTGTCCATACTGCCTCTCGTGGCTACGCTTTACTATCAATTGCTGTCGAATATACCACGAAAAGACATATATTTCAAGTTACACTTGGATAATGGTGGCGTTATTCATGAGCGAGCGATTATTTATGCCTTTTACTACCTTATCAACAATAGTTTCCTCGCCAATCTTAACGATAATTTGATTTACGCCGCCCCTGCTAGATATGTCAAGTTTCGGCATACCGGTAGATTGGTCTACGGCCGATTGTGGCAATACATATTCGCCCTTGTGAACGATACCGGCAATCTCATCCACACTACCAACCCCAGTAAACCCGCCGCTGGCATATCCGTTGCCTTTACCGAAGGTAGCCACAAAATCGACTACTGGTTGGCCCACGGCATTTTTAGTAGTCTTGACGGTGACGGTGCTACCGTCTAGCCTCTTTATTTTCTCGCCAGCCTTGAGCGCGTCGTCCCCCACACCTTGTATTTGTGTTCTCGTATTTTTTATTGCGTTTAAAAGGCTTTTGTCTCTTGCAACCTCATCTTGTTTGTTTTGTAAATCTTTCAAAGAATCTTTTGTGTTATTTTGCGCCTGCTTCAAATCGAACTGTGCCTGCTTGAGATCATGAAGCGCCTGTTGGGCTTCAAGAGAGTGCGGCCCAAACTGTTTAACAATATCGTTATAGTTTTTTTGCGCCTCTTTTACTGCCAGTGCAGCCCCTTCCTCATTTAGCTGGCTTTGTGCCAGGTTATCCTGGGATTTTTTTAGACTATCTGTAGCTGTTTTTAGGTTTTGTTGAGCCTCCTTCAGACTATCAGCTTGCTCTTTTTGGCTAATAAAATGCTGCGTAACAGCTCCCACTGCTAGCACAAGCCCCGCCAAGATTGCCCCGAAGGGAGTTGCTAAAAATGCGCCCAATGTCTCAAATGACGCCAACAGACTGGGAATTACTATTAACCGCAGATTATTGAACCCCAGTATTATCGCATCAATAGCCGCATCAATAGCCATCTTCGCCTTCAGAACCAAAAATGCAGTCCCGAGGGCGGCTAGCACTGGCGACAAGGTTATGCCTACGTTGACCATATCTCTTATACCTGACACTAGAACAGGGATCGCGTCGGAAATACCTCTTAAAGCGCCTTCAAATATATTGCCAAAGGTGCTGATGGTGTTTGAAATATTCTCAGACCCGATGGCTTTCATGATGTCTGTCAGGCCGCGCGTGATTGCAGTCTTCATATTCGCCCACCCAGTCTGTATACCTTTCGTGGAGTCACGCGCCTGTTTTTCGAGCGAGGCCATGCCACCGCCGCCATCTTTGTCGAGTTTCTGCAGCTCATCGGTAAAATCTTGGACAGTCAAGGTGCCGTCGCCGAAGTCAGATTTAAGCTGGCTAATGCTCTTGTGACTATCTTTTGCCATTGCCGAGAATACAGGGGTTAGGCCGTTTTGTCGTAGGCTATTCCAGGTTTGGGCATCCAACGGGCCGTCCATTGGCAACTGAGACAGTTGGAACACTGCGCCCCGCACTTCGTCAGCTGAGCCGCCAAAAGCCAGGATGCCATCATTTAATGCTTTATAAGTTTTTGTGGAATCTTTAAGGTTGCCACTCACAGACGCAAGTGCTTCCACCCCGCCCACTGCGTCATCTAGTGAAGTCGGCAGCCCGAGTATAGACCTATTCAAAAAGTCCATTTGGGTTTTCGTGTCTTTGGCCGAGAAACCCATATTTTGGAAGACGCGTTGAGAGTTATTCAGTGTGTCAAGGCGCTTGGCAGCACTACCAACCGAGCTAGTAATAAGGTTTATACCTTTGCTGACAAGCGCTTGAGCGGCGCCAGCAATCACGCCAAAAGCAGTAGCCGAAGTCTTGCTCACCGCGCCTGACTGTTTGCCCAAGCCATCAAGTTGATTAGTGATGGCTGAAATCTGTTTTTGAAAATCCTTTGACTGTGCTGTAATTAGCACTTGTAATTCATCAATAGTTAGTGTGCCTGCTGCCATATCTATTTCTTTCTGTAGCGTTGTTTAGCATATTGCATAAAGCTTTCCACTGAACCCTTAGGTTTATCAGATTCCGCCAAGGCTGGCTTTTTTGGATAGTGTTTCGGATCGTTTACGCCGAATGATATGTACTTGCCGAGTAAGTGGTTGAGCTGATCGACTCTTTTGGATTCAATATCAAGATGTTTCGTGTATCCTTCAGCACACTGTTTAAACTGGCCGACAGTAAGCTCCCAATATTCCGCAATATGTATGCCAATCTGAAACGCTAGGCTTTCATTGCTTCGCCAGAGTTCTGTGAAATTTCGGCCGATTGAACTGCTTGAACTTTCTCCAGTTCCTTTTGTATTGCTGGATCCGCCAGCACTTTCGCTAAAAAACCCGAACCTTTGAGGGCTTCTCCTGCTATGGCGCAGGCTTCTGTTATACCGACTTTCTCGATGAGGGCGTCAGCTTCTTCTTCAGAAACGCCGCCTGAAACCAGGATGAACATCAGGCTACTAATGCTGCCAGTAGTCGGGTCGCCGAGTAACAAGTCCATCTCCTTAAAGAAATTAAGGCCGTATTCGCGTTCTGCCCTGGCAATGTTGCTAGCTTTGTAGTTCAGCTCTGGCATATGTATCTCCGTTTTCCGTCATCACGTTAGTTTATGGTTGGGGCGTTTACCCGCGCCCCGTCGGGTTAGGCGCTCTCTGCGTAAACAGGCTTGCCGCTGACTCGCAAAGTCATGGTGACTTTAGCGAGGCCGTCAGTAGTCTGTTCGCCGTGTTCAAAGCCCTTAATAAAAGCGTTGAAGCCCAGCGTAGCCAGTGCGGTCACGCCGTCGTTATCGGTGAAACCAATAACCCAGGCGCGGGTGTCACCAGCCGCAAAAATTGCGTCCAGCTTGGTTACCGTGCCGTCGAAGACGTTGTTAATCTCTACGTCGAAGTCACCAGAGTCGCTTGCGCCCTGGATGAACTCTTTAGCCATGTTCGGGCTGTCGAGAGTCGTGACATCGATTTCGTCAGTTTCGGTCTTGATAGCACCGATTGAGGCGATACCACCAACAACGGTGTCTTCGGCTTCAGCTCCGGCCTTGGTTAAGGTCAGGGTGTTAGCCATTGTTCGTTTTCCGGCCATGATTACTCCTTATTAGTTAGTTTGTAATCCCGTAAATCGGGTGTTGATATGACAAATGTTTTCGGGGTCGGGTACATCCGTGCAGTAACTTAGACGGTAGCCAATCCCTCGTAGTTTTGTTTCGGTTTGAGCCAATAAATCATCAGCGTTTGAGCTGTTAGAGGCCCATATATCGACAGTTACTTCAACGCTTTGGCTGTTTATCTCGTTGTCGAGGTTCAGTTCAGCTGCGTTGTCGCTGACAAAGAACGTGATAGCCGGTACTTCGACGATGGTTTTCTGTGAGCCTTGTAGCACCGTTACGCTAGGTATCGAGCTGAGGGCGGTATATACGTCGTGTTTTGGTAAGTACATCTAGAGTCCTTTGTGAGCTTTTACTATCTCAGTGATGATGAGCGTTTTAGCTTTGTCTTTGTTTTTCTGTAGGGCCGGGTGCAAGTACGGTTCGGCAGCCTGTCGGCTGGTGCCAAGTTCCACATAGGCGGCGTACTCGACGTTTGTGCCTACGGTGGCTTGTGCGCCATCGCTGGTTTTCTCTGTCCGGCCGGAGATTGAGCGCTTTAGCGTACCGGTATCGACCGGCACAATCATCTTGGCGCTGCCCTCTACGAGCGCTCCAGCCTTACTGACACCGCTTGCGATAGCGTCACGGGTTGCCGGGTCGAGCTTCCTCAGCTTGGCTTGTAAACTGGACAACCCTTTAACGGTTACTGCCATTTGCTGCCTACAATCGTAAGATGCGAGTCGCTTGGCACTACGCCGGTCGCTTTGAAGTTAGTGCCGTCTACTTGAAACAGCCCGTCTGCTTCCAGCGTTACGTCCGTAGGACAAGTCAGGGCGACATCTATCTGCTCGGTCAGGCCGAGGTCAGATTGAACCGCGCCCAAGTTGGTGTAACGCACATTTGCTTTAAAGGTGCTACCGGCGGTGCCGGTCTGTTCAACCCAGCCGTCTGTGGAGGTCGTAGTTTTTACCAGTTTCGTCACCGTCTTGTCGTAGAACGTGTCTGCGATTGTCTGGGTAAAGTTAGCTGGTAATAACATGGACTCTCCGGTACGGAGCTAGTAGCCGCTCGAAGCCGGTGAATAGCTCTTGGTCGGTTTTGGAGGACATGTATTGCGTCGGGGTTTGGACATAGCTAACCGTCTGACCGTTATCCGATACTGACGATATGGCTTTGTCCGCTTCCAGCGTTTTGTCTCCCTCGGTGCGTTTATAGACGCTGACTATTACCTGAGCTATTACACGAAGCATTGAGTCGGCTACTACCGTGTCATTTAAGTAGAGCAAGACGCGGTCATTGACGGTATCAACCACGAGGTCTAAAAGGTCACCAGCCTGAATATCGCTGTTGAGTGTCGTTACATACTCTTTAACGGTGGTTTTCTGCTCGTCAGTCACGTCTTACTCCTTAGTGTTTTCAGTTACTAGGCGGTCTTAGGAAGCAAAGCCAAGTTGGTGATTTTACCAACAGCCTTAGATGCCTTAACGACCGCGGCTGTAACCATTTCAACTTCACCGGTCTTAACTGCACCAGGTGTAGTGAAGTCGGGCAGGTAGTTTTCAACGACTTTCGAGCCATCCGGTGAAACACCGTGGACACCATCAAGACCGAGGCGAACAGCGTACAATGTCGTGTTACCGGTAACTGAGGTGCTTGGCGTGGAAGTTGCGATGATTGGGTTGGAAGTACCAGCCTTGTCGCCCATCGGGACTAAGACAGCGTTGCCATAACGGACAATCTGCTGGCCAAGTGCGTTGCGCTCAAAGGTGATGTTCGGTACATAGTCAGCGATGCTTTGGAAAGCAGCGAACAATGAACCGTTCATCAAAAGATGTGTTGGCTCGCCATCCATCTTGCTCACCAGCTGGCGTAGGGCATACAGGAAGTCGCCGTAGTTGGTCTTAACGTCGGCGGCGTTGTCCAGCAACAGGCTTGCGGCGTCAACAGTCGTACCGGCGGCAATAGCCTGGTCGATACCGTCGAATTGGCCTGCTGTACCGGCGTCACCGTTAATGAACAGGTCATTAAACAGCGCGATTGCAGCTTTGGCTTTCTGTGTAGACTGGAACTCAACCTCGTTCACAACTTGCGTTTCGTCTTTGGCGATAACGCGATCGATCTGGTATGAGCCACCGAGCGGGATTAGGTTAGTGGTGTACTGAGTGGTCTTAGCTTCCTGGCTGGTGTACTCAGCGTTGATTACGCGACCGGCAGCGGTTGGCTGGGTCGTGACGCGGTTATAGACATAGCTCAACGAGCGGCCGCCCTGGGGTTTTACAGTGTTATCAAACTGCAATGCGTCGAGCAGCGGCGATTTACGGAATTCGTCAATAACTGCATCCGTCAGTTTGTCTTGGCTCAGTGCTTGAGCGTCGGCAAGTGTTACTGCCATGGTTGTTACTCCTTAAATATTACTTTTTGCCGAACAGCAGTTCGCGGGTGTCTTTTTTACCGTCACCCTTGTTTTCGGCGGATTTTTCTGTCGGCGTATGACCTTTTAGTTTGTCATTCACCCCATCCTCAACTGCTTTCAAGTAGGCTTTTTCTAGTGCCTCGATGTTTTCCTTGGTTTTATCCGGGTCAACATCAACCACGAAGTCCACTAAAGTCGTTGAGATGTTTTTCTCTGCCAAGAGTTCGCGGGCGTCGGCCCGGTTTTCCCTGAGAGTAATTTCGCGCTCCCGGTCGGCGGTTTCCGCATCCCGTTTCTTGCGCTCCTCAGCTTCCTTTTCCTCGGCTGACAGTTTAGCTTGGCGTTCCCACTCGGCTCGCTCCTCTTTGAGCTTGTCGGCCAGCTTCTTTTCGAGCTTGGCTTCTTTCTCGGCCAGGGTTTTACTCAACTGCTTGTCAAAATCCTCTTGAGTAAAGGTTTTAGCTGATTCTTTTTCGGCCTTAGCAGCCTTTTTCTGCTCCTCAGCCTGCTTTGCAGCTTCGGCTGCTTCTTGAGCTTTCTTGGCTTCTTCGTCCATATTGTGTACCTCCGTTTTACCGCCGTCGCGTGGTTTTAATGGCAATAAAAAACGACCCGGCACAAATTGTGCTGAGTCGCGTTTTATTCTAAGCGGATTATATCATAAACCGTACAACTCCCGCCACTGTCCGTAACTGATATTCCCGATATACCTGTTCTTACCAGTAATAGGGTCGCGCATAATCCGCTCATCAGGTTCGTATTCTTGGCCTAAGTATGCCCGCTGGCAGCAGCGGCAATCGGGGTGAATTGGCGGCAGCGGCCCGTCGCCTACCGGGAAGCGCTGGCCGTCATACCCGGCACAAATATCATCAGTATGTGAATCGAGCGTCGCCACGAACACCCATTCGTCTATGCCGATGTTACGATAACTCTCGGTGGTGGCGGTCGTATTGAAATGCGCCGTTTCCGTCCGTACCAGCCGGGCAGCTTCCCAGCGCTTCACATTGTAGCGGTCTTTTATAAGCTTGGTGGTTTTAGTGTGGCTTTGCCCGGTAGTTGTAGCGCTTGCCAGTATGACTTTAATATCTCCGGCTAATTTGCCGGTGTTTTTCCAGATGCGGTCGGAGTAGTTGGAGCCGTAAAATTTGGCGCTTAGTATCTTATCGATAGTCGGTTGGTCGAGCCTGCTGAATGCCGGAGCGATGCCGGTTCCCTTGGATAGGTTATACAGGCTGTAGTAGTAGCTGGTTTCAATGGTAGCGGTGTGGGCTGTACCCTGGATAAGCTGCTGCTGCAGTCCGGCTTCATGGATTTTCAGCCACATTTGGGCCTCTAGCAGTTCCAGGCGGCTTAACCTGAACCCGTAGCCGTCCGGCAGTTCAGAAGCCAAGCCTGATACCGCTACCGCCTGCTTAAAGCGTCGGATGTCGCCATTGGGGGCCATTTGCCGAAGCGCTGTGGTATCGAAACCTTGCTCCTGGTAGTAGGTGGCATATAGCTTCTGGACTTCTTGAAGGGTGTACTTCTGGGCGTCACGGAATACCCGGTCGATAGCCTTGAGGTGCGCCAAACTTTGCTGCTCAACATACGTCAGCTGCTCCTGCGCCCGCTTTTCCCAGTAAGCGTTCGTGCGCTTGCGGAACGCCATTACGCTCTCTTGGTTACTTTGAGACGGCTTATATTGACGCCAGTTCCATCGCCGGCGTCATCACCACTAATTAGTCCTACCGATGTAACCGCACTATTGTTTAGATATGCCTCTAGGCGTATCACGGTTTCGCTGGTTACGGTAATTGGTACCTCAAGATTAATCTGCCCGAACTCAGCAATACTAGTTGTGCAGTTCGTGGCCACAAAATAGCCGGTCGAGTTCGGCACGACAGAGTCATCAGTCACGTTATAGAGCCGTCCTTGCACACCGTTTGAGCCGTCTGCGCTTGTTACCAAACCACCGCCAGCATTCATGTTGATTACATAATCGCCAGCTTCCGGTAGGGTTACGGACAAGCCAGTATCCTGCCACTGGTCATTTATGACCATGTAATAGCTTGGGGTAAGCATACTTATATCAAGTACGGTATCGCCGCCGGTAGAACCACCATCGCCACCCTGATTTACTGTCACTGTGTCGCCCAAGCGGACGTTAATAGGTTGTGCATCTTCGACTATAACTTGTATACCAGCCATGTCTACTCCCCAACGCGCCAGGTTATTACAAGCTTACCTCTTTGGATAGGCAGCGCTGGGATACTACTGGACTCTAGCCAAATATCATAGTAGTACTCGCCGAGATCAAGATCCGTGTCAGTGGGTGCCAATGTGATTGTTGCTTTGCCGGCCGTCGCATCGGTTATAGTGGCGGTCTTCGTTACTACTGCATCGACATCCGATAGTGTGCGCTTCACCGTAAACGTAATTGTCGCACCGGTAATGTCCTGAGCCGTGCCGTCACCTGTAGTAAAGGTCAGGTCGTATGCCTTGCTCTGACCTTTAGTAATGTATAGGTAAGTTTCGACTGGCTTGCTCATCCTGTTACTCCAGTATCGACGGATTTAGTGGATGAAAAGTTACCACTGGCAAAGTTGCTATTGGCTAGGTTGGCTTCTTTTTGCTTGGCTGCCTTATCGGCTTCTGCCGAGGCATCATTGACGAAAGATAGCTGGCCAATAAGGGTTTCGTCCGATACCATCCCCTCAAGATTGGTAATCATCTGACTAGTTTCAAAGTCGTTCTTAGGCAGCGAGCGAGTGAAGACTATCTCGACCTGCGGCTGGCCATTAATCTTACTCATCGTCGTCATCATCTTGGAGTAGAGACGGAAGCGGTCAAGCAGCCCGGCACTAAACTGGCGCTCCTTTTTCTTAGCGTTCCACTCTAGCGATAGGATTTTATATTTGAGCGACACGCCACTAGGGTTATTGCCAAACTTATCATCTGTGAAGTCCGGCGTTTTACTAAACTTGTGTATATCAGAGGCGATAACCTTGCGTAATACGTCGGTGTCGGCCTCGTTGATAGTCTTAACGATGTACTCTGCTTTAGCGTCAGAGGGTAAGCCGACTACACGGTTGTCTTTGATAGCTTGTCTATCTTCTTCGGTTAATTTGCCGCCGTAAAAGGCCAGAATAGCGTCCACTAGCTTTTCGCGATCGATGACACGGTCGGATTGCAGGATATTGTAAGCGTCAATCAGGCTAATAACCGGCTCATAGTCGCCCTTAAGCCGCTTGTTGTTCATATAGTGGATAACTGGCACTTCGCCGTAAAAGTGTGAGGTGTCGGCATTGTCGGGGTCAATTGCAAGCTCTTGCTTATTAAGCACTCTGTAGAGTGTCTGGTTGGGCGTCCAAATCGTCAGGGTATAAGAATCGGCAATGTCCTTACCTTTATCGTCAACAAGCTGGGCGTAGTAAATGGCATACATTTTATTATGCTTAAAGGTGTCGTCATAGGCTACGATGGTGTTATAAGGGCTTAACTTGGCGCTTAAAACAGTCGAGGTTTCGTCAACGAAGACATTTTCAAAAGCCTGGCCGAACATAGATAAATCTTCGCCGAGGTCGTTATCCAGCTCTGATATGGATTGAGTTTTGAAGTTATCCATTATTGGCTCGATGTTTTGTTTTTTATCGGCCTTGTAATCGACTGGATTACCAAGCAAGTAACCGACGTTGACATCAACGATGTACTGGGCGAAGTTATTGATTGTTAGTAAGTCATTTGGCAAGGTGCGGTTTATCTTAGGATCGTCGTCAACGTAAGATTCGAGTGTTGCAAAAGTCGCTTTATCGGCTTTATGGGCTTCAATTAACTGCGCCAGAATAGTGCCGGTTAGGTCGGTGTCTTTAGGGAGGGTGTAGATGGTGCGTTTGTTCATATTTTCGGCCAAATAAAAAAGCGGCCTGCCAAATTAGACAGTACCGCGTTTTATCTAGGTCTATTATATCACAAACTTATAAATTGTATGCGACGGTTACTGGTCATGCGTTCGTAAATGGTTGCCAGCACGTCCGGGGCGTCGTCGTGTGCATTCTTTCCGCCAGCCACATAGGATAACACCTGTTCGGCGGCTTCTGGGTACTTGCTTGTCCAGTTCGGGGGCATTAGCACGTTCTTTTGTACCCATGCGCTCGACGCTAAGATGCGGGCTTCCTTGTTGTGGGTCTGCGCCGTCCATTCCACCACCGTGCGTTTATTGCCGAGCGCTCGCAGTTCCCGCTCGACGTTGCGGGCGTAACCTTTACCGCCGTTGTTGCTTTCAAACTCGGCTTCTGTAATGTCTCCGGCGTGTATCATCTTAGCTACTTGTGGCTCAGTAATCTCAGCCTTTTTATTTGAGTGGTATATGTCGGTAACATACACCTTGCCCTCATGCTCCAGCCAGTTCCACGAGGAAAGGTAGTCTTTACCCTGGTCGGCCACGTCAGTGTTGTTCTTCTTGATTGGCACATCCGGTAGCGTAGTCCACTCCTCAAAGTCTCGGTACAATCTGCCCTCAATGTCCATCGGTTTCTGGTAGTAGTTAGCGGCGAATATCTCAGGAGCTAGGGTCTTTCTAACCTCATCAAGTTTGGTTCGACTCATAATAGCCGGTTCAAGTAGCTCGCCAGCCTCGTTTTCCACGGGGAAGTCAAACACCTCTACATCATCACCATAGAAGTCTATAATGCGACCGGATAAGTCACCTTTAGCCCACCGCTGCATAATGAATATGAACTTGTAATCATCGCCGTCAGCACGAGAAAACAGCGTGTTCCTATACCAGTTCCAGTACGCCTCTAGGTTGTTGGCATTGAGGGCGTCCAGAGCGTTCTTGATAATATCATCTATAACGAACACATCAGCCCTAGCGCCAGTTAGGGTAGAGGTTGGCGAGGTCGCCCGGTAGGTTGGCTCGGCACTCCCTCCAAGCTCCCACTTGCTCTTTGTAGCGAAGCCGGGCTTTATCCTGGTGTCTGGAAATATCTGTGGGTAAGGCGTACCATTCTTACCGACGTTTAGGCCCAAAACAGTGTCTCTAATTTGGCTAGAAAAGGTTTCGGCTAGATCGTGGGCGTTACTGGCCGATATGATACGCTTTCGGCTGTCTCTACCTAGCAACCACAGCACGAAGTTCTTGCCGGTGAATGATTTGTAGTGGCCGGGTGGCAAGGATAGCACCAGGTAGTGCTTGTCGCTGTTCTCATAGAAGTTCTGTAGGGTGTCTGCCACTCGCTTCAGAAGCTTTTTATCGTCAGTAAATACTTCAGGATAGAGTAATTGCTCAAACTCCCAAAAGTTACGTCTGGCAAGCTCGATCTTAGCACCAAGCCTTACTTCCTCTGGTATGTTGGCCATTACTTACCTGCTAGTTTGCGCAGTTCTTCGGTGGTCAGTGCATTGTAGGGGCTGAGGCTATCACCACCAGTAGTTACATCGTGCTTTTCACTAAACTCTGGGTCAGTCTTGGCAACGAACTTGGCGGTATCTTGAGCCAGCTTGATGTCCTCGCCATCTAGTGTCTTTTCTAGTATTTTTTTGGCTTTGGCAACTAGGTTTTTCTTGTCGGTAGGTTTTCCAACAATATCCACCACAATTTCTTGTAACCACGCAACGTCTTTGTCTGTTATGTTCTTAGCGTAGTTCTCTGAATATTTGGCGGCCATTGCGCTGGCGTATGCGTTTCCATAAGTCTTTGAGGTGGGAATATAATAGCGCATAGCAAAATCAATTTGCTGCGGTGTATAGTTTTTAGTCTCTGCTGGAGACTTAGCCATCAGAACAACCGTCCTACTAGCGGCAAGGATCGCAATATATCAACTATGCGAGTTCTAATAATAAATGAGGCTTCCCCCGCCGTTGCTGGCTTCTCGCCGTACTTCGCAACTAATGCATCTATCATGTGAGGAGTAAAGTACATCTCAGGCTGAGAATAGTAGTCACGCTTTAGTTCAATCAGTGTCTTCATTTTGCCAGCACCTAACCAACCACAACGGTATCGTTACAGTTTCGTCGCCCACCGTGATATACAGAAACTCGCCGTCTGAATGACAGCTTATTGAATCCATGGTGTGATAATACGCTACTCATCTGTTTTTGTAACTTGCTCTTGTTTTTCTTTCTTTGCTTTAGGCCGATCAATCTTGTATTCAGTCTTAAAGGCTACCAGCGCGTCTTTGCCAGTCACATCGAACTCAGTGCCGTAGAGTCGGACGGTTTCCGTCCCGTCTGTGTTTACTTGTGGGGATATTCTTTTAGACTGCATAATTACTCCTCCTCTTTCTTATAACCAAACGCAAACGCACTGCAACACAATCCATCGCCGAAGCGCTCCTTGAAGAATTGTTTGTTTTCTTCTCGGGTGTTCGGGTTGGCGTAGGCGCAGTGTAGCCCTTATGCACTTATAGATATAAACGTCTGGTAATTCCATATTCAATCCAACAAAAAAGCGGCACGCACATGGCGTGACCGCGTTTTACTACTCTAATCATACCACGAATAAAATTGCTGTTAGCTGTTGGGCCATGCTGGTAGCCTTAGAACCAATAGAGGGTGGTACCCCTGGCCCACAAGAAGGTGCTGGATACTTTTGGCGGGCCATAATAAAACGCGTTGCTCCAGCATGGCACAAATCAAGCTAACCTTTTAAGGTATTGGTCTTTTAAGTCTCGAAAGAAAAGTCAGTCGCTATCCTTAGAATATCGAAGCGAAACACAAAAGTATACCGCTTACACACAACTTTCTCAGAAAGTTACTTATACGGACACTTCCCAGCCGTATGCCCGAACTGGTGACATATGGGGCAGATTTTATTTGGCATACTCATATCTAATCCTCATTATGCCATAGTTTAGTTTGGTGGGCGGTCATAGCTGTTCCCCGATGTCATACAATTTGCCGCCGTTCGCTTCGAATGCTTCTCG
>Ga0164242_10002367_pt1 | contig 21828 bp, 23 predicted proteins | sample OricomgcompostMG_FD_108783 | JGI IMG/M metagenome (GOLD analysis project Ga0164242, IMG submission 108783) | Miracle-Growth compost microbial communities from Emeryville, California, USA - Original compost - Miracle growth compost (MG) ... | reverse complement strand
TCCTTCCTCGGTGTCACCGACCCGCGATGACACGAAGCGGGGTCGGAGCCGGTCTGAAGCCGGTCACGGGCGGCAGGAAAACGAGGTAATCACAATGTCAGACGTTCTCATCGACCGTCCGGAGCTCGCTGGCCTCGGCCAGTACGAGTTCGGCTGGGCCGATCCAGACGAGGCGGGGGCCGTCGCTCGACGCGGTCTCTCGGACGAGGTCGTGCGCGACATCTCCGCTCTCAAGAACGAGCCGGAATGGATGCTCCAGCGCCGCCTGAAGGCGCTCCAGCTCTTCCAGCGCAAACCGATGCCGACCTGGGGAGCCGATCTCTCCGAGATCGACTTCGACAACATCAAGTACTTCGTGCGCTCGACCGAGAAGCAGGCCCAGACCTGGGACGACCTGCCTGAGGACATCAAGAACACGTACGAGAAGCTCGGAATCCCCGAGGCGGAGCGCCAGCGTCTCGTCGGCGGCGTCGCGGCGCAGTACGAGTCGGAGGTGGTCTACCACCAGATCCGCGACGACCTCGAGGCCCAGGGCGTCATCTTCATGGACACCGACACGGCCCTTCGCGAGCACCCCGAGTACTTCGAGGAGTACTTCGGCACGGTGATCCCGGCAGGCGACAACAAGTTCGCCTCGCTGAACACCGCCGTGTGGTCGGGCGGCTCCTTCGTGTACGTGCCGAAGGGCGTGCACGTCGAGATCCCGCTGCAGGCCTACTTCCGCATCAACACGGAGAACATGGGCCAGTTCGAGCGGACCCTCATCATCGCTGACGAAGACAGCTACGTGCACTACATTGAGGGCTGCACGGCTCCGATCTACAAGTCGGACTCGCTGCACTCGGCCGTGGTCGAGATCGTGGTGAAGAAGGGCGCACGCGTTCGCTACACGACGATCCAGAACTGGTCGAACAACGTGTACAACCTGGTGACCAAGCGCGCCATCGCGCACGAGGGCGCCACCATGGAGTGGATCGACGGCAATATCGGGTCCAAGGTGACCATGAAGTATCCGTCCATCTACCTGGCGGGGGAGCACGCCAAGGGCGAGACGCTTTCCGTGGCGTTCGCCGGCCCCGGTCAGCACCAGGACGCCGGAGCGAAGATGATCCACATGGCGCCGTACACCCAGTCGTCGATCGTCTCCAAGTCCATCGCGCGAGGCGGCGGACGGGCCGGATACCGCGGCGAGGTACGGGTGGAGAAGGATGCCCACCACGCGGCGAACACGGTGCGCTGCGATGCCCTGCTCGTGGACACCATCTCGCGCAGCGACACCTACCCGGCCATCGACATCCGGGTCGACGACGTGCAGCTCGGACACGAGGCGACGGTGTCGCGCGTGAGCGAGGAACAGCTGTTCTACCTGATGAGCCGCGGCATGCCGGAGGACGAGGCGATGGCCATGATCGTGCGCGGGTTCATCGAGCCGATCGCTCGCGAACTGCCCATGGAGTACGCGCTCGAGCTCAACAAACTCATCGAGATGGGCATGGAAGGCAGCGTGGGCTGAGGCATGACGATCACCGAGACCGAACCAGTCTTCGTCCCCGTCCAGACCCGCTCCGAGCGTTTCGCCTCCACCGACGTCGCCGATTTCGACGCCGTCACCGGTCGTGAGGCGACGTGGCGGTACACGCCGGTCGCCCGCATCGCCACGCTGTTCGAGCAAGGCCTCGACGGATCACGATACGAGTACGACCTGCGCTCGGATGCCGGCGTGAGCGCCGAGTGGGTCGCCCGCGACCACGAGCTCGTGGGAGCGGCGGGCGTTCCCGAGGAGAGGGCGTCCGCGAACGCCTGGAGCAGCTTCGCCGAGGCGTTGCTCGTCACCGTGACCGGACAGCCAGGCGAGGCCGTGCTCACCAGGAGCACGCTCGGCACCGCCGACCGCGCGGCGCACACCGTCATCCACGCCACGGCGGGCAGCTCCGCGACGCTGGTGCTCCGCAACACCGGAGACGCCAGCCTCACGGAGAACGTCGAGATCGTGCTCGACGACGGTGCGCAGCTCACTCTCGTCAGCGTGCAGGAGTGGTCGGACGAGTCCCGTCAGGTCTCGACGCACTTCGCCTCCGTGGGCAGGGATGCGCACCTCAAGCACATCGTCGTCACGCTCGGCGGCTCCTTCGTGCGGCTGAACCCCGCCGTGCACCTCGCGGGACCGGGAGCCGAGATCGAGGCCTACGGCGCGTACTTCGCCGACGCCGGCCAGTACATCGAGCATCAGGTGTACGTCTTCCACGACGACCAGCACCAGCGCAGCCGCGTGACGTACAAGGGAGCGCTGCAGGGCGCATCCGCGCACACGGTGTGGATCGGCGATGTGCTCATCGGCCAGAAAGCGGTCGGAACAGACAGCTACGAGCAGAATCGCAACCTCGTGCTCACCGACGGCGCCCGCGCGGACTCCGTGCCGAACCTCGAGATCGAGATCGGCGACATCGTCGGAGCCGGCCACGCCAGCGCGACCGGCCGATTCGACGACGAGCAGCTGTTCTACCTGCAGTCCCGCGGCATCACGGAAGACGAGGCGCGCCGTCTCGTCGTTCGCGGATTCCTGGTGGAGATCGTGCAGCAGATCGGCTCGCCCGAGCTCGAGGAGCACCTCCAGGCCGCCATCGAGGCCGAGCTCGCGGGCGGCGCGTCCGCTGGAGAGCGGGCATGAGCGCCGAACGCGTCTGCGCTGCCGCCGAGCTCGTCGAGAACCAGGCCAGGCGAGTGGTCGTCGGCGGGGTGCCGATCGCGCTCGTCAAGGACTCGGCAGGCGACATCCACGCCATCGGCGACACCTGCACCCATGGCGACATCTCGCTGTCCGAGGGCTTCATCGAGGGCGAGGCCATCGAGTGCTGGGCCCACGGCTCGCAGTTCTCGCTCCTCACCGGCCAGCCGCTCAACCTCCCGGCCTACGAGCCGGTCCCCGTTTTCACCGTCGACGTGGTCGACGGAGACATCTTCATCGACCCGACCATCACGAAAGCCATCTGATCCCATGTCAACACTCGCCATCCGAGGCCTGCACGTCACCGTCGAGACCGACCAGGGCACCAAGGAGATCCTGCGCGGAGTCGACCTCACCATCAACACGGGTGAGATCCACGCCATCATGGGCCCCAACGGCTCGGGCAAGTCCACGCTCGCATACACGATCGCCGGCCATCCCAAGTACCCCGTCACGGCAGGCACCATCGAGCTCGACGGCGAGGACGTGCTCGCCATGACCGTCGACCAGCGCGCCAGGGCAGGACTCTTCCTCGCCATGCAGTACCCGGTCGAGATCCCGGGCGTGACGAACACGAACTTCCTGCGCACGGCCAAGACCGCCATCGACGGCGAGGCGCCCTCCATCCGCACATGGACCAAGGACGTCAAGACGGCCATGTCCAACCTCAAGATGGACTCCTCGTTCGCCTCCCGCAACGTCAACGAGGGCTTCTCCGGAGGCGAGAAGAAGCGCAACGAGATCCTCCAGCTCGAGCTGCTGAAGCCGAAGTTCGCCGTTCTCGACGAGACCGACTCCGGCCTCGACATCGACGCGTTGAAGATCGTCTCCGAAGGTGTGAACCGGGCGCACGACACCACCAACCTCGGCGTGCTGCTCATCACGCACTACACCCGCATCCTGCGGTACATCAAGCCGGACTTCGTGCACGTGTTCGTCGCCGGACGCGTGGCAGAAGAGGGCGGTCCCGAGCTGGCCGAGCAGCTGGAGGAGGAGGGCTACGTGCGCTTCGTCTCCGACGGCGAAGACGACACGGATGCCGTGCTCTCCGACGACCAGGCGGCAGCGGCCGCCACGCGCTCCTGAACCGGGAAGCGTAGGCTTTTCGCATGGTTTCCACGCTCGCTCCCACCCTCTACGACCAGGTCGAAGAGGCGCTCAAGGACGTGATGGACCCGGAGCTCGGCGTCAATGTCGTCGACCTGGGACTCATCTACGACCTGGCATGGGATGACGAGAACGATGCTCTCGTCATCTCGATGACGCTGACCAGCGCCGGATGCCCGCTCACCGACGTGCTCGAGGACCAGACCGCAGAAGCCCTCGACGGGGTGGTCGAACGGTTCCGCATCAACTGGGTGTGGATGCCGCCGTGGGGACCTGAGCGCATCACCGAAGACGGCCGCGACATGATGCGGGCGCTCGGTTTCGCCATCTGAGCCTTTTTGCACGCCGCGCGAGCGGCGGCGTGCCGCAGTTGGCAGCCCCTGTGGTTGCGTCCGGCGGCGTACGCGCCGCCGCCGTGTGGAGCGTGTCGCGTCCCGCAGGATGGTGGCTCGTCCCCATGCCCAGCCGATGGGGGCCGCCGGAACGGTCTGGCATGCCGGCCACCGGGTCCGCAGTGCGCTGAGCTCGCTCCGGTAACCTGATATCGCGCCTTCGCGCTTCATCCCACACACCTCGACAGAACTGGAACACGCCTGTGCTCGCCGTGCACGACCTCGAGATCCGCGTCGGCGCGCGCACGCTCATGTCCGGCGTGTCCTTCCGCGTCGCCGCGGGGGACAAGATCGGGCTGGTCGGCAGGAACGGCGCAGGCAAGACCACCTTGACCAAGGTGCTCGCGGGCGATCTGCTGCCCAGCGAGGGCACCGTGCAGCGCTCGGACGACCTCGGCTACCTGCCGCAGGATCCGCGCACCGGAGACCCGGAGATGCTCGCGCGCACGCGCATCCTGGATGCCCGCGGTCTCGGCTCGCTGGCCATCGGCATGCACGAGGCGTCGCTCGGCATGGCATCCGATGACGCGGACGAGGCCGCGAAGGCGATGCGCAGGTACGCCAACCTGACCGAGCGTTTCGAGACGCTCGGCGGATACGCCGCCGAGGCGGAGGCCGCGTCGATCGCCCACAACCTCTCGTTGCCCGACCGCATCCTCGACCAGCCGCTCAAGACCCTCTCCGGCGGCCAGCGCCGTCGCATCGAGCTGGCTCGCATCCTGTTCTCGGATGCCGACACCATGATCCTCGACGAGCCCACGAACCACCTCGATGCCGACTCCGTCGTGTGGTTGCGCGACTTCCTGAAGAGCTTCAAGGGCGGACTGATCGTGATCAGCCACGACATCGAGCTCGTGGGGGAGACGGTCAACAAGGTCTTCTACCTCGACGCGAACCGGCAGGTGATCGACATCTACAACATGGGCTGGAAGGCCTACCTGAGTCAGCGCGCCGCGGACGAGGAACGCCGGAAGAAGGAACGCGCGAACGCGGAGAAGAAGGCGTCGGCGCTGCAGGCTCAGGCCGCGAAGTTCGGCGCGAAGGCCACCAAGGCGGCCGCGGCCCATCAGATGGTCGCGCGAGCCGAGCGGCTGCTGAGTGGGCTCGAGGAGGTTCGGCAGGAGGACCGCGTCGCGAAGCTGCGGTTCCCCAGTCCCGCGCCGTGCGGGCGCACACCGCTCATGGCATCGGATCTGTCTAAGAGCTACGGCTCGCTCGAGATCTTCACGGCCGTCGATCTCGCGATCGACAGGGGATCGAAGGTGGTCGTCATCGGCCTGAACGGCGCGGGCAAGACCACTCTGCTGCGCATCCTCGGCGGCATCGACGTTCCGGACACCGGAGCGGTCGAGCCAGGTCACGGCCTGCGCATCGGGTACTACGCGCAGGAGCACGAGACGATCGACGTGGCCCGCACCGTGCTGCAGAACATGGTCTCCAGCTCGCCGAATCTCACCGAGACCGAGGCCAGGAAGGTGCTCGGATCGTTCCTGTTCACGGGCGACGACGTGCACAAGCCCGCGGGCGTGCTCTCCGGCGGAGAGAAGACCCGGCTTGCGCTCGCCATGATCGTGGTGTCGGGGGCCAACGTGCTGCTGCTCGACGAGCCGACCAACAACCTTGACCCGGCGAGCAGAGAGCAGATCCTGGATGCCCTGGCCCACTACGAAGGCGCCGTCGTGCTCGTCTCGCACGACCCGGGTGCCGTGGAGGCGCTGAACCCGGAGCGGGTGCTGATCCTGCCGGACGGCGTTGAGGACCACTGGAACGCGGACTACGCGGAGCTCATCGCGCTGGCGTGAGGTCGTCTTCACGAGCCACCACGGCGGTCCCGCCACAGACGTGCTATTCCGACGTGGCCTGTCCCGGATCGACCTGTCCCGGATCGGCCCGTTCCCCCTCCGCAGCGAGAGGCTGAACGGTCAGAGGGAAGTCCCTGGACGCCAGGAATCCGCGCAGGAACTCCACGTGCTCATCGCAGGCCAGCCATGTCTTGCGGCGATCCTCGGAGTGGATGCGCGGATTACGCCAGTCGATGCGCCACGTCGCATGCTCACGACACCCCGCTCTCGAACACGTCGCGGTGACCGGCGCTCCGCCGAGAGCGTCGAGCAGGCTCACGCTCTGGAACCAGGCGGCCGCCGGTCGCCGGTTGCCGACGCGCCAGGCGAGGTCGAGGCATCCGCTGGGCGACCTTCGCCTGCGCGCTGTTCTCCGCCGTCCTCTTCTCCGGCGCCACGTTCACCGGACCGCTGTTGTCCGCCGTCCTGTTCGCCGGTGCCCTGCTCGCCAGCGGCAGGTTGTCCTCCGGCCTCTTCCCACGTGCCGGCACCGGGCACGCCGTCGACACGCACGATCGCTCCAGGGCGCTCGGGAGCAGCCGGCCGCGCCCTGGCGACGTTCGCTATCACGACGGCGAAGTACGGGAGGAAGACGGCGCCGGCAGCGGGGATGAGAATCCACCACCCGCGCACCCAGAGCAGAGAGACCAGGCACAGCACACGGATCGACATCATGATCGTGTACTCGAGCATGCGGTGGCCCCTGTCTGCCGCCGGAGCCGCCGGCAGCGCGGTGATCGACTGAGGTTTCATCGCATGAGGCTCCTGGAGCGGATCGCCGGTGCGTTCCGCCCCTCCAGCCTACGTGCCGATCCCCGCTCCGGACCGTCGCGCGACGGATTGGATGTCCCGTTCGGGCTCGTAGACTGGGACCCGTTTGCATTCGCCCCCCACCCCTGACGAGGACTCTCTATGACGACGCCCCGAACCGTGCTGGTCACCGGAGGAAACCGCGGCATCGGCCGCGCCATCGCCGAGGAATTCGTCGCACGCGGCCACCGGGTCGCCGTGACGGCCAGGAGCGGGGAGGGCCCGATCGGATCGCTGACGGTGCGCGCCGACGTGACCGACAGCGAGCAGGTCGACTCGGCCTTCTCGGCGGTCGAGGCCGAACTGGGGCCGGTCGAGGTGGTCGTGGCGAACGCGGGCATCACGCGCGACACGCTCCTCCTGCGCATGAGCGACGACGACTTCGACACCGTCGTCGACACGAACCTGGGCGGCGCCTTCCGGGTGGTCAAGCGTGCGTCGAAGGGGATGCTCAAGGCCCGCTTCGGACGCGTCATCCTGATCTCGAGCGTGGTCGGCCTGTACGGCGCACCCGGGCAGGTCAACTACTCGGCGTCGAAGGCGGGACTCGTCGGAATCGCGCGTTCCCTCACCCGCGAACTGGGCGCCCGCGGCATCACGGCGAACGTCGTGGCGCCGGGATTCATCGCCACGGACATGACGGCGGCGCTGCCGGACGAGCAGCAGGCCGAATACAAGAAGGCGATCCCCGTGGGGCGCTACGGCGAGGCGTCCGAGGTCGCCAAGGCCGTCGCGTGGCTGGCCTCGGACGACGCCGCCTACATCAGCGGCGCGGTGATCCCCGTCGACGGCGGACTCGGAATGGGGCACTAGCACCGCTCTTCCGCCGGCTCGGGCGGCGGAAGAGCGGGCGCCGTTCAGCAACCCGGACTAGCGTCGTCGGCGAAGGCGAACCCCCACGGGCGGAGATGTCCGCGGTGGTCACGGCGTCCGCGACGAGCGAAGAGAGGACCGAGCACGTCTACCGAAAGGCACCCGGACAAGGCGCTCGCACGCACGACGGGTGAGCTCGCCCGCCGCACGGCGCCGTCGGGCGCCGTGGCGAGACCGGCTGCCGTCTACGACACCGTCACCGAGGGCCTCACCGGATGGCAGTTCCTGCGCACCGGGCGCTGGATCGCCTACCTGGCTGCCGCGATCGTGTTCGCGCTGATCTGCGCCGGACTCGCGCTCTGGCAGTTCGACAGAGGCAGAGAGGCCTCGGCCGACAATCACCTGTACTCCGCCAACTTCGCGGCGGCGACCGTGCCGTTGACGATCGCGCTGCCCACGCTGTCGTCCTACTCGCCCGATCAGGTCTGGCGTGCCGTGAGCGCGCACGGCACGTGGGATGCCAGCCATCAGTACTACCTGCGCAACAGCGTGCGCAGCGGTGAGACCGGGTTCGACGTGATCACCGCTTTCCGCACGGATTCGGGTGCGACCCTCTTCGTCGACAGGGGATGGGTGGCGGCATCCGGCAACGGAACGCAGCCTGCCGCCCGGCCCGCTCCACCGGATGGCGACGTCGATCTCGTGGCGCGCCTGCAGCCCAGCCAGGCCAAGCGCGGCGAAGGCGGCATCAGCGGGCATCAGATCGAGTCGGTCGACCTCGCCGAGCTCGGTCCGAACGTCGGCGGCAAGGTGTACTCGGCCGCGTGGGGCGTCATCGTGTCGCCGAGGTCCTCAGCCCAGGGGCTCGCGCGCATCCAGGCAACCCCTCCCGCCGAGGGCGTCGGATACCACTACTCGTACCTGGTGCAGTGGATCCTGTTCGCGCTCATCGGCTTCTTCCTGTTCTTCAGGGGCGCTGTGCGCGAATACCGCCGGCTCAACGCGGACGATCCGCAGGAGCAGCAACGTGAAGCGGAACGCGTGCGCAAGCGGGCGCGCAAAGCCTTCACCGACGAGGAGATCGAGGACGAGTCCCTCGACGGATTCCTGCCGCTCAGCAGATGGACGGGAAGACAGGGCCTGCCGTCCAGTGCTGCATCCGGACCGGCGAAGCCCGCACTGACCGGCACCCCGATCCCGTTCGAGAACCCCGAGCCGCACGCCGCGCAGCCCGATGTCGAGGGCGGACGCGGCGGTCAAGACGACACGATTCTCGTGCTCGGCCCGGGAGGCGACCTCGCGCAAAACCGTGGGGACGACGGCGATCCGGTCGCCGGCGACGGTGTCGCGAACGCGCCCGATGGCACGTCGAAGGTGACCGGCCGGGACTCCGACGCCGAGTCGTCCTCGAACTGACCGCGACGGGGTCTGCCCGTGCGTGCCGCGGCGTCGGCCGGACGGCTCAGCCGCGCAGGCCGAGCAGCGGCAGCACCTGGGACAGGTCTCTGGCGTCGACGGCCACGTTCGCCGCAGCCCGTACGGCCGGTTTGGCACAGAACGCGACGGACAGCGCGGCGGCCCGCATCATGCGCAGGTCGTTCGCTCCATCGCCGATCGCGACGGTTCTGGCGAGCGGAACACAGGCATCCGTCGCCCACTCGCGCAACGCTCGCTCCTTGGCCGCGGCGTCGATCACGGGTCCGTCGACGATCCCGGTGAGCACTCCGTGCGAGACCTCGAGCCGATTGGCGCGCCACCGGTCGAGACCCAGTCGGTCGGCCAGGCCGTCGACGAGCTCATGGAATCCGCCGGAGACGACCCCGACGATGCCGCCCGCCGCGTGGACGGCATCCACGAGCTCCGGCACGCCGTCCGTGACGCGGATGCGCTCGGCCACATCGGCGAAGACGGATTCCGGCAGACCGCGCAGGGTCGCCACCCGCTCCCGCAGGCTCTGCTCGAAGTCGAGCTCGCCTCGCATGGCGCGCTCGGTGATGTCGGCGACGCGCTCACCCGCGCCGGCATGGTCCGCGAGCAGTTCGATCACTTCGTCGTGGATGAGAGTGGAATCCACATCGAGCACCACGAGCACGCGGGCGGCCGCTGCGGCTGCACTCATCGGACGGCTGTGCTCATGAAAGAACCGTGCTCATGCAAGGACGTGCTCATGGAACGACGTGGACTCCCTTGCCGACGACCGTGAGGCCGGATGACGTCACCGTGAAACCGCGGGCGCGGTCGCGCTCCGGGTCGACGCCGATCTTCGCACCTTCGCTCACGACGACGTCCTTGTCGAGGATAGCCCGCCCCACGAAGGCGTTCGGCTCGATCACGGCACGGTCGAAGATCACCGAGTCCACAACGTGGGCGCCGGACTCCACCTTCGCCCACGGCCCGAGCACGCTGCGCTCCAGGTGCGCACCGCTGATCACGGATCCGAGCGAGACGATCGAGTCGATGGTGGTGCCCACCGCGCCCCGCACGTCGCGCACGAGCTTGGCAGGCGGCGAGTTGAGCTGCTGGCTGAAGATCGGCCACCTGTCGTTGTACAGGTTGAAGATCGGCAGAGCCGAGACCAGGTCCTGGTGCGCCTCGAAGAACGAGTCGATCGTTCCGACGTCGCGCCAGTAGTAGCGGTCCCGGTCGGTCGATCCCGGCACGTCGTTGCGCTGGAAGTCGTAGACACCCGCCTCGCCTCTCGAGACGAAGTCGGGGATGATGTCGCCGCCCATGTCGTGGTTGGAGTCGGGACGCTCGCCGTCGCGTTGCACCCCGTCGATGAGCGCCTGAGCATCGAAGACGTAGTTGCCCATCGAGGCCAGCACCTCGCCAGGCGAATCCGGAAGCCCGACGGGATCGCTCGGTTTCTCCCGGAACGCCGAGATGCGGTCGCGCTGCCCGGGGTCGACCTCGATCACGCCGAACTGGTCGGCGAGCGAGATCGGCTGCCGGATGGCGGCGACCGTGGCCGGCGCGCCGGAAGCGATGTGGGCATCCAGCATCTGGCCGAAGTCCATGCGGTACACGTGGTCGGCGCCCACGACCGCCACGATGTCCGGCTTCTCGTCGCGGATGAGATTCAGGCTCTGCAGGATCGCGTCGGCCGAGCCGGAGAACCACCGCTTGCCGAGCCGCTGCTGCGCGGGGACAGGCGCGATGTACGAGCCGAGGAGCCCGGACAGGCGCCAGGTCTGGGACACGTGCCGGTCCAGGCTGTGGGACTTGTACTGCGTGAGCACGACGATCTGGCGCAGACCGGAGTTGACCAGGTTCGAGAGCGCGAAGTCGATCAGCCGGTACTGGCCGCCGAACGGAACGGCGGGCTTCGCCCTGTCAGCCGTCAACGGCATCAGGCGTTTGCCCTCGCCACCCGCCAGCACGATGCCGAAGATCTTTTCGCCCGTCATGTCACCACAGTAGAGCCGCGGGTACCGCTGTACTAGCGTCGACGGCATGCGCGTGGACCTCTTGACAAAGGAATATCCGCCGGACATATACGGCGGGGCCGGCGTCCACGTGACCGAGCTGGTGCGCGCGCTCCGGCGGTCGATCGAGGTGCAGGTGCGCTGCTTCGGCGGTCCGCGCGAGGAGACCGACACGACCGGATACCGCGTCCCCGCCGAGCTGAAGGATGCGAACGCGGCGCTCGGCACGCTCGGGGTGGATCTGCAGTTCGCACAGGACTCCGGCGGAGCCGACCTGGTGCACTCGCACACCTGGTACGCGAACGAGGGCGGGCGGCTCGCCGGCATGCTGCACGGCATCCCGCACGTCGTCACCGCGCACAGCCTGGAACCGCTCCGGCCGTGGAAGGCCGAGCAGCTCGGCGGCGGATACCGCGTTTCGAGCTGGGTGGAACGCGACGCGTACGAGAGCGCGGATGCGGTGATCGCGGTGAGCGAGGGCATGCGACGCGACATCCTCCGGGTGTATCCCGACGTGGATCCGGCTCGCACCCACGTGATCTACAACGGCATCGACCTCGAACGCTGGCGCATCGTCGACGAGCCCGACCTGGTGCGCTCGCTCGGCGTCGACCCCGACCGTCCGACGGTGATCTTCGTCGGACGCATCACCAGGCAGAAGGGGCTGCCGTACTTCCTGCGAGCGGCGGCAGGGCTGCCGCCCGAGGTGCAGCTCGTGCTCTGCGCGGGCGCACCTGACACGGCCGAGATCATGGCCGAGGTCGAGGCGCTGGTTCGCGAGCTGCAGGACTCGCGCGACGGCGTCGTGTGGATCGACAGGATGCTGCCGCGGAACGAGCTGTCGGCGCTGCTCAGCGCGGCCACGGTGTTCGTCTGCCCCTCGATCTATGAGCCGCTCGGCATCGTTAACCTCGAAGCCATGGCGTGCGGCCTTCCCGTCGTCGCGACGGCGACGGGCGGCATCCCCGAAGTGGTGGAGGACGGCGTGACGGGACGCCTCGTGCCGATCGAGCAGGCGACGGACGGGACCGGGACGCCACTCGACCCCGAGCGCTTCGTCTCCGACCTGGGAGCGGCGCTCGCCGAGGCGCTCGCCGATCCGGACCGCGCTCATGAGCAGGGCCGGGCCGGCCGGCTGCGCGCGCAGACGCAGTTCAGCTGGCCGGCGATCGCCGACCAGACCCTGGCGCTGTACCGCAGGCTGACCGCGGACAACGGAGCACGGCAGGCATAGCGCAGCACCGGAGATGCCGCGCTCCGGATAGGCCACTGCCCGGATGCGAGCGCGCACGAGCCGCAGCGGCGCGCCGCTAGGCTAGAGGCCATGTCGAACACCGTCCTCTCGTTCAACTCCGTGTCCGTCGTGCGTGACGGGAACGCGATCCTGGACGCTGTCGACTGGACGGTCACGGCCGATCAGAGGTGGGTCATCCTCGGCCCCAACGGCGCGGGCAAGACGACCCTCGTGCAGCTGGCCGCCGCAGCGTCGCATCCCACGTCCGGAAGCGTCACGGTGCTCGACGAAGAGCTCGGCAAGGCCGACCTGGCGGAGTTGAAGCCTCGCATCGGCTACGCGTCGAGCGCGCTGGCGAAGCGCATCCCGAAGCGCGAGTCCGTGCTCGACGTCGTGCTGACGGCCGCGTACTCCGTGACCGGCAGGTGGCACGAGGAGTACGAGGACATCGACACCCGCCGCGCGCGCCGCGTGCTCGCGGAGTGGAAGCTCGACTCGCTCGCCGACCGCACGTTCGGAACGCTGAGCGACGGCGAGCAGAAGCGCGTGCAGATCGCGCGCTCGGTGATGACCGACCCCGAACTGCTCATCCTCGACGAGCCCGCCGCGAGCCTGGACCTCGGCGCGCGCGAGGAGCTCGTCGCCCTGCTGGGCGGATACGCGAGCGACTCTCGCTCACCCGCCATGATCATGGTCACGCATCACGCGGAGGAGATCCCTACCGGGTTCACGCACGTGCTCCTGTTGAAAGACGGCAGGGTCGTCGGCGCCGGCCCCCTTCAGGAGACCCTGACGTCCGAGAACCTGACCGAGACGTTCGGACTTCCGATCGAGGTCGCTTCCGAGCGCGGGCGCTACGCGGCGAGGGCCACGACGGACGCGGACGCGTCCTGAGGCGCTGCACGCCGGAGAGCCGCCGGCCAGGACCGAGCGCGGCCACGTCGGAGAGCCGGCCCGGTCTCTGCTAAACTCTCTCTTTGGCCGTGGATGCTCATCCGGCCCAGCAAAGCTTTCGCACCCGCAGCTGAGCGTCGAGTCTCGAGTCGAGCATTCGAGTTCTCCGAGTGCTTGAGGCCGCGGAGCAGTTGAAACCGCGGAGCATGTGAAACCGCAGAGCAGTTCGATACCCAGCATTTCAAGGAAGTCCTGATGAAGTCTGACATTCACCCCGATTACGCACCGGTGGTCTTCCGTGACCTCGCATCCGGCGCCACGTTCCTGACGCGCTCGACCGTGTCGAGCGAGAAGACGATCGAATGGGAAGACGGCAACACGTACCCCGTGATCGACGTCGAGATCTCCAGCGCCTCGCACCCGTTCTACACGGGCAAGCAGCGCATCCTCGACAGCGCCGGTCGCGTCGAGAAGTTCAACCAGCGCTTCAAGAACTTCGGCAAGTAGAACCAGTCGGCGTTCGGGCGACGTCGCCCACACTGCTCGACGAAAGGGCGGCCGGGTCACCCGGCCGCCCTTTCGCATGCCTCGAGGACGACCGCCGGTACAGCGCGGTGCGCGACAGAGGGTGCTCAGCAGGCCATGCTCAGCTGTGGCGTGCTCGACGGCGCCAGACTCGGCAGCACGGTGCGGGAGCGCTGGCTCGACAGCGCCCTGCTCAGCGACAGGGCCACACGCCCGTCGTCGTGAACAGCGGATCCTTGACGCGCCTGATGTATGCCTGGAAGTCGGCGGCCTGCTCCCGGCACCAGCGCACCTGGAGCCGGTGGAGCTCCTCGATGTCGATCCCGAGTTCGGTGGGGTAGGCGCGCGCGATGGCCTGGGCGACGCGGCCGGCGGCGACGGCATCCGCTCCGGCGTCGTGCGCCCCGACCAGGCTCACGCCGTAGTGGTCGGCCGTGATCGCGAGCGTGCGCTTACCGCGGCGGTACTTGTCGACCGCCTTGTCGATCACGAGCGGGTCGACGACGGGCGACGGTTCGTTCAGCGGCTCGACACCGTGGCGAACCGCTTCGCGCCTGAGCAGCGACAGGTCGTACGGCGCGTTGTACGCGACGATCGGGATGCCCCGCCTCAGCAGCGTGCGCAAGGCCGCCACGATCTCCTGCACGGCGTCGCGCGGCGGGCGTCCCTCCGCTCGCGCGCGCTCCGTGGTGATGCCGTGCACCGCGGTCGCGCCCTCGGGGATGGGCACGCCCGGATCGACGAGCCAGTCGAGGCGCTCGATCACGTCGCCCGCGGCATCCAGCACGCCGACGTGGGCTGAGACGATGCGCGCGGTCTCGATGTCGACTCCCGTGGTCTCCAGGTCGAAGACGCCGAGCTCGTCGTGCCATTGCTTCATGACTGCAACGTTATGGACGACCACCGTCAGCGCGGCGGAGGCACGCCAGCGCGGCCGCCGAGCGTACGATCACAACCGGCCGACCGATTCGTCGCGGTTCCACCGTCGTGTGGTGGCAGGGGGGCGAGGCCGCCCGGATGCAGAAGGGACGAGGACGCATGACCAGGTACCTCATCTCGTTCCCCGGCGAAGCGATGCGCGTCGCACCCGAGGAGCTTCCCGCCGTGTCGGATGCCGCTCACGCTGTCGTCAGGGACGCCAGGGAGGCAGGCGTGCTCCTGTTCACCGGCGGACTGGACGACGACGTCGCACCGGTGCGGGTGACTGCGGACGGCGCCGTCACCGAAGGCGGATATCCGCAGAACGCACTGCTCAGCGGAGGGTTCACCGTGATCGACGTTCCCACACGTGAGGACGCCGTCGAGTGGGCATCGCGCATCGCCGAGGCCTGCCGCTGCGAGCAGGAGCTGAGAGAGTTCCAGTTCGACCCGCTGGTCTGACGACGGCTATCGCGGTGGTTCGAGGTGCAGCCAGTAGAAGCTCTGCGTTCCCAGCGTCAGGGTGAACCTGCCGTCGTCGGCGACGGTCGGGAACCTGTTGCCGCCGAAGAGGTCGTAGAGCTCGTAGCCTGCGAGCTCCGGCGCGTCCAGGGTCACCGAGATCGGGTTGTGCGAGAACGAGAAGACGCACAGCACGTCCTCCGGCTGATCGCCGAACACGGCGCCGCTTCCGCGGTAGGAGCGGACGAAGGCGAGCACCGAGGAGTGATCGGTCTGCAGCACCCTGAGCGATCCGAGACCGAACACGGGATGGGCCTTGCGCACGTAGATCACGTTGCGCACCCAGTGCAGCAGTGATCGCGACTGCGCCAGCTGGGCCTCGACGTTCACCTGATTGAAGTGGTAGACGAGCGACTGAACAACGGGGAGAAAGAGCTTGCCCGGGTCGGCGGTGGAGAAGCCCGCGTTGCGGTCCGGCGTCCATTGCATGGGCGTTCTGGACGAGTCCCGGTCGGGCAGCCAGATGTTGTCGCCCATGCCGATCTCATCGCCGTAGTACAGAAACGGGCTGCCCGGCAGCGAGAACAGCAGGGCGTGCGCCAGCTCGAGCTCGGCGCGCGAGTTGTCCAGGAGCGGGGCGAGCCGGCGGCGGATGCCGACATTGGCGCGCATCCTCGGGTCGTAGGCATACCAGCCGTACATGGCCTGCCGGTACTCCTCGCTCACCATTTCGAGCGTGAGCTCGTCGTGATTGCGCAGGAACACTGCCCAGCCGGCGGCATCCGGGATGTCGGTGGTCTCCGACAGCACACGCACCAGCTCGTCGGCATGCTGCGAGCGCAGCGAGTAGAAGATGCGGGGCATGACGGGGAAGTCGAACGCCATGTGGCACTCCGGCTCCTCCTCGCTGCCGAAGAAGGCGGCGACCTCGCGCGGCCACTGGTTCGCCTCGGCGATCATGACTCGGCCCGGATAGTCTCTGTCGAGCATCGCCCGCAGGCGCTTGATGAACTCGTGGGTCGGCGGCTCGCCCTCTCCGTTGCCCTCGTCGGACTCGTAGAGGTAGGGGATGGCATCCAGCCGGAACCCATCGACGCCCATGTCGAGCCAGAACCGCACGATGTCGAAGACGGCCTCGTGCACCTGCGGGTTGTTGTAGTTGAGGTCAGGCTGGTGCGAGAAGAACCTGTGGAAGAAGAACTGGCGGCGCTCGGAGTCGAACGCCCAGTTCGACTCCTCCGTGTCGGTGAAGATGATCCGGATGTCCGGCCACTTCTCGTCCGTGTCGCTCCACACGTAGTAGTCGCCGTACGGCCCGTCCGGGTCGCTCCTGGACGCCTGGAACCACTCGTGCTGGTCGCTCGTGTGGTTCAGCGGGAGGTCGATGACGATGCGCATGTTGCGCTCGTGTGCCTTGGTGACCAGATCCTGGAACTCGTCGAGCGTGCCGAACTCCGGCATGATCGATCGGTAGTCGGACACGTCGTAGCCGCCGTCGCGCAGCGGCGAGACGAAGAACGGTGGCAGCCAGAGCGCGTCGACGCCCAGCCACTGCAGGTAGTCCAGCTTGGAGATCAGGCCCTGGATGTCGCCCGTGCCGTCGCCGTTGCTGTCCACGAACGAGCGGATCATCACCTCGTAGAACACGGCTCGTCGGTACCACTGCGGATCGAGCGTGAGCCCGGGCAGCTGGATCGGGGCGGTGAAGGTCACGTACGGTCCTCCTGCGACTGCAGCGTGCTTGATGGTTCGATGAACCAGGTCGTGGCGCGCGCGGCGCTCCTGCTCGAATTCGCCGTCCGGAACGTGCTGGTCGCCCGCGGACGCTCGATCAAGTCTAGGGTGCCTCGTGAGGCGTCGTCCGGCGTGGATGCCGGGCGGCCCGGCGCTCAGGGACGCCGTCCGCCGTCCGCCTACACTGGGCCTGATGCCCCATCGACACGCGCAGACGGCGCCAGCCGCAGCACGACCCCGTGAGCGCTCCGCGCTGGTCGACGGCTCACGCACGGCGTTCTGGGAATACGGCGATCAGGATGCCGACACGACGATCGTGCTCGTGCACGGCTTCCGCGGCGACCACCACGGTCTCGAGCCCATCGCCGCGCGGCTCGCGGAGTTCCGCGTGATCGTGCCGGATCTGCCCGGGTTCGGCGCCTCTGAGCCGTTGCGCGGCGAGCACGACATCGACGCGTACGCGCACTGGCTGAACGCTTTCGTGTCGGGGCTCGCGCTCGGGGGACCATTCGTTCTGCTCGGCCACTCGTTCGGCTCGATCGTCGTCTCGGCCATGCTGGCGAGCCGGGCCGGTGGCGAGGATGGACGACGGCCCGGGCTCGTCGTGCTGATCAATCCGATCGGCGCCCCTGCGCTCAAGGGGCCGAGGGCCGTGTTCACGCGGCTGGCGATCTTCTACTACTGGCTGGCCGCTGTGCTTCCCGAGTCGCTCGGGTTCGCGCTCCTGCGCAACCGGATGATCGTTCGCGTCATGAGCGAGGCGATGGCGAAGACGAGGGACAGGCCGTTGCGACGCTGGATCAACGACCAGCACGCCAGGTACTTCAGCGCGTTCGCGAACCGGGCGGTCGTGCTCGAGGCGTTCCGTGCATCCGTGAGCCACGACGTGTCGGAATACGCCGCGCGGATCCCCGCGCCGATTCTGCTGATCGCTGCCGACCGCGACGACATCACCCCGCTTCCCGCGCAGCGCAGGCTCGAGGCGCTCTTCCCGGATGCCCGCCTCCACGTCGTAGAGGGCGTCGGGCACCTCGTGCACTACGAGGCTCCCGACATCGCGGCCGACGAGGTGCGCGGCTTCGTCTCCGAGCGTGGGCACGGCCGCCCTGCATCCGGTGGCGAGCGGGCATGAGGATCGTGTTCGACTGCCGGTACACGCGCATCGGCAGGCACGACGGCATCAGCCGGTACACGGCATCGCTGGTGACCGAGCTCGGGCGGCTGCACGACGTCACGATGCTCGTCAGCGATCGCGCCCAGCTGGACATGCTGCCCGAGCTGCCGTGGTCGCTCGTGTCGTCACCGACTAGCGCGAGGGAACCGCTCGTGGCACGTCAGGTGAACCGGCTGCGGCCCGACGTCGTCTTCACCCCGATGCAGACCATGGGCTCGCTGGGGCGGCGCTACCGACTGGTCAAGACCGTGCACGACCTCATCTACTACCGCAATCGCACGCCGCCTCGCGATCTTCCCGCATTCGTGCGCGGTCTGTGGCGGCTCTACCACCTCGCGTGGTGGCCGCAGCGCGCGCTCCTCAACCGGGCCGACGCCGTCGTCGCGGTCTCGCACACGACGGCCGCCCTCATCGCCGAGCACCGCCTGACCAGCAGACCTGTTCACGTCGTGCCGAACGCCCCCGTCGTGCCCGAGGGCCTGACCGTCGGTGCACGCACGGCTCCGGCGAAGAAGACCCTCGTCTACATGGGCTCGTTCATGCCGTACAAGAACGTGGAGACACTGGCACAGGCGACCGAGCTGCTGCCCGGATACGAGCTGCACCTGATGAGCCGGGTGACGGATGCCCAGCGCGAACGGCTGGTCGCCGCAGCACCCGGCGCAGCGCTCGTCTTCCACGACGGCGCCAGCGACGAGGAGTACTTCTCGACCCTGCTGGAGGCGACCGCGCTCGTGACCTCCTCGCTCGACGAAGGGTTCGGCATCCCCGTCGTGGAGGCGATGAGCGTCGGGACGCCGGTCGTCGTCAGCGACATCCCGATCTTCCGGGAGATCGGCGGGGATGCCGCGCTGTACGCGGATGCACGCGACCCTGCCGGCTTCGCGGCGGCAGTGCGCAGCCTGGAGGCGCCGGGGGAGTGGGGCGAGCGCTCACGGGTGGGCATCCAGCAGGCCGGGCGTTACACCTGGGCCGGATCCGCCGCAGCGCTGCTGGACGTGCTGCGCGAGGTGGTGGGCAAAGCGGATGCGGCACCTGCCGCATCGTGAGCTTGCGCAGCAGGAGCCGACACCACGTCGAGCGTGAGCAGCTCCGGGTCGTGCGACGGCACGTTGAACTCGCGCAGGTGCAGCACCTCTCCGGCGTGCGTGAAGTGGCTCAGTGACAGATTGAGGATCGGCTCTCCTGCTGCTGGCAGGGCGTTGTCGCTGACGCGCCTCACGATGGAGCTGATCACGGCACCGTGCGTGACCACGATGACCGCTTCGCCGCGATGGCGCCTTGCGATCTCCTCGAGCACCGGAAGCGCGCGCTCGACCACGGCGTCCCTGGTCTCCTGGCCGGGGATGCCGTCGGGGAACGACGCCGCGATCTCGGGTCCCGTCATGCCCTCTGCCGGTCCGAAGGAGCGCTCGCGAAGGTCGTCGTACACGACGGGCGACGGCGCGCCGATGGCCTCAGCGATCATGCGCGCCGTCTGAAGCGCGCGCGACTGCGGGCTGGAATAGACCGCCACGTAGCCGCACCCGGCGAGGCCCTGGCCCGCTGCACGTGCCTGGGCGATTCCGAGGTCGTTGAGCGGAACATCCGTCGAGCCCTGGATGCGCAGCTCACGGTTCCAGTCCGTCTCGCCGTGCCGCACGAGCGTGAGCACCGTCTCGTCCTGGCGTCTGTGGGTCGCGTTCCCGGAGGCGCGGGCGGAGCCCGGCGTCACGGAATCAGCGCGTCGGCCAGCGCGACGAGGGTTTCAGAGGTGCCGGCATCCACTTTCAGGGTCGCTCGCGTGTCGCCCTTCGTCTCGCCTCTGTTGATCACCACGATCGGCAGCTTACGGCGACGTGCGTGCTCGACGAGCCGGATGCCCGAGTTCACGGCGAGCGATGAGCCGGCGACGAGAAGGGCATCGGCGCCGTCGACGAGCTCACGTGCTGCCTCGAACCTGAGCGGCGGGACGAACTCGCCGAAGAACACCACGTCGGGCTTGAGCGGGCCTCCGCACACGCTGCACACCGGGATCTCGAAGGAGTCGACGTCGTTCACCTCTGCATCGCCGTCGGGAGCGATCGTCACGGCCTCGGGCAGCGTCAGCCAGGGATTGAGTTCGTCGATCTGCGCGGCGATGTCTTCCCTGGCGAACATCTGCCCGCAGCGCAGGCACACGACACGGTCCATCGAGCCGTGCAGCGGCACCACTCTGCGCGATCCTGCGCGCGTGTGCAGGCCGTCCACGTTCTGGGTGATCACGCCGGGTATGACGCCGGCCCACTCCAGCCTGGCGAGCGCGAAGTGTCCGGCATTCGGTTCGGCAGCACGGAACCGCGCGTACCCCAGATGGCTGCCGGCCCAGTAGCGCTTGCGCGAGCGCTGGTCGCCGAGGAACTGAGCGAACGACATCGGCGTCCGCCGCGGAGCACCCTCGCCCCGGTAGTCCGGAATGCCGGAGTCCGTCGAGATGCCCGCCCCGGTCAGCACGGCGACTGTGCGGTCTGAGAGGATGTCGATGGCGGAGTCGATCGTCGCATCCGCCGTCACCGCTGTACTCACTGAAGCTCCCTCATCACCGTCAGTGTAAACACCGCAGTTTTCCGAATTGTTTCCCCGGCCTGGACGTCATGCGCCTCATTCCCATCGACAACGTCGACCTGCCAGAACTCGCCGACTACTCCCGGCTCACCGACGTGGCACTGCGCAGAGCGCTGGAGCCGGCGGGCGGCCTCTACCTCGCCGAGTCCACCAAGGTGATCACCCGTGCGCTGGCGGCGGGACACGTCCCACGCTCCGTGCTGCTGAACGAACGCTGGCTGCCCGATCTCGAGCCACTGCTGACCGGCTACCCCGATCTTCCGGTGTACGTGGGCTCGGAGGAGACGCTGCAGCGCCTGACGGGATTCCATCTGCACCGTGGGGCTCTTGCGGCAATGCACCGTCCGGCACTGCCGCCGCTGGAGGAGGTGCTCGCCGGCGCCCGCCGGGTCGTCGTGCTCGAGGACATCGTCGACCACACCAACGTCGGAGCGGCCTTCAGGGCCGTCGCCGGTCTGGGCGCCGACGCCGTGCTCGTGTCGCCGCGATGCGCCGATCCGCTCTACCGGCGCAGTGTGCGGGTGAGCATGGGCACGGTGCTCCAGGTGCCGTGGACGCGCATCGGGGAGTGGCAGGATGCCGCACCGCGGCTGCGCGACGCCGGCTTCCACCTCGCGGCCCTGGCCCTCGCCGACGGCGCCGTGGCCCTCGAGGAGTTCGCTGCAGACCCACCGCCGAGAGTCGCCATCGTGATGGGAGCGGAGGGCGACGGCCTGAGCCGGCGAGCGCTCGCGTCGGCCGACACGATCGTGACCATCCCGATGTCGCACGGCGTCGACTCGCTCAACGTCGCATCCGCCGCGGCCGTCGCCCTGTACGCGTTGCGCGCGCCGGCGGTCGCGGCCGGCCAGACCTCTCAGCGGCGGCCGCCATCGGGCGGCGCATAGCGGGCGGCTCTAGCATGGCAGCCGTGTCCTACCGCCCACCATCCGTCGGAGAACGTCGCGAGCCGAGCAGCGGCGACGGTGATCCGTTCGGCTTGGCCGCCTTGCAGGCCGAGGAGCCGGCACCCCCGGCATCCGGCGGAAGCAGGGCGGAATCGGCCCGCCGACGTCGCTTCCGCCGGCGCCGGATCGCCCTGTTCACGGCACTCGGGGTCGCCGCGGCGATGATCGCGTACGTCGTGCTGGCCGCCGTCGCGCCGTTGCCCGCCGCGGCGGATGCTGCGCCGGCATCCACCGTCATCCGACC
>Ga0164242_10002366_pt1 | contig 21829 bp, 24 predicted proteins | sample OricomgcompostMG_FD_108783 | JGI IMG/M metagenome (GOLD analysis project Ga0164242, IMG submission 108783) | Miracle-Growth compost microbial communities from Emeryville, California, USA - Original compost - Miracle growth compost (MG) ... | reverse complement strand
GCCTGGCGCAACAAGATCGCGTGAGAGGCCGGATCAGGACGCCTTCGACACCGTCGACATGTTGAAGTCGGGGATGCGCAGCGCTGGCATGGCCGTCCGGGTGAAGTAGTCGCTCCACTCCCGCGAGAGGGTCGGCCGGGCCTCGCTGGCGTGCGTGGCGCGGGCCAGCAGATCGACAGGCGACTCGTTGAACCGGAAGTTGTTGACCGCGCCGGTGACCCTGCCGTTCTCGACGAGGTACACGCCGTCGCGGGTCAGGCCGGTCAGCAGCAGCGTCTGCGGGTCGACCTCGCGGATGTACCAGAGGCAGGTCAGTAGCAGGCCGCGCTCGGTGTCGGCGACCATCTCCTCGATCGACACCGGGTCGGGCGCGCCGTCCAGGATCAGGTTGTCGACGAACGGCGAGACGTCCACGGCGTTGGCCCCGCCCCAGGCCCGCGTGCCGACCAGGTGCGCGAGCCGACCCTGGTCGACCCACCGGGTGGGGGCGAGCGGGCGCCCGTTGTCGAACTCCGACTGGTGCAGCCACAGCCCGTTACTGGTGAGTTCGAAGTCGGGGCACTCCAGGCCGGGGTGGTGCGGGTCGGAGCGCAGGGACAGCGGCAGCGCGCTGAGCGTCTCGCCGACGCGGGTGCCGCCGGCCTCCCCGGCGAAGACGTTGCGCCCCTCGGCCGCGGCCCGGGCGTCGAACGCCTCCAGGGCGTAGACCATGAAGTCCGCGACGGCCGTCGGCGGCAGGATCGTGTCGTAGCGGCCCGCCGGCAGGTCGACGCGGGTGCGGGCCCACTCCAACCGGCGCTCGAGGTCGGCCGCGACGGCGGTGACGTCGACGTCGGTGAAGTCCCGGCTGTGCAGCCCGGCCCACGACGAGCGGGTCAGGTCGGCGGACTTGCCGTTGATCTCCAGCCGCCCGGTGGGCTGGTCGAAGCGGCGCCGCAGGCCGGTGGAGCTGCCGAGGAACGTCGACGTCATCTGGTGCTCGGCGAACCCGAACAGCATGCGGTCGGCCCGCCGCCAGGCGTCGAACGCCGCGCCCAGGTCGCGGGCGAACCCGGCGAACACGTCGATGCCGGTCTCTGCCGGCGGGGCGGCCCAGTCGTCGGAGTGGCCGTAGGGCTCGACGAGCGGCGCGGCGTCCTCACTCGGCCCGGCTGCCCGTCCGGCCGAGTCGGCGGCGTCGACGAGGCCGGTGATCTCGCCCGGGGTGCTGACCGAGCGGGTGACCACTCCGACGCTCGTGCCGTCGGCGTGGTCGAAGGTCGAGACGACCGTAACGTTGCGCGTGGCCATCCGGCCGTTGGTGGTGAGTGTGTTGTTCGCCCAGCGCAGGTTGGCCTCGGTGTGGTCGTGGACGAGCACGATGCAGCCGTCGGCGGTGGACGCAGCGAGCGCCGCGTCGACGAGCTCCTGCGGTGCGTCGCTCATGCCTTTGTTCGCTCCGCGAGCGTCGCTCATCGCCCACCTTCCTCGCGCGTGTTGAGCACGTTGACGCCGCGGAACAGCGCCGCCGGGCAGCCGTGCGAGACCGCGGCCACCTGCCCCGGCTGGCCCTTGCCGCAGTTCATCGCGCCCCCGAGCACGTAGGTCTGCGGCCCGCCGACCGCCTCCATCGACCCCCAGAAGTCCGTCGTCGTGGCCTGGTAGGCGACGTCGCGCAGCTGGCCGGCGAGCCGGCCGTTCTCGATCCGGTGGAACTGCTGCCCGGTGAACTGGAAGTTGAAGCGCTGCATGTCGATCGACCACGACCGGTCGCCGACGACGTAGATGCCGCGTTCGACCCGGCTGATCAGCTCCTCGACCGACGGCCCCGCGGGGTCCGGCCGCAGCGAGACGTTGGCCATCCGCTGCAGCGCGATGTGCCCGGCGCTGTCGGCGAGCGCGCAGCCGTTGGAGCGGTCGACCCCAAGCGTGGCGCCGTGGTCGTGGGCCATCTGCCGGTTGAGCTGGTAGCCGACGAGCACGCCGTCGCGGACGATGTCGAAGGCCTGGGTCTGCACCCCCTCGTCGTCCCAGCCGATGGTGGCCAGGCCGTGCGGCGCAGTGCGGTCGCCGACGATGTTCAGGGCCGGGCTGCCGTAGCGCAGCGTGCCGAGCTGGTCGATCGTGGCGAAGCTGGTGCCGGCGTAGGCGGCCTCGTAGCCCAGCGCGCGGTCGAGCTCGGTGGCGTGGCCGATCGACTCGTGGATGGTCAGCCAGAGGTTGGACGCGTCGATCACCAGGTCGTAGGTGCCGGCCTCGATCCCGGGCGCCTTGGCATGCTCGCGCAGCAGGTCGGGCAGCTCAGCGAGCTCGGTGTCGAAGTCCCACCCGGTGCCGGTGAGGTACTCCCAGCCGCGGCCGGCCGGCGGGGCGAGCGAGCGCATCGAGCTGAACCGCCCGGCCCCGCGGTCGACGTTGACCGCCTCGAACCGTGGTTCGACCCGCACCCGCTGCTGGGTGGTCGTGGTGCCGTGGGAGTCGGCGTAGAACTTGTTCTCCAGCACCTGGGTGAACGAGGCGTCGACGTGGTCGACCCCGTCGGCCGCCAGCAGCCGCTCGGACAGCTCCCGCAGGCGGGCGATGCGCTCGGTCTCCGGCACGTCGAACGGGTTCACCTCGTAGGCGGACACCCAGGTGACGTCGGCGTACACCGGCTCGGGCGCCAGCACCACCGGCTCGCTGCTGAGCACCCGGCTGATCTTCGCGGTGGCGACGGCCTGCTCGGCGAGGGCGGCGGCGGTCTCCGGGGTGCGGACGTAGCCGCTGGCGAAGCCCCACGTGCCGTCGTGCACGACGCGGACGGCCAGGCCGACGTCCTCGCTGTCGCCGGCTGACTGCAGCTTTCCGTCGCGCAGGGTCGCGTGGGCGACGCGCTGGCGTTCGAGGCGGAAGTCGGCGTGCTCGGCCCCGAGCTCGTCGGCGCGGTGCAGGGCCGCGGCGGCGAGGCTGCGGGCGGGCAGGGCGAGGAAGGTGGCGTCCAGTTCCGGCACATTTGCGAACCTACCCGTCAGCAGACGGCGAGGCCGCCGTTGTAGCCCTTCACGAAGGACTGGATGCGGTCGAGGCCGCTGGTGTCGTCGGCGCCGAACGCGGCCGGCTCGCCCGCCTGCTTGAGCATCGCCGACACCGCCTCGTCGAGGTCCGCCGGCGACAGGATGATCTTGCGTGTCTGCGACGGGTCGGACGCGATGTTGATGTCCTTGGCGTAGGAGCCGGAGTAGCAGACGGCGGCCAGCAACGCGTCCTTGCCGTCGAGGGAGCGGTTGAACAGCTGGTGCCGCACGGCCATGCCCCACGCGATCGCGAACAGCACACCCAGCGCGAAGTCGGCGGGCTGGTTGTCCTGGATGACGATGTCGCCGGTCTGTTTGTCGGCGCCGATCTGGCTCAGGCTGTAGTAGGCGCTCTTGGCGAAGTCGGTGTCGAAGTAGACGGTGTTGTTGTCGGCGCAGTAGCCGAACTTGACCGTGGTCGCCGCGCACGGCGGGTGGTCGGCCTCGGCGATCTTGACCGCGTCGAACGTCGTATTTCCGCTGCTGGTCTTGGCCTCTGCCGTCCAGTAGCGGTTGAGGTCCTGGACGAACAGGTTGCTCGAACTGGTGTCGATCACGTCGCTCAGCGGCTGGTTGCCTCCGGCGTCGTAGTCGTCCTGGCTGGCGAACGGCCGCTCGGTGAAGTGCCGGGACTGGAAGTAGCCGGAGGAGTAGCAGTACGTGACGCCCTTGTCCAGGCCGTCGGCCAGCGCGGACAGCCGGTCGAAGCCGTTGCCGTGCGAGATGTCCTGCGGGGTGTCCGGCGTGGAGTCGCGGGAGTTGAGGTAGCCCTCGAACGCCTCGTCGAGCTTGGCGACCGTGGTGTCGGTGAAGTGCGGATCCTGGTTCTTCAGCGCCGACGCCGCCCAGGCGCCGGCCGCGCAGTCGGCCTGCGACTCGGTGTAGATCGTCGCCGGGTCGTTGTCGAAGACGCCGAGCCGGTTGCTGATGGCGTGGCCGAACTCGTGGGCGAAGATCAGCCCGACGAGCAGCCGGCCGTACTTCGCGGACAGCTTGCCCAGCAGGTGGGTGGGGGAGCGGTCCCAGGCGATGGAGTCGTCGGAGCGGCAGTAGAACGCGTTGTCGACGATCGCGTCGTTCTCCTGCGCGATGCAGGCGTTCTGGGTGGCCGGGGCGGTGGCCTTGCCCGACACCGCGACCGCGCGGCCGTCGACGGAGTAGTAGCCGCCCTTGATCGGGGGCAGCGCCTTGCCGCCGGAGATCTTCGGGTAGTTCGCGCGCCAGAACGCCTCGATGTCGCTGAGCGCGTTCTGCGCGAAGGTGTCGAAGCTGGAGTTGGTGACGCCCTTGACGGGCAGGTGCGCGTCGGGCACGGAGTGCGCGCCGAGCGTGCCGTTGACGACGCTGGTGCAGCCCGTCAGCACCAGGGCGACGGAGGCGACCACCGCGACGAGGCGCGAGCGGCGGGACCGGATCGGGCGGTGCACCGGCACGGTGACCCCTCTCGTGCGACCAGCGTCGGAGCCCGCAGTTTAACCAGTCCCGGTGGAATCGAAACGGCCCGCGTTCACGGCTCCGCTGCGCAGAACCATTTGCCACACTGGTCCCATGGGCCGCCACTCCACACCCGACGACGACGAGGACGACGTCAGCGCCGGTGGGCTGGACCTGCTCAGCCTCGGCGACGGCCCGGTCACCGGGCGGCATCTGCGCATCGACGACGACCTCCTGCCGGACGACCCGCCGGACGTGGCGTCGGTGGATGTGGTGGTGGACGACGCGCCGGACGTCGAGGCCGTGGCCGAAGCCGGCGCCCCGCGCCCCGACCCGGGGCCGCACCGCGACACGCTCCTGCACCGCGGCGCGCACGCGTCGGCGGCCGACGTCGCGCTGCTGCGCTCCAACGGCGCCCTGCGCACCCGGTGCGTGGCCGCGTTCCTCGCGCCGTTCGTCGTCTACGTCGTGGTGTTGATCGTGATCGGCGCGAGCGGCCGCGACTACCTCGTCTGGATCTGGGCGCCGACCATCCTCGCCTGCGTCGTCGTCGGCAGCCTGCTCGACGTGGCCCACCGCGACGTGGCGGTCGCACCGGACGTCCCGGTCGCGTCGCCGGCCGAACTCACCGGGCCGATCGAGGCGATCCGCGGGCTGGACGTCTCGCCGGCGGAGCTCACCGGCCCGCTGCCGATCGTCGAGGCTGACCCGGCCGACGCGCCTACCGACGACCCGCCAGTCCCACCCAGCTGAGTGGGCGCGCCGGGGTCAGCGGACCACGAGGCCGTCGCGGGCCGCCCCGTACGCGTCCAGGTACTTGACGATCGCGCGGTGCGCCGCCTGCTGCTCGGCCAGCTGCGCGCTCGTCAGCGCGGCCGGGTCGGCCAGCGAGCGCGGCAGGTCGATCAGCCGCAGTGCGGGCGAGTCCTGCATCCACGTCGGGATCGCCTCGGCGTGGCTGACGAAGTGCCCCGGCGAGGTCTCGGTGAACGTCACCCTCGGCATGACGCCCTCGCGCCCGGCGGCGATCGGGTCCTCGTGCCGGCTGATCTGGTTTCCCATGCAGTAGAAGACCCACTTGCCGTTGATGCGCTGCGCCGGCTGCACGACGTGGGCGTGGTCGCCGAGGATCAGGTCGACGTAGGGCGAGTCGAGCAGGGCCTTGGCCTGCTGTTTCTGCTCGGCGGTCGCGAGATGGTCGTACTCGACGCCCCAGTGCATGGAGACGACGACGATGTCCGCGCCGGCGTGCTTCATCCGCTTGGCGGCGGCCAGGATGCGCGGGACGTCGATGAGGTTGGCCTCCCACTGCTTGCCCGCCGGCGGCTCGTGGCCGTTGAAGTTGAACGAGTAGGCCAGCTGCCCGATGCGGATGCCGTTGGGCAGCGTGACGATCAGCGGGGTGTCGGCCTCTTTCTGCGTGCGGGCGCTGCCGGTGTGCTTTAGCCCCGCGGCGTCGAGCTCGTCGAGAGTGCGCTCGAGCCCGGTGTAGCCCTGGTCGAGTGAGTGGTTGGACGCGGTGGTGCAGCTGTCGTAGCCGACGCCGCGCAGCGCGGTCAACACCTGCGGCGGGGCGCTGAAGTCGGGCCAGCCGACGAACGGCCCACCGGGCGGGGCCAGCGGCGTCTCCATCTCGCAGGTGGCGAGGTCGGCCGAGCGGACGTCCGGCGCGATCGACGCGTACATCGGGGCGAAGTCGTAGCCGTGACCGTGCGCGTCGCGGTGCGCCTGCTGCCACAGCGGCGGGTGGATGAGCACGTCGCCGGAGCCGAGGACGGTGGCGGTGCGTGGTGCCGACGTCGTGCTGGACGCCGACGATGCAGACGTGGACGGCGCCGGTATGGATTTTGCCGATGTGGAAGTCGTCCTGTCGGCCGGGTGATCGGGTGCGGAACCCGATCCGCAGGCGGCGACACCAAGGATGACGGTGGCCAGCAGGGTGGCGGGAGCGAGATGGCGGCGCACGTGGCGGACGGTACCGTTCGGCGGGGCGGGGCTCACCGCCCGCTGAACGGGGCGTGCTCGTAGGCGTTCTCCGCGTGGATCGTCTGGTCCAGCCCCAGGAGCTCGTCCTCCGGGCTCGCGCGCAGCCCGACCGTGTGCTGGACGACCCAGGCGATCGCGTACGTGAGCGCGAACGCCCAGCCTGCGGTGACGACGACCCCGAGCGCCTGCACCCCGAGCAGGTGAGCGCCGCCGCCGTCGATGAGCCCGCGCCCCACGGGGTTCACCGAGCGGGTGGCCAGCACGCCGATCATCAGCGTGCCGACGATCCCGCACACGCCGTGCACCCCGACGACGTCGAGGGAGTCGTCGTAGCCGAGCCGGTACTTCAGCCGGATCGCGAACAGTCCTGCCGCGCCGGCCAGCAGGCCGATGACGATCGCGCCGAGGCTGTTGACGAAACCGGCCGACGGGGTGATCGCGACCAGCCCCGCCACCGCCCCGGAGGCCGCGCCGAGGGTGGTGGCGTGCCCGGTCGTCCGCTTCTCCAGCACCATCCAGCTGACCAGCCCGGCGCAGCCGGCCAGGTGGGTGGACAGCAGCGCCTGCGAGGCGAGGTGCCCGGCGGCGAGCGCGGAGCCCGCGTTGAAGCCGAACCAGCCGAACCACAGGATGCCCGCGCCGAGCAGGGTCAGGGGCAGCGAGTGCGGGGCCATGGGCTCCCGTGGCCACCCGTGCCGCTTGCCGAGCACGAGCACCAGGGCGAGGGCCGACGCCCCGGCGTTGGTCTCGACGACCGTGCCGCCGGCGAAGTCCAGCAGGCCCTGGTGGTGCAGCCACCCGTCGGGTGCGAACACCCAGTGGGCGATCGGGACGTAGACGAGCAGCAGCCAGGCGGTGGCGAACGCGAGGAACGGCCCGAACCGCATGCGGTCGGCGCCCGCGCCGGTCAGCAGCGCGGTGGTGATGACCGCGAACATCATCTCGAACCCGGCGAACGCCGTCTGCGGTACGTGCAGGTCGAGCCCGGGCAGCGGTGAGCCGGCGTGCGCCATGCCGGCCAGCCGGAGGGTGCCGATGACCCCGCCGCCGGCGTCGGAGCTGAACACGAGGCTCCAGCCCACCAGCACCCACACGATGCTGACGACGGCGATGACCGCGAAGTTCTGGGCCAGCATGGTGAGCACGTGCTTGCTGCGGACCATGCCGCCGTAGAACAGGGCCAGGCCCGGGGTCATGAACAGCACCATCGCGGTGCAGACCAGCAGCCAGGCGGTGTCGCCGGTGTCCATCGTCCTCGTCTCGTCGAAGCCTGCGGCCCGGTGCGGGGGCCGTCACGGGGGGCGTCAGCTGCCGAACACGTCGGCCCGGCGTGGGGGGTTGGCACCGGCCCGGGTGCAGGTGACGGCGGCGACGAGCGCGGCGTCGTCGAGGACGCCCGCCAGCACCGGGTCATCGAGCGTCAGCAGCGCGTCCGGCGTCAGCAGCCGGCGGCGCAGCAAGGCGTCGAGCAGCCCGGACATGAACGCGTCGCCCGCGCCCACCGTGTCCACCACCTCGATCGCCGGCGGTGTGCGCCGCACCGAGCCGCTGGCGGTGTGCGCGGTGGCGCCCCGCCCGCCGTGCGTGACCACCACGACGGCCGCGCCAGCTGCCAGCCACGCGCGGGCGACGTCATCCGGAGCCTCGCCGGGGTGCGTCCAGGCGAGGTCCTCCTCGCTCATCTTCACCAGGTGCGCGAGACGGACCGCCTGCTCCACCTGGGCGCGCGCCGCGGTGGCGTCCGGCTGGAGGTGGGGCCGGACGTTGGGGTCGTAGGTGACGGCCGCGCCCGCGGCCCGGGCGGCGGCCACGCGTCGCGCAATGGCTGCGTCGCCCGGGCCCAGCCAGGAGGCCAGTGACCCGAAGTGGACGGCCGCGACGGTGCTGGGCACGTGGGCGAGCTCGGCGTCGGTGAACGCGAAGTCCGCCGTGCCGTCGACGCCGAAGCGGTACTGCGCGGCCCCGGCATCGTCCAGCGTCACGAGCGCGACGGTGCTGGGCTCGGCCGCGTCGACGGCGTAGGAGAGGTCGACTCCGGAGCGCTCGGCGTGGGCGCGCAGCAGCTGCCCGAGCGGGTCGCGGGACAGCCGGCCGACGTAGGCCGCGCGCCGGCCGAGCCGCGCGAGCCCGAGCGCCACGTTGTACGGGCTGCCGCCGGGGCGGGCCAGCCGCGGCTCGTCGTCGCCCGCCTCGACGACGTCCATCAGGGCTTCGCCGACGACGGCGATCTCCGGGGCCGGCGAGGTCACGGACGAAAGTGTAGGAGTGGGCAAGCTACCCGGCGGTAGGGTCCGTCGCGAGGGCGCCGGCACCGGCGTCACCCGGACCAGCAGAACCTCTCGACGGAGGACGCATGCCCGACGCGCTGACCACGCTGAACCAGACCCTCGAGCAGCTGATCCCGGTCGCGCACCGCATGGGCATCACGTTCACCGTGGCCGACCCGGGCCACGTCGAGGCCACCGTCCCGTTCGAGGGCAACGGCAACCACTTCGGCGTCGTCTACGCCGGCGTGATCTTCTCCGTCGCGGAGGTGCTCGGCGGCGGGATCCACTTCGCCACGTTCGACGCCACCACTCACTACCCGCTGGTCAGGCGCCTGGAGATCGACTTCGTCGCGCCCGGCAGCTCCGACCTGCGGGCGGTCGCGCGGATGACTCCGGAGGAGGTGGCGCGAGTCAGGGCCGAGGCAGCACCGGACGCCAAGGTCCCGTTCGTGTTCGAGACCGAGGTCTACGGCGCCGACGGCACGCTGGTGGCCCGCACGCGCGGCGACTACCAGCTGCGCCCGCACGGCCGCTGATCGCGTAGATCGGGCTCTTTGGCGGGAATCGCAAATGACCGTGCGGACCGGGCCGCCTGCTGCACCGGGATGTTCAGCGAGTGAACGGGCCCCGGGGCGCGTTGCGCCCGCCCGCCCGAGCCAGGGAGCTGGGCAGCTCGTGGCCGACGGCCTTCTCGACGATGCGGGCGGCGGCCACCACGGCGTCGAGGTCGAGCCCGGACTCGATGCCGGAGTCCTCGGTCCAGTAGACGAGCTCCTCGGTGGCGATGTTGCCGCTGGCGCCGGGGGCGAACGGGCAGCCGCCGAGGCCGCCGACGCTGGCGTCGAGCTGGGTGACGCCGTTCTGGATCGCGGCCAGCGCGTTGGCCTGGCCGGTGCCGCGGGTGTCGTGGAAGTGGACGCCCAGCGGTAGGCCCGGCGCGGCGGCGCGCACCGCGTCGATCAGGTCGACGGTGCGGCGCGGGGTGACCGTGCCGATGGTGTCGCCGAGGCACAGCTGGTCGGCGCCGCCGGCCACCGCGGCGCGGACGACGTCGAGCGTGCGGGCCGGGTCGGTGCGGCCGTCGAACGGGCAGTCCCAGGCGGTGGCGATGATGACCTCGAGGCCACCGCCTGCCGCGTGGGCGAGAGCACGGATCTCGCCGATCGCCTCGGCCGCCGCTGCGGTGGGGCGGCCGGCGTTGGCGAGGCTGTGCGAGTCGGCCGCCGAGACGACGTACTCGAGGTTGGCGATGCCGGCGTCGATGGCCCGTACGGCGCCGCGCGTGTTGGCGACGAGGGCCGACCAGTGCACACCCGTCCAGCGGTCGAGGTGCTTGGCGACCTCGTCGGCGTCGGCGAGCGCCGGCACCGCCTTGGGGGAGACGAAGCTGGTGACCTCGACGCGGCGCACGCCGGTGGCGACGATCGCCTCGAGCATCGCGAGCTTGTCGTCGAGCGGCACCGGGGCTTCGAGCTGCAGCCCGTCGCGCATGCCGACCTCGCGGACGTCGATGGTGGGGGGCAGGTCGAGGGAGAACACCATACGTCGACGGTAGTCCCGTGGCGGATCCGGGCGCAGCCCCGCTCCGTAGGCTGAGGGTCCGCCCTCGGGAAAGGACCCATCCATGACCTCGGTGCACGACTTCTCCGTCAGCCAGGCCGACGGCTCCAGCAAGGCACTCGCCGACTACGACGGCCAGGTACTGCTGATCGTCAACGTCGCCAGCAAGTGCGGCCTGACCCCGCAGTACGAGGGCCTCGAGGTGTTGCAGCGCGAGTACGGCGCGCAGGGCCTGCAGGTGCTCGGCTTCCCGTGCAACCAGTTCGCCGGGCAGGAGCCGGGCACCGCCGAGGAGATCGCCGAGTTCTGCTCGGCGACGTACGGCGTGACGTTCCCGGTGTTCGCGAAGATCGAGGTGAACGGCGACGACGCCGACCCGCTGTACGGCTACCTGCGCGGCGAGACCGGCGGCGCGGACATCGAGTGGAACTTCGCCAAGTTCCTGATCGGCCGCGACGGGCAGATCGTGCGCCGCATCGGCCCGCGCACCACGCCGGAGGAGATCACCGGCGACGTGCAGCAGGCCCTCGCCGCCTGATCCACGACTTCCCAGTATTCGGGATTTGAATCTCGTAGTTCGGGATTCAGTGCTACGGTGTCGTGCATGAGCAACGCGCCCGTCTACACCCACGGCCACCACGAGTCCGTGCTGCGCTCACACCGGTGGCGCACCGCGGCGAACTCCGCCACCTACCTGCTGCCGCATCTGCGACCGGGGCAGTCGCTGCTGGACGTCGGCTGTGGGCCGGGCACGATCACGGCCGACCTCGCGGGCCTCGTCGCCCCTGGCAGGGTCACCGCGGTCGAGCCGGTCGAGGCCGCGCTCGACCTCGCCCGGCAGGAGTGCGGCCGGCGCGGCGTCGAGAACATCGACTTCGCCGTCGCCGACGTGCACGCCCTGCCGTTCGCCGACGACACCTTCGACGTCGTCCACGCCCATCAGGTGCTCCAGCACCTGCACGACCCGGTGCAGGCGCTGCGTGAGATGCGGCGGGTGTGCCGCCCCGGCGGGGTGGTGGCCGTGCGCGACAGCGACTACGCCGCGTTCACCTGGTACCCCGACTCTCCCGACCTGGACGACTGGCTGCGGCTCTACCGCGACGCCGCCCGCGCCAACCACGCCGAGCCCGACGCCGGGCGGCGCCTGCTCGCCTGGGCGCACGCGGCCGGCCTCACCGACGTGCAGGGCGGGTCGAGCACCTGGTGCTTCGCCGACGCCGACGACCGCGCCTGGTGGGGCGGCATGTGGGCCGACCGCGTCCTGCAGTCCGACCTCGCCGCCCAGCTGCTGCGCGAGGGCCGCGCCACGCACGACGACCTGCAGCGGATCTCGGCCGCCTGGCGCGCGTGGGCCGAGGGCGAGGACAGCTGGATCTCGCTGCTGCACGGCGAGATCCTCGCCCGGGTGCAGTAGACCGCCGGTGCAGTAGGCCGCTGGTGCGGTAGGTCGCGAGGCGTTACTGGGCCGAGCGGAAGTCCAGCTCGCTCTTGTCCCACAGCCACCACGCCGTGTACGTGGTGCCGGGGGCGCCGCAGTCGGCGTTGGTGACGTTCGCCGAGCAGTCCTTCTCGACCAGGTAGCCCCGGGAGAACGAGAGCGACCGGTAGCTCACCTGGTAGGTCGTCGAGTCCTGCGACGGAAGCTTGGCGCCCACCCGCAGCCGGGTGCCGTCGTCGAGCCGGCGCAGCACCGGCCCCCAGCCGGATTCGCCGACCGTGTAGGCCATCGCGTTGCCGGAGCCGTCGCCGGAGAAGGTGCCGTGCAGGATGAAGGTCGCCCGCGTCATCGCGTCCAGGAGCGCACCCGTCACCTTGAGGTGCTGCCCGGCGGCGTCGCGTGCGTCGTAGCGGTAGGTGCTCGGGCCGTCGGCCGTCCAGTGCACGCCGTCGGTGGTGCGGAAGAACCGCAGGTGGCCGACGTTGTCGAACACGACGCCGTCGTAGCCGCCGGGCACGGTCACCACCGACTCGTCCTCGCCGGCGCCCAGCTGCTGCGACAGGGTCTCCTGTGCGGTGGCCAGCGGCGCGCGGGTCTGGCTCGAACCCGTCGGGGTGCCCGGGTCCGGCGAGGTGGAGTCGGACCGCGTGGTCGAGGTGGACGGCGTGCCGAAGTCGGGTCGGGTGTTGGAGTCCGACGGACCCGGCGTGTCCGTGCTGCCCGTGCTGTCGATGGACGCCGCCCCGCTGCTGGAGCCGGTGTCCGTGCCGTCGTCGACGCCGGCCGAGCAGGCACCGGCGGTCAGCCCGACGGTCAGCGCGGCGAGGCCCGCGAGCAGCCCTCGGACGGTGCGTGAAGTGGTCATGGCAACGATCCTCGTGTCCCCGTCGTCCGGATGGGTGTCAGCGATGTACCTGATCTGCGACACCGGGCAGCTGCCGCCCGGCAGGGGGCGCGGGTGGCGCGGGTGCGCCGGTCGGCAGCCGGAACACCACCACGGTGCCGCGCCCGGCCACACTGCGCAGCGCCACCTCGCCGCGGTGGCGGGAGACGATCGCGCGCACCATCGCCAGGCCGATGCCCGAACCGGGGGTGCCGCGCGCCGCCCGGCCGCGCGCCAGCTCCTCCCAGATCAGCGGCAACTCGTCCGGCGGCACACCGACGCCGGTGTCGGTGACCTCGATGGTCAGCCAGCCGGCGCCGTTGCGGCCGAGGTCGTCGCGGGCGCTCACCGTCACCAGCCCGCTCGGGTGCGAGAACTTGACGGCGTTGCCGACGACGTTGAGCAGAGCCAGGTGCAGCAGGTCCCGATCGCCCCAGACGGGGGTCAGCGGCCACGGCCGCCGCGGCAGGTCCAGCTCGACGCGGACGGGCGGGTCGACGGCGCGGGCGAGGTCCACCGCGTCGTCGACCAACTCGGTCAGCAGCGACTCCGGCTGGATCATCCCGGCGTCCAGCGGCGCCGTCTCGACCGCCGCGAGCCGGCGCAGGTCCGAGGTGACCCGCACCAGCCGCAGTACCTGCGCGTCGACGCCGGCCACGGAGTCGCGCTCCGGGCCGGGGCGCAGGCCGGCGGCGAGGTTGGTGAGGGCGGCACGCAGCGCGGTCAGCGGGTTCTTCAGCTCGTGGTCGAGCCGGCTGACGAACCGGCGGTGCTCGGCCTGGGCCCGCTCGGCGCCCTCGCGCTGGGCCGTCGCGCTCGCGGCCGCACCGGCCTGCCGGACCCTGCCCCGGTGCCACGCGACCGCCCCGGCGATCACTGCGAGCACAACGCCGGCCTCGAGCGCCAGCAGCCAGATCGCCACGCTCAGGTGCAGCCGCAGGCCGTGCTTCGCCGAGGCGATCACCAGCGCGGCGACGGCACCGAGCAGCAGCGGCACCGCGGCCACCGCAAGCACCCGCCAGCGGTTCATAACCCGTCGACCGCCGCGACGAACCGGTACCCGACGCTGGGCACGGTGGCGATCCACTGCGCCGCGGTGGCGTCGTCGCGCAGGGCCTTGCGCAGCTCCGCGATGCGGTTGTCCAGCGCGCGGGTGCCGACCGGGTTGTCGAACCCCCACAGCACCTGGAGCAGCCGGTCGCGGTGCAGGAGTTCGTCGGGGTGGGTGAGGAAGTAGTCGAGCAGGGTCATCGCCCGCGGGGTCAGCACGAGCTCCCGCTCGCCCAGCCAGGCGCGCCGCGACACCCGGTCCAGCCGGAGCTGCCCTGCCTGCAGGACGTGCGCGGCCGACAGCGGCGGGCGGCCCGGCCGCGCCCGGCGCAGCACCGCGCGGATGCGCGCGATCAGCTCGGCAGGATCGAAGGGCTTGTTGAGGTAGTCGTCGGCGCCCTCCTCCAGCGCCATCGCCCGCTCCGCCGCGTCCCCGACCTCGGTGAGCAGCAGCACCGGCACGTGCCGGCCCGAGCGCCGTAGCCGGCGCAGCGCCTCCCGGCCGTCGAGCCGGGGCATCAGCACGTCCAGCACGCAGACGTCGGGCTCGCGGCGCGCCACGGCCTCGAGCGCGGCGAGGCCGTCGCCGACCACCTCGACCTGGAAGCCGGAGCGGGCCAGCAGCGGCGCGAGGGTCTGGGCCACCGCCGGATCGTCCTCGGCCAGCACCACGAACGGACGGGGGTCGGCCGGCGTCGGCGATTGCCGCTGCGGCCCCCCGGTCGTCACGGTTGCAGGCTATCCGGATTCGTGCCCGGACGGACCGTCCCGTCAGGTGGTGATGACGATCTTGCCGAGCTGGTTGCCCTGCTCGAGGTGGCGGTGCGCACCCGCGGCCTTGTCGAGGGTGAAGACGCGGTCGACGGTCGGGTGCAGGGCGCCGGTGCGCAGGCCGGCCCCGAAGAACGCCGCCATGCGGCGCACGGCCTCGGGGTCGAGGGTGTGCTCGAAGCTCATGTAGCGGTGGATCGTCAGCGGCGCGTTCATCGGCATGGAGGCCGGTCGCGGGTCCAGCCAGCCGACGGTGACGAGCGTGCCGCCGAACGTCGCGGCGGTGGCCAGGTCAGCCAGCCCCGGTCCCATGATCGAGTCGAGGATGATCTCCACGCCGGTGCCGCCGGTGTGCTCGCGGGCGGCCCGCGCGACGTCGACCTCGTCGGCGACGAACACCGCGGCGGCGCCGGCCTCGCGTAGCGCCTGCGCCTTCGCCGAGGTGCGCGTGGTGGCCAGCGGCACCGCGCCGAGCTGGTTCGCGATCTGGATCGCGGCGAGGCCGACCCCGCTGGACGCCGCGGTGATCAGGACGTGGTCGCCGGGGCGCATCCCGGCCTTCGCGACCAGCGCGCCGTAGGCGGTGGAGTACGCGACCCACAGCGCCGCGGCACCGACCGCGTCCAGGCCGGCGGGCCGGGGGATCAGCCGGGCGGCGGGGACGATCGTGTAGTCGGCGTAGGTGCCGTCGAGGTCCATCGCCGGCACCGCGGTGATGAGCACCGGGTCGCCGACGGCCAGACCCTCGACGCCCGCGCCGAGCGCGTCGACAGTGCCGGTGCCCTCGCAGCCGATACGGGCGTGCGGCAGCCGGAAGGGTCGGGGGAACGCGCCGGTGCGCATCAGCTGGTCGAGCCGGTTGACGCCGATCGCCTCGATCCGCACGCGGACCTCGCCTGCGGCCGGCTCCGTGGCGGGCTCGTCGACGACGTGCAGGACGTCAGGGTCGCCGGTCTCGTCGAAGATCACGACTCTGGGCATGGCACAGCTCCTCGTGCATTCGTGCGGGTGGTCCGGGCGGGCTGCCCGCTGGCATCATGGAAGCGGGACGTCGTCCCGCATCAAATATACGGGACAGTGTCCCGGTTAGCTAGTCGCCGGCGAGAGGAGGCGTGCGTGGCTACCGCCGACAGGGCCGCGACGTCCGTCGCACGCCCGAAGCGTGCCGACGCACGGCGCAACGAGAAGTCGCTGCTCGACGCGGCGGCCGCCGTGTTCGTCCGCACCGGCGTGAACGCGCCGATCCGGCAGATCGCGGGGGAGGCCGGCGTCGGAACCGCGACGATCTATCGCCACTTCCCGACCCGTGCGGACCTGATCATCGCCGTCTACCGGCACCAGGTCGACAGCCTGGCCGAGGCGGGCCAGGCGCCGCCCGCGCCAGGCGTCAGCCCGTACGCCGCCCTCGTGCAGTGGATCGACCGGTTCGTCGACTTCCTCGTCACCAAGCTCGGCCTCGCGGAGGTCATGCAGTCCGAGGACCCCTGCTTCGACCCGCTGCACGACTACTTCCTGGACAGCCTCGTCCCGGTGTGCGCGCAGCTGATCGCCGCCGCTGCGGCGGCGGGTGAGATCCGCGCCGACGTCGAGGCACTCGAGCTCATGCGCGGCGTCGGCAACCTGTGCGCCGGGGCCGGCGGCAACCACGGGTTCGACGCGCGGCGGCTCGTCTCGCTGCTCGTGGCGGGGCTGCGGCAGCCGGCCTGAGCACGGACCTGCACCGTTTCGACGAGTATGGGGCTCTCGCGTGCCGGGAGGCGAGGGTCTGCGGCCACGACACGCAGGTTTGGTACCGCTCCCGCTCCACAGCTCGCGGCTGAGCACCGGAGCTGTTGCCGGGTGCGAAGGTTCACGATCGGGGGGGGGATCGGGGGGCTAGGCGGAGAGCGCGCCGGCCGACGGCTGGCGGGCTTCGGCCGCCAACTCCGCCAGATCAAGGCCGAGCGCGGTCGCCAGGGCAGCGATGGTGAAGAACGCGGGCGTCGCGATGCGGCCGGTCTCGATCTTGCGCAGGGTCTCGACGGGGACGCCGGACGCGGTGGACACCTCGACCATGCTCCGCTGCCCGCGCGCGGCGCGCAGTGCGGCGCCGAGGCAGCGGCCGCGTTCGCGCTCAGCCGGGGTCAGGATCGGGCGCACCATGAGCGTGATACTAATACCGGGATAACAATCCCAGCAGCAAAGTGGTGCGGCATGGTTGAACTGAAAACTCCGGGCGAGATCGAGGCCATGGCCGCCGCCGGCGCGATCGTCGCCCGGGCGCTGAGCGCCGTGCATGCGGCGGCGCAGGTTGACGTGCGACTCGACGCGCTCGACCAGGTCGCGCGTCAGGTGCTGCACGACGCGGGCGCGAGCTCGCCGTTCCTCGGCTACCACCCGTCCTTCGGCGGCAGCCCGTTCCCCGGCGTCGTGTGTCTGTCGGTCAACGACGCCGTGCTGCACGGCCTGCCGACGAAGTACCGGCTGCGCGACGGCGACCTGCTGTCGGTCGACTGCGGGGCCACGCTCGATGGCTGGACCGGCGACGCCGCGATCTCCTTCTGCGTCGGGGCGACCAGTGCCGACAACGCGCGGTTGATCGAGCGCACCGCCGCTGCCCTGCAAGCCGGCATCGCCGCTGCGGTGCCCGGCGCCCGTCTCGGCGACGTCTCGGCCGCGATCGGCGCGGTCGCCCGGGCCGCCGGCTACGGGCTGCACACCGACTTCGGCGGGCACGGCATCGGCCACACGATGCACGAGAACCCGCACATCCCCAACGACGGCCGGCCCGGGCGGGGGATGTCGATACGCCCGGGGCTCACCATCGCGATCGAGCCGTGGTTCCTCGCCGGCGGCCTAGACGCCTACCGTGTCGACGACGACGGCTGGACCCTGCGCAGCACCGACGGCAGCTGCGGTGCGCACGTCGAGCACACGATCGCCGTCACCGAAGCCGGGCCGCGGATCCTCACGACCGAGGCCGCAGGCGGTTGACGACCTCGATTGCCACGGGGCGCGTGCCCGGGGAAGGTGGACGGATGCGCCGCACTCGATGGAACGACCTCAACCCCCGCACGCGCCAGGTGCTCATCGGCGCAGCGACGATCGAGGGCGCGCTCAAGGCCGCTGCCCTGATCGACCTCGCGCGGCGGCCGGCGGGGCGGGTCCGGGGCTCGAAGCGCGCATGGGCGTTGGCGATCACGCTGACTAACTCGGCGGGCGTCGTACCGATCGTCTACTTCACCCGCGGCCGACGGTCGTAGCGCTGCTTGGCTGACCCGCACTCGTCAGTCGAGGCAGAACTCGTTGCCCTGCGGGTATTGCATCACCTTGTTGCGGGTGACGCGTTCCAGTGCTCGATGCGCAGGAAGATCGCCGAGCTCGCTACGCAAGGGCGCTGGCGCAGACACCGCGGGAAGCAAGGTCGGACGCAGTGAGAGAGGAGTGGCCGCATCGGCGACCACTTCTCCCTGTTGATCCACCCGAGAAGTCGAGCGGGACTCGGCACAACCGAACCGCTTCCCCGGGGAGATGGTCACGGATCCGGCCTTGGGAGCAACCATTTCCCCGGCGAAGCGCGAGACGGTTCAGCTCATGAGGTCGGGCTGCACTCGAATCGCGCTCAGCAGCTCCGCGTCCGAACGCTCGTCGTCTGTCACAACCCGACCGTCTGGAGCCGTCAGGCCGTCGAGCGACGATCGGCCACCGCGTAGGTGGCTCCCGCGGCGACCGCAGTAACCCCGAACACCGACGGCCACGCGCCGACCTTCTTCGCCAACGGGTGCGACGCGCCGAACGCGCCGAGGTAGGTGCCGAGCAGCGCCGCGGTGGTGCCGGGGCCGCTGTTACGCAGCCACTGCCGGGTCGACCAGGCGCCGGCCGCGGCCAGCACCGCCCCGCCGAGCGGTCGCCGCCCGCTGTACTTGGCGGTGGCGAAACCGCCGATCAATCCGGCTGCGACAACGGGGGCGGTGGGTACGCGTGCCATGGGCCTCAACGTACTTGCCCGGGGCCGAGTAGAAAGACGCCGAGTAGAAAGACGGGGACCGTGACCGGCGACCAGGCGAAGGGCTCCGAGATGGCGGATGAGGGCGCGGACTCGACGGCGGTTCGTACGGCGATGTGGCGGGCACTCCATACGCTTGTCGACGAGCCGCCCCACGTGCTGGACGACGCGCTCGGGTTGCGGCTCGCGGGGGTGGGCGACGCCTGGCGCGAGCGCCCTGACATGGACCCGGACCGCACGCGGGCCAACCGTGCGTCGATCGTGGCCCGGGCCCGCGCCACCGAGGACATCGTGACGACGTCGGGTGCGCAGCAGTACGTCGTGCTGGGCGCCGGCCTGGACACCTTCGCGCAGCGGCACACCGGCGCCGTGCACGTGTACGAGGTCGATGCGCCGGCCACCCAGGCCTGGAAGCGGCAGCGGCTGACCGAACTCGACCTGCTGTCGCCGGCGCGGTTGCGGCTGGTGCCGGTCGACTTCGAGGCCGGCGAGTCATGGCTCGACGCGGTGGTGGCCGCGGGTCTGGACCCGGGGCTGCCGACGGTGGTGTCGATGCTCGGCGTGACGATGTACCTGACGCGGGAGGCGATCTCGGCGACGTTGCGCGCGGCGGCGTCGCTGGCCGTCGGCTCGGTGATGGTGTTCAGTTACTCGCGCCCGATCGAGCTGGCGCCGGCGGAGATCCGCCCGATCCTGGCCGGCGCCGCGAAGGGGGCCGCCGCGTCCGGGCATCCCTGGCTGAGCCTGCTGACGCCCGAGGAGGCGGCCGCTCTTGTGCGAGAGGCCGGGTTCGGTGACGTGCAGGTGGTGACGTCGGCCGACCTGCATGACCGCTACTTCGCCGACCGGCGCGACGGCCTCAGCCCGGTCGGCGGTGAGGACCTGGTGGTGGCCGCGGTCGCCGAGAGCTGAACGCCGAGCGGGGTCAGGGGAGCGCGATCCGAAGCGCGGAGCTGATCTGGCCCTACGTTGCGCGCCGAGGAGCGGAGCTTCCGGCGCGGGGCCGTGTGGTGAGCCGGGTGACGCACAGGTTGGGTTCGACGAACGGGTCGAGCCTTTCCGCCTCGATCGGTGCGTCGAGTTCGGTGAGCATTCCGCGCATGAGTCCGAGGTGGACGGAGCAGACCACGTCGCTGTGTTCTTCGGCGGTCTCGCGGAATGGGCAGTGGTGCAGCCGGATCTCGCGCTTGCGACCGACTGTGACTGCTTCGGGAGCGAATCCGAGGTCGTCGAGCGTCTCGACGAGTTGCCCCGTGGCCGCGGCGGCGTCGACCCGGCGGAACGGGGCCGGCCGTTCGATGAGGAACCGCCCCCAGGCCTCGCCCGCCTCGAGGGCGGCCTGCTCGGGTTGCTTGGTGTGGGTCGCCAGGTAGCTGGTCAGGATCTCGGCGAGCAGGTGGTAGCTGCGTCTGCCTGTTCGCGTGCTGTCTGAGGTCGACGCGTACAGCGTCCGCGGCCTGCCGGGGAGCTCTCGGTCCTCGGTCGTCCGCTCGACAAGCTGCTGCTCAACCAGCGCGTCCAGGTGGAATCGGGTGGTGTTCGCGTGCAGCCCCACCCTGTCGGCGATGTCGCTGACTCCGATCGGTTCCCGCGCGGCCTGCAGCACGGCGAGGACACGAGCGCGGCTGTCTCCCAGCGCGTCACCGCTGGGCGGGTCCGCGAGGGTGAACTCCCGACGTGTCACCTGGTCATTTTTTCACAGTGGCCTGATGGAAACAATCAGGCTTCTCGGACCGGTCAGCGACACGGGCACCTGCCGTAGCGCCGATCACACGATGTGTGCGGCTTGTGTGCCAGCCCGCACTTGCCCCGCAAACCTATTTTCACCGAATAGATTCGTATAAACTCCCGAGCGACGAACGGAGTCGAGTATGAGCATCGCGCAACGTACGGCCCAGACCACCTGGGACGGTTCGCTTGCCAGCGGCAGCGGGCAGCTCGTCACGGGCAGCGGTGCCTTGACGGGTCTGGACGTCACCTGGGCGGCCCGCACCGAGCAGCCCGGCGGCCTGACCAGCCCGGAAGAGCTCGCCGCGGCCGCGCACTCCTCCTGTTTCGCGATGGCGCTCGCGCTGCGCCTGGGTGAGCGGCGCACGCCGCCACAGCGGCTGCGGGTGGAGGCCACCGTGACACTCGACGAGGTCGACGGGGCCCCGACGGTCATCTCCTCTCAACTGCTGGTCAAAGCGCAGGTCAGCGGTCTCGACGGGGACGGCTTTCAGGCCGCGGTCGACGAGGCGGCCGCGCTGTGCCCGATCTCGCGGCTGTTCGCGGGGGCGCGGGTCAGCGTCGAAGCCCTGCTCGAACCCCACTGAAACCTGGCACGCGCCATGTCTGCTGCCGCCCCACTTCCTGGGCCGGGCTCGGCAGACACCCGGCAGCGAAGGAGTGAGTCCTGATGACCTACGTGATCGGCGAGCCGTGCATCGACGTGATGGACCGCGCCTGCGTGGAGGAGTGCCCGGTCGACTGCATCTACGAAGGCGGCCGCGCGCTCTACATACACCCCGATGAATGCGTCGACTGCGGAGCGTGCGAGCCGGTCTGCCCGGTCGAGGCCATCTACTACGAGGACGATCTGCCCGAGAAGTGGCAGGTCTATACCGAGGACAACGCCAGCTTCTTCACCGACGCCCTGCCCGGTCGCGACGCGCCGTTGGGCTCCCCGGGCGGCGCCGGCAAGGTCGGTTCGCTCGGCGTGGACACTCCGCTGGTGACCTCCCATCCGGCACCCGACAGCGCTGAGCAGGGTGCGAGCGAGCGATGACGACGACCGACGAGCCGCAGCCCCCCGACGCGCTCGCTCCACACCAGATCGTCGCCCGGCCCTTCCCGACCCACGAGGCCGCCAAGGGCTCGTACTTCAGCATGATGCTGCGGACGACGGACCCGAAGGTCATCGGCCGGATGTATCTGGTGACGTCGTTCTCGTTCTTCGCCCTCGGTGGCGTGATGGCGTTGTTGATGCGGATCGAGTTGGCGCGTCCGGGTCGGCAGTACTTGTCGCAGGAGCAGTACAACCAGTTGTTCACGATGCACGGCACGATCATGTTGTTGTTCTTCGCGACGCCGATCGTGTTCGCGTTCGCCAACCTCGTGCTGCCGCTGCAGATCGGTTCGCCGGATGTCGCGTTCCCGCGGTTGAATGCGTTCTCCTACTGGCTGTACCTGTTCGGGGCGATCACCGCGACGTCGGGGTTCTTCACCCCGAATGGTGCGGCGGACTTCGGCTGGTACGCCTACTCCCCGCTGACCAATGCCGTGAACAGCCCCGGCGTGGGGGCGGACCTGTGGATCATCGGGCTGGCGATCTCGGGGTTGGGCACGATCCTCGGTGGCGTCAACATGGTGACCACGGTGATCACGCTGCGGGCGCCGGGGATGACGATGTTCCGGATGCCGATCTTCACCTGGAACATCCTG
>Ga0164242_10002364_pt1 | contig 21846 bp, 23 predicted proteins | sample OricomgcompostMG_FD_108783 | JGI IMG/M metagenome (GOLD analysis project Ga0164242, IMG submission 108783) | Miracle-Growth compost microbial communities from Emeryville, California, USA - Original compost - Miracle growth compost (MG) ... | reverse complement strand
CGGTGCCCGCCCATCTGCGCCCCCGATCTGCTGTCGACGTGTTGTTCCTGCGTCAGTCATCGTCCTCGTCGTCGGCGTCCACGACCTCGAAGTCGGCGAACTCACGCGCGCGCTGGAACGCCCACCTGCGCAGCATCGAGAGGTCGAGCTCATCCCCGTCGCCGGCAGCGACAGAAGAAAACGCGTCGGCCAGCGAGCGCAGTTGCCCCGCGGTCGCGTCCGGCGCAAGCTCCACGATACGGCGCAGGATCGCGGCCGCGGCGTCCGCCTGCAGTTGCTGACTCGAAGGGTCGGTCATGGGCGTTCCTCCTGGGTGTCGGCGCCGACGCGCACAGTGCTGGGGGCCTGCGCCCTTACACGAGGTCGGCTTCGTGCGGATCCGTTTTGCGCAGATCATTTCGCCTCTCAATGCACAGCGAAACGGGTCACCTTCGGACTCTTCGGAGATTAGCGTCCATCGCGCTCCCCGGCACGAGCCGTCGGGTGCCTCCTCCAAACAGCAAGGAACTTCGATGAACAAGAGCAAGAAGGTCCGCCTCATCGGTTTCGTCAGTGCGCTCGGCGTTTCCGCAGCGCTGGTGGCCGCCGCGTCCTCGGGCACAGGGGCATACTTCACCGCCAGCGCGAACGGCACGCTGACCGGGTCTTCCGGGAGCCTGGCGCTCTCGAACGGTGCGACGACCCTCAACTTCACCGGCCTGAACCCGGGTGTCGACCAGACGCAGAATATCGACTTCGGCATCAAGTCCAGCTCCACGACGAATGCCGACGTCTGGCTGGTCTTCGATTACTCCACCGCCGGGTACGGCAACTTCACCGGCGCCAAGACTTCGGACGTCAACGCATACCAGGGGGTCGTGGATGGCGGATTGGGTCAGTACGGCCACTTCAAGCTGGCCGGGCCGGCCGGCACCTTCGAGTCGTACAACCTGGCGCTGCCGAGCGTGGACGCCGCCACCGGCGGGTACACAGCGGACGGCAAGAACAACACCTGCACCGTGAACAAGTACGGCCTCGGGGGCAGTGCCGCCCAGCACAAGGTCGGCCAGGGCAACGACCTCGCCGAGTGCGGCGTGCCGGCCGCGATCCTGCTCAAGAGCAATGTCGCTCCGGGAACCGGCTCCAGCGCCACCATCAAGTTCGGACTGACCGGTAAGGCGGACGCCCAGAACGCCGTCTGGGCGAACGTCGGCTTCAAGATCGTCGCCACACAGCCGGGCGTCGCACCGGTCGGCGCAACCTGGTAAACCGCGCCGGTCAACGGGTTGGTGGGTCGAGTCCGCTCGACCCACCAACCTGACTCGAGAGTGAGGAGTCACTTGTGCACATCCGCCACCGCGTCGCCTGGACGTTCGTCGTCCTGCTGTTCGTGGCGCTCATCGGGGTCGGCGTCCTCGGCTGGCAGCAGGGATACCGGGCGTACGTCATACACACCGGGTCCATGACACCGACCCTCGTCCCCGGCGACCTGATCATCGATCGTCCCGCGACGGGGCACCGCTTGCAGCCGGGCGACGTCATCACCTTCCGGCACTCGGCGGCCCCCGACCTGGTGACCCATCGGATCACCGACGTCGCAACTTCGGGCATCCACACCAAGGGTGACGGCAACCGGACGGCCGACGTGTGGACGATCGCGCCGCACTGGGTGCAGGGCATCGAACAGGCGCGTCTGCCGAAACTGGGTTACGTGGCGGTGTATTTGAAACAACCCACCGGCCTGGCGTCCCTGGCGGCCGTGCTCATCGGACTCACCCTGCTGTGGCAGCTGTTCTTCCCGGCGGAGGATCCACGGGGTTTCGGTGATGCTGCCCGCGACCGCAACGTTGAGGGATGAGCCGGCCTGTAAGCCGGATTCTGTATGGCGCCGCCGCAAGCGGCGGACGCGTGGCGACCATCCATCTACGATCACCGTTGCCGGTGACCTCCAGCGATCTACCCGTGTGCTCGGGCGGGCAGCCCTCGGACGCACACTGTCTGATCTTGCTCCAGGTGGGGTTTACCGAGCCACGCCAGTCACCTGGCGCGCTGGTGGTCTCTTACACCGCCGTTTCACCCTTACCGCCGGCCGGAGCCGACGGCGGTCTGATTTCTGTGGCACTGTCCCGCGGGTCACCCCGGGTGGCCGTTAGCCACCACCTTGCCCTTCGGAGTCCGGACTTTCCTCGACCCGATCGCTCGAGCCGCGGCCGCCCGGCCGACTCATCCGCGGGACAGCTTAGCCGTCGACGCACGGTGCACGCGCCGCGAGAGTGCGGTTGTGGTCGTTCCGGCCGCGCCATACCGACCGTAACTGCACTCTCGCGACCTGGCAGTGGAGCTCGACTCACGCGGACCGGTGCCGGCACCAGGGCCAGGTCATCAGTGCCCAGACGCCGACGACCAGCCCGACCTCGACCACGACGTACCACGGCCACGGGCCCAGCAGATCGAGCGCCGAATGCACCGCGGGCTTGCCGTTCAGGTAGCCGTAGTTGCTGCCGACGAGGAAGTTGACACCCATCACCACAGCGGCCCAGACCGTCGTCACCAGCACCGCGAACCGGAAGCCACGCCACGTCGGTCCGATGCGTGCCCCGACCAGATAGACCGCTGCCCACACGGGCGCGATGTGCCGCACCCAGAAGCCGAAGAACTGCAGCTGTGGGAAGACGTCGTCCAGATCAGGTGTGACGACCCCCTGGACGCACAGCGTCAACCCCCAGAAGTAGAGCAGCGCGCACATCCTGCGGCTGCCGGTCAGCAGTGCGAGACAGGCGACCAGCCAGCCGAGATCACACAACTGCAGCGGCAACCCGGTCAGCGGATGCCGCACGCCGACGATCGCGTCATCCAGCTCGAACGGACCGCAGAGCACGAGGACCGTCATACCGGCGACGCGCATCACCCGAGCCTGCAGCCGGGGTCGCGAACGCAGCCGGGCGCCCAACGCCAGGAGCGCCGCGCCTCCGGCCACGAAGACCGCCAGGACGAGCAGATGCTGGGGACCGAACACGACAAACCGCGCAGCTGCCGTGTGCATGGCTCCAGTATGGGCTCCGCACCCGGCACGGATCGGGACCATGCCGCTCGGGTCGCCGAAGACGCCCGAGGCGACTGAGCGCTGCGACGGGTCAGGCCAACTCGAACTTCACCGTGTGCGTCGCGATGTCGGCCTCGAGGAGTTCGACCTGCACCTGGTCACCCTCCGCGGCGTCCCCGGTCGCCTTGCCGGTCACCGCAAGGTCCACCAGCTGCACGGTCAGGTGTTTGTCGTCCTTGTCGACGACGTACGCCGCGAACGTCTCCCCCACCCGGTGCGCGAGGATCGCGGCCTCGACGGTGTCGGTGCAGGCATGATCCACCTGGGCAGCCTTCTGGTCGGTGCTGCGCATGATGTCCGGCAGCGTCGGCAGTGCTTCACGCACCCATCCGGGCACCTCGTGGCCCTGACTGACGGCCTCGCACACCACCAGGCCGAAGCGATCCACCAGCCGCCGCAACGGCGCCGTCACGTGCGCGTATGGCGCCGCCACCGCCGACTGGATCGTCTCCTGCGGGACCGCACCGTCGAACGGCGTGTAGCCGGCCCCGCGGAACAAGCTGGTCGCGTCATGGATCAGCGCGAGGTGCTTCGGGTCGGACCGGTCCAGCCCCCGGATGAAGTCGCCGTAGTGCTGATCTGCCGGCCACTGCACACCCAGCGCCCTGGCCTGCCGCCGGAAGCGGTCGATCGACCGCTGCTGCGGGGCGGGCATGGTCCGCAGGATCCCGACCTTCGCCTGCAGCATCATCTCGGCCGCCGCCATACCGGTGAGCAGCGAGATCTGCGCGTTCCACTCCTCCGCGGGCAGTTGCGGCCGGAAGGCCAGGTGATAGGTGCCGTCCTCGGCCTTGCTGACCACCTGCTCCGGCATCGGCAGGTTGGCCCCTCCGCGCTTGGCCTCCAGCCCGATCCGCAGCTGCCCGATCTCCTGGAGCAGTTGCAGGCTTTCGTCGGCAGACCCGTCGTCGATCTGTTGCTGCACGGTCTCGTAGTCCAGCCGCGCGACGCTCTTGACCCGAGCCCGGTAGATCTCGCTCGACGTCGCCTCGCCCGCCGCCGACAGTTGGATGTCCCAGATGAACGCCGGACGCACCTGCCCCGCGAGCAGGCTGGCGGCGTCCTCGCTGAGCACCTTCGGATGCAGCGGCACCCGCATGTCGGGCAGGTAGATCGTCTGCCCGCGCCTGCGGGTCTCCGCGTCCAGGGCGCCGCCCGGAGCGACATACGCCGGCACGTCCGCGATGGCATAACGAACGCGGTATCCCCCGTCCACCCGCTCGAGGAACATCGCCTGGTCCAGGTCCATCGACCCGACCGGGTCGATGGTGAAGAACGGCACCGCCGTCTCGTCGCGGTCCGGCAGTTCCAGCTTCGAGACGGCTTCCTTCGCCTCGGCCAGTGCGTTGGCCGGATAGGTGTCCGGCAAGTCCATCTGCTCCCGCAGTGCGGCAAAGGCCCGCTCCAGGGGGCCCGCGTCAGCACCGTCCGCGGGGCGAACATGGGGAATGATGTTCCGAAGGTCCATGGGCCCACCTTAGGGAAGAACCCGCCCGCGACACGGTCGGCGCAACACGCGGCGCCGCACACGTCGTAGTCTTCCCGCGTGCTGATCCTCCTGCCGCCGTCCGAGACCAAGACACCACGGCGCCGCGGGAAGCCGCTGGACCTCGACGGACTGTCCTTCCCGGAGCTGACCGCGACCCGCGAGGAGCTGATCGACGTCCTGGCCGCGGTCAGCGCGCGCCCGGACGCACTCGACGTGCTCGGGGTCGGGCCCAGCCTCGCCGCCGACGTCGCCCGCAACGTCACCCTGCGGACCTCTCCCGCCGGTCCGGTCGAAACCCTCTACACCGGCGTCCTGTACGACGCGCTCGATCTCCCGTCACTGCAGAGTGCGGCGCTGCGGCGGGCCCGGCGCTGGATCGTCGTGCAATCGGCCCTGTTCGGTGCGCTCCGCCTCGCGGACAAGGTCCCGGCATACCGGCTGTCCATGGGCACCAACGTGCCCGGCATCGGGACGCTCGCCGCCCACTGGCGTGGCCAGCTCGCGCAGCCGCTCACCGACTTCGCGGGGACCGGAGTCGTCGTCGACTGCCGGTCCAGCACGTATGCCGCCGCCTGGTCACCGACCGGGCCCGTGGCCGAGCGATGGGTGCGGATCCAGGTGCCGGGCGCGACCCACAACGCCAAGCACACCCGTGGTCTCGTCACGCGGCACCTGGCCGTGGCCGGCGCCAGCCCGCACACGCCGCAGGCGCTGCGGGACGTCGTGGGCGACGGCTTCGCGGTCGAGCTGCGCGAGCCGAAGCGGGTCGGCGCACCGTGGGAACTGTCCGTGAGCCCCTCCTGCACGGGGTCCCCGCGGAATGCGGCGAAGGAGCGCAGGACATCGCGGGGTGGGACGTGATCGACCGGGTCGGTCCGGTCCTGGCGTTCTTGGTCTGCATCACTGTGGTCGCCGAAGTTGCCGACCATGCAAAGGTTTTCGACGTTGCGGGGCACTGGGCAGCACGCCTGGCACGCGGGCGTGTCCTCGCGCTGTGGTCGGTCGTCGTCGCGCTGTCGTGTCTGTGCACGACCGTGCTCAGCCTGGACACCACCGCCGTCCTGCTGACTCCTGTGGTCATCACCACGGCACGCCAGGCCGGCCTTCCGCCGCTGCCGTTCGCGCTCACCACCGTGTGGCTGGCCAACACCGCTTCATTGCTGCTGCCGGTCTCCAACCTGAGCAATCTGCTGGCGCTGCACGAGTTCGAGCGCTGGGGTGGCTTGTCCGCCTACCTGCGCGTCGCGTGGGCTCCCGCTCTCGCTGCGATGGTCGCCACCGCCGTGGTGATCCTGCTGCTGCACCATCGCAGCCTGACCGGCCGGTATGACGCCCCGGCGCTGCCGGCACCACCGGATCCGGTCCTCTTCCGCATCGCGGCGACCGTCTGCGTGCTGCTCGGTCCGGCGTTCGTCAGCGGCGTCACGCCCGCCGTCCCGGCGGCGATCGCCGCGGGAATCCTGGTGGTGACACTGGCGATCCGCAACCCTCGCGCAGTGCGCACGATCGCGGTCCCGTGGTTGATGGTGGTCGTGGTGACCGCTCTGTTCGCGGTCGTGGACTTCCTGCGCTCGCACGGGCTCGACACCGTGATGGTGCACATCGCCGGCACGGGTCACTCGTTCACCGACCTGCTCCGCGTCGCCGGCACCGGTGGCGTCGGCGCCAATCTGGTCAACAACCTGCCGGCATACCTCGCCGCCGAGGGAGCGGCCGACGAGTCAGCGCACCGCCTGATGGCGCTGCTCGTCGGCGTCAATGCCGGACCGATCGTCACGGTATGGGGGTCGCTCGCGACGCTGCTGTGGTTCGGTCGCTGCAAGCGCGCACATCTCGCGATTCCGTTGCGGCGCTTCACGATCGAGAGCCTTGCCGTGGCGGTGACCACCGTAGTGGTGGCCACTGCAGCGCTCGCTCAGGTGTGACTACCAGGTCTGCCAGAAATGGTGGACGGGTCCGTGCCCGCTGCCGATCGACAGGCTGTCCGCGGCGCGCAGCGCACCGGTGAGGTAGTCCTTCGCCTCACGCACCGCGACGACCCAGGACTCCCGTTGTGGTCGCAGCGCCGTGATCGCCGACGACAACGTGCACCCGGTCCCGTGGGTGTTGCGGGTGGCGACCCGCGGCCGGTCCAACTCGGTGACACGGCCGTCGACGACCAGCAGGTCGGTGCTGTCCGGGCCGGCCAGGTGGCCGCCCTTCAACAGCACCCCAGCGGCCAGCTCGGCGAGCGCATTCGCCTGGCGCGCCATGTCACACACGCTGGCCGCCTCCTCGACCCCCAGCAGGTCCGCGGCCTCGGGCAGGTTGGGCGTGATCAGGTCCGCCAGCGGGATCAGCTTCTCTCGCAGCGCGGCGACGGCATCCGGCGCCAACAGCCGATGACCGCTCTTGGCAACCATCACCGGGTCCAGGACCACCGGTCCCGGCGCACGCTCACGCAGCACGTCCGCCACGGATTCGATCACGTCCGTGGTGCCGAGCATGCCGATCTTCACGGCATCCACCTGCACATCGTCGAGCAAGTTGTTCAGTTGCGCGGCAACGGTTTTCCCGTCGAGCTGGTGGATGCCGGCGACCCCCTGGGTGTTCTGGGTGACGACGGCGGTGACGACCACGGTCCCGAAAGCTCCCAGCGCCGAGAACGTCTTCAGATCCGCACTGATGCCCGCCCCACCGCTCGGGTCGGTGCCCGCGATGGTCAGCACGGTGGGGACGTATGGCGTCACGACTGCCCCTCCGCAGCGCGGAACCGACGTGCCGCCGACGACGGGTCCGGCGCTGCACAGACGGCCGACACGACGGCGACCCCCGACACCCCGGCAGCACGCAACGGCTGCACGTGACTCACCGTGATCCCGCCGATCCCCACGGCCGGCAGCGCACAACCGTCGAGCACCTCCCGCACCCCGTCCATGCCGAGGGGCGCGGCGGCGTTCGGCTTCGTCGGTGTGGCGAAGACCGGCCCGACACCGAGATAGTCGACCGTCCCCACGGGCCACTCACCGACGGCCGCGACCTCCTGGACGCACGAGACCGAGTGACCGATGACGAAATCGTCCCCGGCGATCCGGCGCGCGTCGACCGGGTGCAGGTCGGACTGCCCGAGGTGCACACCGTCGGCGCCCACTGCCAGGGCGACGTCGAGCCGGTCGTCGACGATGAACGGCACTCCCGCAGCGGTTGTCACATCACGCAATTGCTCTGCCATCCGCAGGAGTTCACGGGTCGTGGCGTCGTGATCCCGCAGCTGCACAATGGTCACTCCACCGGCGACGGCACGGCGCACGGTTTCGACGACGCCGCGCTCGCCGCACAGCGCACGATCGGTCACCAGATAGAGGCGCAACGATGCCCGGTCCAATCCGCTCATGTCCGCGGCCCCCGCGACGGGTCGCAGGCCCCAGCGGCAGACGCGCTGAGCCGGGATGAGTCCAACCTCGCCAGCTGTGCCGGGCCGAGCGCATACAGCGCGTCCAGCAACTGCACCCCGAAGCTGCCGGGTCCGGACGAACGCTCCACCGCGATCTCGGCTGCGACCGTCCACACCGCGGTGGCCGCGAAGGCGGCGTCCGCGGCCGGAGCACACGCGGCGAAGGCGGCCGTCAACGCGCCCAGCGCACATCCGACCCCCGTCACCTTGGTCATCATCGGGTCACCGTTGGACACCGTCCGGACGTCGCCGCCGGAGACGATGTGGTCGACCGGCCCGCTGACGGCGACGACACCGCCGGTCCGCTCGCACAAGGACCGCGCCGCGCCGAGCGCCTGCGCCGTCTCGACCGTGCTGTCGACACCGCGCCCCGCACCGTCGGCGCCCGAGAGGCTGATGACCTCCGAGGCGTTGCCGCGGATCACCGCCGGGCGCAACGGCACGAGCTGCGACGCGATCCGGTCGCGTAGTGGGAGCCCACCGACTGCCACGGGGTCCAGCACCCACGGCGTGCCGGCGTCCCCTGCCGCCCGGGCCGTGGCGAGCATGGTCTCGCCGACCGCCGCGGTCAAGGTGCCCACGTTGATCAACAGCCCGTCGGCGACGCCGGCGAAAACCGGTGCCTCCTCGAGGTTGTCGACCATCGCCGGTGCCGCACCGAGCGCAAGCAGGGCATTCGCGGTGAAGCCGGTGACCACCGAGTTGGTGATGCACTGCACCAGTGGAGACCGCCCGCGGACCTCCCGCAGTAAGCCTGCGACGTCGACTTCGGTCACCACGGCCACTGCTCCCCCCGCACGGCCGCGTCCCAGAACATCCATTCATAACGCGTCGTGGCCTCGATGTGCCCGGCCATGTCCTCCACCGCTGCCGTGCTCGACCCGGAGGCGACGGAATCCACCACCTCGAGCGTTTCGGCGACGCTCTGCGCGAAACCGGGTGCGGCATACGCGTCGATCCACCTGGCGTAGACCGGGTCGCTCGAGCCGTCCTGCTGCAGTGCACGGCCGACCTGCTCATAGATCCAGTAGCAGGGCAGCACTGCCGCCAGGCCCTCGTGGAACGGCCGCTGGTGGCACACCGCCAGCAGATAGCTGGTATACGCAGTGGTGGCAGGCGATTTCGGCGTGCTGTTCAGCAGTCCCGGGTCGATACCCGCCGCGTGCAGCAGCGACGGGTGCAGCTCGAGCTCGGTGGCCACGGCGGCGCTCGCGTGTGCAGCCAGGGTCGACGCCGCACCGGTCGGTGCCTTGGCGGCGAGCAGTGAGAGCGCTCTGGCGTAGTCGCGCAGATAGAGAGTGTCCTGGATGATGAAGTAGCCGAACGCTTCTCGGGGCAACGTGCCACGGGACAGGCCCTGCAGGAAGTCGTGCGCGAGCACACGCTTCAGACCGTTCTCCATCGGTGCTCCCAGCACCGGCCACCAGGTGTATGACGACGTCGCTGACATCGCAGATCCCTTCCTCCGCCGGCATTGTCCGGCTCAGGTCGTAGCGGTCGGCGACGGTCGGTCGCCCTCTCAGCCCGGCTTCTCCGAGCTCCCGCGGGTTGTCTGCACCACCGTAATCCCTGCGGCAGCGGTGGGCCGACCGGGGTCGGCGTCAGCCCAGCGCACGGGTGACGTCGCGCAGCAGATCGTCCACGTCCTCCAGTCCGACGGACAGACGGAGCACCCCGTCGGTGATGCCGACGGACAGGCGCGCCTCCTCACCCATTCGGCGGTGGGTGGTCGTCGCCGGATGGGTGATCAACGACTTGGCATCACCGAGGTTGTTGGAAATATCAATGATCTCAAGGGCATTCATCAACGCGAATGCTTCGTCCTTGCCGCCGTCGAGCTCAAAGGTGACGACGGTGCCGCCGCCGGTCATCTGCCGCGTGGCCAGCTCGAACTGCGGGTGCGACTCCAGGAACGGGTACCAGACGCGCCGGATGGCGGGGTGCTCCTGCAGCACGCCGGCGATCCGCAGCGCGGCTCGCGCTTGCGCCTCGACCCGAAGACGGAGGGTTTCGAGCCCTTTGGTCAGCAGCCAGGCGTTGAAAGCGGACATCGACGGCCCGGTGTGCCGCAGCAGGTTCTTGACCGGGCCCTGGATGTACTCCTCCGTGCCGAGGATGGCGCCGCCGAGCACGCGCCCCTGACCGTCGATGTGCTTGGTCGCCGAGTAGACCACGACGTCCGCGCCGCGCTCCAGCGGCGCCGAGAAGACCGGGGTGCCGAACACGTTGTCGACCACGACCTGCGCCCCCACCGCGTGCGCCTTCTCGGTCACGAAGTCGATGTCCACCAGCTCCTGCATCGGGTTGCTGGGAGTCTCGAAGAACACTGCCGTGGTCGGCTCGGCGAGTGCGGCCTCCCACTGCGCGTTGTCGGGCCCGTCGACGAACACCGTGTTGACACCCCACCGGGGCAGGATCTCGTCCAGGATCACGAAGCAGGAGCCGAACAGCCCGCGAGAGGCGACGACGCGGTCACCCGCGCCGAGCAGAGCCGCGAGCGCGGTGAACACCGCGCCCATTCCCGAGCCGGTGGCGTAGCACGCCTCGGCTCCCTCCAACTGCCGCAACCGCTCCTCGAAGACCGCCACGGTCGGATTGCCGTACCGGCTGTAGACGAACCGCTGGACGTCCCCGGTGAACGCGGCCTCGGCCGCCTCCGCACTCTCGTAGACGAAACCGGAGGTCAGGTAGAGAGCTTCGGAGGTCTCCTCGAACGCGCTGCGTGTCAGGCCACCGCGGACGGCGACCGTGCCCTTGCCCCACGAAGTCGCCCGCTCGTCCTCGGCTCCGACACTTCGCGCGGACTCCGGGAGGTCGTCTGCGGTGCTCGTGGTGTCCTGACTCCGATCGCTCATGGATCGCAGCTTCCCACAAGGACCGTCAGCGTGCGCTGGGGGTCCGGCTGACGAGCGGTCGCCGGGAAGGTCAGCGAAGGTGGTGGGTGTCGTTGGTGAACGCGACGCGGGCCGAGCCGTCGGCATACACCTCGATCTGGGTGAGCGAGGCGGGGTCGGTGGCGAGCAGCCAGGCCTGCGCGAAACTCATTCCCAGCAACGACTGCAACACCACCAGGATCGGCAGCCGGTGCGTGGCGACGACGATCGTGCCGCCCAGGTCGACCGCACGCCGGCGTGCAGCGGTGACGCGCTCGACGAGTTCGAGGTGGGTCTCCCCGCCCTCGACACGGAAGTCGTCCTCGACCCGCAGGCGCGCGGGGTCACCGGGATAGCGCTCCCCGATCTCGGCGTAGCTCAGGCCGTCCCAGACCCCGAACGCCCGCTCGTCCCAGTCCGGGTCGACGATCGGTTCGACCCCCAGCACACCAGCGGCCGCGGCTCCGGTCTGGCGAGCGCGGGCCAGCGACGAGGTCACCACGGACACCGGTCCGTCGACCAGCTCGGCCAGCGCCTTCGCAGCCCGGTCGGCCTGGTCCAGGCCCAGCCGGTTGAGGCTCGGATCGGCACCGCCCCGGCCGTCCAACCGGCCGCCGACGGTGAAGTCGGTGACGCCGTGCCGCAGCAGGATCAGCCGGGTGGACACCGACCGCGTGGGAAGCGCGGGGCGCGGCTGATCCGTGTCCGCCGGCGCCGGGTCCGCATCCTCCTCGCGCCACAGGTCACGTTCGACGTGCTTGCCGTCCATGCCGTCGTTGGACAGCTTGTCCGCGGCCTTGTTCTGAGCGCGTGGGATCCACGTCCACTCGACGACTCCGCCGCCGGCGGCCCGCAACTGCCGGACGATGTCCTGCGCCTCGCCCGCGAGGCGGCGCATGTCCTCGTGCTTGATCTTCCAGCGGCCGGCCATCTGCTCGATCACCAGGCGGGAGTCCATCCGGACCGTGACCTCGGCACCCTCGTCGATCTGCTGGGCCGCGAGCAGGCCGGCGATCAGACCTTGGTATTCGGCGACGTTGTTGCTCGCCTTGCCCAGCGGTGCGGCGCGCTCGGCGAGCAGGGACCGGTCGTGCGCGTCACGGACCAGCGCTCCGTAGCCGGCGACACCGGGGTTGCCCCGCGAGCCTCCATCGGCCTCGACGATCAGTGAACGAGCCATCGACCTACAGCCCCGACTCGGCGTTGCGGATCAGGATGCGGCGACACTCCTCACACCGCAGCACCTCGTCCTCCGGCGCCGACCGGATGCGGGACAGCTCGGCCTGCCCCAGCTCCAAACCACAACCGCTGCAACGCTTCTGCTGCAACGCGGCTGCCGCGACGCCGCCCATCTGCTCGCGCAGCTTCTCGTAGAGCGGCAGCAGGTCGGTGCCGACGCCGGCCGCCACATCGGCTCGCTCGCGTTGCACGCTCGCCCGCTCCGACTCGATCTCGGCGAGGGCGTCGTCGCGTTCGGCGGTCAGCCGCTCCACCGCCTGCGCCGCGTCCTGCTGCGCCTTCTGCTTGACGTCCAGCTCGGCCTGCAGGCGCTCGGCGCGCTCCATGACCTCCAGCTCGATGTCCTCGAGCTCGGCCTGGCGGCGTGCGAGCGTCTCGAGTTCGTGCTGCAGGTTCTGCAACTCCTTGCCGGTGCCACTGCCGGCCTCCAACCGTCTGCGGTCCCGGTCCGCCCGATCGCGGACCAACTGCACGTCGGCGTCGGCCTTGCTGACCGCGCGCTCGTTGTCCTGCACGGCCGTGCGAGCCAGGACGACCTCCTCCTGGAGGGTGCCGGCGCTCGCGGCCGCGTCGGCGAGCTGAGCGTGCACCGGCAGCGTGCGCTCCCGGTGCGCCAGCTGGTCCAGGCGGGTGTCGAGCTTCTGCAGGTCCAGCAGTCGCCACTGCTTGGTCAGGTCGGCCTTCACGTCAGCTCACTGTTCCTTCGGTTCGGTCGGTAGGGCACATCACGAAGCTCACCGCTGCGGTCCGTCGCCGGGAAGCCCGTCGCGGGGGTGCCCGGTGGGCACCACGAAATCCCATGGGTCGGTGCGCAATCGGGAGACGGCCGTTTCCACGTCATACCCCTGCTCGCCCAGCGCCCGCCGGAAGCGGTCGGCGCAGCCGGCCAGCCACAACCACTCGGTCGCCCAGTGCCCCGCGTCGATGAGGTATGGCGTGCCGCCGCGTGCTTCCTCACGCGCCTCCAACGCCGGGTGGTGCCGCAGATCCGCCGTGACGTAGACGTCGGCGCCGCTGCTGCGGACCGCGTCGAAACGCGTGTCGCCGGCGCCACCCTGCACGGCGACCCGCCGCACGGTCGCTGCCGGATCCCCGCTGACCCGAAGGCCGGCCGGTGCCGCGGGCAACGCCTCGGCGAGCGCGGCCGCGAAGGCGGACAGCGTCATCGGCTCGGCGAGGTCACCGACCTTGCCCAGCGGCTGACCGTCCTCCTCGCCGAGCGGGACGGCGTCGTCGGACAGCCCGCACGCCGCCGCGAGCGCGTCGTTGACCCCGGGTGTCGCGACGTCGGCGTTGGTGTGCGCGCAGTAGAGCGCGATGTCGGCGACCACGAGGGTGGTCACGGCGGCGCCCTTGGCGGTGTTCGTCGCGACCGAGTGCACACCGCGCAGCAACAGCGGGTGGTGGGTGACCACCAGATCGGCGCCGGCATCCCTCGCCTCCTCGATGACCGACAGCGTCGGGTCGACCGCGAAGAGCACCGACCGGACGGGTTGCTCGAGGTCACCGGTGACCAGGCCGACCTGGTCCCACGTTGCGGCGGTGTCGCGGGGGTAGAAGCCGTCGAGCACCCGCACGGCGTCCGCCAGGCTGGGACTGCTCACGTGTCCACCTTTCGGGAGATGCCGGAAACTGTCGTGACGCGGCCGAAGGCCGCCAAGAAACGAAGGTCCACTCGAGGGTGGACGTGCTCGCGAGGAACGAACGAGCAACGTCCACCCTACGGGTGGGCCCGGCCGGGATCGAACCGACGACAGCCGCGGTGTAAACGCGGTGCTCTACCAACTGAGCTACAGGCCCGCGGGCGGCTGGGCCACCGCGGCGCCCCGTCATTGTGCCAGCAGCTGCGTGCCGGGCAAACTCCGGCAGATGCCGCTTCTCACAACGCGGCGAGCGCCTCGCGGTACCCCTCGAAATCACGTGCCTCACCCGGCCCGTTGACCTGGGTCCAGCGCACCGTGCCGGTCGGATCGAGCAGGAACGTGCCGCGGGTCGCCATACCGGCGTCGGCGTTGAAGACGCCGTAGTCGCGTGCGACCTGCCCGTGCGGCCAGAAGTCCGACAGCAGGTCGAAGTCGAAGTGCTGTGCGTCGGCCCAGGCCCGCAGCGTGAACATCGGGTCACACGAGACGGCCACCACCTCGGCCGCCGCGTCACCGGTGAACCCGGCGGCGTCGTCTCGGATGCCACACAGCTCCCCGGTGCACACACCGGACCAGGCGAACGGGTAGAACACCAGCAGCACCGGCCGTTCGGCGATGCGCTCGGCCAGCGAGACGTCCTGCCCGTGTTGGTTCTTCAGGGTGAAGTCGGGCGCTGCCGCCCCGACGGCGACGGGCGAATCGGTCATCGCTGTTTCGCCACGCCGCCCTGCACGAGCTTGGTCGCGATCCAGTCGGCCCCCGCACGCGTCGAGGTGCCCGCCTTCAGGCCTGCGGTCTGTGCGGCTTCGGCGATGTCGCTGGCGTCGACGTGGTCCGGATGGCCCGCCCCCGGCACCAGCAGCACGACGAATCCCTTGTCGGCCAGGTTGGTCAGCGCATCGACGCAGTCGTCGATCAGGTCGCCGTCACCTTCGCGCCACCAGAGCACGACGGCATCGACGACGCCGTCGTACTCCTCGTCCTCGAGTCCGGATCCGATGACGTCCTCGATCTGATCGCGGACCGCGTCGTCGACGTCCTCGTCCCAGCCGAGCTCTTGCACCACCTGATCTTTTTCGAAGCCGAGCTTTTCGGCCAGTGCGGATTTCTGGGCCCCAATTGCCATGGGCGTAGTTCACTAGGAAGTGCGGCCGTTTGCAACCGGAGCGCGTGATTTCGGGACAACCACGCAAGCTTTCCGGCGCACGAGCGCCGGCTCGGCACACCCCCGAGGCGATCGGTGGGTGTGCCGAGCCGGGCTCGACGAGTCCGCGACCTACCAGGCCTGGCCGGGGTCGTATGCCGAGGACTTGTCCACGTCCTCGGTCCGCTTGACGGTCGCCTCGATCAGGCCGTAGGGCCGGTCGGCGGCGTAGTGCACCTCGCAGTTGTTCTCGACACCGAACGGGCTGAGGTCGACCACGAAGTGGTGCTTGTTCGGGCAGCTGAAACGCACCTCGGCGACGCTCGGCGCCGCGTCGAGGACCGCGCTACCCATGTCGAACAGCGTGTGCTGCAGCGCGTAGCTGTAGGCGCTCGCGAAGCTACCGGTGATGGCGTCCTTGACCGCGTCGAACGACTTGCCCCAGTCGACGTCGGTGCCGTCGTGCGCCCACTGCGCGGTGACGGCGGTCGCCATGATGCGGTCGTTGGTCGGCTGCAGCGTCGTGTACTTGTCCTGGTAGAAGTCGTGGAACTCCGAGTCGGTGGTCTTCAGGACGGTGAGCTCCTTCAGGCCGCTGACGACGCTGGTGTCCGCCTCGTTGGCGGTGACGGTGACGGTGCGCACGTAGTCGCCGTTCTTGACGAACGCGTGCGGGTTGCCGTGCGAGCGGTCCCACGGGAACGCCTCGACGTTGATCCGCACGCCGGAGACCTGCGGCACCTGCAGGAAGTGCTCGGCCAGCGCGAGCGCGAACGTCTCGGGCTCGCGGACGGCCTCGCCGGCCTCCTTGGCCATCGAGTTCACGGTGTTCTTGCAGGCGTCGGTGGTCAGGACGTTGGCCTGGTCACCCACCATGTGAGCGTCCGTGAAATCGCCGGTCAGCGACACGGACACGTTGTAGTCGACCAGGTCGTGCGGTGCATCCGGGTTGTCCCGGAAAACACGCACGACGTGGACCTCGGCTTTGCCGTACTGGTTGTGCCCGAGCACATAGGACATCTGGAATCAGCTCCCTCTATAGGTGGAGAACGCGAACGGACTCAGTAGCAATGGCACGTGGTAGTGCCGTTCTTCGTCGACGACGAAGGTGATCGCCACCTCGGGATAGAAGGCCCGGACCCCGGCTCGCTCGAAGAAGCTGCCGGTGGCGAAGACGATGCGGTAGGTGCCCGGTCGGAGCCCGTCGGGCACCAGACCGGAGACCCGGCCGTCATCGTCGGTGGTCCCGGATCCGATGGGCCGGCCATCGGATCCGGCACCGGTCTGGCAGAACACCGTGACGTCGACACCGGTGGCCGGTGCGCCGTTGACGGCGTCCAAAACATGGGTGGACAGAGTGCTCATCGGGCGAACGCTCCTTCCAAGCGCAGGCGGGTGATCTGGCGCAACTGCTCGCGCACCTCGGTCACCTCGGTGGCCAGGTCGTTGCCGAGCCGGCGCTGCAGCTCGGACAGGATCTGCGACGGGGTGCGGCCGGCCGCACGGATGAGGAACACACGGTCGAAACGCTGCTCGTACTCCGCGTTGCCCTGCAGGATCTGGTCGGCGACCGATCGGTCGGCCGACTGCATCGCCGACTGTTCCGAGCGCGAGAGCCGTGCGGACTCATCGTCGCCGCTGACCCGGTCGCCGATCCGGGGGTGCCCGGCAAGGGCCGCGTCGAGATCCGCCACGTCGAGACCGTCGAAGACCCGATCGGACTCGGCGAGCAGTGCTTCGGGCTCGGCATAGGGCCGTGCTGCCGCCACGGCCCGCGCCCAGCGGTCCGCACCGCACAGCGGCAGCAGCATGCGGACGGCGTCGTCCTCGGACGCTGCGTTGAAGTCCGACAGCGTATTCCGCTGAATGGAAGTTGTATTCCGCATGTAGAAATAATGCGATGAACTGCCCACGCTGTCAAGGGGCCGGTCGGAAATCAGCCCGCCAGCTGTGCCGCGAGCTCGTCGGCGGCCTCCCGCAACACCGGGATCGCCCGCTCGTGCAGCGCCTCGGTCATCCGGGACGCCGGCCCGGAGATCGACAGGGCCAGATTGGCCGCGCCGCCGACCACCGGCAGGGCCAGGCACACCACACCCTCCTCCATCTCACCGAACTCGTGAGCGACGCCCTCGGCACGGACCCGGCCCAGCTGCGCGATGAATTCGTCGGGGTCGGTGATGGTCGCCGCCGTCATCGGCGGCATCCCCACCCGGTCCAGGATTCCGCGCACCTCGTCGTCCTCGAGCTGGGCCAGCAGCGCCTTGCCCGCAGCTCGGCAGTGCGGGTGCACGTGCTGGCCCAGCTGCGTGAACATGCGCATCGCACGCGGCGAGGGCGCCTGCCCGACATACACCAGCATGTCGCCGTCGAGAGCGGACAGGTTGGCGCTCTCCCCCAGCCGGCGCACGACGCCGGCCAGCGCCGAGCTGCTGCGCGAGCCGAAGGCGTCGAGCGCGGAGTTGCCCAGTGGGATGAGCCGCGAGCCCAGCGCGTAGCGGCGGTCGGGCAGTTGCCGCAGATAGTTGCGGTCCACCAGGGTGCGCACGAGGCGGTGGATGGTGGGCATCGGCAACCCCGAGGCAGCGCTCACCTCGACCAGCGCCATCTCGCCGCCGGCCTGGTCGATGAGCTCGAGTATGTCGAGCGCCCGACCCACGGACTGCACCCCACCGGGGCGGCTTGGTTGTGCCATGGCGGCTCCTCTACGGTCAGATATATTCGCCAACACGGAATTTATACTCCATAATACGGAATAACGGGCGAGAGGAGCCACAGTGTCCGATTTCCGCACCACGCTCACCGAGCAACTGGATGCATCACTCGCCGCTGCCGACGCGGCGCTGCTACGCCATTATCCGGGCCCGCCGGCCGGGCGTCATCCGATCCACACCGTCTATCTGCCGGCCGACCGCTGCACCGCCGACGACGTGCGCGCCTTCGCGGCGAGCGCGCGGGAGCTGCTGGAGACCTACGCCCCCGGACCGGCCGATCTCGCGGCGGCCACCGGGGAGCCGGTCGCGGACGTCGAAGCGGTCTACGACCGCGTCGCCCAGAAGCTGGAGCAGGAACCCATCGAGGACCTGCGTGCGGATTTCGAGGACGGCTACGGCGTGCGATCGGACGAGGCGGAGGACGCCCATCTGGCCGACGTGCTCACAGCGTTCGCCGAGCTGGCCAAGAGCGATGAGCTCCCGGCGTGGCACGGGGTGCGCTTCAAATCGTTCGAGGCGCCGACGCGGGCCCGCGGTGTGCGCACGCTGGTGGACTACCAACGGGGTATGACGGACGCAGGACTGCTGTCCGGCAACGTCCTGACACTGCCGAAGGTGACCAGCGTCGACCAGGCGGAAGCCATGAACACCGCCTGCGCGGCGCTGGAACAGGAGCTGCGATTGCCTGCGGGGAGCGTCACTTTCGAGATCCAGGTCGAGACGCCGCAGGCGATCCTGTCGACCGACGGCACGGCGTCGGTCGCCCGCATGGTCCATGCGGCACCGGGGCGGGTCAGCTCGTTGGTCTACGGCACGTTCGACTACAGCGCGGGCCTCGGCATCGCAGCGGCATACCAGGCACTGGACCACCCTGCCGCCGACCACGCCAAGTCCGTCATGCAGGTGGCGGCCGCGCAGACCGGCACCCGCATCTGCGACGGATCCACCAACGTGGTCGCGTTCGGCGACCGCGAGTCGGCACACGCCACGTGGCGACTGCACACCGGCCTGGTCACCCGCTCCCTCGTGCGCGGCATCTACCAGGGCTGGGACATGCATCCCGGCCATCTGGTCTCGCGCTACCTGGCCAACTTCCTGTTCTTCCGCCGCGCGCTGCCCAGCGCGGCCGGACGGCTGGCGGCATACGTGCACCAGAGCTCCGGCGGCGACGTGATGGACGAGCCGGCGACCGCACGCATGCTGGCCCAGGCCCTGCTGCGCGGGGTCCACTGTGGCGCCATCGGCTCCGAGGAAGTCCGATCCGCCTGCGGGCTCACCGTTTCCGAGCTCACCGAACTCACCCACTGAAGGTCAGGAGTCCCACGTATGACGAACACGTACTACACACCGCGCGGCGGGTTGCCCCCGCAGACGGAGCTGACGACCGACCGTGCGGTCTTCACCGATGCGTACGCCGTGCTGCCCCGCCGCACGATGAGCGACATCACCACCAGCCGCCTGCCGTTCTGGGACAACACACGCCTGTGGGTCATCGCCCGGCCACTGACCGGCTTCAGCGAGACGTTCTCGCAGTACATCGTCGAGGTCGGCCCGGGTGGTGGCAGTGACCGGCCCGACACCAACCCCGAGGCCGAGAGCGTGCTGTTCGTCGTGGACGGCGAGCTGCGGCTGGAGCTGGCCGGGACCGAGCACCGGTTGCCCGCCGGGGGCTACGCCTTCCTCAAACCCGGTGAGTCGTGGACGCTGCACAACGACAGCGCGGCCGGCGCCACCTTCCACTGGATCCGCAAGCGGTACGCCGTCGTCGACGGCATCGACGTCCCGGAGTCCTTCGTGACGCACGAGAACGACGTCGAGCTCGGGGCGATGCCCGACACCGACGGCCGGTGGTGCACCCAGCGGTTCGCCGACCCCGACGACGTGCGCCACGACATGCATGTGAACATCGTCACCTTCGAGCCCGGCGGCGCCATCCCCTTCCCGGAGACACACGTCATGGAGCACGGCCTGTACGTGCTGGAGGGCAAGGCGGTCTACCTGCTCAACAAGGACTGGGTCGAGGTGCAAGAAGGCGACTTCATGTGGCTGCGCGCCTTCTGCCCCCAGGCCTGTTACGCCGGCGGGCCCGGACGCTTCCGCTACCTGCTCTACAAGGACGTGCACCGCCACGCCCGACTGAGTCTCTAGACCCGACTTCGCGCCGCACCGTCCCGGCGCTGCGCTCGCCAGCTCGCCGCGCGCCGGGCCCCCACCGGTCGTCGTCTCGCGCCAGTCATCGAGACGATGTCCACCACGAAAGCTACTGACCAGTAGCCGAGACCACCATCTTCGCCGCCCGAGTGCGGGTAGAAGATGGATTCATCCGGAAACCCCGAATACACATGACATCGCGGTCGCGTCACGGCGCGACGGTCGCATGAGAGGAGCCACTCATGGCACGCGAGGACGCAGGACCGATCCTCAACGGCATACCCAGCCAACTGCCGGACATCGACCCCGACGAGACTCAGGAGTGGCTCGACTCGCTGGACGGGCTGATCGACGAGGTCGGACAGACCCGTGCCCGCTACATCATGCTGAAGCTGCTTCAGCGTTCTCGCGAGCGACGCATCGGTGTGCCGTCCCTGACGGCGACCGACTACATCAACACCATCAGTCCCGAAGCGGAGCCGTGGTTCCCCGGTGACGAGGAGGTCGAGCGCCGCTACCGCGCGTGGCTGCGATGGAACGCCGCGATGATGGTGCACCGCGCGCAGCGTCCGGGCATCGGTGTCGGTGGCCACATCTCCAGTTACGCCTCCGCCGCGACGCTGTACGAAGTCGGCTTCAACCACTTCTTCCGCGGCCCGTCCCACCCCGGTGGTGGCGACCAGGTCTTCTTCCAGGGTCACGCCTCACCCGGCATGTACGCCCGCGCCTTCCTCGAGGGCCGGCTCACCGAGGACGACCTCAACGGCTTCCGGCAGATGCACTCGCACATCGTGGACGGCAAGGAGCGCGGCCTGCCGTCCTATCCCCACCCGCACAACATGCCCGGGTTCTGGCAGTTCCCCACGGTGTCGATGGGCATCGGGCCGATGAACGCCATCTACCAGGCGCAGTTCAACCGCTACCTGCACAACCGCGGGCTGAAGGACACCAGCGACCAGCACGTCTGGGCGTTCCTCGGCGACGGCGAGTTCGGTGAGCCGGAGACCCGCGGCCAGCTCCAACTGGCGGCGATCGAGGGTCTGGACAACCTGACGTTCGTGGTCAACTGCAACCTGCAGCAGCTGGACGGGCCGGTGCGGGGCAACGGCAAGATCATCCAGGAGCTGGAGTCCTACTTCCGTGGTGCCGGCTGGAACGTCATCAAGTGCATCTGGGGCCGCGGTTGGGACCCGTTGCTGGCCGCCGACCGCGACGGGGCGCTCGTCAACGTCATGAACACCACCCTCGACGGCGACTACCAGACCTTCCGCGCCAACGACGGTGCCTACGTCCGCGAGCACTTCTTCGGCCGCGACCCGCGCACCCGTGAGATGGTCAAGGACTGGTCCGACGAGGACATCTGGTGGAAGCTCAAGCGCGGCGGTCACGACTACCGCAAGGTCTACGCGGCCTACAAGGCGGCGGTGGAGCACAACGGTCAGCCGACGGTCGTCCTGGCCAAGACCATCAAGGGTTACAGCCTCGGCAGCCACTTCGCCGGTCGCAACGCGACCCACCAGATGAAGAAGATGACGCTGGATGACCTCAAGGGCTTCCGCGACTCGCTGCAGATCCCGATCAGCGACCAGGTGCTGGAGTCCGACCCCTACCTGCCGCCCTACTACAACCCCGGTCCCGAGGACCCGGCCATCCAGTACATGCTGGAGCGCCGCCAGAAGCTCGGCGGGTCCGTGCCGACGCGCCGCACCACGAGCTCGGTCAGCCTCACGCTGCCGGACGACAAGCCGTACGCGATCGCTCGCAAGGGCTCGGGCAAGCAGGAGGTCGCCACCACGATGGCCTTCGTCCGCATCCTGAAGGACCTGATGCGCGACAAGGAGTTCGGCAAGCACTTCGTGCCGATGGTGCCCGACGAGGCACGCACGTTCGGACTCGACTCGTTCTTCCCGACGGCCAAGATCTACAACCCGCACGGGCAGCACTACACGTCCGTGGACCACGAGTTGATGCTGGCCTACAAGGAGGCCAAGGACGGTCAGATCCTGCACCTGGGCATCAGCGAGGCGGGCTGCACCTCGGCGTTCACCGCGGTCGGCACGTCATACTCCACGCACGACCTG
>Ga0164242_10002363_pt1 | contig 21846 bp, 22 predicted proteins | sample OricomgcompostMG_FD_108783 | JGI IMG/M metagenome (GOLD analysis project Ga0164242, IMG submission 108783) | Miracle-Growth compost microbial communities from Emeryville, California, USA - Original compost - Miracle growth compost (MG) ... | reverse complement strand
CTGATCGGCCGCGGAGACCCTCTGTCCTCCTACTTCGTCACCGACGTCCGATTGCCGCGCGTCGTGGCCGGCGTCGTCGTGGGTGCTGCCCTCGGTGGCTCAGGGGCCCTCGTCCAGACCATCACCGGTAACCCGCTCGGCAGCCCGGACCTGGTTGGCTTCAGTGCCGGCTCGGCCACTGGCGCCGTGGTCGCGATCATGACCGTCGGCGGTGGGCCTGGCGCCGTTGCGATCGGCGCGGTCGTCGGCGGTGGCCTGACCACAGCACTGATCTGGTCCCTCACCCGTCGGCACGGACTCACCGGACAGCGTCTCGTGCTGGTCGGCCTCGGGGTCGGAGCCACTTTGACCGCGGTAGACCGGCTACTGCTCGCCCGAGCCGACCTCGCGACCGCTCAGGACGCGGCCCAGTGGCTGGCAGGCTCGCTCGATGGGCTGCTTTGGCACCGGGTGGCGCCGGCGGCGGTCGCCATCGGCGTACTCCTGGTCGTGGCAGGTGCCCTCGCGCGACCCCTCGGGATGCTGCCGCTCGGCGACGACCTGACGCACGCGGCTGGCATCGATGTCGTGCGGTTGCGGAGCGCGGCCCTTCTCGTCGGGGTCGCCCTGATCGCCCTGGCTACCGCGATCGCCGGGCCGATCGCCTTCGTGGCGCTGGCGGCGCCCCAGATCGCACGCCGTCTCACCGGCGCCGCCGCCCCCGCGGTGGGAGCCTCGGCCCTGACCGGCGCTGCCGTGGTCCTGGCCAGCGACCTGATCGCGCAGCGGCTGTTCGCGCCCACCCAACTCGCCGTCGGTGTCGTGACCGGCGCCGTCGGTGGCGTCTATCTCGTGGCTCTGCTGGCCACCCAATGGAGGAGGAGCCGATGAGCCGCCTGCGGACCGACGGCCTGTCCGTGGCCTATGGCCAGCGTCCCGTGCTCGAGGAGCTGAGCGTGGACATCCCCGACGACGCGTTCACCGTGATCGTGGGGCCGAACGCCTGTGGCAAGTCCACCCTGCTGCGCTCACTGGGCCGGATGCTGCGCCCGAGCGAGGGGCGGGTACTGCTCGACGGTCGGGAGGTCGCCGGCCTTCCGGCCAAGGAGTACGCGCGCGCGCTCGGGCTGTTGCCGCAGAGCGCGATCGCGCCGGAGGGGATGAGCGTCGCCGACCTGGTCGGCCGCGGCCGCTATCCACACCAAGGCTTCTTCCGGCAGTGGTCGCCGCGCGACGAGGAGGCAGTGACGCGAGCGATGACAGCGGCGTCGGTGAGCGCGCTCGCCGACCGTCCGGTCGACGAGCTCTCTGGTGGTCAACGACAGCGCGCATGGTTGGCGATGGCGCTGGCCCAGGAGACGCCGCTGCTGCTCCTCGACGAGCCGACCACCTACCTCGACATCACCCACCAGCTCGAGGTGCTCGACCTGGCCCGCTCGCTCGTCGCCGGCGGACGGACAGTCGTCGCCGTGCTGCACGAGCTCAACCTCGCCTTCCGGTACGCCGACCATCTCGTCGTCATGTCCGATGGCAGGGTGGTCGCCACCGGCGCGCCGTCCGACGTGGTCACGCCCGAGCTGATGGCCGAGGTCTATCGGCTGGCGTGCCGGATCGTGCCAGACCCGGTGACGGGGACGCCGCTGGTCGTGCCGGAGCTGGGCGCCGCGCCGACCGGTGCCACCGCGAGAGCGCGCCTGGGGGTGCTGCGATGACGACCGCACAACGCCCACCGAAGGTGCCGCGGCCCGTGCCGGTTCCCCGTGTGCGCAGTGCGCTGATGGACCGGCTGGCGGCCGAGGACGTGGAGATGTTCTGGAGCCGGATCGCAGACCGGCTGCCGCTGGTGGAGACGCTGTCAGTCGAGGAGGGCGACAGCCCGGAGGTGATCGTGACCTTCTGCTGGCGCGACGAGGCGGCCGCCCCTGCTGAGCAGGTGCTGCTCTTCGCCAACAGGCTCACCGACGAGACCTCGCTTCCCGAAACCCTGCTTGAGCGGATGCCTGGGACCGACATCTGGCATGCGTCGTTCCGGATGGGTCGCGACTGGCGGGCGTCGTACTCCTTCCTGGTGCAGCCGGTCGGTGGCCGTGCGCCCTGGCTGGTCGACGGCCATGTCGCGCTCCGGACGGCGCTCGACCACGGGCTGCCGGATCCGCGGAACCCCGACACCTGCGTCAACCGCGCCGGGATCATCCAGTCGGTGGCGTCGATGCCGGACGCCCCGGCCCAGCCGTGGCTGCATCCCCGTCCGGGCGAGGAGCACGGCGCGGTCGAAGCGGTCACGGGTCCGGACGGACGTGAGGTCTGGCTCTACCGGCCGGCAGGCTCGGACGCGCCGGCGGGCTCCGGGCCACTGCCACTCGTGGTGGCGCTCGACGGTGAGGTCTGGGTGCGGTGGCTGCCGACGATCCTGGACAACCTGATCGCTGCCGGCGAGATCCCGCCGGTGCACGCGGTGCTGCCGTCGTCCGGTGGACGCGAGGCCCGGTGGGCCGAGCTCGGTGCCGCGGGTGGTGGAGCGGCCTGGGTGAGCGAGGCACTGCTGCCATGGGCGGCGGATCGTCTTTCCTTCGATCGAGACCGGGTGGTGCTCGCCGGGCAGAGCCTCGGCGGTCTGACCGCACTTCGCGCCGGACTCAGCCGTCCCGATGTGATCGGTGCGGTGATCAGTCACTCGGCGAGCCTGTGGCAGGACGATCTCGCCGAGCTGGTGAGACCGGGTATCGACACCCGGATCCATCTCGCCCACGGCACCCAGGAGTGGGTGCTCGACGGCCCCCATCGCGACCTGGCCGCTCGGTTGTCCGCGGCGGGGGTGGCCACCGACGTGGCGACCTACAACGGCGGCCACGACTACGCGTGCTGGCGCGGTGGCATCGCCGAGGGGATCCGCTGGGCGCTGGGCTGAGCCTCTAAGGTCACCTCATGCGCGCCTGGATCGACGGTCAGCTTCTCGACGACCCCGCTGCACCCGCTGTCAGCGTCTTCGACCACGGTCTGACGGTCGGCGATGCGGTCTTCGAGGCGATCAAGGTCGTGGACGGCGAGCCGTTCGCGCTGAAGCGGCATCTGGAGCGGTTGCAGCGATCGGCGATGGGTCTTGGGCTCGGGGCGGTCGACGAACCGGCACTGCGTGAGGGCATCGACGCCGTACTGGCGGCGGAGCCGGTCGCCCTCGGGCGTATCAGGATCACCGTCACCGGTGGGGCGGCCCCGCTCGGGTCCGGCCGCGGTGATGCGGCCCCGACGCTGATCGTCGCGCTCAGCGAGGTGCCGGCCTTTGCCGAAGCCACCCGCGTCATCACCGTCCCTTGGCCGCGTAACGAGCGGAGCGCGCTGGCGGGTTTGAAGACCACGTCCTACGCCGAGAACGTCGTGGCGCTCGCCGAGGCCCAGCGCCAGGGTGCCGGCGAGGCGGTCTTCGCGAACACACAGGGCTACCTGTGCGAGGGCACCGGCACCAACGTCTTCTACGTCGTCGATGGTGAGCTGCGGACCCCGACGTTGGCCAGTGGCTGCCTGGCTGGTGTCACGAGGGCGCTGATCCTGGAGTGGTACGGCGGGGTCGAGGTGGATGAGCCGATCGGGGTCGTCGCCGAGCGGGCCAGCGAGGTCTTTCTCGCCTCGACGCTGCGCGACGCGCAGGCGGTCGTGGCCTGGAACGACAAAGACCTCCCGTACGGCCCGGTCACACGGGCGGTACGGGAGGCCTGGCGGGGCAGGGAGCCTGAGCTACTCGGCCGCTGAGCCCAGCAACTCGGCGATGAGGGAGTCCACGTCGAGGTGCTGGCTCTCGGTGCCGACGGGCACCGCGGCGAAGGTCCGGGCGAGGAACGTCTGCAACTCGTGGGTGGAGGCCTCGGCGACCAGTCGGCCATCGGGGGAGGAGAAGTCGAGCACAGCGACAGCGCGAGCGTCGTCGTCGATGCTCGGGTAGACCTTCACGTCACCCTCGCCGGCAGGTGCGGCCAGGCCCTGCAGCAGCAGGGTGCGGGCGACGATCCACTCGACGTCGCCGGCGGTGGAGTGGAAGGTGAGGGAGACGGCGTAGGGGTCGTCCTGCCGGTATCCCAGGGTCGTCGGCACGTCGACATTGCGGCCCCACGGGTCGACACAGGCCAGGCTGATGTCCTGGGAGAGCATCGGGGTGGTGGGCTGCTGGGTCATCGGGTTCACGCTCCTCGTCGCTGGTGTCGACAGTGAGACGCCGGGCCTCGGTACCCATGACGCGGATTCGGCATCGTGATCTGCCTCTCTTGCGCGGGCGTGACCGGATGCTCGTCCGGCGCTGTCCCCGCGCCTGTACTGAACAACGCGCACGGCGCGCGTTGGGTACGCCGGAGTACCCCGGTCGCTAGACCACCCGGACCTTCGTCCCTGGTGCCCCCGAGTGTGAGGACAGCGCGTGGATGCGCTAGTGTTTCGCAACGTTCCGAACACGTTCGGACGTGTAGCTCAGCTGGTTAGAGCGCATCGTTCACACCGATGAGGTCAGGGGTTCGAGTCCCTTCACGTCCACAAGTAAAGAGCGGCCCCTCACCTTGAACAGAGGTGAGAACGAGGATGGACACATTCGGGGCAAACCGGCCCTGGATGGCGAAATCCCAGGAAACGCCCCAGGGAGTGCCGCTCAAGCCCTCACGCGGTGATCTCCCGCCTTCGAAGATCCGTCCACTCCAGGGCGGGTCTTCTGCGTTCCTGGTGCAGCCGCGACACCTGAGTGCTGTCCAGGCCCGCCGGGTCGCATCCGAGGTTCCTGCCGCGGTCCAACCCGCGCGAGATGGCCAGTTGAACGCACGCCGCCAGGGGCGCGAGCTGCCGGCGGAGGCGACGCCTGGGAGGAACACGGTCCCGACGTCGCGGCGCCGGTGGTCGCCGGGCACTGCACGCTGGGCGACGGGCAACATGTCCACAGCTGGCCGTCACGGGCGGCGCCCGTCGGCCTCCGAGACCAGTCGGTACTTCTGGATCTTGCCCGTTGTCGTCTTCGGGAGGTCATCGGCGTCGACGAGCACGACGCGACGGGGAACCTTGAACGCCGCCAGCCGGGCGCGGCAATGCCGTAGCAGCTCCTCCTCGGTCACGCTGCCGTCGGGCGTCGCCACCACCCACGCCCAGCCGACCTCGCCGAGCCGGGCGTCGGGTACGCCGGCGACGTAGGCCTGCTCCACGGCCGGATGGCTGGTGAGAGCCCGCTCGACCTGCTGCGGCGCCACTAGCTCGCCACCGACCTTGAACAGCTCGCCGCTGCGGCCCGTCAGCTCCAGGTAGCCGTCGGGGCGTACGCGGCCCAGGTCGCCGGTGCGCAGCCAGCCGTCGGCGTCGATGAGCGCCGCGGTGCGCTCAGGATCGTCAAAGTAGTGCGTGGTCACGATCGGCCCGCGGACCGCGAGCTCGCCCTCGTCGCCCGGAGCGAGCGGGTCGCCGGTGAAGGGGTCGACGGTGCGGTAGGCGGCCAGGGCCCCATCCATCTCGGGCAGCGCTGCGCTGCCGCCCAGTTTCATCCGGCCGACCGTCTCCGCGACGACCTCGAGCGGGTCACCCGGAAGGGTGAGTGCGGTCGCGGCGGACACCTCGGTTTGGCCGTACCCGGTGAAGACCTGTCGGGGGCCGAGCACCTCGTCGATCTGCTGCCACAGCCGCACGGGCGCCGCCGCGGCGGCGGAGAAGACAGACTCCAAGCTGGAGGTGTCGTAGGAGTGGCGGGTCGCCCCCTCGACGACGGCGATGCTCATCGTCGGCACGAACAGCACTTCCTGGAGGCGGTGGGTGGCGATGGAGGTCAGGATCGTGCGCGGATTGAACACCGCATGCGGTGCGATCGCTCCGCCTGCGAAGAGAGCGGCCAGCATGCCCTCGACGTACCCGAAGACGTGGTACATCGGCAGCGAGAAGCCGATCCGCCAGCCGTCGGCGAAGCCTCGGTGGTACGCCGACCCGTAGGCGCTGCGCAACACCATGTCGTGGGTCAGCACCGCACCGAGCGGGTGGCCCGAGGTGCCGGAGGTGAAGACGATGTCGCAGACGGCGTTCGGGTCGACGGCATGCTCGATCTCGCGCACGGCGCCTTCGTCGACACCACGGCCGCGCTCGGCGAGTCCATCGAGGTCGAGGGCGCGCGGCCGCCGCGAGTTCGAGACCAGCACGATCTGCCGGAGCGCGGGAAGTCTCTCACCATGTCCTTCGGCGAGGACGTCGCTCTCCCAGCCCGGCGCAAGCTCATCGAGCGCGTCGAGATGATCGACGCCGATCGCGGCGTCGATGGTGACCAGCACGCTGGCGCCGCACGTGTTGAGCACGGTGGCGAGCTCGGCCGCGCGGTAGGAGAAGTTGATCGGTACCGCGGTTGCACCCAGCCGGGCGATCGCCAGCTTCACCGCCACGAACTCCGGGCGGTTGTCGATAACCATCGCGACCGCGTCGCCCGGTCGCACGCCGAGGTCGTAGAGGCCGCGGGCCAACAGGCGGGACCAGTCCCGTATCTCGGCGTAGGAGTACGACGTACTGTCGGTCAGGACGTAGGACCGGTCGGCGTACGCCGCGGCCGTGGTGTCGAACCGCTCGGCCAAACCCATCGGGGTCCAGCCGCCGAGTGTCTCCTCGAGCCGGGCCCGGCGCCGGTCGACCTCTGCATCGCTCACGGACCGTTTCTACACCCAGCGTGGTCCGACCGGACCGTATTCGTCCGGAGTCGCTTCCCCTACTCGCCGGTCACGCTTAGCGTCGCTGGTGAGGCGCGGTTCCGTGTCGACTGCCAGACGTACGAGGAGCTCCGTGATCACCGTCTCGCAACCCGGCCGGATGGGGTCCCGGATCCTGTCCCTGGGTGGCTACCAGCCCTCGCTCGTGGTCACCAACGACGACTTGGCGGCCCGCCTCGCCACCGACGACGAGTGGATCCGATCCCGGGTCGGCATCCAGGAGCGCCGTCTGGCCGGGCGCGAGGAGGGCATCGTCGAGATGGCGGTCGAGGCCGGCGGCAAGGCGCTGGCCCGCAGCGGCATCCTGCCGCGCGACGTCGACCTCGTCATCGTGGCGACCTGCTCCGGCGAGACGCCGCTGCCCGCCCATGCGCCCCGGGTCGCCCATCTCCTTGGGATCGAGGCGCCCGGCGCATTCGACCTCAACGCCGCCTGCGCCGGGTTCTGCTACGGCCTGGGCGCCGCCGATGGCCTAATCAGGGCCGGCACCGCTACCAACGTCCTGGTCATCGGGGCGGAGAAGATGTCGCAGTGGGTGGACCCGGCGGATCGCAACACCGCGGTGATCTTCGCCGACGGCGCCGGCGCCGCCGTCCTGACCGCCTCCGACGCCGCATACGGGCCGGGGATCGGGCCCACCGTGTGGGGAAGCGCCGGCGACCTGGCCGACAAGCTGACAGTGCCCACCCGGACCGACTTCCTGCGTCAGGAGGGGCAGGCCATCTTCCGCTGGGCGACCTCGGCCGTCGCGCCAGTCGCGCTCGAGGCCTGCCGGCGCGCCGGCGTCGAGCCGGCCGAGCTGGCCGTGGTCGCGCCGCATCAGGCGAACCTCCGGATCGTCCGGTCCATCGCACGGTCCATCGGGGCGCCCCAAGCGCTGGTTGCCGAGGACATCGTGCATGCCGGCAACACTTCGGCAGCCTCCATCCCGCTGGCCCTGGCGCGCATGCTGAGCGCGCACGAGGTGCCCTCGGGCAGCCCCGCACTGCTGGTGGGATTCGGCGCCGGACTCGCATACGCCGCGCAGGTCGTGCTGCTGCCTTAAGAACCGACGGCAGCTGAACGCGTCCCGGACTCGGCACGGTCGTGCTGACTGCGGCGATCCGGACAGTGCGACGTGACGCAAGGCGAGCAGTCCCCATGACTTGGTGCTTTCCCGCAACGAACAGGCACGCGAGCAGTGGCTACTTGCGATGGCTGAGGACGTTCATGATGTGACCGCCGCCCGGACATCGGAGACGGTGAGGACTGGCACGGCGCGGTGCAGATTCACGATCTCACCTATGACGCGCATGAGCACTGACGTGCCGCTCGTCGACCAGGCCGCTGCGGCTCGGGATGGATTGACGCGCTTGCCTTTGGCCCTCGCTGGTCACGGTGCCGGATCTAGTCGGCCAATCGCTCTTCCAATGCGGAGTTCACCGATGTCCTCGTCGAGACGCGGAGACGGGTCAGTTACGCCACGGCGATAGCGGGACGAGCGCTTCGGGTTCCCGGACTGGGGCAGACCCTGCTCGCCGTAGCAGACCTAGGGCAACTCCCAGGCGCTTTCAGAATCTGGGCCGGGTCGTCGCAGGAGTCATGCCGGGACGATATCCAACCGTGTTCCCGCCGGCTTCGAAGCGGCGGTGCAGCCGGGCCGACTCGCGGCTACTAGACGCTTCCCGTAGGACCGACGTCCGGCCAGACTCGGTTCAGGTGATCGGCGGGCAGCTCTCAATGCGGCTGCCCACCGGCTGGTCCGGTGTGGCTCGCTATTCGGTCTGCGGCCCGCCGGTCCCCGTGACGGGGTGTGGCTCAAGAAGGGACTGCCCTAAGTCGTGCACCCGACACCGTCCGCGATCTCGGCTGAGAATGAACGGAACACGACATGCTCGATCGTGTGCTCCGGTCAGCGCCATGCCCTTCTGCCGGAGAACTGTTCGAACTCGGCAACTCTCAACAGCGGACGCATCCGGGCACTGATCGCCCCGCTGATCATCTTGCCACCCCTCTTCGCCTCAAGTGCGCGGGCCAGGCCCCCGGGTCGCGCGCCGCACGGCCGCTACTACGTCAGGATCTCGTCAGATCGGACGTCTTGCGATGCGCCAGCCCGCGGTGAATTGACGCGCTGCCAGGCACAGCGGATATGCGCACGCCGGCTGCCGAAGTGCAATGGCGGAAGTTCGCGAGCGTCGCGCGTCCTAGGTAAGCGGCCGAAATAGGCCTTGCTCGAGTGGCTTGTCGAAGGCGATCTCGAGGAACTCGGCGACCTCGGCTGGGTCTCCGTCAATGAACTTGGTGACGCGCATGAGAGTTGACGTTTGTCGATCCAGGCAAAGCTGAAAGTCTCGGCCTCCGCTGATCATGCCAAACGCCTCCGCTCCCGGAATGGAGAAGTCGGAGGGGTCGATCTCCCTGGGTGTAGCGGCGACCACGTCGCAGACCCGTCCAGCAACCGTTTCGGTCGCGGCCGTCGCGGTCAGGTCGAATCCAACGGGCACCGTCGACGGCGTCAGCAGGCGCACGAAGTCGACTCCGCCGTGAGTCGCGCGAGGATCACCGTCGTTGGTCTGGACCTGCTCGCCTGTACGAGCCCAGAACCACGGTTCATCGACGACCACCAGATCCGCCATCCACTGGTCGCCTGTTCGCGAAATGGCTTCGGCGCGACAGCGACGACCTTGGTCGGCAGCACAGACGCGCAAAACATGCTCGACCCGGGACTCGTCAGTGGCTCCTTCGCCCTCACGAACAGCGGTGACCACGAAGGGTCCTGGCCCGCTCTGCCCGGTGCCGGCTCCCTGATCGATGTGGTGCCAGTCCATGAATGCCTGGGCAACGAGCGCCTGGTCTCGCCAGGTCCGGAAGACACCGCGCACGGTGCTCCACTGGCCATCCGCCGCTCTCAGGCGTCCTGCGACCGCCTGCTGTTCGACCATGGGCCGAGAATAAGCCAGGCGGTCCGCGGAATCGCTCCGCTTCGCTCCGCCGATGCACGGACCCGACCGCCCGCGACGGAGGCATCGACAACTGCCGTGGTTGTCGATGCCTGGCTAACCCAGGCGCTGACGCCTGCGAGTCATCGTGCCCGTCCACCGACGTACCGATGGCGGGGTCGGGGCATCGCGGATCTTGATGGTGGACGGTAGGGCGCCCCTGTGGGCTCGCGCCCTTGGCCCGGCCTGTCGCGTCGCTGCGGTCGAGGTGGCCGCACTGCTCTTCGCCACCTCTCGACGGCACCCGGCACCCGCGTCCGGTGACGTGCCGTCATTCGACGCCCGGGGAGGCCCCAACGATGCGCAGGGCCATGTCGGCGTAGTAGTGGCCGATCTGCTCGGGCGTCCAGCGGCCGCCGTCGTGGTACCAGCGGGCGAGGTCGATGCCCATGGAGAGCAGCGCCGCCGCGGCGATCGGGGCGTCGGTCACGTCGAACCGCCCAGCGGCAACGCCGCGGGCCACGAGGCGACGCATCTCGTCCTCGATCTCGTGTCGGATCCCACGGATCTCGACGAGGTGGTCGGGGGAGAGGGCGGTGAGCTCGTAGTTGACGATCCGCGCCCCGGTGTGGTCGCGCGCGTGGTGCACGGCGAAGTCATGAGTCACCTGCCGCAACGCCTGCACCGGATCATCGGTGGTCGCGATCGCGGCGCGGACCAGGTCCAGCGTGTGCTCGTGGCCGTCCTTGGAGATCAGGTAGAGCAGTTCCTCCTTTGACCGGTGATGGACGTAGAGGGCAGCTGGACTCATGCCGGCGGCGGCGGCGATGTCGCGGGTGGTGGTGCCGTGGAAGCCCTTGTCGGCGAAGGCGTTGATCGCCGCCTCGAGAAGTCGCGCACGGGTCGCGTCGGCTCGCGACGGATCGGAGGTCTCGGTCATATCCCAACCCCCTGATGTGTGCTCCTCCGTGACCCGGAGTCGATTGTGGCTCATATCGAAGGTGACCTGGCGAGCGTATTGACGCACGCGCCGACTTCGTCGAAGGTATCAGTAAGCAAGCGCTTAGTCACTAGGGCGGATATGCCTGAAGCTGTCATCGTTCATGGCCGGCGCGCACATCACCACCACTCTCATCAACTCGCTGCAGTGGCACGACAAACAGGTCGGTGTGGAGTCCATGTGCGTCGGTGGAGGGCAGGGCATGGCCATGGTCATCGAGCGATTGAGCTGAGAGGACGATGGAGATGAACAAGCGATTCGAGGCAAAGACCGCCCTTGTCACCGGTGCGAGCCGAGGCATCGGGCTCGGCATCGCCGAGCGGCTGGTCGCCGAGGGCGCCCGGGTGGTCATCACCGCCCGCAAGCAGGAGGCGCTCGACGAGGCGGTCGCCCAGCTGGGCGGACCCGGAGTGGCGCTGGGAGTGGCCGGCAAGGCAGACGATCCCGAGCACCAGGCCGACACGATCCGGCAGGCCATCGACACGTTCGGGAGCCTTGACCTACTGGTCAACAACGCCGGCATCAATCCGGCGTACGGGCCGATCGTCGAGCTCGATCTGGGGGCCGCGCGCAAGGTGGTGGAGGTCAACTGCCTCGCTGCGCTCGCGTGGGTGCAGGAGGCGCATCGGGCCTGGATGAAGGAGCACGGTGGCTCGATCGTCAACGTCTCCTCGGTCTCCGGCGTCCAGCCGGCGCCCGGCATCGGGTTCTACGGCGCCAGCAAAGCGATGCTCGTCTCGCTCACCGAGCTGATGGCGCTCGAGCTCGCGCCGGACATTCGTGTCAACGCGGTCGCGCCGGCGGTGGTGAAGACGAGGTTCGCCCGTGCGCTCTACGAGGGACGAGAGGAGCAGGTATCCGCGACGTACCCGCTGCAGCGCCTCGGTGAGCCTGAGGACGTCGCCGGCGCGGTCGCCTTCCTGCTCTCCGCCGATGCGGCCTGGATCACCGGTCAGCTGGTGGTCATCGACGGCGGCCTGACGCTGAGTGGTGCCATCGAATGAGTGAGCAGGCTGCGGCGTCGAAAGTCATGGGCCAGGGCATCGTGGTCACCGGCGCTGCCAAAGGTATCGGCAAGGCGCTCGCGGCCCGGCTGGTCAGAGAGGGCGCACGAGTGGTCGTCAACGATCTCGATCACGACGCGACCCGGGCGACCGCCGCTGAGATCGGGGCGTACGCCGTTCCAGGTGACGCAGCGTCCGAGGCGGGCATCGAGGCGCTCGTCGCCGCCGCCCGCGACCATGTCGGCGGAATCGATGCGTGGTTCGCCAACGCCGGCGTCGTGCGGGGTCTCGGCCTCGAAGCGACCGAGTCCGAGTGGGCTTCGAGCTGGGAGATCAACACCATGGCCCACATCCGGGCTGCGCGACTCCTGGTGCCGGAGTGGCTCGAGCGGGGTCGCGGCCGGCTCGTGGTGACAGCGTCCGCAGCCGGGCTGCTGACCGCGCTCGGCACCCCGACGTACTCGGTGACCAAGCACGGCGCGGTCGCCTTCGCCGAATGGCTCTCGGCCACCTACCGGCACCGCGGGATCGTCGTCCAGGCGATCTGCCCTCAGGGCGTGCAGACCGACATTTTGCGCGACAGTGGCCTGATGGAGGAACTGCTCGTCGCTGACGGCGCGCTCACGCCCGAGGAGGTTGCCGAGGTGACCTGGCAGGCGCTCCAGGACGACCGGTTCCTGGTGCTCCCGCACCCGCAGGTAGCCGAGTACTACCGCCGCCGTGTCGAAGACACCGACCGATGGCTCCACGGGATGAACAAGGCTCAACAGCATCTCGATCAGAAGGAGGGCATGAAGTGAAGGCCTGGCAAGTGGCCCGCCTGGGCGAGCCCGCCCAGGTGATGCGCCTGACCGACGTACTCGATCCCGAGCCGGGCGCACGCCAGCTCGTCGTCCGGGTGCTCGCGTCGCCCGCCAACTTCCCCGACGCCCTCATGTGTCGCGGGCTCTACCAGGTGAAGCCGGAGCTGCCGTTCACGCCCGGAGTCGAACTGTGTGGCGAGGTGGTGGCGCTCGGCGCCAAGGTCGACGGTGTCGCCGTCGGCGACCGTGTCATCGGCGCTGCCGTGATGCCGTACGGCGGCTTCGGAGAGTTCGCGTTGATGGACGTCGCGACGACATTCCCAGCCCCTGACGCGCTCGACGACGCGCAGGCGGCGTCGCTCTACATCGGCTACCAGACCGGCTGGTTCGGGTTGCATCGCCGAGCGCGGTTGCGCGCGGGCGAGACGCTGCTCGTGCACGCCGCCGCTGGCGGCGTCGGCAGCGCGGCGATCCAGCTCGGCAAGGCCGCGGGCGCCCGGGTCATCGGCGTCGTCGGGGGACCGGCCAAGGCGGAGGTCGCCCGCGAGCTGGGCGCCGACGTCGTGGTGGATCGCCATACCGAGGACTTCGTCGAGGTGGTGAAGTCCGAGACCGGCGGCCGCGGGGCGGACGTGATCTACGACCCCGTCGGCGGTGACACCTACCAGCGCTCGACGAAGTGCATCGCCTTCGAGGGACGCATTCTCGTCGTCGGATTCGCTGGCGGCCAGATCCAGTCGGCCCCGCTCAACCATGCGCTGATCAAGAACTACTCGATCGTCGGTCTGCACTGGGGGCTCTACAACCTCTACGACCCGGTAGCGGTGCGGGAGTGCCACCGGGCACTGTCCGACCTGGCCGACCGCGGGCTGATCGCCCCGCTGGTCAGTGAGCGTCTCGCCCTGACGGAGATCGCCGACGGGGTCCAGCGGCTTGCCGACGGCGACACCGTGGGACGGGTCGTGTACGACGCGGAGGCCGACCAGTGAGCCAGCAGCTGGTCGATGCCGTCCTCTTCGACTACGGCGGGGTCCTGACCGGGCCGGTGAAGGACTCGATCGCCGCGTGGCTCACCGCCGACGGCATCGAGCCGGCGTCGTTCTCCACCACCCTGAAGGCGTGGCTGTCACGAAAAGCCGTTGAGGGTACGCCGATCCACCGGCTGGAGACCGGTGAGCTGTCGATCCCGGAGTTCGAGTCGCTCTTCGCTGCCGAGCTCCGCACCGTCGACGGCACGCCGATCGATCCCGTAGGGATTCTCGGGCGGTTGTTCGCTGGTATGCGGTCCGATCCCGCGATGTTCGCGCTGGCCGAGGAGCTGCGCTCACACGGTGTGCGCGTCGGCCTGCTGTCCAACAGCTGGGGCAACACCTACCCCCGGCATCAGCTCGACGCCCTCTTCGACCCGGTAGTCATCTCCGGTGAGGTCGGCCTGCGCAAACCCCATCACGCCATCTACGAACTCGCTCTCGATCGGCTCGGTCTGCCCGCCGAGCGGGTCCTCTTCCTCGACGACGCCGAGCCCAACGTGCTCGGGGCACGCCACGTTGGGCTGCAGGCCCTGCACCACGTCGACGCCGCCTCGACGCGGGCCGCGCTCAGCCTTCTCGTGCCCGGCCTGGCGCAGGCGCCCGACCCCCACCCCTCTTCGACAGGAGTCGACGCATGACCACCCTCACTACTTCCCGGACCGCCATCGTGACCGGAGCGGCCTCCGGCATCGGTGCCAGCTTCGACGACTCCAAGGCTGCCGTCGTCGACACGCTCGCCGTGGTGGTGCCGTGATGAGCCAGACGCATCCCGGTCTCGACCTCGACGCCCTCGGGCCGTGGCTTGCGACCCAGGTGCCCGGGGCCGGGACGGAGCTGGAGGCGACCCTGATCGCCGGCGGCAAGTCGAATCTGACCTACGTCGTCACCGACGGCGAGCGGGAGTGGATCGTACGGCGTCCCCCGCTGGGTCACGTGCTGGCGACGGCGCACGACATGGCACGCGAGTATCGGGTGATGTCGGCACTGCGGGACACCGGGGTGCCGGTCCCGCGCACCTACGCGATCTGCACCGACACCTCGATCGTCGGCTCCGATTTCTATGTGATGGAACGTTGCGTCGGCACGCCGTACCGGCGGGCCGCTGAGCTGGAGGCGCTCGGACCGGGGCGCACCCGGGTGATCTCCGAGCGTCTCGTGGACACGTTGGCAGCGCTGCACGCGGTCGACCCAGACGACGTCGGGCTCAGTGACTTCGGCCGAGCCGAGGGCTACCTGAGTCGCCAGGTCGCCAGGTGGAAGAAGCAGTTGGACGCGTCGTACTCCCGGGACCTGCCGGCCGCTGACGAGCTCCACCGGCTCCTTGCCGCGCATGTGCCGCCAGAGTCGGCGACGGGCATCGTGCACGGTGACTTCCGCCTGGACAACATCCTCGTCGACAGCACCGACGGAGCCGACCTGGTCACAGCCGTCCTCGACTGGGAGATGGCCACGCTGGGTGACCCCCTCACCGATCTCGCCCTGATGCTGACCTACCACCGCCTCGGCATGAGCGCGGGTGACGACGCCGACGCCGTCAGCGATGTCTCAGCCGCCCCAGGATTTCTCACCGAGGAGGAGGTCGTCGAGCGCTACGCGCTTGGCAGCGACCGCAACCTGTCCGACCTCGGCTTCTACCTCGGCCTCGCCGCTTTCAAGCTCGCCGCGATCCTCGAGGGCATCCACTACCGCTACCTCCACGGCCAGACGGTCGGCGAGGGGTTCGACAACATCGGCGACGCGATCCACCCACTGCTCGCCGCCGGTCTCGAAGCAGTGAAGGAGCAGAGCTGATGGACTTCGCCTACGACGCCCGCACGGAGGAGCTTCGGCACACGATGCTGGAGTTCATGGACACCCACGTCTACCCGGCCGAGCCGGTGTTCCATGAGCAGACCGAGAAGCTCACCGATCGCTGGGCCTGGGATTCGGCGCCGGTGCTCACCGAGCTCCGAGCGGAGGCCCGCAAGCGCGGCCTGTGGAACCTCTTCCTGCCCGGCGAGGAGGGAGGCGGGCTGACCAACGTCCAGTACGCCGCGCTCGCCGAGATCTCCGGTCGCTCGATCCACCTGGCGCCAGCCGCGATGAACTGTGCCGCTCCCGATACCGGGAACATGGAGGTCCTCTCGCAGTTCGGCACCGACGCGCAGAAGAAGCGCTGGCTCGAGCCGCTGCTCGAGGGCGAGATCCGGTCGGCGTTCGCGATGACGGAGCCAGCCGTGGCCTCCTCGGACGCTACCAACATCGCGACGCGGATCGAGCGCGACGGCGACGAGTACGTGCTGAACGGGCGCAAGTGGTGGATCACCGGTGCGATGAACCCCAACGCGAGGATCTTCGTCGTGATGGGCAAGACCGAACCATCGGCCGAGCGCCACCGCCAGCAGTCGATGATCCTGGTCGAGCGCGACACCCCCGGCTTCGAGATCCACCGCGCCATGACAGTGCTCGGCTACGACGATCATGAGCACGGTGGGCACGCCGAGCTCTCCTTCACCGACGTGAGGGTGCCGGCCAGCAATCTGATCGGCGGCGAGGGCGACGGCTTCGGGATCGCCCAGGCCAGGCTTGGCCCTGGCCGGATCCATCACTGCATGCGGTCGATCGGCATCGCGGAACGTGCCATCGAGCTGATGTGCGCCCGTGCCCAGGAGCGGGTGGCGTTCGGCAAGCCCCTGTCCGACCAAGGCGTGATCCGCGACTGGATCGCGGAGTCCCGGGTGCGGATCGAGCAGCTGCGGCTGCTGGTGCTCAAGGCGGCCTGGCTGATGGACACCCTCGGCAACAAGGCCGCCCACACCGAGATCCAGGCCATCAAGATCGCCACCCCCGCGGCGGTGGAGTGGATCCTCGACAAGGCCATCCAGGTCCACGGCGCCGGCGGTCTCTCCCAGGACTTCCCGCTGGCGAACATGATCGCGGGTATCCGCACCCTGCGGTTCGCCGACGGCCCCGACGAGGTGCACAAGAACGCCCTCGCCCGCGCCGAGCTGCGGCGTCAGAGCACAACGCGGGGGCCGCGATGACCGCTGCCGCATAGCTGAGCGACCGTCGTCGCCGGGTTCCTGGTCCGACGACAACCGCCTACGACACGGTGTCGACGCCGTCGAGAGGCATCGGGTCACGGTGTTCTCCGGTGTGCCGACGACGTACGTCGCGCTGCTCCGCGCCGGTACCACCGGGCCGGTCGCTCGGCGGGACTCCTCATGGGAACAGACCCTCGATGGGCGGATCGGCCGCGATCGCGACGCCCCATATCTCGATGGCCGGGTCGAGCCAGAAGGCGCCGTGGTCCGAACGAAGTACCGAGCGTCCGAACTGCACTTCGAGCACGCCGACCTTGAGCCGCCCCTGGGTACGGACGAACAGAATCTGACCGCGCCGGGGCTTGCGCGTCGTGTCGACGATCATCTGTGTCCCGACCGGGAAGCCGAGCGAGGCGAGCGCGTCGCTGCCGAGTCGGTGCACGAACTCGGCCCCGCCTGGCTTCCCTCGGCGAGGCCGCCGCCGGGACCTGGGGGCCTGCTCCTCGGGTACGTCGAGGGGCAGCGGGAGCTCTTGTGCCGCAGGCCGTGTTGTCGAACGCACGTTCGACACGTTAGCAGTCGGTGGGCCACCGGCCGCGCCAGGCGCATCCTCTCGGCCCGCGGAGAGTGACCTCTCGGCTCAGGCGGCCTGTGCCGTCTTTGTCGTCTCGAGGGTGGGCCATGCCGCGGAGGTTGCGACCAGTGTCGAGGCAAGCGCGACGGCTGCGGCTGCCCACGGAGCGAGGAGGCCCACTGCGGCAAGTACGGCGTCGGCGGCCGACAGCGCCAGCGTCACGGCAACGCCGCGTCGAGTGGCCGCGACGACCGTGCGGCAGAGTTCGAGAGCGATGGTCGTCTGGCCGATCGTGGCCTCGGTCAGGTGTAGGTGCTCGCTGTGCGGCCCGAGTCGGAGGACGCCGGGGGCGCCGATGTCGAGCGCGCCCTCGGCGTGGGGTGTGACGATCACTGATTCCGGGGGAGCGGCGCTGGCGAGCGTGCAGCCGACTTCGCTGGCGATCGCGGCCGCCCGGGCGTCTTCGACCGGGGCCACGAGGGTGGTCGTGACCCCGGTCGCCGCGAGCAGCGTGACGTCGGCCGCGGCATGGGGGCGAGGCGCGTCGGAGATGGTCAGGGTGCCGAGCGCTCGGCCGTCGACCTCGACCGAGACGACGTCCCAGGGGCCGCCGAGGGCGAGTGCCCCGGCTGCGTCGCTGGTGAGGGCAAGGCGGACGGGGTGACGGTCGACCGAGCCACTGATCTCGTCGTCGAGTGCGACCGCCTCGGTGACGTTGCCGCGCCCGGCGAGGGCGGCTACGGCGTGGCCGATCGGCGTATCGGCGGCGTGTGCGAGGGCGCCGGCGAACCAGCGGAGGTTGCGCAGATGGCTCTCTTCGACGGGATTGACCGAGGAGACGACTTTGCCGTGGACGAGGGTGGTGATGCCGTCGAGCGCGACCGCTGTCACGGGCCGCAGCGCCCGGGTGTCGAGCAGAGTCACGCCCGCGGCCCGGCCGATCCTCAGCGCCCGCCACAGCGGCACTTCGACGGCCGTCAACAGGGCGGCGGGAGCAAGGGCCAGGGCGACCGCGACTGCCGCGGTCCACCCGTCGTTCCGGTCGGAGATCTCGCCGCGGACGAGCAGTGTGACGACGACGGCGGCCACTGCTGCCGCGGCGTACCACCAGGGAAAGGCGCGGCGTCCGCTGACCGGCCTTCCGAGGCTCACCGCGAGCAGGCTGGTCAGCAGCAGGGCGCCGCCCAGGGCAGCGGCGACCGTGTGACCTGCGGAGGGTCTGAGAATCGCCAAGATGCTCGCTGCGATCAGTGCAGCGAAGGAGAGGGCCGGCCCCAGCAGGGCGGCGAAGCGTTCGCGTCTCACAGGGGCTCCTCGCTCCAGTAGCGCTCGAAGTCACTTTGATCACCGGCGACCCATAGCGGCACGCTTGCCTTGAGCACCATCGTCAGCTGTACGACGAACTCAGCGTCGTGCAGAGCCTCGCCGAACAGCTCGTTGATCCGTCGCCAACGGTAACGGACTGTCTGCGGGTGGACGCCGAGAATGGCCGCGATCGCTGGCGCGCTCTCGCGGGTCTCGAGCCACACCAGCAGCGTCTCGGAGAGGATCTCGCGCGAGTTGGGCGTCTCGGCGAAGAGCGGTTTGAGCAGCTCCTGTGCGAGCTGGCGGCGCAGCGCTGGCTCGGCGTGCAGCCATAGCTGGGTACGGAAGCGTGCGCAGTCGATGACCTGCTGATGCGGAAGCGCGCCGACGGCGACCAGACGGAGCGCTCGGGTGGTCCAGCGGTGAGCCTGGGCAACCTCGGCGAGCGGGACCGGCCAGCTGTGCGCAAGCGCGACATTGCTGCCGAGCAGGCACAACTGCCTGATGACGTCGTTGGCGTGGTCGGCTGGCGTGATCAGGAGCGCCGACCCGGTTTCGGCACAGATCAGCGTGTGGCCGTCGAAGTCATCGGCATCGGGCCACGGCACCGGCGTATTGGCGCTTGCAGCAATCACCACAGCGCTGGCTGGCAGAGCCCAACCGGCGAGCTCGGCGTGACGACGTATCGCGTCCGGCGCAGCGCCGGCGAGCAGGGCGGCAACGAGTTGTTGCTGGTTGCTCGTGACATCTCGTTCGCGCAGGCGTGTCGCCATGGCATGTCCCGCCCGGGCCTGATCGGTCAGGTGATCGAGGAAGGCGGTGAGCTCGTCGCCGAGGTGGCCTAACGTGGCGGCCGGGAGGCCCGCCGCGATGACGGTCTGCTGCAGCCCCTTCCAGGCCTCACGGCCCGCGAGGCGCAAGGCCTTCTCGAGCGGCGCGATGTCATGTCCCTCGGCCCCCTCGCCATATCCCATCCGACGGAAGAGGTTGTCGACGCCGGCGCTGGAGATGGTGCGGCCGGTGAGGCGCCGCACGAAGAGGGCAGCCGACTCGCCGACGGCCATCGTGATGAGCTTGTGTCGCCGCCCCGCCCTCGTGCCGGAGTAGGCGGGAATCTCCGCCTGCACGCGTTGGGCGACACGATCGGTGAGGATCGGCACCTGCCTGCTCACCAGGTCGACGACATGTCGTGGCACACGCACGGGCGTCGCCGAGTCGACAGCAGCCTCTGTCATCGGGGGCCCCTTGTCCTCGGGCTTGTTGCGCGCATGCTTCCCCTCCCCGGGTGTGTCAGCCATCGCACTCCCGTTCCGTCAGCAGCCCAGGGGATGGCGGACAAGGTCCGTTACCTCTGGTTTGTGCAGTCTTTACGTGCGCGATGCCGACGGCAAGCACTTCCGCGAGGGAAGCTGTCGGCCCGGGCAGATCTTGTGAGGCGCATGACAAGTCCTTCACGGGCCATCGTGCTGAGCGAGCTGCTCGGAGAGCTGCTTGACCAGCCCATGTGCGGTCCCGATGGTCACCAGCAGCCGTGGCTCGCGTCGCTCTGTCGGCTCGATGACCAGCCAGGCATCGCTCTCCCCGACGTAACGACCGGCCCACACGATCATGTCGAGCCTCTCCATCGAAGCGGTGAGTGGGATCGTGGGACGGGTCGCGACCACGCCGGGCAGCACCGAGCCCTCGCTCTGGTGATAGCGATCCTCGGGATGGTCGTGCTCGTGATGCGCGCGAACGCACCAGCCGGGGCATCGCTCGTGCAGCCACGTCGGTTGCTTCTGCTGGTGGTTCGACGTGGGCTCGTTGTCGCATCGCGTCATTTGCTGCCTCTTGTGCCGATGTATCTCTGGTCGGACCGTAACGGCGCCCACCGACAACCAGGGGTCTCAACTGCGATCTCGGCGACGGCAAGACAACCTACTGCATATTCCCATACGAGTATGGGCATTTGAATGTACATCGGTGGGGGAGGCTTGCCGGGTGATGCAAAGTCAGGGATTGACGTGGGGAGCGTTCGCGCGCGCCCTGGGCCAGGAGTTCCAGAAGGCGCGGAGGGTGAAGGATCTAAGCCAGGAGCGTGTCGCCCACATGGCTGGCATCACCGGCTACACGTACCAGAAGCTGGAGAAGGGCGAGTCGCGACCGGGGTCGCCGCTGAATCCACAGCTCAAGACCCTGATTGCCGTCTGCCAGGTGCTCGACCTGTCGCCGGCGGAGCTGCTGGCGGGCGAGCTGCCGGATCTGACCGAGGGTCGCTGAGTCGGGTCTCAGGCCTCGACGTGCTGGGCGAGCTGCTCGGTCAGTCGCTGGGCAAGGCGGCGGGCTGACCCTGCGGTGAGCGTCATGCGTGGCATGGCCGGCTCGATGGCGACCCAGCCGACGCTTTCCCCGGCGTACCGTCCGACGCGGATCATCAAGTCGACGGCGATGAAGGTGTCTCCGCGCGGTTCCGCGGGAGCCGTGCTCATCCTGACCGACAGTGTGGTCGGTTCGCCCTGGTGGTAGCGGTCGAGCGCGAGGTCATCCTCGTCGTGCTCGCGGACGCACCACGATGGGCATGGCTCGTGCTGCCATGACGGCTGGGGTCCGGGCATGTCTCCTCCAGGGCCTACTTGTGGCGGCGCTCCGACAACGGCGGCGGCCGGCGTGGGTTACCGGTGCTGCGCTCCATTGTGGAGTCCCATACGAAGTAGGCCCAACCTATTGGGCGTCAGAACGCAGTTCTTGTCACGCCCATGACAAGAACCTGTCTCCAGGTGCCCGAGGTCTCGGTTTTCGCGAGACAGCGAGGGTGCGGACGTGACTTGATCATGTCGGCTGTTCGGCCGCTGATGGGGAAGCGATGGTCGCCGGGCAGCCGGAGGAGACGCATGGAGCCCTCGTGGTCAACCCCGGACAAAGAGGTCCGCAGTCTGATGATTCCCCGTCCTCGCATCCAGTTGGAACGCCCGCACGTACGGCGTCTGCCACCCGCGCTGCTACCGATCGCGCAGGCTGCCGTGCCGCGGTTGTCCGAGCAGATCACCGCGCGCATCAGGGATGAGGTCGACGCCTTCGCGGGGGAGCGCCGACGACGACTGCGTCGCCCCATCCGCGACGCGGTGACGGTCGCCGTCGATGCCTTCGTCCGCCTGACTTCCGGAGATCACGGTGCGTACGCGCAGGTCGAGGAGCACTTCCACGCCCTCGGTCACATCGAGGCGATAGCCGGGATGGGCATCGCTCCGGTCGTCGAGGCGATCCGTCTCGCCGATGGCAGCGTGTGGCAGACGATCCGTACCGTCGCGGCTCACAAGGAGCTCGGTGGACTCGTCGTAGCCGACCTGGGGGCCGATGTCAGCGCCTACTTGAAGTATCTCGAGGCGCGGGTGGAGCTCGGCTTCGCGATCGGATCGGCGGGCGGGCTCGATCCCAGCGACCGGCTGTTGGCGGCGCTGCTGCGGGGTCGCTCCGGCGATGATGTCGTGCGTCTTGCCGACGATGCCGGCTGGCAGCTCTCGGAGCAGGT
>Ga0164242_10002362_pt1 | contig 21848 bp, 17 predicted proteins | sample OricomgcompostMG_FD_108783 | JGI IMG/M metagenome (GOLD analysis project Ga0164242, IMG submission 108783) | Miracle-Growth compost microbial communities from Emeryville, California, USA - Original compost - Miracle growth compost (MG) ... | reverse complement strand
TGTCCGGCAGAACCCCGATCTTACCTCTTCCACCATCCAGTTCAATGTCGCCAAGGTGATGAATGGCGAGCAGGCAGATATCCCGCTGCAAAAGGAAGACGAAGTGCATGTGTATTCCATTTTTGACCTCCGGGACCTCTATACGGTATCGATCCAGGGATCGGTCCGGATGCCGGGACAATTCAAGTATGCGGATAGCATGACCCTGGAAGACCTTATCATGCAGGCCGGCGGCTTCAGCCAGGGGGCCTCGCCCCGGCGCATCGAAGTGTCCCGCCGCTGGATTGATACGGCCCATGCAGGCGCCACCTCCGCCCATATCGCGCAGGTGTTCCAGGAAGACGTCAATGAGGATTTACAACTCCAGGCCAGCAAGTTCGTCCTGCATCCCTATGATATGGTCGTGGTCAGGGATCTGCCGGGCTTCGAGGTGCAAAAGCAGGTCAGCATACAGGGAGAGGTGATGTATCCAGGACTGTATACGCTGTCGCAGAAGAATGAACGGATTTCCGACCTGGTACAAAGAGCGGGAGGGCTGACAGATCTTGCTTATCCGGAAGGGGCGTCTCTCAGGCGCCTTTCCCAGCTGGACAGTTCGGGATTGAACCGGATGAGGAAAATGCAGTTTGAAAAGCTGCAGGGGGCGCTGGTGCAGGATTCATCTCATCTGCGAGAATGGAATGACCTGGTGGTGCAAAATAACTATGTAGGAATTCATCTGGACCAGATCCTGGAGCGCCCGGATGCCCCGGATGACTTGTTCCTGGAGGCCGGAGACACCCTGTACGTGCCGCGCAAACTCCAGACGGTCCGGGTCAACGGGGAAGTACTCTATCCGGTGATCACACCTTATCAGCAAAACAGGCACATGCGTTATTATATTTCCCAGGCCGGTGGTTTTTCCTCCGACGCCAAAAAGGGCCGGCTCTATGTGGTCTATGCCAACGGATTTGTGAAAAGCACGCATAATTTCCTGTTTTTCCGGAACTACCCCAATGTGGACCCGGGTGCTGAAATCTTTGTACCGCTCAAACCCCAGAACCGGTTATCGACCCGGGATATACTAGGGATCACTGCGGGGGTTTCCAGCCTGGCGTTGACCATTGTCGCCATCTTGAACATACTTAAATAAGACCGCATGGCCGAGAAAGAAATTACATTGCGGGATTTATTCTTTCAGCTGCGCAGCATGATCCTTTTTTTGCTGGCCAAATGGAAATGGATTGTATTGGGTGGGGGGATCGGGCTGGCCGCAGGCCTGGCCTATGCGCTGCTGAAACCTCCCGAGTATGTGGCCAAGATCAGCTTCGTGACTGACACGGGAACGGATCTTCCCTCTGGATTCAGCATGTACGCCGGACTGGCCGCTCAATTTGGGATGGATATCGGACAGAGTTCCTCTAATGGACTATTTTCAGGGGACAATATTTTCGACCTCATGAAAACGAGGCGTATGCTGGAAAATACGCTGATGACGCCCGTCACCATTAACGGGAAGCCCACCCTGCTGATCAATCGGTATATTGAGATCGAAAATTTGAAGGATAAATGGCGCAACAAGCCTTACGCCAACGGCTTGTCGTTCACCCGGAGTTCCGATTCCGCCCACTTTACCCGCAATCAGAACCGGGTGATTGGGCTGATCTGCAACGATATAGTCGAGGAGCATTTGATTTTACCCTCCAGTTCAGGATCTTCTTCGCTGAAGACCGTCGGTTGCACCAGCCGTGATGAGCTGTTTTCCCAGTTATTTTTGGAAAACCTGATTGACAATGTGGCCGACTATTACATCACGACCAAAACCAAGAAAGCCCGGGCCGCCCTTACGGTATTTGACCGGCAGCTGGATTCGGTGAGGACGCAATTGTATGGCGCCATGTCCAATGTGGCATCGTTTCAGGATGAAAACCTTAACCTGGTCCGCCAACGACCACGGGTCGAACAACAACAGGGTTCGCTGAAGATGCAGGTCAATTCCGCCATGTACCAGCAGTTGGTCACAGCCGTGGAAACCGCCAAGATGACCCTGCAAAAAGAGATGCCCTTATTTGAAATTGTCGATCATCCTATCCTGCCATTGACCAAGCAGCGGCCCAGCATCATCGTGTGGGCTATATTGGGCATATTGCTGGGTGTGATTGTGACCTCGGGATGGTTTCTGGCCCGGCGCTTTTACCTGCGTATGGTGGCTGCCGAGCCGGCCGCTTTCCAGAGTGCTATCCGGTAAATTAATCAAGATGGACTGGAATGAGTTATATCCCGATCGCAGAGCAGAGGGTGAAAACGACCTGAGAAAGATGCAGCTGGTCATGTTGCGGATGCTGAAGATCGTGGATCATCTTTGCAGAGAGCTGGACATCACCTATTGGCTGGACTCCGGGACATTGCTGGGAGCCGTAAGGCACCGGGGATTCATTCCCTGGGATGACGACCTGGACATTGTGATGCCGCGCAAGGACTATGAAAGGTTCATTAAGACGGCCGCAGAGAGGCTTCCCGAAGATCTTTTTTTACAGACGCGTGATAGCGATCCCGCTTTTTATCACCCGGGAGGGCCGCAGTGCAAGATCAGGGATAAGTACAGCGTGAAAATAGAACGGTGGAGTAATCCCGAAGCGAGGTATCAGGGGATCTACATGGACATCTTTCCGGCTGATAAATTCTCTAAATCGCAGCCGGCGCGCGCTTATGAACATTTTTTGCGGGTGTGTTACCGCAATCTCTGCAAGGTGTACGAATGGAGGACGAAACGGCCGGCAGGATCGCTCAAAGCACGGCTGCTTAATTTGATGAGTTGGTGCGACAGGAAAACGGGATGGATCAAAAAGAGCCTTCGCTATTATGCCATACTGGCCCGCAAAAGGATTCGGCATAATGAAGCCTCACAGGGCGACTACCAGATCGGATGTGGATTTGAATTGGTATGGATCCGTTATTTTGAGCGAGAAGAGATCTACCCGTTGCGTAAGTTAGTCTTTGAGGACGCAGAATTTTTTGCGCCCAATCAATATGATCGTATCTTAAGAAAATCCTATGGAGATTACCAGGTGTTGCCTCCAGCAGCCCAGCGGCAGGCTCACGCTCCGGCTACCCTGGTGATCGATACCCGAACGCCATCAAAAATGTCCTCCGCCTAGCCCGGGTTTGCGGGCATGGCCGGGATGTATTTTAACCTAGGATATAACTTAGATCGACTGACCATGACAAGACGTCTACTTACCCATTTTGTATGGGTGCTCGGGGCGGTACTCTTCTGCAACTCCTGCATGAAAGAAACCTACGTGGTACCCCGCCCCATTGTACTGAATTCGACCATCCCCCATCAGACCCGGAATTTGATCATTGTTACCCTGGATGGATTCCGTTGGCAGGAAGTATTCAGGGGGGCGGACTCCACCTTGTTGCACAGTACGCGCTATGTGAAAGACAGCAGATCATTCATGAACCAGCAATTCTGGGCGCCTACGCAGGCCGAAAGAAGGCGCAAACTATTGCCGTTCCTCTGGGGAACCGTGGCCAAACAAGGGAAAATATACGGGAACCGGACGGCCAATAATCTGGTGAATGTGACCAATCCTTACTGGATCTCTTACCCGGGATACAACGAAATTTTTACCGGCTATGGGGATCCCAGGATCAACTCCAATGGGTTTGGCATAGACCCCAATTACAATATCCTGGAGTTCCTCAACCAGCAGCCGGGATTTGGCGGTGACAGTGTGGCTGCGGTGTGTGAGTGGGGGAAATTTACCGATATGTTGTCTGTCAAGCGGAATGGCCTCCACGTGATCGCCGGTGCCCATAAGGGAAGCCCGGTAGACCGCTATTTAAGCGATTCCACGAATCAGTCGATCCGGGATTACGGGATTACCCTCCCTATTTTGCCGGTGGCCCTGGACACGGAGAACTTCTACGATTACCAGGTATACCTGACGGCTAAAAGCTATCTGATGCGGTACAAGCCCCGGGTGTTGTACATGTCGTTCGCAGGCACAGATGCCGACGGCCATCATGGAAGATATGACCAGTATCTGAAGGATGCCTACAACATCGACCAGATGGTGAGTGATCTTTGGCAATACGTGCAGACCGATCCCCAATACCAGGACAATACGACTTTGTTCATTACCACGGACCACGGCCGTGGCACGGGTGATGAATGGACCAATCATGGATACTTTATTGACCATTCCGATCAAATATGGTTTGCCGTGATGGGACCCGACACACAACCGCTGGGTGAAATACGTGTCGCACAACAATTATATCAAAAGCAGTTTGCCAAATCCCTGGTCGCTTTTCTGGGATTCCGGGTGCAGGGGATAAAGGGAATGGGTGAGGCCATTACAGGGCTGATGGACCGTTAAAATGCCATCAGCGGATTGCAGGCCGTGGTTTGTTAGCCTTGCCCAGGCAGCTATTGCCCAATCTTTCAACTATGAATCACTGAGATGCCCCAAGTGTCGCGGGAGGAAATCAATCACAGGCCGGTCAATGTGTGCTTTTTTCTGGGAAGTGTGTCCGGCCAGGGCGGCACGGAACGGGTGACCACCCTGATCGCCAATGGGCTGTCGGAGCGGGGATATAAGGTATCCTTACTCAGTCTGTGGAATGGACATCAGCCTGCCTTCGCGGTAGATCACCGTGTTCGGCTCGCAGAAATATTTGACAAACCCCGGAAATTCAGGTGGAAGTACACCACGATCGTGCGCCGGCTGCGGCGATTCATGCAGGAGAACCGGATCGATGTGCTGATCTCTGCAGATGTGATCCTGGTGTTCTACGCCATTCCTGCGTGTGCCCGTACCCCGGTCCGCCATATCGCCTGGGAACATTTCAATTTTTTAGCAGATCTGAAAAAAGGGCCCCGCAAATTATCCCGGAGGCTGGCTGCCCGCTACGCGGATGCCGTCGTCTTGCTTACCCGGCAGGATCTGCGCTTATGGAAGCCTCATGTCAGTAGGCGTGCAAAACTCATGGCCATTCCGAACCCGGTGACTTTTCCTCGGATCGGAGCCGAGGAACGCTCCTGGGATCATAAACTGGTCATTGCCGTAGGCCGGCTCACCTACCAGAAGGGCTTTGATCTGCTGATTCGTGGCTGGCAGCAAATCGCTGAGGCTGCCCCCGACTGGCAACTGTATCTCATCGGCGGGGGAGAGGACCAGCCCATGCTGGAAACTCAAATCAGGGATGGCCGGCTGGATGAAGTCATTAAAATTATTCCGTTTGATGAGCATATTGATCGCTATTACCGGAAAGCCAGCATTTTTTGCCTGCCCTCCAGATTTGAGGGACTGCCCATGGTGCTGCTGGAAGCGCAGGCTTTTGCGCTGCCTTCGGTATGTTTCAACTGTTATACCGGGCCTGCGGACGTGATTGAAGATGGGAAAAATGGCTTTTTGGTTGAGGAAGGTAATGTGCCGGCTCTGGCTGAAAAGCTCCTGGCCCTGATCCGGGATGAGACACGGAGAAAACAAATGGGACTGGCGGCACGGTCCATGGCAGGTCGTTTTGAAAGAAATACCGTCATAGACCAGTGGGATGCCCTGTTGTCCGGTATGAATGACTTGATGCCCCGATGACTCCTTATATCACCATATTATTATTGTCCTTTCTTTTGGTGGCACTGGATGCAGTACAGCTGAACCGGAAGGAAAAGCTGTATTTTTTTGTTCCGTTTGTCGCCTTGTTAATCGTTTTTGCGGGATCAAGGCCGCCGGGAATAGACCGGGATTACCAATGGTATAATACCGCCTACGGGTATATGAAATATTTGGGCTGGAGCCATCTTTTGCAGGCCTATGCACTGTACCAGTTTGAAATCGGCTACGTATTTTTAACCAAGCTGTTTTATAGCCTGGGCTTGCCTTTTGCAGGTTTTCTGTTCCTTTACGAAGCCGCCATGGGGGTTGTCTTGGGCCGGTTGATCTACCGGTATTCTCCTTATCCCTTTACCTCCCTGTGCATGTATGTCTGTCTGTTCTATTTTCTGCGGGACTTCACCCAGATCCGGTTTGCTTTCAGTGCGGTGCTGTTGGTGAACGGCCTACTCAAATTTGCGGAAGATAAAAGAAGGGCTGGCTGGGCCTGCCTGATCGTAGCGGGTCTATTACATAACTCCGCCTGGATCGGGTTATTCATCCCGCTTTTTTACACGGTGTTTTACAACCGGTGGATTTATCTGTTGTTCCCTCCATTGGGCTATCTGATCAGCTTATTTCATCCGATACAAATCATTCTCTCGCTGGTGGGATTGCCCCAACAGATCACCCGTTATCTCACCGAACACGTGACGATCGGGGCCAGTATCATGAGTTACGTATTTTGCTATGTGCTGATGATCCTCAGTGTCTTTCATTATGAGAAATTGAAAGCCCTCTATGGCCGTAAATTTGAATACCTCTACATCTCCTTTGCCCTAAGTACGTTCATCGGGTTGATGTTTGTCGAATTTCCGATCATGCAGCGCATCTCAGGCGCGTTATTTACGACCAGCATCCTGTTTGTCCCCTATATTATCAAGACCTTCACGGAGAAGAAATGGTACGGTTATCGCGAGATATTCGCTTTTGGAATAGTTTTGGTATACTTCTACTACGGGATCAAATTGATCCTGGTTGGACACTTACTGAAACCCTTCTTTTAACAAATGCTTATGAAAACCTGTTTAGCCGTGATGTTGATGGTTCCGTTGCTCTTTCCCCGGGCAGGGCAGGCCACAGAACGGGCCGATACTACGGTATTATCGGTGAAAGATTTCGGCGCCAGTGGCACAGGCACAAAGGATGATGCCCCCGCGCTGATCAAATGCCTGACCACGGCAACCCAACATGCAGGCCCCGTTGTCGTGAAGATTCCCTATGGAGTATACAAGATCAGCCGCAGCCTCAAGGTCGATATGAACAAATGTAATTCCTTGACGATCATAGGGATACCTCAAGACCACAAGCTGCCAGAGATTAAAACGGATCAGTTTATTAATCTGCTGGAGGTGTATAGTCACGATTGGGCGCCCAAAGGGAAGGTGACCATCCGGAACTTGTCCCTGGTGGGCAACAATCCCCCTTATTCGGCCAATCATCCCTATTATGACAAGCCGGCGTTTCGTACAGGGATCAGCGTGTTGAATCTGAAACAGGCGGATATTTCTGACAATTATGTATCCAATGTATACGGTAACGGAATAGGAGTGACGTATTCATCCGGCTTGTTTAAGAACCTCAAAAACCGCTATACCCGTGTCGTGATCAAAAACAATCATGTGTTGAATTGCTGGGGACTTCATCCGACCAAAGTGGCGAATAAATCTCACGACGACTATGGCGACGGGATTTACACCAATTGTGTGAAAAACGGGATCATTGCCGGCAACCAGGTGATCAATGACCTGAACGTCACCAAGCAGTTCGGAAGGGGCGGCATCACCCTGGAGTATAACGATGAAGATTGCCAGGTGCTCAATAACCATGTCTCGGGATATGACCGGAATATTCACCTGGAACAGGACATTGGGGGACATCTCATTAAGGGGAATACCTTGGAAGGCAGCGATTTTGGCATTCTCGTCTATGATGTGCCGAAGGCGCAAAACAAGCCGATCCGCATCGTGGACAATACCATCACGAACAAGGGATTGTCCCTGAACAGTAAGGTCAAGCGCGTGCGGAATTCCGAAGAAAGGTGCTTGCTGTCTTTTTATGCCAAAGGCAACATCCGTAAAGGGAGCAAGATCGCAGGCAACCACTTCATCATTGATTCCCGGTACGCGTATCCCTATTCTTCGATCACCCGGTTCAATGCCCAGGGGCTCATTATCAAAAACAATACTTTTTCTTCCAACATGCCGCCTAACAAGATGAAATCCGTCAGTTTCTTGGTGCCGGTGGATACCCTGAGCAATAATCAGTTCCGCGATGTGCACCTTAAGCTCTTCCAGGGAGGAAAAGGTCAGATGATCTCTAATAACAAGACAGTAGCCCATTAATCAAGCACTGCCGTGCTAGCTGTCGCAAACCCATATCGATCCGCATGAGGCAAACCCCAGCGGCCACGGCCCGGGAAAAATTGGTCTATGTGATCCATGATCTGGATATAGGCGGGGTGGAAGTGGCCCTGTTATCCGCCATCCCTGCGCTTTGTGCACGCTATGACCTGCGTGTGGTGGCCCTGGGATATATCAATCCCGCCTTGCTTTCCGGACTGTCCCCTGCGGAGCAAAAAGTATTTACCGTTTTTGATTGCCCGACTTCCCGGATGCCGTTTCAGGCACATAAAATCGTGGCTCATATCCGGGCATTAAATCCGGACATCCTGGTGTGTTCCCTTTGGCGGTCGTCCTGGATCGGAGCGAAGGTCAAAGCCCGTGTACCGGGTATCCGGTTGTATGCTTTTATCCACAGTACCCGCTATTTTCACCGGCTGGACCGTTTTTACAGCCGCCTGGCCATGCGGCGGGCCGATGTCGTATTGGTCGATGCCCAATCTACCCGGGCGTTTGTGGAGCGGCAGCTCAAAGGAAAAGAAAAGCCGATAGGTGTAGTCTCTTTTATGACCCATCCTTCGCCCCCGGCCAATCCACATATCGGGCGGGCGCGGCAGTTCAAGGATCGGACGGTCCGTTTTTTATTTATCGGGAGCCTGAGCAAGGTTAAAAATATTCCGGACGCCATCCGACTGGTGGCAGCCCTGAAGGAACGGGGCCATGATGTCTGTTTTGACCTGTACGGCCGGCCGCGTGACAGTTATGAAGAAACCCTGGCTCTCATCAAAAAGCTGGAGCTGGAATCGGTGGTGCGATACCGGGGGCCGCTGGATCCCGCCGAAAGATTTTCGGTGTTTACCCGGTATGATGTGTATCTCCAGCTCAGCTATTTTGAAGGAATGGCGATGAGCGTAGCAGAAGCGATGCAATACGGCATGGTTTGCGTCGTCACTCCGGTGGGAGAAATTCCGCATTATGCCAAAGACGGCGTCTCGGCGATATTTGTTCACGGGCAAATGGCCAGTCCTGGGGAGGAAACCTTATCTCGTATCCAGAGAGTGATCAGCGATACTGCGCAATATGATTGGATCTCCGCCCATGCCTTTCAATATTTTCAGGGAAAGCCCTGTTATGCAGACTCACTGATCGCCCATTTAAGTGAAAACAAAGTACTCGATGAAGATATTCTTGGTCGGTAATACCGCCTGGAGCATGTATAATTTCCGGCTGGAAGTGATCCGGACGCTGATCGCCCACCATCATGATGTGACCGTATTAGCGCCCACCGATGCCTGGAGTGAGAAGTTGGTGGCTGAGGGGATTCCTTATATTCCGGTAGAAATGGACAACAAAGGCACTTCTCCGGGGAAGGATCTGGGATTATACCGGCGGTTGTACCGTCTTTACAAGCAGCATAGGCCTGATTTGATCTTTCACTATACGATCAAACCAAACATATTCGGCAGCCTGGCGGCTGCAGCCTGCGGTATCCAGAGCATTGCCTGCGTAACCGGGGCAGGCACTGTATTTATTAAGCACAGCTGGGTGACCCGGGTAGTACGGGGATTGCTGCGTATCGCCCTGCGCTTTCCCCGGCAGGTGTGGTTTCTGAACGCAGATGACAGAAATCTCTTTGCCTCCTACGGGCTGGTGAAAAAAAATAAGATCAGATTGCTACCGGGAGAAGGCATTGATACTGGGAAATTTTCGGTGGAACGCAAGGTGGACAGCCATGGCCCGATGACATTTCTATACCTGGGGCGGCTATTGTGGGACAAAGGGATTGGAGAATATGTCGAAGCGGCCCGGCAGATCAAAAAAGATCATCCACAGGTGGTTTTTCGCATGCTGGGATTCCTGGATGCACAGAATCCATCGGCTGTACCCCGCTCGGCGATCGAGGAATGGTCCCGGGAAGGGCTGATCGAGTACCTGGGCGTGACCGATGAGGTAAGCAGCGTGATCCGGGAAGCGGATTGTGTGGTGTTGCCCTCTTACCGGGAGGGCATACCGAGATCTATTTTAGAGGCCTCCGCCATGGGAAAGCCGGTAATTGCCACTGACGTGCCGGGATGCCGGGAGGTCGTGGAGCATGCAGTCACCGGCTATCTCTGCCAGCCCCGCTCCGCCACAGACCTCCGACAGAGCATGGAAAGGATGATCGCCATGAATGAGGAGCGCAGGCGGGCGATGGGGAGCGCCGGAAGGCAAAAAATGGCGGACACTTTCGATATCCGCCGGATTATTACTTATTACCTGGAGGTAATACCTTCCCCGGGCAGTAGCCCGGTGGTGGCCGAAAGCTAAACAGATAGGCAAATTTTAGTTCGCTTGATTTATGATACATGACATCTCTCCGCGATAGGACGATTTCCGGAATATTCTGGTCATTCATGCAGAAAGTAGGTTCCAGAGGCATTCAACTTCTGGTATCTATCGTTTTGGCGCGGATACTGACGCCGAAGGATTTTGGATTGATGGGTATGCTGGCTATTTTCATAGAAGTGAGTCAGACGCTCATCAACGGCGGCTTTAATCAGGCGTTGATCCAAAAGAAAGACGCTGATGAGGAAGATTATTCCTCGGTCTTTTACATCAATCTGCTGGCCAGTATCGCCCTGTATGGGATTTTGTTTTTTTGTGCGCCACTGATTGCGGATTTCTACCGGCAGCCTATCCTGGTCCCGATGACCCGGGTGTTGGCGGTAGTGTTTATCATCAATGCCTTTGCCTATGTACAGCAGGCCCGGTTGACGAAATTCCTGCAGTTCAAGACCCTGATGTTCATCCATATCCCGTCGACGGTCATCTCAGGGGTCATCAGCATCGTCATGGCTTGGGCCGGATTTGGGGTATGGAGCATTGTGGCCCAGCAAATCGTGATGCGTCTGGCCTATGCCATTCAGTTGTGGATCCGTTCGAAGTGGACTCCTTTGCAGTCATTTAATAGACAACGGGCAAAAAAACTGTTTTCTTTTGGGGGGAAACTGATGGTCTCCGGGCTCCTGGATTCTGCTTATTCCAATATTTACTTAATTGTGATCGGTAAATTCTTTCCGGTAGATGTCCTGGGATATTATCAGAACGCCCGAAACCTGGCCCGGACGCCTACGAACACCTTATCCAGTGTGTTGAGCAGTGTCACCTATCCGGCATTCTCCACCATACAAGATGATAATGCCCGGCTCAAAGCAGGGTATAAAAGGAGCATCGAACAATTGTTGTTTTGGTTATGTCCGATCTCGGTATTTGCAGGTGTGCTGGCCACCCCATTATTCCGGTTTATCCTGACCGCCAAATGGCTGCCGGCAGTACCCTATTTTCAGCTTTTGTGCGTGGTGGGCATCTTGTTCCCACTAAATTCCTTTAATTTGAATATCATCAATGTAAAAGGACGGAGCGACCTGTTTCTAAAGCTGGAAATTATCAAGAAGGTGATTGTCACGATCGGCATCATTGCCACCCTGCCTTTCGGTATCTGGGCGCTGGTGATTTTTCAGGCAGCAAATTCATTTATTGCCTATTTTATCAATAGTTATTATTCGGGGCGTTTTATCCAATACCCCATGGGGGAGCAAATCCGGGACATTATGCCTATATTGCTGCTAACGGCTGGTACCGGGTTGCTGATAGGGCTCACGGATCATTTTTTATCGGGAACACCGGATATAGCCCGGCTGGTCGTGGGCTTCGGGCTGGGAAGCGTCCTGTATTGGATGGCCAGCCGGTTCTGGAAGCTTGCACCCTATCTGGAATTTAAACACTTTTTTCAAACCAAATTGGTAAATCGCTTTAGCAAATGATCCCTGTTACGAAGCCTTATCTGCCTCCTTATGCCGAATATGAAGCCTATTTGAAATCCATCTGGCAACGGGACTGGCTGACCAACAACGGCCCGCTGGTCAGCGAACTGGAACTGAAGCTAAAGGAGTATCTGGATCAAAAACATCTTTTATATCTGGCGAACGGAACCCTGGCATTGCAATTGGCGATTAAGGCCCTGGGGTTGACGGGGGAGATCATCACCACGCCGTTTTCCTTTGTGGCCACCACCAGCAGTATTGTCTGGGAAGGGTGTACTCCCGTCTTTGTGGATATTGACCGGAAATCTCTGAATATCGACGCCTCCAAGATTGAGGCGGCAATCACTGAAAATACTTCCGCCATCCTGGCCACCCATGTCTATGGAAATCCCTGTGCCATTGACAAGATCCGGCAGATCGCGGACAAACATGGATTGAAGGTGATCTATGATGCGGCTCATGCGTTCGGTGTCACCTACAAGGGTCGTTCGGTATTTTCCTATGGGGACATCAGCATATGCAGCCTGCATGCCACAAAGCTGTATCATTCGGTAGAGGGAGGACTTGTCATGACCCAGGACGCTGAATTACTAAAAACGATGGCCTACATGCGCAATTTTGGATTTGATGGCCCCACCCGTTTTGCCAAACTGGGCATCAATGCCAAAAACTCCGAGCTGCATGCGGCCATGGGCCTGGCCAATTTGCGCCATATTGATTCGCTGATCGCCAGGCGCAAGGAACTGACCGGTTACTATGATCAGATGCTTAAGGGGCTTAAAGCGGTAAAACCCGTTTGGAATGATGAGGCAAACCACAATTATGCCTATTATCCGATAATATTCGAGAGTGAAGCCTTGATGTTACAATGTTTTCAGCAGCTCAATTTGCATGATATTTTTCCACGCCGTTATTTTTATCCGTCCTTGGCTGCCGCGCTTCCTTATTTGAGTGCGGTGGACATGGCAGTTACAGACGATGTGGCTCCCCGCGTGCTGTGTCTCCCGCTCTATCACGACTTATCCATGGAAGAGATTAATCTGGTTTGCCGCCTCATGCTGAGGATACAAAACAATTAATTCCCTATGCTTGTAAAAAAAATCAAAGGAAAGGTCCGGCGGTACGTCATGCCGTATTACGATAAGGTTTTTGAAAAATCAATCATTCAGCACAGCCGGCATGCGATCCCCGACTTTCTGATCATCGGGGCGAAGAAGGCAGGTACAACTTCCCTGGCTCAATATCTCTCCAGGCATCCGTCGATTATTCCCCCCAAAAAGAAGGAAGCCGGATACTTTTCCTGGGGAAAGCCCCAAGGGCTCGCCCACTACCTGAGGAATTTTCCGGTGAAGGCTACCAAAGGAGACAACCTTACCTTTGAGGCCACCCCTGCCTATATCTACTCTAAACAGGCGCCCAAGGATATTTTACGGCTGTTTCCGGACATAAAACTGATCGCTATCCTGAGAGATCCTATAAGACGGGCTTTCTCCGACTGGACCTTCCTTCATCATTCTACTTTCATTAAGGCACATCGGTGGCTATATGATGAAAGGCCGTTTCGTCAGGCAGTGGAAGAAGAGATCCGGGACATCCATGCGGTTTCCCGCTTTCATCGTTATCTGGACAAGGGAAAATACGCGAGGCAACTCAAACATTGGTATGAGTTTTTCTCTCAGGATCGCTTGCTTTTGTTGGATAACAAAGACCTGAAGCAGACACCCAGGAAGACGTTAAGAAAGGTAACCGACTTTTTGGATATTTCTGCGTATTACGCCGATTTTCAGCTGAGCAAGGAACGCGTTAATGAGTTGGTGCAAGAACCGGATCAGGACAGCGCAAAGACATTTAAGACCTTCAATGCCAACATCTATAAAGAGCCGCTGGATCCGGACATTGAACAGCAGTTGCGAGAGTTCTATGAGCCCTATGATGAAGAACTGGTTCAGCTCACCGGAACCTGTTTCAGCTGGATGGGTTGAAGCCTCAAAAGGACGTTGGCAATCCATAAGATGGCTGACGGGTGTGCCTCATTGTGAATAATCAGTTTTAGACGTTAAATGATCATTTGTGGGTTATTCGAAGACTAAGGAAGAGATCAGGCTGGCGCTCAGACCCTATTACCACCGGGTGATTGAAAAGAAGATCCTCCGGGAGAGTCCGCACCGGGGACCGGATTTTATCATCATCGGGACCAAAAAAGGAGGGACGACTTCTTTGTCGCAATACCTGGCCAAGCATCCTTTGATCATTGCGCCAAAAAAGAAGGAAGCGGCTTATTTTACTTGGGGCAGGAAGCAGGGGCTTAAGCGATATCTGCAGAATTTTCCACTGAAAGAGAGCGATCCCGATTGCCTTAGTTTTGAAGCGACCCCCTCATACCTCTATTTAAAAAAGGCGCCAAGGGGAATCCTGAGGGTGTTTCCCCAGATTAAGCTGATCGCTATTTTGCGGGACCCGGTCAAAAGAGCCTATTCGGACTGGACCTATCACCATAATTCCACTTTTATTCAGGAACGGAGCCGGCTACGGGACTCCCGGACGTTCAATCAGGCGGTGGAGGAAGAATTGAAACGGGGCAGGCGCATCTCCTGGATTTATCGCTATATCGATAAAGGAATTTACGTCAAACAGCTGGCCCACTGGTACAACTATGTCCCCCGGCAGCGACTGCTTATTCTGGACAGCGAAGAGTTGAAACATGCTCCCCGCGTGGCACTTACCCGGGTTACTGACTTTCTGGGTCTGCCACCCTATTATGAGGAATATGAAAAAGGAGCGGAACGCATTGACCGCTTATTGGAGGTACCGGATGAAGATCCGGCCAAGACCTTTAAAGCGTTTAACGTGAACCACTATGAAGCGCCGATGGATCCGGGGACTGAACAGTTTCTCCGAGCGTTTTATGCCCCCTTCGATAAACAACTGGTCCGGCTTACCGGACAATCATTCAGCTGGATTGCCTAGCGTGTAGCTTGTGCACCAGTAAAGAACATCTGTGTATGCATGAACCCATAAAAGTGGCGGTGTTTCCCTGTGGCTCAGAGGTTGGTTTGGAAATCAATCGCTCGTTGCGGTACGCCCGGCACTTTACCCTCATTGGCCTGAACAGCACGCCGGATCATGGCCGGATGATGTTCGATCATTATTATGGAAACCTGCCGTCTTTTAGGGATGCCGGATTTATTGCCGAGTTAGCCTGGATTATCCGGGAAGAAGGAATCCGTTTTCTGGTCCCGGCCATGGATGAGGTGGCGGCTGAGTTGAAAAAGCGGGAAACGGAGCTGGGCTGTGAAGTGGTCTGCGCGGCCAGTGATGTAATGGAAATTGTGGGTTCCAAATCGGCTACCTATGACCGCTTATCCGGTATTGTACCGGTCCCCAAACGCTATGATGAGTTTGCTGACATCCTGGCCCATCTTCCCGTATTTTCCAAACCGGATGTGGGATACGGATCCAGGAACGTAGCATTAATTGACCGGGAAGACTCACTCAGAAAACGCTGGGCGGAAAAAGAAGGGTTGCTGTTCCTGGAATATCTGCCTGGGGAAGAATATACCGTAGATTGCTTTTCAGATATGGAGCACCAAGTACTGTATGCGGGGCCTAGGATACGCCGGCGGGTAAGGATGGGGATCAGCGTCAATACCCTTCCTGTGTCAATCGACGGAATCGAGGAGATGGCCCAAAAAATAAGCAGCGCGCTGAAACTGCAGGGGACCTGGTTTTTCCAGTTGAAACGAAATACCGAGGGGGAGTTGGTCCTGTTGGAAGTAGCGTCCCGCCTTGCCGGATCCATGGCCTTGAATCGCCTGAAAGGGGTCAACTTCATCTTATTGGAGCTCTTTCAAAGGCTGGGATATCCTATTTCCATTACCCCCAATACCATGCATCCCGTGGAACTGGAACGCGCGTTCGACTGCAAACTTCTGACCACCAGTGCCTATGATACAGTATACGTGGATTTTGATGATTGCCTGCTGATCAGGGGGCAGCTGAACACTGTGCTGCTTCGTTTTTTGTTTCAGCAGGTCAATGCCGGCAAGAAGATCATTCTGATCACCAAGCATGACGGAGACCTGCCTCGCAAGCTGAAAGCATTCCGCATTACTGAGTTGTTTGACGAGGTCATTCATATTAAACCGCAAGAAGATAAATATCCGCATATGAAAGAAAGCGGAGCCCTCTTTATTGACGATTCGCATGTGGAACGCCTCCACGCCGTAACCCACCGCCATGTGATCGCCGTAGCACCCGACGTGATAGACGCTTTGATAGACTACCGTAAACTATAGTATTGAATCATACATTCAAAGAATCGATCAAACGCATCCCGGTGGTGGGAAGTATGGCAAAGCGGGTGAAGCCAGTGGGATATTTTTTGCTCCGGCTGGGAATCCGGGCTTTGGACTGGCTTACTCCCAAGGACGCTTCGGTGTGGATTTTTCCGGTACATTTTTTTACCCATTCTTTCTCCGACAATGTTCGCGCCGTCTATGAAGCGGTGAAAGATGATCCGCGAATCAAAAAGATCATTTTATACCGGGGGGAAAAGCCCTCAGTTTCTCTCACCAGTGCGTCCACCATCCTTTGTCCCATGGGTTCCCGGCAAGGACTTCGCTGGATGCTCCGGGCCAAGGTGATGTTTATACAACATTCCGTCCACCTTGATTTTAAACCGCTCAGGGTGGGGGGCGTTATTCCCTTGCGGCTGCATGCCAGAAAAATCGTGAACCTGTGGCACGGCATTGCGTTGAAAAGTATTACGGCGGCCTCGACAGGAATCCATGACAGACAATTTAACCGGGAAAAGAAACATTATACGATCATGGCAGCTTCGGACAATGACAAGCTGGTGATGTGTACGGCTTTTTACCCGGTAAACCCCAAAAATGTCTTTGTGACGGGCACCCCCCGGAGTGACTTTTTAATCCAACGCACAGAGACGTTGCCTGCGGATTACAAAACTCAGCTAGACGCGCTGCTCGCCCTTAAAGGAGACAGGCGGTTGATTGTATATGCGCCCACGTACCGGGAAAAGGAGCTGGGAGGGAGGAATTACACCTTTTCGGCAGCGGAAGTGGAGAGGCTGCGATGTTTTTTGTCGCACCATCAGGCGGTACTGGGATTCCGGCTGCATTACTATAACCGGACCTTATCCTACCAACAACTTTTTGACGATGAAATGTTCTTTGATCTGGACCAGTCCCTGTTCCCTGATATGTCGATGATCATCCGCGCAGCGGATGTGATTATCAGTGATTATTCCGGACTGGTGATTGATGCCATGTATGTCAATAAGCCTGTAGTGCTGTTTGCGTATGATTATGCCCATTATCAATCCGCCCAAAGAGGATTTACCTATCCCTTGGAACTGGCTTCTTCCTTTCCGATCTGTAAATCATTTGACCCTTTGATGGAGCAACTGGAAAAGGCCCTTCAGGAAGGGGCTTCCGGTCCCGGCCGCAAGACTGCATCCCGGCCGATCTTTTATGCTTATTCGGACGGCGACAACGGCAAGCGTGTCGTCGGCCAGGTAAAAGCCATAATACGTTAAACCATGCCTGAAGTTACTGTCTCGGTCCACATGATCACCTATAATCACCAGGACTACGTAAAGGATGCGATAGAAGGGGTCCTGATGCAGAAGACGGATTTTCCCGTGGAATTGATGATCAGTGATGATTGTTCTACCGATAATACCCGGGAGATCATCGCCCGGTATGCCGCCAAATACCCCAAGGTGATTAAACCGGTCTTCCGGGAACGAAACCTGGGGTCCATGCGGAACTTTGTCGACACTTTTCAGTATTGTACAGGCACGTATATCGCCATGTGCGAAGGAGATGATTACTGGACGGACCCCTTGAAGTTACAAAAGCAGGTCGATTTCCTAAAGCGTAATCCCTCCTGCCGGTTATGCTTTCATCCCAGTACGATGCTCTTTGTAGACGGGACGGGCCGGGTGCTGGAAGAGGGACTGAAGGGGCCTGAAGAAAGAATTGTACCTTCAGCAGCGGTAATAGGAGGGGTGTATATCCGGATGGTAACCATGGTGTTTGCTGCGGAAATTATGCGCTCCGTGCCCGACTTTTTGCAACGATCCCCATACGGAGACCTGCCTTTGCAGTTGCTTTGTGCCCACCGGGGGCCGGTGGGCTACCTGGGCGGGCGGCCGATGAGTGTATACCGGAGGGGAGCGGTGGGGTCATGGAGCGCAGAACAGGGAGAAGACAAGAAAACCCAGAAAGCCTGGGCCTTGAAACGCCTCAAAGACCACTTTACCTGCTTTGATTTATTTGATGACTATACCGGTCATAAGTATGCCGGAATACTGAAGAAGCGGAAAGAAGTGATGCGGTTGGCCTATATCTTACAAATGCAAAGTTTCTCCAATAAGCTGGAAGTAGCCAGGGAAATGAGCAAGAATGTCAAGCCGCTGATCTTTAGAGATTGGAAGATCACAGTACGCATCATGGCACGTTACTTTTTGGGAAAGAATTTATATGAAAGGGTGGAGGCCATCAAAGAAAACAATAAAAAATAGTTGTTAAAAGAAGACACCATGAAAATAGTGGTTCTCGGGGGCGGATCGTTCGGCACGGCATTAGCCAGCCAGCTGGCATATAACCCTTCCAATGAGGTAATCCTGCTCGTGCGGGATCTGCAGATCAGCGATGAAGTCAATACGCATCACACCAACTCGAAGTTTTTCTTCAACAAGCCGCTGAAGGCCTCGGTCCGGGCCTCCACCGACTTTTCGGTCATTGCCTCCTGCGAGCTATTGATCCTGTGCGTGCCTACCCGAAGTGTGATCGAGGTTGCCGCGGCAATTAAAGCCCATTTGAGTCCGGATACCCTTCTGGTCAATGCCGCAAAAGGCATCCTGGATGAGGGGCAGACCATCGTAGAGTTTTTGAAGAAATCACTGGATCACACACAAGTCATTTCCTTGAAAGGCGCTTCTTTCAGCTCTGAAATGATCAACGGGGTGCCGACTTCGCTGACGGTAGGCTTTGATACCAAAAAGCAGCTGCAGCTGATCAAATCCATGACGGCCCAGACGAACCTCTACGTGGATTATTCCACCGATGTACGGGGTGTGGAACTGTTAAGCGCCATCAAAAATGTCTATGCCATCCTGTTGGGCAGTGTAGATGCCAAATTTAATGCGGCAAATACGCGCTTCCTGGTCCTGACCAAAATAGTATCGGAGATCAGGACTATTCTCAAAGCCATGGGCGGGCAGGAAGAAACGATCTTTCTGAGTTGTGGTATTGGAGACATATCGCTGACCGCGTTGAATGACCTGAGCAGAAATAGAACATTGGGGCTATTGATTGGGAAGGGATTTTACAATTCCTCGTTTTTGAGTAATTCGGTGGTGTTGGAAGGGGTTAAAACCCTGAAACTGATTGATACTTTTATCTCAAAAGACCTGCAAAAAAAACTGCCCCTGTTGCAGGAAATGGCCGCGGTATTCATCGATCAAAACAAAGCCGCTCTTGATCTGGACTTTAATACCCTGTTTGAAAAGAAGTTTACCACTGTACTCACTTATGGGACTTTTGATCTATTACATTTCGGGCATCTGGAGATCCTGAGGCGGGCTAAAGAATTAGGAGACCGTCTTATCGTCGGCTTATCTACGGACGAGTTTAATCAAACCAAAGGTAAAAAATGTGAATTCCCTTACGAAAAGAGGAAGCTCTTCCTGGAGTCTTTGAGCTACACGGACCTGGTCATTCCAGAAACCCATTGGGAACAGAAGATCGAAGATGTCATTGCTTATGACGTGGATATGTTTGTCATGGGAGATGACTGGACAGGCAAATTTGACTTCCTCAAGAAGTACTGCGAGGTCATTTATTTGCCCAGGACCAAAGGAATCTCCACTACAGCGCTGAAGCGTATTATCCTAAAATAGGCAGACACTTGGGGCTATACCGCTTGGGTGTTAAGCGTGTAGATAGTTAGTTGAGATGTACTTCCGCCGCCTGGGGTTCACTTTCCAGGGCACGCTTGGAAATTACTGGGGTGGATAAGGAAGAGATGATTTCAATAGAGGGTTCGAACTGGGGTAAGTGGCGCTTTGTCCGCTCCATGTATTGGAGGGCCCATGTAGGAATAGCAGTGAAAACACCAGCTACAGCCAACATTGCCAGGATTACGGCATTAGGGTTGAAATCCTGGAGTAAGTATGCCAGGGCAATAAACATCAAATTTACCGTGCATAATAGGAGGGTAGCTCTTTGATGGCTCAGTCCCAGTTTGAGCAGTTTGTGATGAATATGGTTGCAATCCGCCGCAAAAGGGGACTGTCTGTTATAAATCCTGATCATAAATACCCGCAGCGTATCAAAAAGCGGGATAATCAGGAAAGCAACCACCATGGCGGGATTGTGATTGAAATGTATGAAGCTCGCCGTATTTTCCACCCCTGAATTTACCACTAGGAAACTGAGTGCCGCCATCAAATAGCCTATGCTCATGGACCCCGCATCTCCCATAAATATCTTCGCCGGTTGCCAATTATAGAACAGGAAACTGATGAGGGATCCGGAAAGTGCTGCCGAAGCAATGAGCGCGCTATACATCCCTCTTTGAAAGAAGATATAACTATAGGTCAGCGCAATAATCAGAGAGATCCCCCCCGCCAGTCCATCAATTCCATCAATTAGATTAAAAGAATTAATGATCAGCACGGCTGCGAAGACGCTGAGGATAATGCCGAGCCACGGAGCCAATCCATAAATTCCCAGGATTCCATGCATATCCACAATCCGAAACTTGCCGGGAATGACCAGGATAGCTGCTGAGATGACCTGACCGGCCAGTTTTTTGTAAGGAGTAAGGGAAACAATATCGTCCTTGACCCCCATAAAATGGAGCAGAATGAGTCCCAGAATAAAGTATTGTAACTGTGCTGAATTGGAGAAATTCGTCCAGCAGACGAAAGACATGATAAAGGCCGCGAAAATGGCAATCCCACCTAAGTTAGGAACGTGTCCTTTGTGAGTTTTTCGCCCCCCGGGCTTATCATATATTTTTTTAATATATGCAACTTTTATGATAACAGGGATGGCGTAAAAAGAGATAACTAATGCCGTGAAAAAACTGAATATGACAAATAATATATTCGTTTTCATAGTAATGAGTAGGGCCCTATAAAACAGTGATTCTCCGGAGGCTATTTATGTTACCATGACGTAACATAAACATAACAAAGATATAATATAATTGGAAATCAGCAAAAATCAATTTGTTCATTGCCAGGAACCGGAATTTTAACTTTGGCATATTATTAACGAATTGGGAAAGAGGCTTATTTTAGGCTTAAGCGTGAAAATTCAGTTAAATGTCCTTATTTTGGTGCGCTTTTGGAAGGCTAATTGACGTGTACCCTTGAAAAGTGTTTTATTTAATTGAGAGCTATTGCTTTCAGAAAATTGGTTTGATTATTGTTATGGGTGAGGCCAAAAAGTACCTAGCTATATCTTTGAACGACAGAATTCTATGAAAATTACTTTACCAGCATGTGGATTTGTTTTATTAGCGTTGTTTATCTTATCTTCTTGCGCATCCACAAAGAATATTGCATACTTTCAGAATATTAGTGATGGGGTAAAAGATACCTCAGAAGCAATTTCACCTCCTTCAGACCCGACAATTCAACCTGATGATATATTATTCATCACAGTAAGTGGTGCCAATCCGACTGCAGCGGCACCTTATAATCAAGGTGCAACAAGTTATAATGCTCCTTCTCTAATTGGAGAGACGAGCACAACGGAAAGTGTATATGGGAGGACAGCTGATACTCGTATGGGCTACTTGGTAGATAAAGAAGGAACAATTAATATGGCAGGTCTGGGATCCGTGAATTTAAAAGGGCTCACTCTGATCCAAGCCCAAGATACTCTTCAACATATTCTGCTACCGTATCTGAAGGACCCTCAGGTAAATGTGCGTTTCCTCAATTATAAGATTACAATTTTAGGCGAAGTATCACGTCCCGGCACCTATACCATTCCCAATCAGCAGATTAACATTTTACAAGC
>Ga0164242_10002361_pt1 | contig 21854 bp, 16 predicted proteins | sample OricomgcompostMG_FD_108783 | JGI IMG/M metagenome (GOLD analysis project Ga0164242, IMG submission 108783) | Miracle-Growth compost microbial communities from Emeryville, California, USA - Original compost - Miracle growth compost (MG) ... | reverse complement strand
TCAGGAGGGAGAAACCCGTTCCGTATTGCTCGGCGGCGTAGATGAATTTACTGAAAACCATTTTAATATTTATCGAAAGCTGGGGCATTGGAAGGGTATTTGCAACAATCTAGAGCTTTTGAACTCGCAAACACCGGGTATGCTTCCGGGTGAGGGGGCTGCCTTTTTTCTTTTAAAAAATAAAAAAGAAGAAGGCTGCTATGCAGAAATAAAAGATCTTAAAATGGTGTATCGGCCCGTTTTAGATTTAAAAAGTGCCATCGAAACATTTTTTGTAAAAAATGAACTTGATTCTTCATCCATAGATCTTGTTGTTTTAGGGCTTAACGGGCATTCGGAAGAAGATACGATTTATTATTCACTACAAACAGCACTTTTTCCTTCAGTTCCGGCGGCGGCATTTAAACATCTTTGCGGTGATTATCCGACTGCTTCTTCTTTCGGATTTTGGTTTTCTGCTCAAATTTTGAAAAATCAACGTATACCCAATACCTGCCTGGTTTCGGGAAATATTGATAAAAGAATAAATACGCTCTTATTTATTAATCATTTCAGAGAGGATTACTTTTCGCTTACTTTACTCACAATATGTTAAAATACAGGAGTTTTGGTATAGTTATTATTGCCTTATACGGTTTGATAGCTTGGACTTCTTTCTTTTATAAACTCCCTTTTATTCTTTATTGCTTACCTGCCTTGGTTTTTACAGGTGTTGCTTTTTGGGGTTCCTATTCTATTGGTTCCTGTTTTTATTTACCGGTGCAAACAGCAGGGAAAACACAAAAAAATATAGTATCTATAACCTTTGATGATGGTCCAGATCCCCAAGTTACCCCTGCCTTGCTGGAGCTATTAAGAAAGCATAAAGTAGCTGCAACTTTTTTTTGTATTGGGAAAAAAGTGGAAAAGCATCCTGAAATATTAAAGCAAATTGCAGAAGAAGGACATATATTGGGGAATCACTCTTATTCTCACAGTCCCTGGCTTCCTTTTTTTCCAAAAAAGAAACTGGAGAAAGAGTTGAAAAAAACGGATTTGCTTATTGAAGTCGCCGCCGGAGTTAAGCCCAGGCTCTTTCGTCCGCCTTTTGGTGTAACCAGTCCGCAATATGCCAAAGCCAATAAAAAACCGCAATACCATTTTATTGGCTGGAATATAAGGAGCTTAGATACGGTGGATAAAAATAAAGAGCGAGTGCTGGATAGGATAACCAAAGACATCCCCAAAGGAGCTATTTTCCTTTTTCATGATACCGATTTCCGGGTTCTTGAGCTCGTGGAGCAGTTGTTGAACTATGTAGCGAAAAATGGTATTATAGTTGTTCCTTTAGATGAACTATTAAATATAGATGTTTATGAAAAAAGATAGATTGTTGCTGTTCCTCCTCTTTTTACCCCTGCTTACTTTTGCGCAACAAGATTTTAAATTGGTTTCTGACCCTACGGCAGTTAGTAAGAAAATTTCAGAAACAGCCCGGAATATACATTCCATAGAAAGCGATTTTGTACAAGAAAAAAACTTGTCGGTAATAGCGGAGAAAATAGTATCGAAAGGGCATTTTTCCTTTAAAAAGGAAAATAAGTTGCGATGGGAGTACAAAGAGCCTTTTCAATACTTAGTGATTTTGAATAATGGAAAGATTTTTACAAAAGATGCCAACAAAGAAAATAAGATAGACCTTCAATCCAATAAGACCTTTCAGGAAATCAATAATCTTATTGTAAATAGTGTAGAGGGTAATATTAGTGCGAGTAAGCGTTTTTCCTATAAAATATTTGAGAATAGTACCTTTTATTTAATAAAGCTTATACCGACATCAAAAGATGTGAAAAATTTGTTTGCGGAAATAGAGATTTATTTTGATAAAAAAGATCAAACGGTGAGTAAGGTAAACATGATTGAAGCATCGGGAGACAATACACTCATTACCTTTTTAAACAGGAAAACAAACCTGGAAATACCGGATGAGAAATTTTCTACGAAATAGTTTCCTATTAAGCTTTTCTTTACTAGCTTTTTCCTGTTCAAAAAACATTTATAGCTCCGGTGGTGCGCAGGCAAAAACCATAACAGCTTCTGATTTTGTACCTGTTTTTCCTCCGGATACGACTGTAATCTATAAAACCGGCGTAAGTGCTTACGGACATTATCTTTCCGGTTTACTTCTTATAAAGACCGGGAAGGCAGAAGATACCCGGCTTATCTTTACTACAGAAACGGGAATAAAACTTTTTGATTTTGAGTTTGTGGGTGATGCTTTTATTAATCATTATTGTATGAAAAAGCTCAACAAAAAAGTTGTTGTTAATTTATTAAAACAAGATCTTGCTTTGATGTTGGGAAGAGGTGTTGTGGGTAAACAAGGGAAAATTAGTTTGAACGATTCAGCAGGGACAAATAGTATTTCTATACAAAAAGGAAAGGAAGCCAGGTTTTACAGTGTTTCTAAAGACGTAGCTTTGCTACAAAAAGTAAAAACCTTTTCTTTGAAGGGGAAAGAAAAAGTGCTTATCCTTTTCCAAAGAGAGGAAGATATTGTACCTTCAAAGATTGTACTAGAACATAGTAATCTGAATCTGAACATGAAACTGGACTTAATAAAAAGGTAAAATGAGTTTATTGGCTGATTTTTTTACAATAAAGGAACATAGAAAAGAAGAAAAAGCATTTATAGCAGCAGTAGAAATTAACCCTGAACATGCTGTTTTTGAAGGCCATTTCCCAGGAAATCCTGTTGTACCCGGTGTATGTATGATCGAAATGATCCGTACTGTATTGGAAATGGAGTACAATAAAACTTTTCAATTGTCTGAAACTAAGAATGCGAAGTTTCTGAATATCCTCAATCCGCGAAATACTCCAGGTGTAGAAATTAAAAGTGAAGTATTGGAAGCTTCCGGCAATACCATACGGCTGCGCTCGGTTATTTACGATAAAGAAATAGTGTTTTTAAAAATGGAGGCAACCTTCAAAGAAATTGGAATGTAATTTTACTTTTGTACTTTTGAACTAGTACAGGAACTCCTTTCGTTGTGATTCTAAATTTTCAACACCGATCTCTTATAAAGTAAAAATGAATAATGAATCTTTTGATGAAAGATTTAAGCGTTTAAATGCTTGTGTTATAATTCCAACGTACAACAATAATGCTACAATTGAGGAGGTTATTGCAGGGGTTCTTATCTATACAGATTCGGTAATTGTCGTAAACGACGGGTGTACCGATAATACAAGCCAAGCCCTGGCCCGATTTTCAAATATTCAGATTGTTCAGCATACTGCAAATAGAGGCAAAGGAAAAGCACTTCAGTCCGGTTTTAAAGCTGCTTTGCAATCCGGCTTCCGCTATGCAATAACCATAGATAGCGACGGACAACATTATGCCGAAGACCTGCCTGTTTTTTTAGATGCGGTTGAAAAAATGCCCGATGCTATAATCGTGGGTGGCAGGAATATGGAGCAAAGTACTGTTCCGGGTAAAAGTAGTTTTGGCAATAAATTCAGTAATTTTTGGTTTACTTTAGAAACAGGTGTAAAACTGCCTGATACTCAATCTGGTTACAGGCTTTATCCCGTACAAAAATTAGATACTTTTACATGGATAACCTGGAAGTATGAATTTGAAATTGAGGTGCTTGTAAGATCTTCCTGGGCTGGAATCCCTGTGATTTCTGTCCCCGTAAAAGTTTTTTATGCTCCTAAAGAAGTAAGGGTTTCACATTTTCGCCCCTTTTGGGATTTTTCCCGAATAGTAGTACTAAACACTATTTTTGTACTCATTACCCTTTTATATATTAAGCCCCGGGATTTTATTAAATTCTTTCAAAAAAAAAATATAATACGTTTTCTTCAGGAAAACTTCTTAAATAAAGAAGAAAGAAACAGTACCAAAGTACTATCCATATCTTTTGGCGTTTTTATGGGTATTTTTCCGGTTTGGGGCTTTCAGCTTATAATAGGGCTTGCCTTATGTCATTTTTTAAAATTAAATAAAGCTTTGTTTGTTTTGGCAGCGCATATAAGCATTCCCCCTATGATCCCGTTTATTATATTTGCCAGCCATGTACTGGGAGGGTGGGTTTTAAATAAAGAAACAACCTTGCTTTTTAATTCATCCCTTACCCTGGAAAGTGTAAAAAGTGAATTGATCCAGTACTATCTGGGTGCTGTTTTTCTCTCCTTTATAGCAGCGATAGTTGCTGCTGTTTTGTCATTTGTAATAATTAAGCTTGTTCCACTAAAGAAACAAGGTGTTCAAAATCTCTCTGTGAATTCCTGAAAGTATGAATTTTCTCTATACGTTTTATCTTTATGTAAATAAAAGAAAGGCTCTTTTTATTGGAATACTCCTGTTTATAGTAGCGTTCTCTTTATTTTTTGGATATAAAATAAGACTCAAAGAAGATGTAACTGAAATGATGCCGAAGGATGAGCATATTGAGAAAATAAGCAAAATCCTGCGCAGTGCCCAGTTTTCCGATAAAATCATTTTTAATGTATATCTAACGAATAGCGATACGACAGACCCAGCGCTGCTTGTTGATTTTACAGCGGCACTCGCCGATTCTTTAAGGCAATATAACCCCGGTTTGATTAAAGAAATCCGGGAAAAAGTACCCGAAGATGCCGTTTATAGCATTTTCTCTACGGTTTTTGATAACCTGCCTGTTTTCCTACGTGAAAGTGATTATGAAAAGCTCGACTCCCTTATGGAACCGGCAAATATAGAGCATAAACTAGCGTCCAATTTCAAAGCCCTTGTTTCTCCTGCAAGTGTTGTGTTGAAAAAATTTGTAGTAGCCGACCCACTTGGACTTAGCGGCTCTGTTTTGAAAAAACTTAAAGACCTGCAATTTGCAGAGGAATATATGTTGTACAACCAACGTATTTTTACGAAGAATCAAAAGAACCTTTTGTTTTTCGTAATTCCAAGCTTCCCTGCCAATGAAACAGGTAAAAATGAACCTCTTATTGAGCATCTGGATGAAAAAATCGCACAGGTAGAAAAAGCGTATGGAGGTAAAGTAAAAGCCGAGTATTTTGGCGCTGTACCGGTTTCGGTAGGCAATGCAACCCGTATAAAATCAGACATTGCAGTAACCGTAACACTGGCCGCTATTCTGCTTGTTACTTTTATGAGCCTGTTCTTCAGGCGGATTACCGTTGTTTTGATTATTTTTCTTCCGGTTGTTTTGGGCGGTATTGTGTCCCTGGGCATGTTATATTTTATTCGAGGTTCGGTGTCTGCCATTGCGCTGGGTATGGGTTCTGTATTGCTCGGTATTACGGTAGATTATTCCCTGCATCTTTTTACGCATTACAGAAGTACGGGTTCTATAAAATCGGTTTATGCAGACCTTCCCGGACCTTTGATTCTAAGTTGCCTTATTACGGCTGCGTCTTTCCTTTGCCTTCTTTTTGTCAAGTCAGATGCACTCAAAGATTTGGGTTGGTTTTCGGCTATTAGTGTTGTAAATGCCTTAATCTTTGCATTACTCATCTTGCCCCATTTTTTCCGTAAAAAAGATTACGAAACCAAGCTAAATTCCTTTTCTTTTATTGATAAATATACTTCATATGAGTTCGACCGAAGCCGTTTATTGATAATTGCAATGGTTGTTATAACGGTTGTTGCGGCTTTTTCTATCCCCAAGGTAGCCTTTGAAACCGATATGATGAAGATGAATTATGTGTCTGACAAACTCTATAAGGCCGAAAAGCATCTTCAGAAAATAACCTCTTTGTCTTTACGGTCGGTATATATTGTGTCTTCGGGAGAAAACCTGCAAGAGGCTTTGCAAGAAAATGAAAAAGTCGCAGAAATAGTTAGTACCCTTAAAGAAAAAAAATTAGTACAATCTTCCTCTGCCGTTTCTGACTTTATTTTATCAGATTCACTCCAAAAACTTCGTATTCAAAAATGGGAAAGTTACTGGACTTCTGAAAAGAAAGAAAAAATTAAAACCCTGCTTTCAGAAGAAGGTAAAAAGTATAAGTTTAGGAAAGCGGCTTTTACTTCCTTTTTTGCACTCCTCGATAAAGATTTTAGACCCGTTTCGCAAGAGGATATGGGGGCTGTTAAAAAATTACTCTTTGATGATTTTATTACCGAAAAACCCGGGTTTTCTACTGTTGTTACGCTGCTAAAAGTAGATGATAAAGACAAAGAAAAAGTATTGGCTTCCATACCTGAATCGGAGCATGTTACTTTGATTGACAAAAAATACATTACCAACAAGTTTGTACAATTGCTAAGCAATGATTTTAACACGCTTGAAGTGCTTTCCCTTGGATTGGTCTTTATCGTGCTTATCCTTTGCTATGGTCGTATTGAATTGGGCATAATTGCTTTTGTACCCATGATATTGAGCTGGGTTTGGACTTTGGGAATAATGGGCTTGTTTGGTATAAAATTTAATATTGTGAATATTATAATCTCCACTTTTATATTGGGGCTTGGTATTGATTACAGTATATTTATAATGAGTGGATTGACGGAAGCATATAAGAAAGGCGTAAACCATCTTGCAACCTACAAAACGTCTATCTTTTTGTCCGCATTTACTTCCATTTCCGGTATTGGAGCGCTTATTTTTGCTCAACACCCTGCTTTAAAATCGGTAGCAGCCCTTTCTATTATTGGTATGACTTCCATTATTACCATTAGCTATACCATACAGCCGCTTTTATATCGAAAGCTTATTACAGAAAGAGCAGCCAAAGGGCTTTATCCCTATACTGCAAAAAACCTACTACTTACCTTATTTGCCTACAACTACTTTTTATCCGGATGCCTGTTGTTGACTTCTATTGCAAACCTGGTTTTGCCTTTTTTGCCTTTATCCATGAAAGTAAAAAAGAAGGTTTTTCACCGCTTGTTAAGTAGTTTTTGCAAATCGCAGGTGTATATTATGGGCAATGTACAGAAGGAAATAATAAATACAACAGGAGAAGCTTTTGCCAAACCGGCGATTATTATTTGCAATCACACTTCTTTTTTAGACATACTACTTACACTTATGCTTTCCCCAAAAATAGTTTTGGTTACCAACGATTGGGTTTGGAACTCTCCTATATTTGGGAAAGTGGTAAAATATGCCGGGTTTTTCCCTGCTTCAAAAGGAATTATGGCAGGTATCGATGATTTGAAAAAGCGGATAGAGGAAGGTTTTTCTATTGTTATTTTCCCCGAGGGTACACGCTCCAAAGATGGAAAGATAGGGCGTTTTCATAAAGGCGCTTTTTATTTAGCAGAGCAATTGCAAGTAGATATTTTGCCTATTCTTATTCATGGTGCTGCCGATACGATTGCCAAAAATGATTTTATGCTTAAAAATGGACGTTTGACTTTGAAGATGCTTCCGAGAATTTCTCCTGACAACGAAAGATTTGGAAATACCTATCAGGAAAAAACAAAGCATATCGCTCCATATTTTAAAGCAGAGTATGGTATGCTTCGTCAGCAAATTGAAAATCCGGAATATTACAGAGAAAAACTTATACGCAACTATATTTATAAGAGTCCTGTCCTTGAGTGGTATATGCGGATTAAATTAAAGCTGGAAGCAAACTATACCTTGTTTAATCAGCTTTTGCCCCTGAAAGGCAAAATTGTCGATATAGGTTGTGGTTATGGCTTTATGAATTACATGCTTTCTTTTCTTTCGGAAGAAAGGCTGCTTACCGGAATTGATTACGATGAAGAAAAAATTGAGGTTGCAAAACACTGTTTTTCAAAAAATGAGCGATTGAATTTTATAACAGCCGATATAAAAAAATTTGAACTACCGGAAGCAGATGCTTTTGTGTTGAGCGATGTATTGCATTACCTGCCCGCTGAAGAGCAGGAGAATCTTCTAAATAAATGCTTTGAAAAGCTAAATGAAGGGGGTGTTATTATTGTGCGGGATGGCAACAAAGATTATAAGAAGCGGCATAGGGGTACCCGGCTTACCGAGCTTTTTTCCACTAAAATATTGGCTTTCAATAAAACCGTAAATACCCTTTCTTACGTATCAGGAGATTACCTGACAAAGTTTTGTAAAGAGAAAAATATGGATGTACAGATTGTTGATAATACAAAGCTAACCTCCAACTTTATATATATCATAAGAAGATCCGGTGTTTTAGAAGTGCATGAAAAAGTATGATGCGGTAATTATAGGTAGCGGTTTGGGTGGGCTTGTATGTGGGTATTTGCTTGTAAAGGAAGGTATGCGCATCTGTATTCTTGAAAAAAACAGGCAATTCGGAGGAAACCTTCAAATATTTTCCAGAGACAAATCAATTTTTGATACCGGCATTCATTATATCGGCGGATTAAGTGAAGGGCAGAATTTAAATCAGTTCTTTAAGTATTTTGGTTTAATGGATAAGTTGAAACTAAAGAAACTGGATGAAAATGGGTTTGACCGGATTTGTTTTGAAGGCGACGACAATGAATATCCCCATGCAAACGGGTATGAAAATTTTGTGGCGCAGCTTTTACCCTATTTCCCAAACGAAAAGGAAAATTTGGAAGGGTATTGCAGGAAACTGCAGGAAATTTGTGCCGTATTCCCCTTGTATAACCTGGAGGTGGCGGGAAAAGATTATCTTGAAAAGTCTTTTCCGTTTTTAACGCAAAGTGCCGATTCCTATATAGATTCTGTAACATCAGATCCAAAATTGCGTGCGGTGCTTGCCGGGACTGTACCTCTTTATGCAGGCGAAGCAGATAAAACTCCCTTATACATCCATGCCCTTATTGCAAACTCTTATATAGAAAGTGCTTATAAATGTATAGATGGGGGAGGGCAGATTGCAAAGCATCTGGTTGCCAATATTCAGGCACTGGGTGGGGATGTCCGGAATTATGCCGAATGTAAGCAATTTATATTTTCAGGTGAAACCGTAAAAGAAGTAGAACTTACTTCCGGCGAACGTATCGAAGGGACTGTTTTTATATCAAATATGCACCCTGCTGTAACTATAGATATGCTGGAAGCCGGTAAGATGCGGAAAGCTTATGTAAACAGGATTCAAAGCCTTGAAAATACCATATCTGCCTTTGTCTTGAATTTAGTTTTAAAGCCCGGTAGTTTTAAATACCAAAACTACAATACCTATTTCTATCGGGATTATAAGGTTTGGGAAACCATTAATTATAAAAAAGAAACCTGGCCTTCTAATTATGCCTTATTCAATCCGGCTTCCGGCAGATCCGACGGATTTGCAGATTGTTTAAGTATAATGGTCTATATGGACTATAAAGAAGTCGCAAAGTGGGCAGGAACTTTTAGGACCTTTCCCCATCATAAAGAAATAAGAAGCGAAGCTTATGAGGCCTTTAAGCTTGAAAAAGCAGAGAAAGTAATAGATTTGCTGGAGAAAAAATATCCCGATATCCGCACAAAAATAAAATCTATGAATTGCTCAAGCCCTCTTACTTATCGCGATTACGTTGCTACACAGGAAGGCTCAATTTATGGAATTTCGAGAAGTTATAAAGACCCAATGAAAGCTTTTGTACATGCACGTACTAAAGTTCCCAATCTTTTATTGACCGGACAAAATGTGCATATACATGGCGTTTTAGGTGTAACCATAGGAGCGGTGCTTACTGCATCTGAGATTGTTGGTATGAAGCCTTTATTAGATAAGATTACCGCCGTCTAATTGAGTGAAGAAGTATTTTTATCTGTTTTTTGGAACAGGCATTCATTTTTTAAATCAATTTTTTTGTTATGGAAGAGGCTTCTGTAAAAGATGCTTATATGCGCATCTTTCTGCATTATTTTAGCATTTAAAAAATAATTGTGGTTGTTGCCTGCTGCTTTTTCAAAATTTATATAGAAGGCATTGGCTGCATTTTTCTTTGCATCGGAGCCTCCCAATTGTCTTTTAAAAGTCAAGAACCATAAACCAATAAAAGACCAGTCTTTTTTGTCGGAAGTGATATAAACCTTTTCAGCAGTTAGTTTTTCTACCCATTTTTTATGTCCTGCCAGTTGCACTGCTGGTGCATTTAATACGATAGTTCTAAATGCCCTAAAATCTTTCCCACTTAACAATCCTTTTTTTATCGATTCCCGCAGAAGTATATTTCCCATACTATGCAACAATAGGGAAGAATTGACCTTATACCCATTCCAATGATTTTTCTTATAGGCATTAAAGGCTTTAATTGTTTGTGCAAAGGCGGGGGTAGAGTGAAGCACATTTTTTCTGGCTATTCTGTAATTGGTTAATGCAAAAACATTTGGAATTTTTGAAGGCCAGTCAAAAGCGATAACAGATACGTTATAAAACCTTTTAAGCGTAAGGGCTTCTGAAATTACGCCCGGGAAACTTGTTCCATAGCCATGTACATAAAATAAGTTGGGCGATAAGTCGTCTACCTGCGCAAAAGCTTCCTCAAAATCGCTTGCCTGCTGAATCATCCATTTGTCTCCTTTTTTGAAAACAACCAGATAGTATACTTTGTCTTTGTTCCGGTGATTGTTAAACATTAAATGGTTTTTCCTGCTTATCAATTCCCTGTTTGTAACAATCAGCACCTTTTCTTGCACTTGCGGTATTTCATTGGTAAATTCAATGTCATTCCATAAGACAGGAATGAGATAGGGTGCTATTTTGCCCGTATGGTCGGGGCATGAATCGGGTGGTATAATGGTGGATGCAGCGGTTTGAAAAACTAAAGAAAAAAAAACCACAAATATACCTATTGCCTTTCCCCTCATTTCAAGTATTTTTATTTATAACCTGAAAGGATTAAAAAGAGTTATAAAATTGTTATTTTAGAGAGAATGTTTTACTATAAAAGTTCTTATTTGTTTGCTATGCGTTTTATATTTAGAAAGTTAAATTGGGGTTTGTTAATAGCACTTTTGCTCTCTTTTACCGGCTGTGAAAAAAGTAAAAAAACAGAACAGCAGGCAACAAAAAGTGAAACAGCTCTACCTAAAAGTGTAGCCCCGGAAGATAATACACTCACCGAAGAACTCACTACAGCTTACAGACCTTTTGATTCGTCTAAATATACGGTTATAACCGAAAAATCGGTTGTTTTTACGCTTCCCGATACTAGTCTGATCAGGGATATGATAGAAGACAGTGGAGAAGAAAGCTTTTACGAGGGAGGAGATGAAATGATGTATAAGCAAAATAAGGCTGCGGAATGGTTGAAGAAAAAAGACATCCGGGTTGTTTATCCCACAACCAGGTATTTGGTATTTAGGACACAAAAGAAAGACTACATTATAGACACACAAAAGAAAGAAGAATATCCTTGGGAGTCTATCTTTTTTGAACCGGCTAAAGCACCTTCCTTTTTCGATCCTGATAATGTAAAGAAGGAGTACAGGAATTACTTTAATTAATCTTGCTTTTGTCTTTATGTTAAAAGTAAAAATCATGAAAGAGTTTCATTGGTAAGCCATTTCCAAATTTAGGCAAGCCCTATTTTTAAAGAATTTGCAAATGCTATCCAAATAAGAATTAGTTTTAAAAATTCTCCATTCCTTCAGAATAAAAGGAAAATCCAACAGATTATTGAGTACCCGTGAATCAGTAAATTTATTGTAGAAGAGCTCTGTAATACAATATCTTTTGGGATTACTGTAAGAAAGAGCAGGGAACCAGTGATAGATAGTAATGGAATAACCGGATTTTGGGAGATGAAAAGAGGACGCTTATTAAAATAGAGCCATGATGTATGGGGCAAAACTCACCCCAATAACTCATCAAATAACTAATTTAGGATTAAGTGCATGGAATTAAACCTATAACCTTATTGCCTTTAAGTACGTTAAAATATATTTATTGTATTTAAAATATTTCTTTATAATGAAGCATCTAAAAGGGTTATTTGCTACACTTTTCTGTTTATTATTGTTTGTAAATAATCTTTATAGCCAGTGTTCAACTAGTCCGGCTATTTCAGCAACTTACTGTGTTGGACAGGCTGCGAAAATAGAAGTAGAGGATCCGGCTACCAATGTAAAGTATGGCTGGTTTACTGATGTTACGGACGATATTCCCAATTATGGGACAGATGGTAAGGGGAGATCTTTTGTTTCGCCCGGTACGCAGAGTAGTCCTTCTACCTTCTATTATCAAAAAGAAACAAACCTCACAATAGGGCCGGCATATAGAAGCCCTTTCGGAGGACAATCGGTTCTCAATGACGGGGTGTATCCATATCGTATGCCTGTTAATTCCAGTGTCGATTTTCGTTTGAATACCATAACTGTGCTTGTAAAGATGGCAAACCCGGCAAGCACCTACGGATTTGGAGTAAGGTATTCTGATGGTACGGATACGACCTATTCTACCTGGTTTACAGGAAAACCGACCGATTTTTTGGATATAGGATCCGGTTATTATAGGGTGGAAGTACCGGTAGATATGTTAATTTCCCAGGGAACAAGCAGTATTGAATTTATTTCTGATGATGATCCGGGAGGGGCTTTCTCAGGAGTAGATGAAATTTATTGGTGGAATTCGACCGCTTACAACGGAGCTTTTTATGCAGATAACAATATAGAAGTTCTAGATCCGGATATTGATGTTAATGGTACTAATCTTTCTCCTTTGCTCATGGATTGGGATGTTACTGTCCTGTGTAGCCGAAAGCCGGTAACAACTACTTTGTCTTCAGTATGCTGTACTCCGGTAGGAAATAGTTTTTCTGTATCTGCTCCTACGAGCAATCCCACGAGTTCGGACTTTCCGCTTACTTTGACAGCTACAGGACCGGATATAACTTCTTCTATGTACTATTACTGGTATGACGCTGATAATACATTGCTTGCAAGCGGACAAGGTTTGAGCACTTACGATGTAAACGAAGCAGGGCAATATACGGTGAGAGTGGTAAATGCACCAAGCGATCAAAATGAAGCTGCTTGCTACTCCAATCACTCTATTATTTTAGGTATAAAAAGCATTTTTGCCCCGGATGATTTTAGCATTTGCCTGGGCGATCCTGTAACGCTCCGGGGAGAGGGTGCAGAAGGAAAGTATAACTGGTACAGTAACGATGCCGTAACAGACACTTATATTGTTCAGCATAATGTGCAGACTACGGATGCTTATATTCTGAAGCCGGGTACTTTTACCTTTACTGTGGAAGGGGAAGTAAAGCTGGGTAATATTGCTTATGATGGGAAGTTTGAGTTTTTTGATGATGCAGATAACTTCAATCCGGCTCAACCAGGCAGAACATTTGAAACCGCCAATGGAATAGCACAGGGGACGGTAGGAGGGTTACCGGGATATTATATAACAGGTCCCGGTGAATATCGGGTAGATGATAAAATTATCGCCTATTCTTCCAATTCCGAACATTGTAAAACATCTGAATATCCAAACTATTGGGATAAGACAGACCCTGTTACCGGAGATGTTGTATCACGAGGAAAAATTTTCTATGCAGATGCAGTATCGGGAAAAACAGAAACTCCTTATACGGACAATTTTGGAGCGACTTATCCTTTATGGCAGTTATCCAATCAGCCAATCTTACCCAATACCACCTACTAGATGCAATCAGATGAAGTATCCATAACTGTAAACGATTGTTTTGAAATGGAAGCACGTTCCGATAGCACTGCTTGTATTGGGGACGCCTTTCCTCTTTATATGGTAAAAAATAATGGTTAATTGGTTTACCAACTTTACAGAAGAAGAGATTGCCCTATTTGAAAACTCTTCAAAGTAAAAGGTAGTAAACCTGGTGGTTCAGAAGGTAAACTTGTAAGCGAATAAATGAAAAACCCTTGCAAATAAGTCCTTTGCAAGGGTTTTAGTGGGCCTACCAGGGCTCGAACCTGAGACCCCCTGATTATGAGTCAGGTGCTCTAACCAACTGAGCTATAGGCCCATTTTGACATTACTGTCAAAATCGTAATGCTGAAATCCACTAATAGTTGAATGATCATCTATTTTTTGGAGGTGCAAGTTTACAACTTTAGAATTAATCTCCCAAAATTATTTTTGCTTATTTTTACAGTTTTGTTGGTCTTTCTTTTCGACCTCGCCCCAATCGCCACAGCAAGAACCTTCATGCACTTTTTCAATCCAATCGGCAACATCTTTGGTTTTGCACCAATCGCAAGTGCTTAAATCTTCTTTATATCCGCTTCCGCCACAAATAGGGCATATATAACCACAGGTTGACATCTTAATTGAAAGGTAAGGACTTAATTTATTCGGAGCAAATTATTATTTATAATAGCAATGCTTAGCTCCTTTAAGTTCTTATGAACATTTATATTTTCAGGGCTGTTTTAAGATAAAAGGGAAAATTATGAAGGGTAAAGTAATAGATCGGGGACATTACAAACTGATGAAAAGCGTAAGGGATAGGTTAATACTCATTTTCAATGGTACAAATACTTTTGTTTGGACAAAAGAAAAGGGTACAGACCGTTTGTGGTTTACAGAAGGAATATCCGAAAAATCGGGCGATGCAGATTTTGACGAAATAAATTCAGGTTCTTATTTTATTATTAATAAGGAAGAAGATGAAGAATTTTCCGGTTTGCCTCATTTGTACTTAAAGCATAAAAATCATTATGACGAGTTTATTTTAAGAGAAGGTTTCCCCGATTATCAAGAAGAGGTTAAAGATTTAGTGGTTACAAACCGAACCGTACCTGAAGAGGAAATAGAAACCTACGCTTATGATGAAAAGTACTAAAAGTCTATGCCCAGGATTGCTTTGGTTGGAATACTTCCACCTTTTACGGTAATAAAATCTTCATCGGCACTCCAAATGGTTGTTTCAATTCCGAGGGCTTCATTTTCATTTGTTTTAAAATAGAGTTTAACTTTGTGCTTATAAACATTCCCTATTGTTTGGGCTTTTCTGAGGTAAATATTTCTCAATCGAGCTCTTTTGGGATCGTTTTCTAATACATCGTTTTTAAAAAAAACCACTTGGTTAAGTAACTCTTTTGGTATAATTGTAATTTTTTCCAGATCTTCCATTTTGTGCTTCTTTTCTTATGTTTTTATACGGTAGTTTTAAGAAAGAGGATATGGGCGAATATACATTTTTGTTTCAATTTAGAATTAATAAAAATTTAGATTTTATGGGGATTTCAATAGATACTATCCGGGTAGGTAAAAAGTATAAGCTTAGAAACAATGGAGATGTTACAGAATTTCAGGTTATTGAAAAGATAACAGATAGTGTTTTTAAGATAAAAGATCTTACTAGCCTTGATATATATGAATTTTCTGAATTGGTAAAATTTGGTCGTGGAAATGACTACGAGTTGGAAGAATTATAAGGGTAAGCTATGTTTTGGTTTCTGAAATGTTAAAAAACACCAACTTTATTTTCGAATTTACGGCATAAATTTTTTCTTCTATGGAAAGAAATAGTTCTTTGACTTGCATATTCTTTTCCGGTTTTAGTTTTAAATTAAGAGCAATAAAGATTTGATCCGGTCCTAATTGCATGGTTAAGGGTCTGTCAAAGAAAGAAATACGGGAATCTTCTTTAAGAATGGTTTCTACTTCAATTATAACTTCCTTATTGGCGCTTTCTCCGATGAGCAGCCCTTTGGTTTCTCGCACAAGGAATAGTGCTACCAAAGCAAGAAGCAAACCAATGCAAATGGAGGCTATTCCATCATAAAGAGGGTTATTGGTGAGTGCTGTGAGGGTTATGCCTGTTGCAGCAAATAGGATACCTAAAAGGGCAGCCGCATCTTCCAGAAGTGTAAGAAAAGAAGCGGGATCTTTACTTTTGACGATGGCCGTGTAAAGATCCTTGTCCGGTGTGGTTTTTCTAAAATTTTTGTGGGCAATATAAAAAGAAATGCTTTCGAAAATAAAGGAAGTCCCGAGTATTATGTAGTTCCAGTAACTACGTTCAACCTTGGGTTTGCCTATTAAATGTATAACACCTTCATAAGCGGAAATACCGCCTCCTATAGCAAAAATGAGAATAGCTACGATGAGCGACCAAAAATAGATTTCTTTCCCATACCCAAAAGGATGCTCCTTGTCTGCCGGTTTTTCTGACTTACTTATTCCTAATAAAAGAAGTAGCTGGTTTCCTGTGTCAACCGTAGAATGGATGCCTTCTGAAAGCATGGAAGAACTTCCTGTAAAACCTGCTGTAATGTATTTACTTATGGCAATCGCAAGATTTGCTGTTAATGCAGCATATACAGTTATTTTTGAATGGCGGGCTCGCACATAAGAGAAAACAGGGTATATGCTATTTTGTTTTCTATAATTAGAGTCTTATAGTCATGTTTTACGCAATAAATGCTGAAGGAAGGGGTTTTGAAGTTGTTCTTTTATTTTACTGCCAGCAAGCATTATTATTTTATTATTAACATTTTTTTTTGGCATTTGTTTTGAAAGGAAGTGTGTGTTTAAAAAGGGAATTTTATGAAAAAGACATTTAAGTGTAGAGGAACAATACTTATCTTATTTTTGACAATGTTTTTGCTAGATTGTAGCAGGGTACCGATTACGGGAAGAAGACAGCTTAATTTATTACCCGATTCGGAAGTAATGGCACTTGCCAGTCAGCAATACAGCGAATTTTTAACTCAAAATCAGGTGATAGCGGGAACTTCTGAAGATCAAATGGTACAGCAAGTAGGGAGCAATATTGCCCGTGCTGTTGAAAAATATTTTGCTCAACAGGGAAAAAAGGATGTTTTGGAGGGATATAAGTGGGAGTTTAAACTTGTAAAAGATGCACAGATAAATGCCTTTGCGCTTCCCGGTGGGAAAGTGGTCGTTTATACAGGTTTACTGGATGTGGCAACTACACCTGCCGAATTGGCTGTAGTGCTTTCCCATGAAATTGCCCATGCTGTTGCAGAGCATGGTTCGGAAAAAATGAGCCAGGAACTTGTAACGCAGCTGGGAGGTGTGGCATTGTCTACGGCACTCCGCAATCAGCCACAACTAACGCAACAACTTTTTATGGCTTCTTATGGTGCTGGAAGCCAGGTAGGGGTACTACTTCCTTTTAGCAGGAAAATGGAGTCTGAAGCCGATCATCTCGGCTTAGATTTTATGGCAATGGCAGGGTATAATCCGCAGGTTGCTGTTGGCTTTTGGCAGAAAATGGCACAAAAAGCGCAAGGGGGAGGAGTTCCCGAATTCCTATCTACACACCCGGCTGACCAAACCAGAATAAAAAATATTCAGCAGCAGTTGCCGGAGGCTATGAAATATTACCACCCGGGGAGTTAAAAGCACGAATAGTAACAACCATTGGCTATAATAGGTCAAAATGTTTATGTTTTTTTCTTCTATTTATCGCATAAGGGTTACTTTGCCCGATTCTACATAATCTTTGCCATTGACAGTAGATTTATATTTTATAACATAGGGATAGACACCGGTTGGCATCATTTTGCCTCTGTATGTCCCATCCCAACCTTTTTTGGGATCGGAGGAGAAGAATATTATTTCGCCCCATCTGCTGAAAACGGTAATTGTGAAATCTTTAAAGTCCGTTCCAAATATTAAGAAGTGTTGGTCTATCTCTTTTCCATCAGGATAGAATGCCGTTGGAATAAATACCCTTGGAGGACAATTACTTATTATTTCTGTTGAATCTGTGAGGGTACAGTTAAATCCGTTTTTTATATAAACACTGTAAAACCCTGGTTTCGATATTTGAATGGAGGATGTTGTTTCTCCCGTATTCCATAGATATTGATTTCCATAACCTCCGACTACCTTTGCATCAAGAATCGTATCCTTTTCGTAGGTACAGGCATAAATTTTTTCAGGTAAGAATGGTTTTATTCCCGGCATATAGGTGATTTTTGCGGTATGCTCACTTGTGCAAGACTCTACTGTTATTTCTATTTTATATGTTCCGGCTTCTTTGGCAAGATAGGTTGCTGTTGTTGCAAGTGGTTTATTATCTTTTGTCCATAAATAAGAGAACGCATACGGGGTGTTATTACTCGTTTTTGCTGTTCCATCAAGCAGTATTTCTATTCCATCACATACAGCAGTATCTGAAAGTTCCGGATCTGGCGCAGGTATAGATATGACATACATACTATCTTTGCTGCTACAGCCTTTTGTATCGGTTACAAGCACATTATATTTACTGGTATCGGGAAGCGAGTAAATGGTTGTTGTACTTCCAAAACCTATTGTTCCCTGACTGGAAGTCCATTTATAACTATAGCCCGGATAATTGCTGGTGGCAATAGTAATAGGTGTATTGCTACAAACAACTTTGCTTGGGCTTATAAGCACCGGAGGTTGCACTACCTCCGCAGAATCTATAGTTATACAACTTCCTACCGTATAAGTAACTTGGTATTTCCCGGCATCGTTGATGTTAATTTGCGGGGTTGTGCGGCCACTTATCAGGCTTTCATTTCTAAACCAACTAAAAGTACCGGGGTAAGGAGGTAAGTTATTAGGATTAGAATTTAAAATAAGCCCGGGGCTTAGGCAATAAGTATCGCCTAAATTGAGTGTTGGTTTGGTTACCGTGTAAACAAAAGCAGTGTCTGAGGCAAAACAGCCTTTAGAGTCCACCACTTTCAATACAAAGGAAGTATCTTTTGTAATGTAAGGATTCAGATATTGCTCATCTACTATTTTTATGCCTGACAGGGTATACCAAGTATAATTTGCATTGGGTATTGTAGTTGCAATTATGGATGTTTCCGAATTTGTACAAACGTAATGCGTTTGTCCGGCATCGGCATTGGGTAAATCCGATACAACAAAGGATGCAGTAGAATATTGGGCAGCGCAGACACCATTTCCGGTAGTATAAAGAGAAAGTGTTACACTTCCGGTATTAAAGTCGCTTTCTGAAGGGTAATAGATTGCGTTGAGATCATAAATTGCCGGCGAGAAGCTTCCTGAGCCGGAGCTGATCCATTGACCTCCACCTGCATTGCCAATTACTCCATTTAGAAGCGCACCGGCAGAATAGATACAATTGGAAGCAATACCTGCATTGGAAGTAGGTACCGGAGCAAATTTAATTTGTACAGAATCGATTGCGGCTTTACAATTTCCATTCCCCAAAGAGGTAATGGTAAATTGTATAGAACCTTTTGCTCTATCTGCTTTCGTTGGCGTATATTTTGTGATTAAGCTGGTAGTGGAAGGGGAGAATGATCCATTTCCTGTAGAAGTCCAAATACCTCCGCTTGCTACTTGTACCGCAGCTTTTAAGTTAATAGCTTGTATATCTGCACATACAATTTGATCTAAGCCTGCATGGGCAACCGTTTTAGGTGTAAATACTATTTTTGAAGTGGAGGATACTTCCTTACACTTGCCACTATTTATGGTTTTTAATGTGAGTATAATTTCTTTATTTGCGGTGTCTTCCGGAACAGGCATATATGTTGCCTGTGGGTCGGAGATGCTTGAAAAGGTTCCTTTCCCTGAAGTAGCCCATTCTATTCCACTGGCAACCGTATAGTTTCCTTTTAAGAATACTTTTTCAGTTCCGGAACAAATAGATTGATCCGGCCCTGCTGAAATTGTTGGCGGTGGAGTCAGTGTTATTTGTTTTTGTTCGGAATAGGCTTTACAGGTTCCATTTCCGGTAGTAGTAAGTGTTATAAATACTTTTCCATTTTTAACATCGGCTAAAGAAGGTATATAGCCAGCGGTTAATGAAGATGCATTTGGTGAAAAAGACCCCGATCCCGAAGAGGTCCACTTACCGCCTTGAGAAATAGTTACTGCTCCTTTTAAGGAAACTAATGCAATATCTCCGCATACACTCGTATCACTTCCTGCCGAAACGGTAGGGATAGGTGTTAGGTGAATTGCCATTGTGTCGGTTACGGGATTGCAGAAACCATTTTTAGTAGAAGTAAGCACAAAAGTTACTTTTTTATTGGCTATATCCTGGCTTGAAAAAGTATAAGAAGTTACAAGATTAGTAGAATCTGCAATTTTACCTGTTCCATCCAGTGTTTTCCATGTTCCTCCCCCTGCATTGTTTACGATTCCTGCCAGATTCGCAGAAGTGGCATCAGAACATAATACCTGATCAAAACCTGCATTTACACTTACGGAAACAGCCGGATCAATAATTAAGTGTACCAAGTCGTCGTAGGCTTTACAATTGCCATTTCCTGTGGAAGTAAGTTTTAGTGTTACTCCGCCGTTTGCAATATCTTGTTTAGAAGGAGCGTAGGTTGCATTCAATTTAGTCGGGTCAGAGAATATTCCATTTCCCTGACTTGTCCAGATAGCAGTAGGAGAGTGGTAAACAGTACCATTTAAGCCCACAAAAGGAACATCTGAACAAAAATGCAGGGTTGTTCCTGCATCTACAACAGGGGCAGGTACTAAGGTTGCTTTCAAACTGTCTTTTACGCTAATACATCCGTTATTTCCTGTACTTTCTAAATACAGAATAAAAGCTTTAGCTGCGGTATCTGCTTTTGAAGGTATATATCTTGCATTTAATAAAGCAGGCGAAGGTGTAAATATACCAGTGCCGGAAGATTTCCATATGCCACCTGTTGCTACAGTAACTGTACCCGTAAGGTCAAACCCGGCAGAATCGGCACAGGCGGCAATAGGGCTTCCTGCATCTATTGTAGGAGCCGGGGTAAAGGAAAGCCGTACGGTGTCTTTCACTGCATTACAAGTTCCATTGTTGGTAGAAGTAACCGTTAGTAAAACTGTTTTATTGGTGTAATCGGTTGCATTTGGAGTGTATGTGGTTACAGCTTGAGTCGGATCTGTAAAACCTGCAGGATTACTTGGTGAAGACCATAGAAGCCCACCTGCATATTTTAAAGCAGCTTCAAGATCGACTGCCCCTGTATTTTCACAAATAGAGCGTGGGTAACCTGCCTCAATTTCCGGTGCCGGAGTAAAGTTTATACGCATTTGATCGGCTTTTGCTTTGCACATTCCGTTGTTGGTTGTCTCTACATTTAGGAGTACTGAACCTTTCGCTTTGTCTTCTACACTAGGGTGATAGAGTGTCGTATTTGAAAGCGAATCATCAAAAGTACCCGTACCTGAACTTGCCCATCTTACTCCTCCGGCAATGGTATAGATACTCTTTATAGGAATGGTAGCAACATCTTTACAGCTTATAATGTCTGAATCTGCCTTAATTGTTGGTATAGGGGTTATTGAAAGTTGTATTTCATTGAATACGGTAGGGCAGTCGCCTGTACCTGTTGTTGTAAGCCGTAATGTTATCGGGGTGTTACTTGTATCTTCCGGAGCGACTTGATAAACCGCATTTAAATCGAAAGGGCTTGGTGTAAAAGTACCATTTCCATTGCCGGTACTCCATTTTCCTCCCGAGGCAGCATTGACAGAACCATTCAATTGTATGTTGGAACTGTCGCCGCAGATGGTAATATTACTTCCTGCATTGGCAGAAGGCCCATCCGTAAAGGTTATATCTACTGTATCGGAAACCGACAAACAGGTACCCTGTATATTGGTGCTATAGACCAGTTTTACCAAAGCATTTGTCCGATCCGTTGGTGATGGGCTGTAAACCGCATTGGTTTTTAGGGAATCGTCGAAACTACCCGAGCCTTTTAAAATCTTCCAGCCACTTTCTGTTGCAATGGTATAGTTCCCATTCATTGTAATGGTAGGAATAGTACCACAAACCGACTGATCTGCACCTGCAGAAATAGTAGGGGAAGGTGTAAAGCTTATGCTGAAAGTATCGCTCAATGCTTTACATGCTCCAAAGGCGGGAGCTGTTAAAGTGAGCATTATATGTCCTGAGTTAATATCTTCTTCTGTAAATAGGTAAGTGGAGTTTACTAAAGAATTATCTGCAAAAGTACCGGAACCATCTGTTGACCAGAAAATAGATGGGGCGGTGCTGGAACCATTGAGTCGAACAGTGTCTT
>Ga0164242_10002360_pt1 | contig 21855 bp, 25 predicted proteins | sample OricomgcompostMG_FD_108783 | JGI IMG/M metagenome (GOLD analysis project Ga0164242, IMG submission 108783) | Miracle-Growth compost microbial communities from Emeryville, California, USA - Original compost - Miracle growth compost (MG) ... | reverse complement strand
TGGTTTAGTCGCGGTTTATCCTGGTCCATGATGCATCTGTTGACTTATGCACAAGGGTGGTGGAAATGATGGAATTGGGATGGCGGGTCCTTTTTTTTTTTTGCTGCTCGGCGTCGCGTCTCCCTCGGAATGAAACATCTGAGGCCTTAGCCTAGGGTAGATACTAAAAAGGGGACCTCCTGTATGACAGCTACGTCTTTTATGCTCTTGTGCTCTACTCCACTTTCCCTGCCGTGACTGAATGATGATTGTAAAATGGCTCTCCTAGGGTGTGGCCTAGCCAGTGTCTGGCCCGACATGATCGACTTCTACAATATAACTTCTGCGGACCTAGCTATTCCTTTGATCCTTGATTGCACACACCATGCCAATGCCTCCTACCCCTGCTAAGCAATAGCAAAATGGGTATCTAGTTTGCGAAATCTGACGCTACCTTACATGACAGACCCGGCCGGCAGCACGCCCTCCGCCTTGAACGGATGCGCCCGGATATACATGCTGATATCCTGTTGACACGCCAGCGTGTTCAAATAGTCGTGCACCTGCGGCAGGACAGCACTCCCCTCGCCCTCGCCGCCCAAAAACTCCGGGATCTGGATGGCGTTAAACGGCTCACTGCGCGCCTTCTCGGAGCTATCGTCTATCAGCACCGTGTTGCCCTGATCCCACGCCGCCCCGTGCGGATGCGTCGAAGCGATGGCCTCGGCACCCCACACGCGCGTCAGCCGCTTGTAGCACTGCACGCGGTTCGAGTAGTCGGCCGGCGACAGGCCGAAGTGGGCGCGGCTCCAGATGGCGAGGACGCGGTCGCGCTGGGCCGGGGTCAGCAGGCTGTCGCACATGGCGCTGACGTTGCGCTCGCGGGCCGACGACCAGATCACGACGTGGAAGGTGTCGATGCAGTAGGTCAGGAAGGCGCGCGCGTGCGGGCGCTCGGTGAAGCGCGAAGGGTCCTTCTTGCTGGGCCGGTGGAGGAGCGTGCCGTTGAGGTCGATGATCACGAGCATCGGCCGCGGCGAGGCGAGCGTCTGGGGGAGGAAGCTCGCGCGGAGGAGGTAGGCTTGTGTTGGCTCTGGAATCCCGCCCGACTCTGCGCTTGGGGGGGTGACGGGGTCCCGCCCCCCTTCGCGATTGTGGGATCTGGCTTTCTTTGAGGGTCCAGTCGGTGCCTTCAGAGGGACACCCTGGCGCTGGGTAGGGAGGGCTTTGGTCGGAGCCCTTGGCCGCAACCTTCCGGACTTGGGAGACCAATCGCCTTCTGGTAACTGGGTGGGCATAGTGTTATTCTGTAAGGTGATGGTATTCGTCTGGTTTGAGGAGAGCCTCGCCTGGGCTACCAGAGAGACCCACTGGTCGGAGTGGGTTGTGATTAAGGTTGCGCCCGAGTGGTTCGGGATTATAGGATTCAGGGGGGTCGCCATTGATGGAATATCTTGGCCCGCCCCTGACTGCCACTCCAGCTCTTGGAGGGACGGCGGGGGGTTATTCATTGGTTTTGGAGGCAACATCTTCTCTTCCTCAACTTGAGGTTTCGCCGTGTCAAGGTTATGCCACACCACTCTGTTCGTGCTCAAGGTGCTTGCCGCGTCTAGGTTTGGCTGTGCGACGACTGCTTGGCCCCCACCGTCCTTTTCCTGTTGCTGGTCTGCTCTTTTATAGATACCACGTCCAGGTGTTTGCTTGTTTGTAGAAACCGCAATGCCTCTGTGCAAACCGCGCAGGGGGTGCCAGCCCTGAGAGGATTGCGCTCGACCAGGGGAAAGGGTCAAAATGTGGACAAGGTTTTTTTGGCGGAGGCTAAGACGACGCGCCCATAACTGCATTGAATGACAGAACGGAGGCAATATTATACCATATTATGTACCCAGGCGCGAAGGGGTTCTCCTGGAGGTCATCGAGGAGGCTTATCAAGGGGCAACTTTGTCTCGAAAGTTGGCCTTCAATAGTTAGGTGAGTAAGGCTAGTAGGTGACAGGGAAATTCATCACTCCACCAGAGTCGGTAGAGTATTATATGATAATGAGTATAAGTAATGGTGCTCGCAACGACTAGAGCTTGGGGGTGGGCGATTATCGACGTACTGGGTGTCGAAAGGTTGCCCCTGGAAAATCGCGATTCTGGAGGTGATGGTCCCAGCGGGGACGTGTCGATAATGATAAGCGATAAGAGGCGGTACCCACTGGGCGATTTTATGCAGCAATGGTACTTCGCTGACCCACAAAACGACAGAAATTATTCTCGGGGCATACCGAATGTGGGGGCTTGATCGTGGTCAGCGCTTCAAAAATCTGCTACTCGTACCTATCAAGGTATACACCACTGGCAGTCACTCAGTAACTCAAAAAGCTATTGGTTTGAAGGCGATGGTGTCTTTGAAACGGAGGAACCAAATGACGGGCCTTGAGAGACGGGTCCGGCCTCGCATCGAAAAAGAATCTGAGTTCGACGATGGTGAGGCTTCGAGCGACGCCGCTCAGTCTTCTAATGAATCGGAAGACGACAACTCTAGCGAAGTACTCCGGTCCGATGAAGAGAGCGATAATGTGAGCAAATCTAGTCTCTAGTCTCTTCAAATGACATCGAGTTAACCTTGTTTTCCTAGGAATCAGAGGCGTCCTCCGGGGAGGATACTCCAGCAATCAACCCAGCTCAGTTGTCGTTTGGAGCTCTAGCAAAAGCGCAAGCCTCACTGCCCGGAACCCGCAAGCATGCCGGGGACTCCACTTCATCAGCCCGGCTTAAACCAGGTGAAGCCTCGGAAAGGTCCAGGGCCAAACCGGCGTATGGCCGGGACACGGCCAAGAGGTCAAGCAAGCATGCACCAGCCGAGATGACCAGCAAGAAGCCCGTCTCGCTTCGACGCAACATCATCGAAGTACCCAAGGTGGAAGCCCGAGACCCGCGGTTTGGCCCGCTCGCCGCCGCGGCCGACGAGTCGAAGACGAGGAAGGCGTACGCGTTCCTGGACAAGTACCGCGACGACGAGCTGAAGCAGCTGAAGGCCGCCATGAGGAAGACCAAGGACCCGGAGGCGAAGGAAGAGATCTTGCGCCAGGTGAGGTCCATGGAGTCGAGGAAGAAGACCCAGGACCGCAAGGACCGCGAGAGGGCCGTCATCGAGGATCACAGGAAGCAAGAGAAGGAGCTGATCCGGCAGGGCAAGAAGCCGTTCTTCCTGAAGAAAGCGGAGCAGAAGAAGCGCTTGCTTATGGACCAGTATGCGAATATGAACAAGCGACAGGTTGACAAGTTGATTGAGCGGCGGAGGAAGAAGGCGTCAGGGAAGGAGAAGAAGACCCTTCCGATGTTCCGGAGAGGGGCCGAGCCAGAATAAGTGCTCAGGAAATAGATACCCAGTGTCTGTCTTTAGGAAGAATGAGCGTTTATCTTGCGCCTATCCTCTATTCTGTTTCCCCATGCGTGAGCGGCGTTTCCAAGGCCTCTTTTGCTATATATATATATACTCTACATGCGCCTTCCGGTATCGTACACAGATTATATAGTGTTGTTACACGCACAGTATCGTTGATTCATTTAGGGGTGAGGTCAGCCTTCCTGAGGGCTTGCTCAAACATGTCTCGACATCTCACCCTGCTGCCTAGCCTGGCGCATAGCAGGAATGCGCCACTGAGTTTCCGGTGCAGGCTGTATGTCTCCTCGGGCGGCGGTGCCAGACGCTCGCGGATCATAACGGGAATCTGGGACTTGACTCTCTCCGTGATCGTTTGGTCCCTGAAATCGTACACTTCGGGAGCAGACTCTAAGAATGGCTCGGCTAGGGTGAGAATCGAGGTGATGTGCGCATCGAGCATCGCTTTACTCTCGTGCCCTGTCAGGTACCCCAGTTCTTCAGAAAGGGCCTTCACAGCCGCTCTATCAAGCTTCGAGGCCGCCTCCAGGAGCCGGACGTAGAGTGTGATGAACCGATCCGGGTACTCTCGCGAGGCGCCGAAGTCGAGAAGCTCAAGCTTGTTCGTCTCTGCGTTGTAGAGGAAGTTTGTCCAGTTGGGATCAGTCTGCATAAACTTGAACTCGGTGATCTCCCGGAGACAGAGTCGCAGGATCTGAGTGCCGATCCAGTCCCGCTGTTCCTGGGTGAACGACTTCACCCGCGTCACCCCTGTGCCTTCCATGTACTCCATCGTCAAGACGTGTTTGCCGCAACCCTCGGGGTAGACCTTGGGAACCAGGAAGAGGTCGGTCTCGCCGGAGAGCAGCTCGCGGTATCTCTGGGCACACTGAGCTTCTCTCTCATAGTCGCATTCCCATGCGAGTTCGGTACGAGAATTTTCGATCGTCTTGTTCAGGTACAGCCCCTTCGGCAGTAATCGTGTGGCCGTCAAAAGTATGCCCAGATTGTCGAGATCCGAATTGATTGAGTCTGCAACTCCTGGGAACTGGATCTTGACAGCAACCTCTGCCCCATTAGACTTCAGAGTCGCTCGATGAACCTGCCCGATGGAGGCCGCGGCTATAGGCGTCTCCTCAAACTTGTCGAACAACTCCCTCCATTCGCTGCCAAGGTTCTCGACAAGAACCCGGTCTCGCTGGTACGAGGGCATATAGTCCGCACGGTCCTGCACCCGTTGCAGTACCTCCTGTATCGGGCCCGGTAGCATCTTCTCGTCTTGGAAGCTCATCATCTGTCCCATCTTGAGAGCAGCGCCCCGCATGCGGGATAGCTTGGCGACCAGTCTCTCCATATTTGCCGGGCTAAGCATCATGGAACCCTCGCCGCCGCCGCCGACTGCGCGGCTGAGGCCTTCGCCGAGTGCGCCGGCAAACATACTTGCAGCCAATCCTCCATAGTTCCAGAGCCTGCTTATCCGTGTTGCTGGCACCTTGGACTCGCGGAGCTGATATGCTGGTGCTTGACTTAGGCCTGCTAGGTCCCCTGCAAGCTCCGCATCTTCCCCGGAGAGTTGGTTCTGTGCCTTGATGGGGTCGTTAATGGCCTCCTGTTGAATAAAATCGGCGCCCCTGGGGCTCATGTCTTTCTTTGTAAAAATATCCGGAATCCTGGTTGCCTCCGATACTTCAGTAAGCTTCGGTTCAACCACGTGTGCTGCGTTTCTCTCCATGCGGCTATCTGATCTTTGGCTTGGTGGGTTTTCACGCAGTAAACCTTGGTCGACTTCCACAGGCGGTTCGTGTCCTGGTCGTTCCGTTGATGCCGTGGGGTTAGGGATAGGTGCCGGTACAGTCGAGGCCGGAGGTCTCTCCTTGTCGCCATGGGGAGTCTCTTGGCCCGGTATCTTGAACGGGCCAAGTGTCTTCGCACCCCGAGTGGTACGGAAGATGCTGATATCAATGTCGGCCGGGGTCGCTGTTGTGCCGTCCTGGCTAGTAGGTTTGTCGTCGTTCAGTCTTCCTCGGTCTTGTGACGTGGCGGGAGCCGTCTGATGAACGGGAGAACCACCGATACCCGCCCATGGGGCAGGAACAAATCCTGATGTCTCCGGACTGCCCGCCTCGGACTTGGTAGTCCCTTGATCCGGGATTCTATTCCGCGGAATGGGGCTAGGCGCAGACCGAGCTGAAGGACGGGGTCCCAGCGGGCTTGACCTAGGCTTCAAGCCTCCTATGCGCATGGAAGGAAACCCATCATGCACCGAGAAACTGCCGAGCTGCTCAACCGGAGCTTCGGCTTGACCGGGATGAGAAGGCTCCGTGTCCTGGTGAGTCGGTGCTTGACTAGCCGATCCATCCTCAAATTGGGATGTTGGCTCGCGAGACGGCGGCGCCGAGCTCTCGGTCGCGCCCCGCGGCTGTTTTGCCCTGAGGATGCTAGAGGCTTTGCCGTACTGGTCAAGCTGTCGAGCTCTCAGCGCGACGTGCTTCGAGGCGACTGACCGGGAGGCATGGAGCACTGCCGCCAGATCAACGAGAAATCCGGCCAGCCCCATCAGAACGAGTTTGAGCTTATAGAGCTAAAGGCCACATGTCCTGCATCATGAAAGCCGAGGAAAATCCTTGGCTAATGTGAGGTCTCGATTGTTCAAGCTCTCAAAAAAAAAGTTGCGAATAAATGGCCCACAATTTAACCTACAGCAGGGGTTGGGCCAATAAGACAGAGCCGTTCAGCTGATATTCATGAGCTCCAACCCAAATGTCTCAACGTTCTCTCAAGGATTGACAGTCTGGCTATCCAGAATGTGTCTGGGTTTGTTTGGAATCGATTATTTCTATGCATGTCTCTAGTATGGGTATATATAAAGGCAGTAGCGCCTTCCGATCTATGTATTCATCCTGCCCGGTGTCATCATCCATCAACTGCGGGTTCACCTGATCACACTCTTCAAGCCCGACCCCTTCCCTCGTAGCGGCGTCGCCTTAGCCCCGTTGAAAGGCGAGTCGTTCAGCTTCCTCGCTGCACTACCGATCCTTCCCCATAGTCTTTGGGCGGCCGGCGTCAAGTCACCCGATACACGGGGACTGCTCGGGAACTTGGGAACCGGCGTCTTCTCAACCTTGCCGGTTAGCCCAAGGAAGGCGGACGACCGTTTCGACTGGGATATCCGCTCGACCATGCGGTGGTGAAGAGCCTCCCTCTTCCCCTGCGCCTGAAGTTGGAACGGGTTCGGTGTGGCATCCCCTTGGCCTAAGTCGATCTCCGGCGCCGGGGCGGGAGGAGCTTCTGGCTCCTCGTCGTCCACAAATGCGTATCCGTTGACTCGCGGCGTCTCTCCGCCTCCAGTGATAGAGTCCTGGTCATCCCGACGGGGCTTTCCCGCGATCGCATCGCGGACAGCCGAGAGTGTCGGAGACAGTGGGGCGGACTGCTCCCCTTCGACAACCGGTACTGGCATCCGCGTATTCTCGTACACAATGGACTTCGGAGCCGCCCGAGACTCTGCCTGGGCCCTCTGTGCCACTGTCTCAAGCACACCATCAACTCCCTCGGGGGCAAACATCAGCTCGTTATTCGGCTTCGCCTTCCAGTGATCTGGGGCCGCGGGTCGATCGTCCTTGTCTTTAATGGCGAGCCTGTCCTTCTTGAATCCGTCGTCCATCAAACTTCTTGTCTGGCTCAACTTTGCCTCGACCTCCTTTTGCTTTATTTGCCTATTTGAAGGTAGCTTGTTACCTCCCCATAACCATGCGTATTTCTCAGCTCGTTTTTGATTTTGCTTGTCGAGGAGCCGGTAGAAACTCTCGTTATCCTCACTCGTGTATTTCGATTGGAAGGTGCCCAGGCTCATGTTCGTATCGATTTCGGGTTTTTCCTCCACTGTCGTAGAGGCGACCGACATCGGGGTATCGCCAACAAAACTAGTCGGAGTCTGTCCTGCGGGTTGCCCTGCCGCCGGCGTGACTGCCCGTCGACGGTTTCGTTTTCGCCCAGGCGTCATTACCTGTTGTAGTCGTCGTCCAGCGCTCGAGATCCATCCTTGATCCTTTGAAGCCAGCGCATCTAAATATTCTTGCTGTGTTTCGCTCTCTAGCAGGCCCGGAAAGAAGTCGCGGGCAATGATCTGCGATAACGCCTCAGTGTACGTGTCTTCGTCAAGGACTTTCCTCGGCCGCTTGATGCGTTTCGCGGGTGGAGGTGGAGGCATCAGTTCCGTGTCAACCCTCTTGCGCACGAGAGCGCTTGACGGCGTTGGTTCTGATGCCATGGTGAGAAATGATGGGGTGTTTCCCGAGGGAAGAGAGTTGGATGTGGGCTGTTTGAACTCAACAAAGTCCCGTCGGAAGTAGTTTAAAAGATAAGATGGAGGCAACCCTGCACGTGCGGCAGGAGGCGAACCTCGATAGATACATGCGGGGTGAACACTATGAGCCTATCAGTACGGAAGTAATAAGATCCCTGTCACTAGCTCTATTTTAGTATCATATGTTAGTGCGACCGTTGGGGCCTCCCCAAAATCCATACATTTTCTATGTGTCCGAGGGGCAGAAAAGAGTTGGTGCTAACAATAAGTACCATGGGAACGGTACAGAGGTATCCCTGCACCCCCAACCCGGCCCAGGTCCTGCGATACTGAACGGATCCGAAAACAGCAGTTGGGACAAATAAATTTTCGATTTCAGCATGAAGCCTGATCATATCGGGAGCACATAAATTTGTTACTTCACTCCAGCACCTCTCTCTCTTATTCTTCCCGAGACGCATATTCCCCCCTCCTTAGAAACCGCACTTAGAGAAGCTCGAATCCCTAAATCATGGCTACTGCAGAGGAGCAGGCCGTTGCGCTCAAGAACGAGGGCAACAAGGCCGTTGCCGCGCACGACTGGCCGACTGCCGTAGATTACTATACGAAAGCAATTGCGCTGAACGACAAAGAGCCCACATTCTATGCAAACAGAGCCCAGGTTAGCCAGCTCTCAACCACATCTTGAGCCTGCAACGTCTCGCTTACTCGACTCGTGTGACTAACTGTATTTTTTCCCACTCAAAAGGCAAACCTCAAGACCGAGGCATTTGGATACGTTATAGCAGATGCTACAAAGGCCATCGAACTGAACCCGAGCTTCGTAAAGGTACCGACCCTCCCCAGGGTTCCAGACTTGCCCTCGGGCTAACCGGATTCCCCGCTTAGGCCTACTACCGCCGAGCGCTTGCCCATATAGCCATCCTTCGACCAGGCGAGGCGGCCAAGGACTTCAAGGCGGTGTTGAAGATAGACCCGGCCAACAAAGATGCGAAGCTCAAGCTAGCAGAGTGCCAGAAGATCATCAGGCAGAACGCCTTCTTCGCGGCCATCGAGGTTGGCGAGGAGCCGTCGGCCGCCGAGGGCCTCGATGTTGAGTCCATTGCTGTTGATGCCGCATACGACGGTGTACGGCTGGAGAACGAGATGACACAGGAGTTTATCGACGACATGACGGAGCGGTTTAAGAATGGCAAGCTACTCCACAAGAAATACGTCTACCAGATCATTATGGCAGTGAAGAAGATCGTCTATGATGAGCCCACCATGGTGGAAATGGAGGTCCCAGAAGGAGTACAGCTCACAGTTTGTGGAGATACCCATGGTTTGTTCCCCCTCGAGCAATCGAGCCGATTTCATGGACTAATAACCCGGCAGGACAATACTTCGACCTCATGGAGCTCTTCAGATTAAACGGGACACCCAGTGAGAGTCACTACTACCTCTTCAATGGAGACTTTGTCGACAGAGGATCCTGGTCAACCGAGATCGCCCTTCTCCTGTATGCGAACAAGTGGCTCCGGCCCAACTGCTTCTTCATCAACCGTGGCAACCACGAGACAGACGACATGAACCGAGCCTATGGGTTCGAAGGGGAGTGCAAAGCCAAGTACAACGAACGGTCAGTCCCCATTTGCGCTAAAGTTGGTTACGGCTCCGGAGTTTGCGACTAACAACCTTGGGCAGTGTCTTCAAACTTTTCTCGGAAAGCTTCTCGGCATTGCCGTTGGCCACATTGGTTGGAGAGAAATACTTCGTCCTCCACGGCGGACTCTTCTCCGACGACAGTGTGACGCTAGATGATATCCGGAAGCTAGACCGCCACAAGCAGAGGCAGCCAGGCCAATCCGGGCTGATGATGGAGATGCTCTGGACAGATCCTCAGACCGAGCCGGGACGGGGGCCAAGCAAGCGCGGTGTGGGCATGCAGTTCGGCCCCGATGTCACGAAGCGGTTCTGCGAGAACAACGGGCTGGAAGCCATTATCCGGAGTCACGAGGTTCGGATGGACGGTTACGAGGAGGAACACGACGGGAAGTGCATTACTGGTAGGTGTCTTGTTGAGCCCGGAAAAGGTGGTATCGGCTGGCTAATTTTCTCTAGTGTTCTCGGCTCCCAAGTACTGTGATATGACGGAGAACCGAGGAGCGTATATCAACATTGGGCCTGACTACAAGCTCAAGTTCTGCCAGTTCGACGCGGTTCCACATCCCAACATCAAGCCGATGGTAAGCTTAATCCCCCCCCCCAAACAAACGCGTCCGTTTGGCCATCCCACTTAAACTAACAACTCCCTCTAGGCCTATGCTCATAGTTCCCTGATGTCATCTCTATGAGTCCAACGGGGAAATAAGTCTAGCAAGTTTCATCGAGTCCAGGAGTTGGTTGCATTATCTTGGAGTCTAAGGCCACGGCGTTCAAGCGGCCAATTGGTAGCATATAAGCATGGACTTGGCGATCTACTCGAATACCTCGTGGGGGAGTCGTGGTATATGTGTCATAAAGATGAAGCCGGTGTCGGGTGTAGGTAACTTGTAATGCGAATTGAATCCAGGGACCCCATCTCATCTCCTCACTGCCCCCGAGTTCCATAGCTTCTGTTGCTCGGATTTCCCGATCAGAGCACCAAGCCAGTCTCCGCAGGCTTGTAGACGTAGCGCCGATGTCTGCCCGTCCTGTGAGATGCCCGGAAACGCCGTGATCGCCGCAGAGAAGGCCGCCAGATCCTGGCTAGGGACCCGGAGCCAGCATTCCGAGTCCTGGACTTTGATGATGTCTATAGTGATGGCAACCCCGGTGTCGCCGAGAAACTGCCGCAGGGCCGCCGTACAGTAAGAGCGGACCTGCAGCACGTCTAGTTGGACGAGCTCGAGGTTCTCTGATACCATTTGTAGATGGGCGTAGGAGTATGGCGGGGACTTGATGGTGCAGGTGAATAGCTCTCGTGATTTTCGAGCCTTGACCTGGCTGCTGGCGCCAGCTGAGGCGCCAGCTTGAGGATTTTGAGTCGTCATCAATTTGTTGTTATTCGATGTGAAAGTTGAAGGGAGGGCATGAGAACTTGGGTTGAGAGCAAGTCACCTACTCAATCTGATAAAAATGTTATCAGGCTTGGGTCCATCTCAGGCACTATCAAAGTAGAAGTTGGAAGTACCCAGGTACCTTTCCCACTCACCGAAAGGCATATCAAAGTTACACCTTCTTCTACCGTCGCCCCAAGACCATACATTAATTCAGTGCACCCTGCTTTGTGTTATTAGTCTAACAATTCATAGAAGGGGAATCTCCTCAAACCTGGCTGGTGACTTCCTCCAAAGCCTTGATCTAGAGGTACCGAAGTACATACCTTGGTAAAACAGCAACCCCACTCCTCCCACTTCCCCCATTCCAGCAACATCCAAGCACAAACGTAAACATCCCTAGGGCCACATCAACTAGAGGCTAGTCACTGTGCCTCGGCCAAGTTGGCCGCTCACGAAGCAAACTCGTACGGATTAGCCTTGTATTGCCCTTTCGACATGGATCTAGACGGGGAGCGGATCGAGACCTGGGCAAAGGGCTGGGTCGAGACGCTGGAGCTCGACTGGTTCACTCCGTTCCGGTTGTCATGGACGCTATCGAAACCCCCGGTCGTCTTCCTCTGGAGAGCCGCATATGCATCGACTTCTACGCTCTTCCAGGTTGTCCGTGTCCCGGCCTTGGTACTCCTCCGTATCATTCTAGTTCTTTTCTCGCCCATCATATTCATCGTTCAGTATTTACTGGTGCCGTTCTGGTTTGCGCTTGACATCCTCATAAGCCTCGAGGTAAGTCGTCCTCCCTTTCGGGTTACGGATGTTACATGATCATGCTAAACCTTCGCGTGTCTAGCCACTCTACATCTTTGTGAGTTCTACAATTCCTAGGCTAGCGAAATGCCAAGCCATTGACTAATAAACAACAGTTCGGTTGCGCTGCCTTGGTGGGAGTCATTGCTGGCACGACGCTGAATTACTCGTCGTCTATATTCGGATCCCTCTTTGGGCTAGATGACGATAGGGGTAGCCCCATTAAGCTACTGAAGTCCGAGCCAGGGAAATACAACAACAACTCTGAATCTAGCTGGGCACGGCTAGAGAAGACCTGGCAGGAGAGTGCACCCAAACCCAAACCGCGCAAACGGAGGGGCCGTGGATTATTTCCCCAGACAATCGTGGAGGAAGATGACGATTTATGATATGCCCTGCTGTACTCTAGTACTACAAGTCAACGCCAAACCCCCATTTTAGAACTTTATCTTAGCTTTGTTCGAAAATTGCTGTGCCCTTAAGTACCTAGTTGATGGCCCGTTGCCTTCCCCCCCCCCTCCTTCCAAACGCCAAACTCCGTGAGCCTGGGCTCTCTCCTTGATATCAATAAGCCAAGTGAAATGCGCTAACATGGCATGATCACTCATAAAAACGCCTCACCTCACCGGCGGTAGGGATCGCGATCCCGGTCCCGGTCCCGAAGAGGATCCCGATCCCGGATGGGAGAGCGACTCCGACTTCTCGTCCTACTAGCCCGACTTCTATCATCGTAGTCAACTCGCCGCCTATCCCGGTCGAGATGTCTTGGGTCCCAATCGTCCCGACGGCGCCGGTCATCCCGCGGTTCTCTTCTGCCGCCTTCTCTGTCGTAGCTAGGGATGTACGTATCGACGTCCGACCGAGCAACGGCACTAGGCGGCGGCCGTCGAGGAGGCGGCCGATCTGCGTCTCGCGGTCTGTGTCCGTCAGCCACCGGATCCCATCCATTTCCGTAGTCGATAGGTGGCGGCGGCCGCGGAGGCAGGCCCCTCTCTTTGTGCCAGGCCGGCCGCCTCTCGTCCACCGGGGGTGGCGGCGCATTGCGAGGATACCGGCCGCTATTCGCGCCGTTTCTGCCGCCGTAGCCGTCAGGATTGCTGAACCCCGAGTTAGGTCCTGTTGCACCCTCCAACGCTCCTCGCCCCACCGTGCCGCCTTTGGGGGCGGGAGGCAGAGCCGCCTTCCGATCTTGAAACTTCCTACGGTCAAGCTCGTGGCTCTCTTCGAAGCTGGGTAAATCGCTAGGGTTTGCAGGCAGCGGCGCGTTCCTGAAGTAAGGGTGCTGCAACGCGTCGATGGCGTTGATTCTCGTTTTCCAATTGAGCTTCAGGAGCTCCTTCAGGAGCGAGATAGCCCCGGATCCGAATTCTCTGAACCGGTGGGATAGGTTCCCGGGTCGAGCTCGAGGGTTCAGCACTTCTGCACCTGGCAACGACTTCCAACCAGGCATGGTATCTTCTGTTGGTGTGCCACACAGGTCAAAGATGATCTCAAGCTGGTGGGTATCGCTCTCTCCCGCAAGGATCGGTTTCCCGATGAGCATCTCCCCAAACACACAACTGACGGGCGTTAGTATGCGCTGTCCATATAATAGACACGGTGAATATAAACTTACCCAACACCCCACATGTCAATAGCAGTGGTGTACCGCTTTAGGTGCATTAGGAGCTCTGGTGGCCGATACCATCTAGTAACCACCAAGCTCGTGTACTCTCGATGTCCTTCGCCTCCACCGTGCCCAGGTCTTGGCGTTGGTCCGTCGTAATGCCTCGCGAGACCAAAATCCGCGATTTGCAGGATTCCTTTATTATTGATGAGGAGGTTGGCAGCTTTCATGTCTCGGTGGAGGATATGCTTCTCGTGGAGGTGCTTGAGCCCCTCGAGGAGCTGTAGTAGATAGCATTTGATCTGGGGCTCTGTGAAGTGAACCGAGGGGTTGTCGAGCAAGCCAGATAAGTCGTGGTCCATATATGGGGTTACCATATACATGATAGGCCTCTTGCGCTTGTCCGCTAGCGAGGATCGCGATTAGCTTCCAGTGCAGGTCGATGGACGGGCAACTCAGAACATACCGCTCCGCACCGGGTGTTCTACGGCCATATCTTCCAACTTCAATACGTTTCGATGAGATAGCAACTTCAGAAGCTTGATTTCCCGGAGCGCAGTTATCGGGAACTAGGAAGTGGTAAGCAAGGGTGCCAGGAAGTGTTGGTTAGTGCAGCCAACACGAACCCCATCCTTCTCATTGTGCATGATAATCTTCTTCAACGCGACTAGAGCCCCGGTCTTCTTCGATTTTGCGCGGTGAACCTCGCTGGTAAGCAAATGGTTAGCAGAGGAAATAATATGGAAAAGGATCCCAGCCGTTGACGTACCCGAAGGTGCCTTCGCCGAGCTTGCCCAAGACCTCGTAATCGAGAATTCTGGAGCATCCTAGGAAACTTGATTTCGATCGCTGGTGAGCGACTGCAAAAGCACGCGGGGAGAGGGCGGAGCCCGCCTCTCTAGAGTCGACGGCGCTCATGGTTATCGTTTCGTCTGCAATCGCGACTCGCGAGTGGGATGTAGCGCTTGGGAAGTTGTCAGAGGAAAGGGGTGGCGTCTCTCAGTCGCCGAGGCGTTGGAGACATTGCCCGGATGACTAGTGACTAGAAACTATGGTTTATTGAGCATGTAGAAGAATGGATGGTGGAGGGCGTGCAGATGGACAATGGTGGTGTCCAACGGTCCTCCTAGTCCTTCTCGTCGGAGAAAGGTAGATTGGCAAGAATAAAAGTGCCAAGCAAATTAATGGACACGGTCTGCACGGGCCATGCCAAGCTAGCGACGTGCCGCATTGCTCTCCTTTGTGCCTCAAATTTGAGGCAACAAACTCGTGACAGCCCGCCTCCAATCATCCGGAACCTCAATCCTCAGTGGCATTTTAATCGCAGGAAACCCGCGAAGTCACAACCCACACCGTTTCCCTAGATCCTGTTACGACCCGGCTCAATTGCAACGAGGTGAGCCTTCCCATACCGACGAAGGCACCAACATAATTTAACCAAGCTCCCAAAGCAGACGGGCGCAATGGCAGCAATCAAACCCCACGTCCCGGGCCTCTACCGGTTTGCGGCCACTGGCCTGAGTGCGAGCATGTGGTTTTTCGTAAGCCCTCCCCAGAGTCAATTCATAGTGGATTTATAGGTCATCCAGCTAACTCGGCGAAATAGCTACTCTACCGGGCAAAGAAAGACGGTACTTCACCCTAAACCCTCTAACCCGAAACCGATCTCGACCGCTAACCATCCTCTCAGGTCCGGTTTTGATGGGCTGGAAGCACCCCTGGGATCATTGAAGATAGACATCCGGCATTGAGCGGTCTAGAGGAGATCTTGTACATATATGGGAGCGGCATTACGCATCAATTGCCCAACAGCGCTTGGGATTGACTACGAAGCACCATATCCCTCGACGGGATTCCGAGGAATTCATATATCATAAAGAGTTCAACTTGTTCGCTTTCCCAACGACTCTACTTTTGCCCGTTTGGTTTCTCGAACAGGTAATGGGCAACTCCCCACGTGTCACCGCCTTCATAGGCGAAGAGCTCTGAACAGGCCATATAAAACACCTGCCACCGATAGTACCACGTGGCTGCGTCCTCCTCCCCATACGTCTCAATGAGATGCGGCCATATGTCGGCTTTGTGGGCTACCATCTTGGAGAGCCAGTGCTGGTTTCCTCATTTTAGCAGGGTGAAATGTGGTAGGTGGGTAGGTACTTCGATCGCTTACCTCGCATGTTTTCGAGTAGTGCTGCCCGTTGATCCACCACTGCCGCTGGATCTTCAAGTCCCGCTGGAAATACAGTAATAGATCGGCCGACGGCATTGTTCCTCCGGTGAAGAAGTGCGTCGTCATCCAACCCTCCTCATAGTCGTAAGGAGTAGACTTGTGTGCAAAGATATGGACGAAGAGCTTTCCGCCGGGCTTGAGCGCTCGCGAGATCTTGGCCATGAGCAGCTCATAGTTTTTCATGTGTTCGAACAGCTGTTTCCCATCTTCTCAACCATCCGTCTCGTACTTTGCACTCAGCGGTGTGTCACTTACCTCAATCGAGACGACCCTGTCGAAGGCCTCCTTCTCGAACTCGTAATCAACCACATTTCCAGTGATGACCTTTAGGTTCTTGAGGCCCTTCTCCTTCGCCTTCGAGTCAATATACTCCTTCTGGGTCCTAGAGTTGGAAAACGCCGTGATCTTCGCTTTGGGTAAGACCTCGGCGAAGTAGAGTGCTCCAGAACCCCATCCACAGCTGAGAAACAACCGAGACGGTCAACCTACATGTTCCATACGTTCCGACTGGCGCCGGCGGGAGGGGGTGGGGATGAGGGGTATAATGGAACAATAAAACGTACCCGAGATCTAATATCTCCATCCCATCCTTTAAGCCCGCCTTCTCGACATAGCTCTGCAGCATCTCTACTTCCGCCTCTGCTAGGGTCTCCTTTCCTTTAGGGTACAGGCAGGATGAGTACTTCATCCGCGGCCCTAGGCACGCGGCTAGGACGCCCGTACCGACCTCGTAATGCTGCTTGTTAGCGGTCGCGGTATCGATGGCGATGGGCCGCGATCGCAGCGCCTCCACAAAGGCCGCCTTCCGCTCATACGCCTCGGCGAGCGAGGCGCTCTGGATCGATGCGATCCGCTCCGCCAGCTGCCGCCGGATCCCTACCCGGATCACCGGGTGCGGGAGGTAGCCACCGTCAAGAAGCCAGTCTGAGACACATTGTTAGCTACTAATCTTGAAAATTAGGGTGGTAAGGTGAGCATGGCCATACCGTAATTCATGGTTATGAGGTAACAGTCGCTAAACTTGGGTATTTGTTTGTACGAGCCGCCTGAGAAGGAAGCTTATTTACCACTATGTGTGCACACCAATGCCAAACTACTTGTTTAAATACTTATCGAGGGGTTGCGTTAAGTTGCGGTTGAGAAGAAATCCGGATGGTCATGATGCATACTGCGTTTCGAAAATGTGAACGAGCGTTCCGATATCCAAGCGCAACCGTAAAACCTTCAAATTTGGAATGTCTTCAACATGAGCATTTGGGCTAACGTCATGTTCGGCTAGAGCAATATATCAAGACGCAATATCTAATGTCAGCACCCGTCTGGGCTTTTGTGGACGACAGGTCGAGCTCACTACTCCTTAATATGTCGATGTCAATATTGGTTGTCAACATTGGTTGTCAATATTGGATCCCACCCCAAGAGCGATGAGGTGGACATGATAATAAATGCCTCTTACTTACCATATGACTAGGGCATACCACCGGCTTTAGGACATCCTATGGAAGCGGTTACTTTGCAATGCAAAGACCATTTTTGTCTGAAGCCTTGAGCTCAGTATAAATTGCATATTCTAGTCTATATGGTATCGGCAGCCTTCTCAAACAAGCTACCATAGCCCTCCGGTTTAAAAGAGCATGCCTTCCTGTATCACCTTGTACTCCTTCCTCTGCTTGGACTTATTGGTAGCCTTCTCTTTTATCTGTCCAACGACTCTTGCTACTCGCTGGAATACGTAATTCTCGCCAACCCACGCCAATGCAAGGTAGCCTACGCCAATGGCGATGATAAAACCCTTGAAGTTCCAGCTCAAGTATGTCAGCTCCATCAAGTGCTTCACCCACTTCGCAGGTCGAAGCACCATGTATATAGAGCAAAGGAAGGTGATAGATATAGTGGCGACGAACGGCCCTATCAGGCAATTAGCAAGAGTTGCGGTCCCGGGATAGGAGGAAATGACAAACAATTTTGCGAAGCCGGCTGTCTAAACGGCCGGCCAGCATTGAGAACTATCCCCGAAAGAATGTACTCAAAGCACGATGCCAGGAACAGCGCCGTATTTTCCGAGTTCGTGATATTCGACTCGTCGGGATTTACTTGCGGAGGCAAAAACCTAGTAAGGGGTTAGCGACAAGTGCAGAAGAATTATACCCGGGATCGCCACTCCTCACCATGGTTGACGCCGAACGGCTACAAACACCACGGCCTGTACCAAGATGCAAACACACATCTGGCCTAAGAGAGGCGTCAAAACCTTGCGAGAAACAAGATCTGCAGTTGGCCTCTTCCGGCACAACTCAGGATATGGACCGGCCCAGCTCACTGCAGACATGACGTTAGTTGCTGCCAAGTAAAAGACCTAATGTGTTTCGAACTTACTAAACACGGCTATGGGTAGAATGAGGAGGAGGTCGATGAAGAGGAACTTCATGAAAATGGTTAGTATAATCAAGCTACTGCTAGCAACGAGTGGCCACATTACCTGGAAGTCCCCTAGATTAGATGCCGACGCGTACAAGAAGCTGACAGATGTGAATTGTATTGCCGAGTACAAACTCATGTACTTGAAGCAGCTGAAGCTGGTTACGAGCGCAGCACGGCCCTCACTATGACGAATATGTTAGCGTTCCTGCCTTGAAGAAAGGTAGAGAACGGATCTCACTCACCGGATGACCTCCGGGACGCATCGAATGTCAAAGACACGGGACGTGAATGGGGCGGCAACCGAAGCCTCGGCTTCCGATAGTGATATACCGACATCTGCCGCCTTGAGCGCACCGCAGTCGTTCGCACCATCGCCACAGAAGCCACAGCAGTAGCCGATGCTCTGCAGCTTCTCGACCAGCTCGTGTTTCTCGTCGGGCGACATGCGCGCAAAGACCTTGCCAGTAACGAGCATCCTTCTCATGACCTCGGGGGGGGCGTAGTCTATCACCCACCGGAAGACGTCGCCAGCGACAGCGATGGAGTAATTCCGTAAGTTCGAGATGTCGTATGGAAGGGAGGCATCTCCCCCGACTGGTGCAGGAAGGGGCAGTAATGTCTTCTCGTCGAGTTGATATATGCTGTTGTCGATACTCTCCCACTGTAGTCGGGCATTGGGATCCCTCGAGTCCCCCTCAACAAATCGTGGGATAAAGCAGTGGGCTGTCTTGTTGATAAGATTGCACTCCCTGGCAACACTAATCGCTGTGAGGATGTTGTCTCCTGTGACCATAACGGCGCCAATGTTTGAATTCAGTAGCTCTTCGAGCACGGGCTTCGTCGTCGGCTTCAGCTTGTTTTCAAAGACAATAAACCCGACGAACTCTAAACCGGATTCGACGTCCTGGCGCGTCATTTTTTGAGCCTTTACCCAGCTCAGTTTCTTCATGTGCTTCGTGGCACATCCGATGACTCGGTAGCCCCTATGTGTGTAGTAAGAAAGTAACTCATCATAGTCGGTGGGAACTGGTAGGATGGCACTATTAATTCAAAATTCTCGACGCAGCACGCTCACAATACACTTACAGCTCTCTGGCTTGCAGATCTCCCTCATGCACTCAGGGGCACCTTTGACGTATATATCTCCGCTCTTCTGGCCGAATGTCCTTACAATGACACTAGCCCGGCGAAGGTGGGACACAAAGTCGAATGATTTTAGGACGCCTAACTCGAATGGTATCTTTGGGCCAATATTAGCAGGCGGCTTCCAGGGACAGCAAGCGAGGAGGCTTACGTTTTGCTCGTTTCCATTACCATCTCCCCCGATGGCGTTCATGTCAGACGGCGGCCGGGCGATTGACGGAGAGAGGGTTCCTTGCTCTTCATCATCTATGTTGCCCCCTTGGCTTCCCTCTTCAAACGACCATTTAGTGAACTCAAACATCTTGAGTTCAAGCGGATCACCCACGAGCTCGCCATCGACCGACCGGAGAGAGTGGCAGGTGGCCATTGTGTAAAGCGCTGCTTTTAGCGTGTCGTTAGACCCGACCACGCCGAGACCATGGTCCTGGTTGGGGACGAGAGAGTCTGGGCTGGACAAGGTGTCACCGAATCTGTTTGCCGATCTGGAGACTACCCGGACTCCAAGGATATCAAGGCCCTCCTCGGTAAGAGTGCCGGTCTTGTCGAAACACATGATGTCAATCTTGCCCCCTACGTTGACCCGCTGCGGACTAATGCAAAATATTTGCTTCGATTTCAGACGGCTAAGAGCGAAGTTGGTACCGATAGTGAGTGTGGCAGGCAGAGCTGGCGGGACGACGATGGTTATCAAGTCGAGTGCCCGGACGATAATTAGATGCCATGCTAGCTCCAAGCGAATGAAGTTGATGAATGAAGCAACGAAACCTAGCATGGCCACGCAGGCCATGACAGAAATGTACCGGAAGGAGTCACGGTAGAATTTGAAACCGGACGGCTTGGGGAAGAGCATGGATCGGACAAGTGAGCCTTTGGTGGTGTTAAATCCTGTCCTCACAACCATGGCTAGGGCAACTGCCTCCTGATCTCTGTCATCCTGGGGTCTTCGAGCACGGATAATCTTAGTGCCACAGAAGAGGAAGTGTCTAGCAATCTCGGGTAGCACCGTTGAGGCGCTCAAATCAAGCCGATAGAGAGTCTCGTCGGTCGCCGGCACCTTGGATACAGGTACTGACTCGCCCGTGAGCATACTTTCGTTGACGATGCAGTCACCACTGAGGAGTAGGCTGTCCGCAGGGAATTGCTCAAGATTCGGATCGCTGACCTCGTAAATATCACCAGGGACGAGATCAGCTGAGGACAGGTATCTCCCTTGTTCACGTTAGTTGTCGGTCTTATAACCATCCTCGACCGAACTTACAGAAACCGTTTCGAAGAACCCTCACGTCACATTCGAATCGGGATATTTCTCGGAGGCGCTTCATGGTCTGACGCGATAGGTATCAGTTAAGGGTGACTTTCAAAGTCTGATGGAGGGGGGCGGCTCACTGATCGAGTCTCGACAAGCGTGGTAGCAATGCTGCCTACTGACATAAGGAAGATTGCCGTGGCATAGTAGTAATATTTATCCATGGACCAGAGGATCAAGCTCGCAACCTGGAATACGTAAAAAGGGTGGAACACCTGCGGCGGATCAGCACTCAATTACCTGCGTACCTAGGGATACAAGAAGGCATACTTCATCAACAAGAAGGCGAAAGATAGATTTCTGCTCGATATCGACAAGATTGTCTCCGAAGACAATGTCACGGGAGAGCTGCTCCTCGTTGTCAATCCCAGCGCGAACTGCTCGAACGTCGGTCCAAAGAGGGTCCTTCCATCCATTGCAGAGAACAAATTTGTCCTTTAACGGGTGTAGGTACAGTCGGACGTAGCGATAGTTGAGCATCCGTAAGTCCTTCATGATTGGATCCTGATCCTCGCCGAGGAAGTACGATGTCATTTTGTCGGGCGCTCCAAATACGGTTGACAGCGTTCTGTCGTACTGTCTTATGTCTACGTTGAGTATGGCCATTTCGTTCCATTGGTTCTGGTTACATGGTGAGCCTCTGCATGCCGGTCTACCGGTAACAATACTTACCTCGATGACAACCCACTGAGACTCCCGTAGAGGGGCCGGCTGGCCAACCAGTTTCACATGCCAACGGGGAATCCACCGGAAGAGGAGCCATGCTAGACCAAGCGTCATGACACAGAGGAGGCTGTAAATGGCGAGACCTGTACGGCTTGTCCGAAAACCGGCCACCACGATGTAAAGATCCTCGTTGGCCATGTATATCTTCTGGCTGAGCCGACCCTCGCCAAGGACGCTTACTGCAGATAGACCACTGTCGCGGCGAAGTAAGCGGCTATGCACAGAGGCTCTCGACATCGTCGAAGCCCTCCGGTGCAAGACATAGTCGTTGTCGGAAGCTTGCCGCTCGAGGTCGTCCCAGTCCTCCTCGTCCACCTCTTCGCCAAACGGTATGTCTCCAATATCGCTACGATGGGATTCCTCGTCGTCTATAACAGGGGATTCATCCGGCTCTTCTTGGTAGAAGGTGAAGCTAGTCATAGAATCGGCACGGGATCGGCGATGGGTGAAGGCAGAAACGCTGGTTGGAAGAGACTCGGCCATTGGGCCCGAGTAGAGCTGTAAGTCGGCCGGTTAGTCGCGCGCGGCCTAGAACGAAGAGAATTCTGGGGGGGGAGGCTATCTGACCTCGTCCTGCGCCATTTCGACATCTTCAAAGACACTGGACCGGCTGTGATTCGACTCGAGGCGATAGAGACCACGGCCGCTATTGCGCCGAGGCACTTCGTCGGCGGCGAAATCCTCGTCGCGATCCATTTTGGTGGATCTTAGCACAGGGGCCGAAGGCGCATCTTAGACCAGATGTTTTATATCGTGACGCAGGGACGCCTGTCTGTGTATCGTCTATCTAGAGCTCTCGCCGAGATAATGGAGAAACTAGAGCCTGCGGTTGAAGATGGTGATTGCGGTAGCTGCATATCTCTCATGACGTCGATAATGCAGGGGTTTGGGGTGTGGGGGACTGGATAGATGCATACCTTGCAGCAACTAAGAGAGGGCGTT
>Ga0164242_10002359_pt1 | contig 21855 bp, 21 predicted proteins | sample OricomgcompostMG_FD_108783 | JGI IMG/M metagenome (GOLD analysis project Ga0164242, IMG submission 108783) | Miracle-Growth compost microbial communities from Emeryville, California, USA - Original compost - Miracle growth compost (MG) ... | reverse complement strand
CGCGAAGAGGTCGAGATCACCCGAGCCCGAGGAGCCTCCAGTGTCGCTTGACCATTCCGCTGCCGCCGCCGAGCTGGACGCCCGGGTGGCCCCACCCAAGGTGCTGGGACGGAGGCCGAGGCGCGGCACTCGCGCGCCGCGCAGCCGGGCCACCGTGTACGGCGTCCGGTTGCTCCTGGTGGTGCTGTGGCTCGGCTCCTGGGAGCTGTCCGCCCGCACCTTCATGAACCCGTTCCTCTACTCCATGCCGAGCCGGATCTGGGACAAGCTGGTCACCTGGTTCACCGACGGCACCTCGCAGGGCTCGATCTGGGTCAACGTCTGGGTCACGCTCCAGGAGGCGGCCGGGGGGTTCGTGCTCGGGGTGCTGGCCGGCATCGTCCTCGGCGTACTGCTCGGTCGGTCGGTGTTCTTCGCCGACGTGCTGGCCCCCTTCATCAAGGCGGCCAATGCCATCCCGCGCATCGTGCTCGCGGCCCTGTTCGTCATCTGGTTCGGCCTCGGCATGCAGTCCAAGATCGCGACCGCCTTCGTGCTGGTCTTCTTCGCCGTCTTCTTCAACGCCTTCCAGGGAGCGCGCGAGGTCGACAAGACCCTGATCGACAACGCCCGGATCCTCGGCGCCGGCCGCTGGGCGCTGATGCGCACCATCGTGCTGCCCAGCGCCACCAGCTGGATCCTGGCCTCGATGCACGTGGCCTTCGGCTTCGCCTTGATCGGTGCGGTCGTCGGTGAGTTCACCGGCGCCGACCGCGGCATGGGCCTGCTGATCCAACAGGCGCAGGGCAACTTCGACGCCGCCGGCGTGTACGCCGGGATGGTCGTCGTCACCATCGTCGCGCTCCTCGCCGAGTTCCTCATCGGCCAGCTCGAGAAGCGCCTCACCGCATGGCGCCCTCCGACCGTCTCGACCGGCACCGCCGCCGCCTGACCCCTCCTCGCAGACTCGACGAAAGAAGAACGAAATGAAGCGCACGTCATACATCGCCGCCGCGGCCGGTCTGGTCCTCGCCACCTCCGCCCTCGCCGGCTGTGGCAGCTCGGCCGGGGGCGACACCGGTGGCCAGGTCACGCTCATGGTCGGTGGCATCGACAAGGTGATCTACCTGCCGGCGATGCTCACCCAGGAGCTGGGCTACTTCAAGGACGAGGGGGTCGACGTCAAGCTCATGACCGAGCCGTCCGGCGCCAGCGCCGAGACCGAGCTGGTGGCCAACAAGGTCAACGGGGTCGTCGGGTTCTACGACCACACCGTCACGCTGCAGGCCCAGGGCCAGTGCATCGAGAGCGTCGTCCAGCTGGCGAAGGTCCCCGGCGAGGTCGAGATGGTCTCGACCAAGGCCGCCGGCCAGGTGTCGGGGCCGGCGGACTTCAAGGGCCAGAAGCTGGGCGTGACCTCGCCGGGCTCCTCGACCGACTACCTGACCCAGTACCTCGCCACCAAGAGCGGGGTGGCCCCGAAGGACTACACGACCGTCACGGCTGGTGCCGGCTCGACGTTCATCGCGGCACTGCAGCAGGGCGCGATCGCGGCCGGCATGACGACCGACCCGACCGTCGAGACGGCGATCAACCAGGGCGTCGGCAAGATCCTGCTCGACATGCGCACCGAGCAGGGCACCGAGCAGGCCCTGGGCGGGCTCTACCCGGCGTCGTCGCTCTACATGAACTGCGACTACGTCAAGCAGAACCCGCAGACCGTGCAGAAGATCGCCAACGCGTTCGTGAAGACGCTGGGCTGGATCGGCAGCCACTCGGCCGCCGACATCGCAGCCAAGATGCCCAAGGACTACGCCGGCGGCGACCCGGCGACGTACACGAAGTCCATCGACGCCACCAAGGGGATCTTCACCACCGACGGCAAGATGCCCGCGGACGGGCCGAAGACGGTGCTCGACGTGCTCGGCTCCTTCTCGCCGGTGGTCAAGCCGAAGAAGGACTCGATCGACCTGTCGAAGACCTACACCACGAAGTTCGTCGACGCGGCCAAGTGACCGCCGCGGCGCGGTGAGGGAGCGGGGCGGTCCGGAGCGGGACCGCCCCGTTCGCCTTACTGATCAGTCACCTCCATGATCGGCGTGTGCTCTACCGACTGCTGCACGCCATCATCCCGCCGCTGCTGCGGCTCATCTGGCGCCCGCGGGTGTCGGGAACCGACCGCGTCCCGCGCAGCGGGGGAGTGATCCTGGCCAGCAACCACCTCAGCTTCGCCGACTCGGTCGTCATCCCGTCGACCTCTCCACGGCCGGTGCGCTTCCTGGCGAAGTCCGACTACTTCACCACCCCCGGGTTCAAGGGCCGGCTGATGCGGCTGTTCTTCGAGGGTTTGGGCATGCTGCCCGTGGACCGGGACGACCCGCAGGCGGCGCTCGGCTCGCTCGACACCGCGCTGGAGGTGCTGCGCCGGGGCGAGGCATTCGGCATCTATCCGGAGGGCACGCGCTCGCGGGACGGGCGGCTCTATCGTGGCCGCACCGGCGTGGCGCACCTGGCGCTGACCGCCGGCGTTCCGGTCGTGCCGGTGGGGCTGAGTGGGACCGAGCAGCTCCAGCCGGTCGGCTCCAGCCTTCCGCGGGTGGTGCCGGTCGAGGTCGTCTTCGGCGAGCCGATCCAGGTCGCCGGCAGGTTCGATGGCATGCCGTCGGGCAAGGCCCGCCGGCTCCTGACCGACGAGATCATGGCCGCAATCCAGGCGCTGTCCGGCCAGGAGGCCGCCGGCGCCTACAACGAGCGGCCGATCGACGCCTGAGGCTCGCCGGACGCGCGACGCCCGGGCCCCTTGAGAACGCCCCGTGGCAGGCGCACCATGGAAGGTGCTCCTGTCCTAGCGAGGTGAGGTCGATGGGCACGACCGACTGCTTGAAGGAATCCGTCCGGCGCACCTACGACGCTCTTGCCGCCCGGCTCGATGCGGCGTGCGAGGTGGCTGGCGACGCCGACCACTCCCGGCGCGGCTGCCCACCGATCGACATGTTCTCCGCCTGCGTCAGCAAGCATATGCACGCGGTGGACGAGGTGCTGCTGCCGTGCTTGCCGGTCAACCGCGACACCCACGACTTCCGCGCTGCCCAGCACGAGGTCGAGATCGTGCTGAGCCACATCAAGGCGCACGAGTACGGGTCGAGCTACCAGACCGGCTTCTCCTGGTCGAAGGTATGGGGCGACGCGCGGGCCGCGATGGACTCGCTCCAGCGGGAGGAGGAGGCGCTCATCGGCCGGCTGGGCGAGATGCTGGACGACGGCGAGCTGCACACCATGACCGACGACCTCGAGCGCCGCGAGCCGCGCGAGCCCACCAGGCCCCATCCCTACCTGCCGCACATCGGTACGCCCGGTCAGGTGATGCGCCGGGTGATGCGGATGGTCGACGGCTTCTGGGACGAGGCGGACGGCCGCTACGTCCCGATGGCGCCGCACGCGCCGCGCAAGGAGCCGGGCCTGATCAAGCAGTACCTCATGGGCAACCCGCACTTCGACGACGAGGAGTGACGCGGGCTCAGCGGGCGGCGCCAGGTCGCGCCGCGCCGGCCCACAGCGCTGTGTACGACGGCCGGATCGTGCCGTGTCCGGGACTGTCGGTGGCGCATGATTCAGTGGCCCCATGACCACGACGTACCGTCTCGAGCCGCCGCCGGCGCCCGCCGCTGTGCCGCCGCTGGACGAGCAGCAGCGCCGTGTGGTCGACCATCCGGGTGGCCCGCTGCTCGTCCTGGCCGGGCCGGGGACCGGCAAGACGACCACGCTGGTCGAGGCGATCGTGGGCCGGATCCAGCGGCGCGGAGCGCGCCCCGACCAGGTGCTCGCGTTGACGTTCTCACGCAAGGCGGCCGAGCAGCTCCGCGACCGGGTCACCGCCCGGCTCGGCCGCACGACCGGCGCGGCGCTGAGCTCGACGTTCCACTCCTTCGCCTACGGCCTGATCCGGGAGTTCTCGCCCGCAGAGCTCTACGAGCAGCCGCTGCGACTCCTCTCCGCTCCGGAGCAGGATGTGGTGCTGCGTGAGCTCCTGGCCGACCATCCCGAGTCGGTGCGCTGGCCCGATTCACTGCGTCGCGCGGTCGGTACCCGTGGCTTCGCGCGCGAGGTCGAGGCAGTGCTCTCTCGAGCACGCGAGAAGGGACTCGACGGCACCCAGCTGCTGGAGCTCGGCCGGGCCGAGGAGGTGCCGGAGCTCGTCGCCGCCGGGCTCTTCCTCGAGCAGTACCTCACCGTCCTCGACTCCCAGGGGGCTACCGACTACGCCGACCTGATCCGGCGCGCCACGCTGGAGGCCGAGACACACCGCGACGCGCTCCGTGACCGCTTCCGGCATGTCTTCGTCGACGAGTACCAAGACACCGACCCCGGCCAGGTGGCTCTGCTCCAAGCGCTCGCCGGTGAGGGCCGCGACCTCGTGGTCGTCGGCGATCCACACCAGTCGATCTACGGCTTTCGCGGTGCCGACGTGCGCGGCATCCTCGAGTTCCCGACCGCGTTCCCGCAGGCTGACGGCCGACCCGCTGAGGTGGTCGCGCTGCGCACGACTCGTCGGTTCGGGCCGAGGATCCTGCTCGCCGCCCAGCGGGTGGCCGGACGCCTCGGGCTGCCAGGCACCATCGACGAGCAGGCCCGCGACGCGTTCCTCCACCCCGAGGCGATCGGCGGCCAGCACGGTGACGGCCTGGTGCGCGTCCTCACCTTCGACACCGACCGTGCCGAGTCCGAGCACCTGGCCGACCTGCTGCGCCGTGCACACCTGGAGGACGGCATCGGCTGGGACGAGATGGCCGTGTTGGTCCGGTCCGGGCGATCCACCATTCCGGTGCTGCGCCGGGCGCTGGGCGCCGCCGGTGTTCCGGTCGAGGTGGCCGCGGACGAGCTGCCGCTGGTCCGCGACCCGGCGGTAGCGCCGTTGCTCGAAGCGCTTCGCGCCGTCGTCAACCTCGACAATGACGACCCCGACGACGTCGACTATCTCGACCCGGCCCGCGCCGAGGCGCTGCTCAGCTCGGCGCTCGGGGGTCTGGACGCCGGTGACGTCCGTCGCCTTGGCCGTCGGCTCAGGGTGCGGGAGAAGGAGCGGGCCCACGCCGAGGAGCGTTTGCCGCGGCCCTCCAAGGAGCTGCTGCGCGAGGCGGTCGTCGATCCGTCGGGCCTGGTCGAGCTGGACGGACCGGAGGCGGAGCGTGCCCGCGCGTTGGCCGGGCTGCTGCTGCGGACCCGTGCCCAGCTCGACGCCGGTGCGACCGCCGAGGAGCTGCTGTGGTCGCTCTGGTCGGGCACCTCGTGGCCGGCCCGGTTGCGCCGAGCCGCCGAGTCGGGCGGTGGAGCGGCGCGTCGTGCCCATCGTGACCTCGACTCGATCTGCGCCCTCTTCGAGGTCGCGGCCCGAGCCGAGGAGAAGCGTGACCATGTCGGGGTGCGCGCGTTCCTCGCGACCCTCATCGCCCAGCAGATCCCGGCAGACACGCTCGCCGATCGCGGCGCTCGGGGTGCCGCAGTGCGGCTGTTGACAGCTCACCGCTCGAAGGGCCTGGAGTGGCGGCTGGTCGTCGTGGCCCACGTGCAGCACGAGGGATGGCCGGACCTGCGACGACGCGCGACCCTGCTGCACGCCGACCGGATCGGGCCCTCGGCCGGCCCCGACTCACCCGGGACGCTGGTGCCGCCGGTGTCCCCGAGAGAGCTGCTGATGGAGGAGCGTCGCCTCTTCTACGTCGCCTGCACCCGAGCCCGTGAGCGTCTGGTCGTGACGGCTGTCGACTCGGCCGAGGACGACGGCGAGACGCCCTCGCGGTTCTTGGCCGAGCTCGGCGTCAACGTGCGCCGCATCGTCGGCCGGCCCCAGCGGCCGCTGTCGCTTGCCGGGCTGGTCGCCGAGCTTCGGCGTACTGTTGCCGATCCAGCGACCTCGCCGGCGCTGCGGGCGGCGGCCGCACGCCGGCTGGCGCGCCTTGCCGGCGAGGTGCCGATCGCCGACCCGGCCTCGTGGTGGGGGACGCGGGCCGTGACCCGGGCGGACCGGCCACTGGTCCATCCGGAGCAGCCGGTGGCGATCTCGGCGACGATGCTCGAGCAGATCCTGACCTGCCCGATGCACTGGTTCCTCGAGCGGGAGGCGGGCGGTGTGGCGCCTGCTCATCAGAGCGCCAACCTGGGCCAGCTGCTCCACGCCATCGCCGAGCGGGTCGCCCAGGGCGAGCTGCCGTCGGACGAGGGCGCGATCGAGGTGCTGATGCAGCACGTCGACGCCGTCTGGGACCGGCTCGACTTCCGCACGCCGTGGTCGAAGGCGATCGAGCATGGCCGGGTGCGGGCGGCACTGGAGCGATTCCTCGCCTGGCATCGAAGCAACCCCCGCACCCTGCTGGCCACCGAACAGGGCTTCAGCACCGAGGTCGAGCTCGAGGGCCCTTCGACAGGCGCAGGAGCGACCGGAGAGCGCGTGGTGCTCCGCGGATACGCCGACCGTCTGGAGCTCGACGCCGACGGCAAGGTGGTCATCGTCGACCTCAAGACCGGTCGCCGTGCGCCGAGCGGGCCCGAGGTGCAGCGCAACCGCCAGCTTGCTCTCTACCAGTACGCCGTCGATCGGGGAGCGGTCGAGGGCCGCGTCACCGGCGGAGCCGAGCTCGTCCAACTCGGCATCCTCGAAGGTGGCCCCGAGGCGGTGGTGCAGGCCCAGGACAAGCATGCCGACGCCGGGCCGGAGCGGGAGGCGCTGCGTGCGTCGCTGGCGCTGACCGCGCAGCGGGTGCGCGACGAGGAGTTCCCGGCCATCTCGGGCGAGCACTGCCGCAGCTGCTCCTTCCTCTCGCTGTGCCCGGCCAGGGGCGCTGGGTCGGTGATCGGATGAGCACTTCCACCATCGGCGCGGCCCCCCACGCCGTGGAGATCCGCACGCCACAGGACCTTGCCCGGCTGATGCAGACGCCCTATGCGCCCAGTCCGCAGCAGTGGGCTGCCATCTCCGCCCCGCTGGAGCCGGCAGTGGTGATCGCTGGAGCCGGGTCGGGCAAGACCACGCTGATGGCGGCGCGGGTCGTCTACCTCGTTCTCACCGGCCAGGTGCGGCCCGACGAGGTCCTCGGTCTGACCTTCACCACGAAGGCGGCCTCGGAGCTTCGCGAGCGGATCCGTGCCGCCCTCGAGCGGGCCGGCGCGCTCAGCGTGGGGGACGAGGACGAGGACGTCCTCGAGCCGACAGTCGCGACCTACAACGCCTACGCCGCCAATCTCCTCAAGGAGCACGGCCTGCGGATCGGGTTCGAGCCCGACACCCCCGTCATCACCGACGCCTCCCGGTACCAGCTGGGTGCCCGTGCGGTGGAGCGGTTCACCGGCGAGGTGCACCGGCTCAGCGACCATCCCCCGACGGTGATCCAGTACCTGCTCACGCTCGACGGCGCGATGAGCGAGCACCTGCGCAGCCCCGAGGAGGTGCTCGCCTTCGATGCGCAGGCACGCCGACGGCTCGAGGCGGCGCTGGCCGACGAGCTGGCGGGCAAGGCGCGCAAGACCTATCGCGAGGCGGTGGAGAAGGCGATCAACGTGATCGACCGGCGCGCGGAGCTGCTCGAGCTCGTCACCTCCTACCGGCGGCTCAAGCGCGATCTCGGCTGGATGGACTTCTCCGACCAGATCGAGCTCGGCGCCCGGCTGGCGACCGAGCAGCCAGATGTGGGCGTTGCGGAGCGGGAGAAGTTCAAGATCGTCCTGCTGGACGAATACCAGGACACCTCGGTGGCGCAGGCGGTGATGCTGTCCCGGCTCTTCGGCGAGGGCCACGCGGTCACTGCCGTCGGTGATCCCAACCAGGCGATCTATGGCTGGCGAGGCGCGTCCGTCTCCAACATCCTGAACTTCGGCGAGACCTTTCCCCATGCCGAGGGACGTGCCGTTCCGCTCTATCCGCTGACCGTCAACCGGCGCTCGGACCGCCGGATCCTCGAGGTCGCCAACGAGCTCGCGGCACCACTCCTCGACGCCTACCCGCAGGTCGCCCCCCTCGAGCCGGCGCCGGAGGCCGGCGACGGTGACGTGTCGGTCGCCGTCTACGAGACCCAGAGTGAGGAGCTCGCGGCGCTGGCCGAGAGCGTGCTGGCCGCGCATGGGGACTCATGGGCCAAGATCGGCGTACTCACTCGGGACAACAGCACCGCCGAGCTTGTCTTCGACGCGCTGACCAGCGCCGGCATCCCGGTCGAGATCGTCGGCCTGTCGGGACTGCTGCGGTTGCCCGAGGTGGCCGAGATAGTCGCGACCCTGAGGCTTCTCCACGACGTCACCGCCAACGCCGCACTGCTGACGCTGCTCAGCGGTCCGCGCTGGGCGGTAGGACCGCGGGACCTCAAGCTGCTGGCCGAGCGCGCCGCCGACCTCGCCGGCCGTGGTGGTCGCGGCCCGGTGGCTTCCGACGTCGAGGCCCACCTCGTGCAGATCGCCGACGGCATCGATCCCGCCGAGCTGCCTGCGCTCGACGACGCCCTGGCCGATCCGGGCGACCTCGACTACTCACCGGCCGCGCGCGAGCGGTTCGGGCTGCTCGCAGTCGAGCTGCGGCGGCTGCGCACCCACGTCGGGGAGCCGCTGCTCGATCTGGTCCGGCGCATCATCGACACGGTCGGCACCGACGTGGAGCTCGCCTCCGCGGTGAGCCCGGCCGCCGCCGCCCGCCGGGACAACCTCGATCTCTTCGTGAAGGCAGTGGCGGAGTTCCAGTCCGTCGACGGGGACGTCAGCCTGGCTGCGCTGCTCGCCTACCTCACCGCCGAGGACGACCAGGGCAACGGCCTCGACATCGCCACCCCGACCGAGGCCGACTCGGTCAAGCTGCTCACCGTGCACCGCTCCAAGGGCTTGGAGTGGGACAGCGTCTTCCTGGTCGGGATCTGCGAGAGCAAGTTCCCCTCGACCAAGGGCCGCACCCTGTGGACCTCGTCGCCGTCGGTCCTTCCCGCGCCGCTGCGTGGTGACGCTGCGGACCTGGCCCAGCTCGAGGACTACGACAAGCCCGCGCTCGACGCCTACCGCGCGGCGGCGAAGGCCAACGACGCCGAGGAGGAGCTGCGCCTCGGCTACGTCGCCTTCACCCGGGCGGCCCACACCCTGCGCATCACCAGCCACCTGTGGACCACACGCACGACGCCGCTGGGCCCGTCGCCGTTCCAGGCGCTCACCCGGGATCGACTCGCACGCTGGGGCGTGCTGCTCGAGGATGGCGTCTCAGGGGAGTGGCTGGACAAGCCGGCGAGGGGAAGCGCCAACCCCTACGCCGACATCGACCCCGCGCAGCCCTGGCCGCCAACCGGACCGGGCGATGAGGCTCGACTGCGGGTGCAGGCCGCAGAGGTCGTGCGGGCGGCGGTGCCGGATGCGCCCGACCACGACCTCGACATGATCGAGACGGCAGTCGTCGAGGAGTGGGACGCCGAGATCGAACGGCTGCTGATCGAGGCCCGCCGTGACCACCGCGGCTCGGTCGAGGTGACCCGACCCGGCAGCCTGTCGGCGACCTCGCTGACCCGGCTGCGGGACGACCCCGAGGAGTTCGCCCGGGACCTGGCCCGGCCGATGCCGCGCCCGCCGTCCTCGGCCGCCAGGTTCGGCACCCGGTTCCACGCCTGGGTGGAGGCCCGATTCGGCCAGCAGGACCTCTTCGACGTCGACGACCTGCCCGGCCGTGGCGACGTCGGCATCGAGGATGAGGCCGGTCTCAAGGAGGTGATCGCCGCCTTCGAGGCGGGCCCGTTCGCGACTCGCGTTCCTCACCGGGTGGAGGCGCCGTTCGCCGTCGTGCTGGCCGGACAGGTCGTGCGTGGTCGGATCGACGCCGTCTATCTCGACCCCGAGGCCGGCCTCGGGGAGTGCTATCTTCTCGTCGACTGGAAGACCAACCAGCACGCCAGCGCCGACCCGCTGCAGTTGGCCATCTACCGGCTCGCCTGGGCGGAGCTGACCGGCGTACCGCTGGACCAGGTTCGTGCTGCGTTCTTCTACGTCCGCAGCGGCGAGCTGGTCGAGCCGGTCGGGCTGCCGGACCGCGCGGAGCTCGAGCGGATCGTCGCCTCGGGCCAGCCGCAGGCGAGCGGGCCGGGCGACCCGGGCGCTTCCCCGGCGACCGGCTAGCGTGGCGAGCGTGAGCTATGTGCACGAGCGGCTGAGCAGCGGACGCTACGACCGGGCGGCCGCCCACCGTGCCGACACCGAGTGGATCGACGAGCACTGGGCCGATCCGGCGTCGCGGGTCGTTGTGCTGGCCGGCACCCGCATCCGGCCGGTCGACGGAGCCATCGAGTGGGTCGCCCCCGACCGGGCGCCACGGGGCGCCCGGCTCATGCTGGGTGTCCGCGATGGCATCGCGCACTTCGCCGTCGTGACGACCGAGGCGGCGGCCACCGACGCCTGGCTGCCGTTGCGGGGATTGCTGCCGATCCTCAGCGAGGCGGAGGCGCCGCTGATCCTCCATGCGGTCGGGTTGGCCGAGTGGATGCGGGCGCACCGGTTCTGCGCCCGCTGCGGGCTGCCGCTCGACCCGATCAAGGAAGGCCACGAGCTGGTCTGCGGCCACGGTCACATCACCTATCCACGGACCGACCCGGCGGTGATCATGCTGATCACCCACGGCGAGCCCGGCTCGGCACAGGAGCAGTGCCTGCTCGGCCGCCAACCGCGCTGGCCGGCCGGCCGCTACAGCACCCTGGCGGGCTTCTGCGAGCCCGGCGAGTCGCTCGAGGACGCGGTCCGACGCGAGGTGATGGAGGAGACCGGAGTCGTCGTCGGTGATGTCGTCTACTTCGGCAACCAGCCCTGGCCCCTCCCGGCCAGCCTGATGCTCGGCTTCACCGGCCGCGCCGAGCGCACCGAGATCGTGTGCGACCAGGACGAGATCGAGGACGCGCGCTGGTTCACCCGCGCCGAGCTGCGCGCCGGCGCGGCGAGTGGCGAGCTGGTGCTCCCGGGAGGTGTCTCGATCAGCAGGTCACTGGTCGAGGCGTGGTACGGCGAGGCTCTCCCCGGCAGCTGGTGACCGGCCCGGCGGTGAGCCAGGCCCACCGCGACCGCGCCTCCCAGCGCCGCGTCCGATCACGCCAGGGCGGAGAGCTTCTCCTTGACCTGCATGATGCTGGGGTTCGTCATCGACGTACCGTCCGCGTAGACCAGCGTCGGCACGGTCTGGTTGCCGTTGTTGACCGATTCGACGATCTGCGCGGCCTCCGGGACCTGCTCGATGTCGACGATCTCGTAGGTGATGCCCTCACGGTCCAGCTGGCCCTTGAGGCGCTGGCAGTAGCCACACCACGGGGTCGTGTACATCGTGAACGTCTCGGCAGCCATCAGCGCGCCTCCGGCAGGTTGGGGAGTGGACTGTGTGTGCAACCTACCGCCAGCGATGGTTGTTCCCCCGCTAGCCTGCCTGCGCCTCGTCGGTGCCGGTGCTCGCGCCTGACCACGACCCGTCTGAGAACTGTCGGCGGGCCGATCTAGGGTGGGCGCATGCCTGACTCCAGCAGCCTGCTCGCCGCCCTCGACCCGGAGCAGCGCCAGGTCGCCGAGGCGCTGCGCGGGCCAGTGCGCGTGCTGGCTGGAGCAGGCACCGGCAAGACCCGGGCGATCACCCATCGCATCGCCCACGGCGTGGCCACCGGCGTCTATGCGCCGACCGAGGTGCTGGCCGTCACCTTCACCACCCGTGCGGCCGGCGAGATGCGGCAGCGACTGCGGACGATGGGTGCCGGCGCCGTCCAAGCGCGCACGTTCCACTCCGCCGCGCTACGTCAACTGCGGTACTTCTGGCCCCACGTGCACGGCACCGAGCTGCCGCAGCTGATCGAGTCCAAGCTCGGCCTGCTGGCCAGTGCCGCCCGCAACAACCGCGTGCAGGTCGACCAGGCCCTGCTGCGCGATCTCGCCTCCGAGATCGAGTGGGCCAAGGTCAGCAACGTCCATCCCGACGACTACGCCAAGATCGCGCCTCGTCGCGGTCGCGAGGTGACGAACCTCGATGCGGCCACGGTCGGCCGCATCTTCGGCAGCTATGAGGAGGTCAAGCGCAGTCAGGGCCGGATGGACATGGAGGACGTGCTGCTGCTCACCGCCGGCATGCTCGCGGAGGACGAGCGGGTGGCGGCACAGGTGCGCCGGCAGTACAAGTGGTTCGTCGTCGACGAGTTCCAGGACGTCTCGCCGCTCCAGTCCAGCCTGCTCGACCTGTGGCTCGGCGGTCGCAACGAGATCTGCGTCGTCGGTGACCCGGCCCAGACGATCTACTCCTTCGCCGGCGCCGATGCCCGCTACCTGCGCGACTTCGGCAAGAAGTTCCCCGGCACCACGTCGGTCGAGCTCGTCCGCAACTACCGCTCCACCCCCCAGGTCGTCGACGTCGCCAACACGCTGCTGCGCGGCTCGCCCAGCCAGGGCGTCGAGCTCCGTGCCCAGCGCCCGGCGGGCGACCAGGTCACCTACCAACAGCGCTCGGACGAGGTCGCCGAGGCCGACGCCGTCGCCGCCGAGATCGAGCGCCTGCACGCGAGCGGTCGTCCGTTCTCGCAGATCGCGGTGCTCTTCCGGATCAACGCCCAGTCCGAGACGTTCGAAGAGGCGCTGACGGCCCGCGGCGTCCCCTACGTCGTCCGGGGCGCGGCCCGCTTCTTCGACCGCCCCGAGGTGCGTGAGGCGGTCACCCGGCTGCGCGGCACGGCCCGGTCCGAGGAGAGCGGCGAGCTTCTCGAGACCATCCACGCCACCCTCGCCGGGATGGGCTGGACGCAGCGCCCACCGGAGGCGCGCGGTCAGACCCGCGACCGATGGGAGTCGTGGCAGGCCCTGGTCGACCAGGCCCACGAGTACGCCGACACGGGTGCCGAGGCCGAGCCCGCCACCTTGGCGGGGTTCGTGGCTGAGCTGGACCGGCGCGCGGCCGAGCAGCACGCCCCGGTCGCCGAGGGGGTCACCTTGGCCACCTATCACGCGGCCAAGGGCCTGGAGTGGGACTCGGTGTTCCTGGTCGGGCTCCAGGAGGGCACCCTGCCGATCAGCTATGCCTTGGACTCGCCGACCGCCGTGGAGGAGGAGCGCCGCCTGCTCTACGTGGGCGTCACCCGCGCCCGCCTCGACCTGCGGCTGAGCTGGGCGCTGGCTCGCCAGCCCGGCGGTCGCGGTGCTCGCAAGCCCTCGCGCTTCCTCGACCCGCTGCTGCCCGAGTCCGCCCGGCCCGCGCCGGCGCAGAGCGCCAACCGGCGGGCGCGGATGTGCAAGACATGCGGCCGGCCGCTCGGCACGGCGAGCGAGAAGAGTCGAGCCCGGCACGAGGACTGCCCGGCCCCCTACGACGAGGCGCTCTTCGAACGGCTTCGGGAGTGGCGCCGCGAGGCGGCCGGCAACAAGCCGGCGTTCACGGTCTTCACCGACGCCACCCTGGAGGCGATCGCCGAGTCCAAGCCAGCCACGTCGGCGGATCTGCTGCGCATCGGGGGGATCGGACGATCCAAGCTCGACGCCTACGGCGAGGACGTTCTTGCGCTGATCGCCGGATCCGCGTGAAATTCGTCTGCATGAACTCGCAGAAGATTGATCGTTTATTCGTTTGCGGCCCCTCTGCGCAGGGGGATACGGTTCTGACATCCGTTGTTGACACGCCGAAGGAGGTGGCCCCGATGAGCACGTTCACGATCAAGCCGGCCGTAGCGCCGTCCTTCGACATGCTCGCCTCCGGCCACGCCTTCCTCGCCACGCCGTGCGCCGGCGCCTGGCAGACGGATGTCGCAACGCTCAACCCGGCCTTCGCCGGTGCTGCCGGCCGCACCTTCGTCCTCGCCGAGGCCGGAGTGGCTTTCGAGGCCAAGCGCCGCGCTGCCAAGGGTTCCCCCGCCTGGAGACCAACCGACTGTTGAGAGACAGCCGAGTCGCCTCCAGGCCGCGGAACCCGAGAACCGGGATCCGCGGCCTTCTTGTTTCTCAAGGGCTCCTCGCCGCGACACCCCCACAGATGTCCGACACACACCGCGATCAGATCAGGGAAAGGAGGTGACACATGACCGCCGTACTCGAGCCCACGCTCGGCCTCCTGCACGACCAGGCCGATCGCGTCGACGAGGAGTTGCTGCCGTGCCGGGTCAACAACCCGGAGCTGTGGTTCGCCGAGTCGCCCGGCGACGTCGAGTTCGCCAAGGCACTGTGCCAGAGCTGTCCGGTCCTCGCGCTCTGCTTGGCCGGCGCCCTGGACCGCAGAGAGCCGTGGGGCGTCTGGGGCGGGCAGCTGTTCCTGCAAGGGGCAGTCATCCCGCGCAAGCGCCCGCGCGGCCGCCCGCGCAAGTCCGACGCCGTCGCCTGACCGCCGTCGAAGCCATCAGCACCACGCAACACAGGAAGCCCCGACAACCGACATGAACACCGATCGAACCAGGAGCACCACGATGACCTTGATCCACGAAGATCTGGCGCGCGCGCAAATGGCCGCGCGCCTGGGAGAGGCGCAACTGTGGCACCGGGCCCACACCCTGTCCCGGGCCCGCCGGCTCAGCCGCAAGGCCGAGAAGGCGGCACGGCGAGCGCGCCTCGCCCTCGGCCGGCTGTGAGCATGGCCGCGAGCGTGAGACGGCAGGTACGCCGACGGCCGTCGGCTCTCCGTCGCCTCCGACACCCCTGATCGCGGGAGTGTGAAACACATCTGTCCGTCCGAGCCACCGGCTCGGGCGGACAGACCTACATTGGGTGCCATGGCAGCAGGCACCGAGACACGCACCTGCGACCACTGCGGCCGGACCGAGGACGATCCGGCCGCGCTGCTCACCTGGTCCACGGCGGTCGAGCGTGGGAAGCAGAAATGGTTCTGCGCGGACTGCTCGCGCCGCCATCTGCGCAGCATGGAGGGAAAGCTCGACTCCGAGTGGTGGTGAGGCGACGCGTCACCCGGCGAGGGCGTCCCAGGCGCAGCCGCAGTGCGGATGGCGCAGCCAGTGTCTCTCCTCGGCGATCTCGATGCCGGGCGTCTCGGTGAGGCGCACGGTGGCCGACCAGGTGGACGGACGCTGACCTCGGCGGTAGGCGAGCAGGTCGCGTGCCAGCCACCCCAGGGCGATCGCCGACAGCGCCGGCCCGCTCGGCGCCGGAGTGGCGGTGCGGGCAAGCTGATCGAGGACCACGCCGTACCGCGGGTCGTGGTCGCTGTGGAAGGCGTCGACACAGCGCAGGCAGGCCGTCTCGCCGGGGACGACGAACGGCCCCAGCTCCCAGCCCCACGGCGTCGTCACCGCCGCCACGTGCGGGACGCCGTCGCGGACCAGCGGGTCGGCTAGATCCCGCGACACGACGCCATGGGCGAGCAGCACCCGGACCTCGCCCGGGTCAGTGACGCCGAGCCCGGCACTGCGCAGCGGTCCGGCCGCGGCATCGACCAGCGTCCGCGGGCCGAGCAACCCGACGGACAACGAGGTGTGGTCCTGTCGGTCGAAGACCAGCAGATCGGCCCGTTCCAGCCGGCCGATCACCGCCTCGGCGGTCGGCGACAGCGGACCGAGCGACCTGCCGTGCTGCAGGTCGTCCAGCAGCCGACGCGTCTCGGGCAGATCAGGGAGCACCACCCGGCGAGGTGGCTCCAGGCCCACCTGCAGATGCCTGTCGTCGCGGCGTACGACGACAAGACCGGGGCGCAGGCGAGAGCTCACCCCGCCACTGTCACACGGATCGCGCGACGGTGTCGGCCGTCATCCACAGCGGTGAGTCCATGGCCACCGAGCCGGTGCGCGACGCAACGTGGCCCGGCGTCTTGCCGCGTCGGTGCTGGCGGTTCTGCTCGCGTACGGCGTCGGCGAGCGCCTTGACCTCGGCGCGTTGACGCCCGTGACGGCGCTTCGGCGTGGGCACTGACGCGTCAGCCGCCGGAATCCTTCGTCGTCCTGTCCGGTCGCTCTGGGACGATGGGCCGCATGGTCATCCGCTTTCCTGCCCCGCTCGCGCCCGGCGACACCATCGCCGTCACCTCGTCGTCCAGCGGCGTCGCGGACGGGCACAAGGCGCGCCTCGACTTCGCCGCCCAGACGCTGCGCAACAAGGGCTACGACGTCGTCGTCGGCGACTGCATGGGCGGAGCCACCCACATCAGCGCACCCGCCGTCGACCGGGCCAAGGAACTGACTGCGTTCCTGACCGACCCGACGGTGCGGGCAGTCGTTCCGCCGTGGGGTGGCGAGACCGCCATCGACCTGCTCCCGCTGCTCGACTGGGACGCCATCGGCGCAGCCGACCCGACGTGGTTCGTCGGGTTCTCCGACATCTCCACCCTCATCACGCCCATGACGCTGCTGACCGGCGTCGCCACCCTCCACGGCAACAACCTCATGGACACGCCCTACCGCGTCCCCGAGGGCCTGCTCACGTGGGTCGACATCACCACCAAGCCCACCGGCGAGACCTTCACCCAGACCTCGCCGGGACGCTTCCGGGCCGAAGTCTGGCACGACTACACCGTCGACCCCGACGTGTCCGACTTGACCCTCGACGGGACCGGCACGTGGATGCGACTCGATGACGGCACCGAGGACGTCGACGTCACCGGACGTCTCATCGGCGGCTGCATCGAGGCCATGTGCAACCTGGCAGGTACGCCGTACGGCGACGTTCCGAAGTTCGGTGCCGAGCACGCACCCGAGGGCCTCATCGTCTACGTCGAAGCCGCCGAGGACAACGCCTACGCCATCTGCCGCAACCTCCACGGCATGCGCCTCGCAGGGTTCTTCGACCACGCCAACGCCATTCTTGTCGGCAGGACCCGCGCAGCCGACACACCGCACCTGAGCCAGCACGAGGCGGTCCTCGACGCGCTCGGCACGCTAGGCGTGCCCATCATCGGCGATGTCGAATGCGGCCACGTCCCGCCGTACATGCCCATCGTGAACGGAGCCCTGGGACACCTCCGCCACGGCGACGGCGGGCAAGCCCTCACGCAGACCCTCGGCTGAGCGCCGAGGTCGACCAGTGACAAGGCCCCCAGACCGACGTGGTCTGGGGGCCGAAGTCTTCGCTACTGGTCCGCGAATGCAGGACCTAGGCCTTGCCGAGGATGCGGTTGAGGTTGGTGCCACAGACGGGGCAGACGGCCTTGGCCATCTTGGTGCCCTTGTCGTTCACCTTGACCTCACCGGTCGCCTCGCGCTTCTCCTTGCACTTGACGCAGTAGAACTCGCCGCTCCAGCTCTCCGCCATGACGGCCTCCCTTGTTCGTATCTCTTGGTCGTCGCGACGGGGTCAGAGGGGAAGCCCGCCGGTGCCCACGGCGTGTGCCGTAGCCGGCTCGACCTTACGGCACACAGGACCGCGTTGCGCAACACACGCGGCATGCGTGTCTTCGCGTGTCGCAAGCGTGAAATCCACCTGATGGGTACATGAGAGACCCCCGGTGCCTGGATCGTCCTTCGCCTTCCCCTTGCCAAGGACGTCCGGCGGCGCCGGGGGTCTCGTCTGCACACGAACCTAGGAGGAGCACTCGCACAGGTCAACGCCGCTCATCCTCAGCCTGTGGACAGAGCTGTGGATGACCTGGTGACAAACCCCGATCGGCCGTGGAGGAAGTGGGCACGGCCGGGGAGAGGACTGTGGAATCCTGGCGGATGCAGGCGCGAAATCGGCGGTTGACCTGCACAGACGATTCTCCACGGGCTGTGGAGAGGAAATTCCAGGACGAGGAGCGGCGTGTCGGACCATGAGGCTGAGCCGAAGGAGGCGTTCGGCGCCGGGCCGGTCGCGGCGTTGCGTCGGATCGCCTTCCTGCTGGAGCGGGGACGGGCCGACACCTACAAGGTCAAGGCCTTCCGGGCCGCGGCCGCGGCGATCCTCCCGCTGCCCGAGGAGGAGCTGCGTCAGCGCGCGGCCGACGGCACGCTCACCCAGCTCGCCGGGGTCGGAGCCAGCACCGCGGCGGTGATCGCCGAGGCGCTGGCCGGCGCCGTACCCCGGCGTCTGGACGCCGCCGAGCGCGAGCACGGGGCGCCGCTCACCTCCGGCGGCGCCCAGCTCCGGTCGCTCCTCAAGGGCGACCTGCACTCCCACTCCGACTGGTCCGACGGCGGCTCGCCGATCGAGGAGATGGCGTTCACCGCGATGGAGCTGGGCCATGAGTACCTCGTGCTCACCGACCATTCGCCGCGACTCAAGGTCGCACACGGGCTCTCCGCCGAGCGGCTGCGCAAGCAGCTCACCGTCGTGGAGGCGATCAACGAGCACCTGGGCGCGGCCGGCGGTAACGGCTTCACCCTGCTCAAGGGCATCGAGGTCGACATCCTCGACGACGGCAGCCTCGACCAGACCGACGCGATGCTCGAGCGACTCGAGCTGCGGGTCGCCAGCGTCCACTCCAAGCTGGCGATGGAGAAGGACGCGATGACCCGTCGGATGGTCACCGCCGTCAGCACCACCCCGATGAACGTCCTCGGCCACTGCACCGGACGCCTTGTCACCGGCAATCGCGGCATCCGGCCCGGATCGACCTTCGACGCCCGTACGGTCTTCGAGGCCTGCGCCGAGCACGGCGTCGCCGTGGAGATCAACTCCCGGCCCGAGCGTCGCGACCCGCCGACGCGGCTGGTGGAGCTGGCTCGCGACCTCGGTTGCCTGTTCTCGATCGACTCCGACGCCCACGCCCCGGGGCAGCTCGACTTCCTGGTACTCGGCTGCGAACGAGCCGAGGCGGCCGGCATCGACCCCGATCGGATCGTCAACACGTGGACGCGAGAGCGCCTGCTGACCTGGGCCAACAGGTAACGTGCATCACCATGGACGCCTCGGCCCTCGCGCACCCCGAGGTCGAGGTACGCCGCAGCAAGCGCCGCCGGCGTACTGTCTCCGCCTACCGCGACGGTGACCGGATCGTGGTCCTCATCCCGGCGTCGATGACGCGGCGCCAGGAGGCCGAGTGGGTGGAGACGATGGTCTCCCGGATCGAGCGTGCCGAGCAGCGCCGCCGGCCCAGCGACGCCGAGCTGCTCAAGCGCGCGCAGGGGCTCTCCGACCACTACTTCGGTGGCCTGGCGATGCCGGAGTCGGTCCGCTGGGTGGAGAACCAGACCAGCCGCTGGGGGTCCTGTACGCCGATCGACCGCACCATCCGGCTCTCCGCCCGGCTGCAGGGGATGCCCTCGTGGGTCATCGACTACGTCCTCGTGCACGAGCTGGCGCACCTGTTGGAGCCCAGCCACAACGCTCGGTTCTGGGGTTGGGTCGACCGGTTCCCGCAGGCCGAGCGGGCCAAGGGCTACCTCGCCGGCTGGTCGGCGGCCGCCAAGCTCGAGGGACCGCCGGGCGACGACCTCGACTGACCCGCGAGTGTCGAGAGGTCACTTTCGGCCCGTCGAGAGGTCACTTTCCGCCGGTTGAGAGTCCGGCCGCCGCGATCACGCGGTCGAAGGCCGGCCGGTCGAGTGCGGACCCTTCGCGTCGTACCTGCGAGAGGACCAGCAGCCGGTCGAGCCGGATCTCGCTGGCACGGTGGTCGCGGTCCCACTGCCCGGCGCCCACGTCGAGCCAGCGGTGACCGTACCGGTCGGTGGCCACGCCGTCATGACTCTGGCGGACCGCGTCGTGGTCGTGGTCCTTGCTGGTCAGCATCAGGGCGAGCCACCGACGCCCGCGTGTGCCGATGATCAGCACCGGGCGGTCCTTGCCCTGGGAGGCGTCCTCCTCGAACGGCACCCACGCCCAGCACACCTCGCCGGGCTCCGGACGGCCGTCCGCGCGCGGTGCGTAGTAGAACCGGTCCGGGCCGGCCGATGTGGCCCGCTTCGGGAAGATGCGGGGGAGCAGGTTGCGCATGCCGCGACGGTAGCGGTCAGTGACCACTCAACCGGCCGAAGGTGACCACTCAACCGGCCGAAAGTGACGTCTCGACGCGTTGGAGGGAGAGGTCGATCAGCTCCAGCATGTCCGGATCCTCGGTCGGGAGCGAGGCGATCGGGAACCAGCGCACGTCGAGGGATTCGTCCGAGACCGCAGGTACGGCGCCGGCAGGCGCCACCGCGATGAAGCGCACGTCGTAGTGGTGCACGCCGGCACCGCAGAACGGCACCTCGTGGTCGCTGAGCTGCACCGGCACCGGGTCCAGCGCCAGGCCGGCCAGGCCCGACTCCTCGGTCGCCTCCCGGGTCGCGGCCGCGAGCAGCGAGGCATCGCCGGGCTCCACGTGGCCACCGAACTGGAACCACCGCTGCGCCTTCGCATGCAGGCTCAGCAGCACCGCCGAGGCGTCGGCGGAGACCACCAGCGTAGAGGCGGTCAGGTGATGCGGCCGGTCCTCCCGGAGCACGCCGGACGGGTGAACGCTGAGGTAGTCGACGTAGCGCTCCCGCAGCACCGCCTGATCGGCGGTCGGCGCGCGCCAGCCGCCGAGGACGGCCAGCGCGTCGTCGCGCAGATTCACTCGGCGTCGGGGTTGTCGCCCGACGAGCCGCCGCCTTCGAGCAGCTTGCGCAGCTCGGCGTCGAAGTCGTCGTCGGTGAGCGCCCGCGGGGCGTCCGCGCCCTCCCGGAAGCCGAGCGGGTCGTCGAGATCGGCAGAGGTCGGCAGCAGCGCGGGGGACATCCAGACGCCGTCTCGGGCCTCGATGCCCTGGCGGGTGCGCAGCGAGCCCCACAGGGTGGCAGCGTCGCGCAGCCGGCGCGGGCGCAGCTCCAGCCCGACGAGGTTGGCGAAGACCTGCTCGGCCGGCCCGCCCGCGGCCCGCCGTCGGCGTACTGCCTCGGCGAGCTTGGCCGCGGCCGGCATCCGCTCCGCGGTGGCCATCGTGACGACCTCGTCGACCCAGCCCTCGACCAGGGCGAGCGCGATCTCGAGGCGCTCGAGCGCGGCCTTCTGCTTCGCAGACTGCGGCAACTCGAACATGCCGCCCTCGAAGATCTGTTGCAGCGACTCCGGGTTGTTGATGTCGACGCCCCGCATCTGCTCCTCGACCCGCTCCTGGATCGCCTGGAGGTTGACCTCGACGCCGGAGGCGTAGTCGCGGACCGCGCCGATCAGGTGATCGCGCAGCCACGGCACCCCGCTGAAGAGCCGCTGGTGGGCTGCCTCGCGCAGGGCGAGGTAGAGCAGCACGTCGTCCTGGCTGACGCCGAGCCCCTCGGCGAACGGCGCGATGTTGGTGGGCACCAGCGCCGCCTTCCCAGGAGCGGCCAGCGGTACGCCGACATCGGAGAGGCTCAGCACCTCGCCGGCCAACGCGCCCAGGCCGGAGCCGGTCTGGTTGGCCAGCAGCGCCCCCACGGCCTTGCCGAGGAAGCCGACCATCGGGCCGGCCATGGCTGCCATCTCTTCGGGCAGCGCCTCCGACATGGAGGAGACCGACGACTCGGCGACCGGCTCGACGAGCTTCTGCCACACCTCGGCGGTGTTGACCAGCCACTCGGCCTTGCTCCATGCGGTCGCGCTGGAGATCCCGGACGGGAAGGACGTGGTTCCCTCCAGCCAGTGGTCGGCGAGCCGGACGGCATCGGCGACGGCGTCCTTCTGCTTCTGCGAGGGCGTCGGGTCGGGCGTGGCCGCGGCGAGCTTGCGGGCGGTGTCCATCGCGACGTCCCAGTTGAGCGGGCCGTCGTAGGGCTGCATGAGGGACTGGATCTGGCCGAAGAGCTGGCTCAGATCGGGCATGCCGCCCGGGGCGCCGCCGGGCAGGCCGCCGCTGAAGAACGCCTCGAACGGCGTGCCCTTGAACGGGTTCTGCGGGTCCTGCGGGTTCTCCGGTCCGGGAGTGTCGCTCATGGGTCCAACGGTACGCGGTCGCTGGGCGGCTCCGCAGGGGCGGATAGGGTCGCCGTGTGAGCTCTGTGAGCGCCGTGCGACTCGTCGACATCCGCGAGACTCCCCTCGATGTCGCCGAGGTGTGCGCCGCGCTCG